>Ga0209121_10006417_pt1 | contig 10337 bp, 8 predicted proteins | sample Cruoilmetagenom3_FD_187292 | JGI IMG/M metagenome (GOLD analysis project Ga0209121, IMG submission 187292) | Oil polluted marine microbial communities from Coal Oil Point, Santa Barbara, California, USA - Sample 3 (SPAdes) (version 2) | ecosystem: Environmental > Aquatic > Marine > Oil seeps ...
ACATAGCTGTATGTACACCCATTCTCTTTTGTCTCAACCTTTTTCTTCTCCTCTTCCTCATCTTCTTTCTTCGGTTTAAACTCTTTCTTAGCAATATATTCTGTAGTCACACCAAGAACTTCTACATTAGGAGGCTTAAGTTTTACAATATCTACTACCTCTTCATCACTCTCTTTTTCAATGATCATTGGAGGTGGATCAGGAAGTATTGGTTGTGGAAGATAGAGATCAAAATATCCTGTTTCAATATTAAAACATTGGTATGCATCATCACATGTCTTACCAATTTCCTTAATATATACCTGCCATATGTAAGAAGATTCTTCTTCAATCTCGATTTCAATACTATTCTGCAATATCCAATCTGAGGTAAATATCAATATCTCTTCCTCATTCCTGTATTGATATATTTCAACCATATATTCATACTGCTCCCCGTATTCACTCCATTGAATATTTACTGGATTACCATTAAATACCACTATCCCACTATGAGCATATATTGGTGTTAAAAAGAGTAGGAATATTTTCAGTATGTGTTGCATATACAATTATGCAATATGAAAATGAATAAAAGATGAACGAATATGGGATAATAGAGGATGGTGGAAGTTGTAATATATATATTCTGTGCATTACTCTCATTAACTGGGTTAGTAATAACGATATTCTCATTACCAGGAGTATGGTTAATATTCATATCTACTCTAATAGTTAGCACAATTAATAACTTTGAAGATATTTCTGTTGGAATGCTCATTGGAATATTTGTTGTATCACTCATATCCACTGGTATAGACAACTTAGTCATCGCACTAGGTGCAAAGAAATTAGGAGGCACAATATGGGGTATGACAGGAGCTGTAATTGGTGGAATAGTAGGATTAATAATTGGGAATATATTAGGTATGTTTTTGGGTCCAGTAGTAGGTGCAACACTTTTTGAACTAATATTTGCTTCAAAAGGTATTAAGGATAGTATAAAGGCAGGTATAGGATCTTTTATAGGGGTATTACTTGGTATTGTATTAAAATTCGGTATTAATGTGGGTATTATAATATTTTCAATCAGTAGGCTGATATAGAAACAGTACACATTTAGCACACCTAATGGTAATATCCTAAAGTATATTTCTTAAAGAATGATATAATCAAACATGTTTAAATTCCTGAATAAGCTTTTCGATTCAAACGAAAAACAGTTACAAACAATTCAACCAATAGTAGATCAGATAAATGATTTAGAAGATGAATGTATCAAACTTTCAGATAAACAGTTAAGGAACAAAACGGAGGAATTTAGAAAAAAGATAGGTATAGATATAAAAAATTGTAGAAAAGAATTCCAGGACTTAGATAAAGAACAACTAAAAGTGGTTTTAGAAGAAGAGAAAGCTAAGCTTTATAAAATTCTTCCAGAGGCATTTGCAGTAGTAAGGGAAGCTTCGAAAAGAGTAGCTAATCACAGACACTTCGATGTTCAGGTATTAGCCGCATATGTACTGTTTGATAATAAGATAGCTGAACTATTCACTGGTGAAGGAAAAACATTAGCAGCAAATATGCCACTGTACCTCTACTCCCTAACTGGAAGAGGAGCACACCTTGTTACTGTAAATGACTACCTTGCTAAAAGAGATGCAGAATGGAACGGTCTCATTCTTGGTTCTTTGGGTATATCAGTATCTGCGATTAACTCAGGACAACAGTATAGGTATATATCCGATAAAGAAGCTATCAAACTTAAAGGTGAGGAAGCAGAAGAATTAATTGTAGAAAGAGATAGGAAAGCCAAAGAGTCTGGAAGACTTAAATATGACCATATGAGTGGTGTAAACCTCATAGAATGTACTAAGAAAGAAGCATATGCATGTGATGTAATATATGGTACTAACAATGAATTTGGCTTTGATTACCTTAGGGATAATATGGTGAGAAATCTTGAGGATAGAGTACAGGGTCCAAGATATTTTGCGATTGTGGATGAAGCAGACTCTATCCTCATCGATGAGGCAAGAACTCCGTTGATCATATCAACGAGTGCTCAGGATTCTAATGATATGTACAAACAGTTTGCAACACTTGTTAGAAATCTTAAACCAGAGAAACATTATGTGGTTGATGAGAAAGCACATGCAGTATCTCTCTCTGATGATGGTATTGATGTTGTAGAAAAAATGCTTAAGGTAGATAACGTGTATGAGAATGCTCAACTTGCATATCATTTAGATAATGCATTAAAGGCTAAAGAACTCTACCATCTTGATGATCAATATATGATTAAAGATGGTGCAATTGTAATAGTTGATGAGTTCACAGGACGAGCTATGAGTGGTAGAAGATATAGTGAAGGGTTACATCAAGCAATTGAGGCTAAAGAGGGTGTAGAAGTCAAAAGAGAGTCTCGTACAATGGCTACAATTACACTTCAGAACTACTTTAGACTCTATTCATACTTTTCTGGTATGACAGCAACCGCTATCACAGAAGCAGAGGAATTTTCCTCCATATATGGCCTAGATACAATAGTGGTTCCAACTAACAGTCCTGTAATCAGGGAAGATGCGAATGATGTAGTTTACAAAACCCATGAAGCTAAATTTAAGGCAGTTGTAGAGGATATAAAGGCACACCATGAAAAGGGACGACCAATGCTTGTTGGTACTGCATCTGTGGAAAAATCTGAATTACTTTCTAAAATGCTTTCCAAAGAGGGTATACCTCATGAAGTACTCAATGCTAAATATCATGAGAGAGAAGCAAAAATCATCGCGAAGGCTGGTCAAAAAGATTCTGTAACAATCGCTACAAATATGGCAGGTAGAGGTACAGACATTGCATTAGGAGAAGGGGTAGTAGAGTTAGGAGGTTTGTATGTAATTGCTTCTGAAAGACATGAATCAAGGAGAATAGATAATCAGTTAAGGGGAAGAGCAGGAAGACAGGGAGATCCAGGTAGTACAAAGTTTTATGTATCATTTGAGGATGACTTAATGAGACTCTTTGGTGGAGATCGTATGCAACTCATTATGTCTCAGATCGGTCTTGATGAAGATATTCCAATATCAATGGGTATACTTGGCAAAACCATTGAGAATGCTCAAAAGAGAGTAGAATCTCATAACTACGATATTCGTAAACACCTAGTTGAATACGATGATGTATTAAACACACAAAGAGATATTATATATGGATTTAGAACTAATATTATAAAAACCTCTAAACAAGCAAGAGACAAAGGTAAGTTAGATGAGAAAGTAGACCTGAAATTAGCAAAAGAGTTAGATATTGAAATATTACAAGATCAATTAGATGCTTTTAATCTAAATCAAGGACATACATGGGATATTGGATTACTCTCTGAGTTTACATATGGATATACACCATTAGAAGTATGGATCCTTAAAAAGGAAGTAGAATATGCAGACCTATTACTTTCTTCACAAAGATTAGATGATATGGAGATAGATGATGAAGAAGAGAATAGGGTGATTTTGCAAATTAAAAACCTATTAACAGAAGAGATATATGAAAAGGTTTTGAAGTTACTTAAATACTCAGAAGAAGATCTGAATAATCCAACTAAACTAAAGAGGTTAATTTTTGTAGCATTTATTCTTCATACTCAAACGATTGGTCAAAAAGCTTTACAGGAGTTTTCTAAACTACTAGTATTACAATCCTGTGATAGGTTTTGGATGGAACATTTGGATAATATGGCAGACTTAAGAGAGGGTATTTCTCTTCGTAATCTTGCTCAAAGAGATCCATTAGTTGAATACAAAAATGAAGGTTTTGAAATGTTTGATAGTATGCTTGTAAGTATTGATCAGAGTATAGTGAATAGATTTTTTAAAGTAAGAATTGTAAAAAGAGATGCTCCAGTATTACCTCGAAGGATGAAGAGAAGTAGTCCACGGATAGTAAGTAATGATAACCGACCAGGAAAGGTAGCAAAGCAACAGACGGTACAGAAAAGTATGAAGGTTGGAAGGAATGAGCCATGCCCTTGTGGTAGTGGAAAGAAGTATAAGAAGTGTTGTTATCCGAAGTATGAGTAAAATAGCTAGGACTATAAGGTTATTGACCCACATAGATTTGTATACTATCCTTTATTAATATATAGTTCAAATCTTATAGCAAAACCATGTCAAAGAACACTGACAATAGAAAGGCCGTTACTAAGAGAGTAAGTGTCCATGTTGTATTCTATTCTTGTCCTGATTGTGGTTATGAGAAAGAGCATATAGAGTTTTGTGAGAAATGTGGAAAAGAGATGAGAGTAATTGATGTTGTCGAGAAGTTTGGTACAGAAGCTCAAGAATTAATTGAAAAACTAAAAGCTACTGTTGTTGATAATCAGGGTATTGTTAAGACAGAGGAAGAACCTAATATTATAATTATCTCAGAAGAAGAAGAAAATATTAAAAAGGGAGTAGATGATGATGCCGATACTATTACTGATGAAGAGGTTACAGAGTTAGATGATATATTTAAAGATACAAAGGCAGAGACAACAACCTCAGATGATATTTCGGATATCTCTGGAATACTTGATAAAGATGAGGATGAAGAAAACACGTTTGAAGAACTTGGTCTAGACCCTGATGACCTTCCAACGTTATAATACTCTATGAATTCAAATCTTGGTCGTGTAGCTATAGTCACAGATCAAATGACTGCGTTTGGTGGTGCAGATAGAGAAATGCTCTCTTTACTCAAACTAATACCTACTTCTGATATATATACAGTACTTTTTAATCCAGAAGGATATAAGAACATTGATATTAAACAGAAGATATTTACAAGCTTTGTACAAAAGCTTCCATTTAAGTACAGATTTTCTAAACATTTAAAAATATTAAATCCAATAGTATATGAAGAATTTGATTTAGGAAAATACGATACAATCATTACTCTTTCTGCAGGACCAGCTAGAGGAATAATCCCAGATATTAATCAAACTCATATAGCGATGGTTATGACACCCCCTAGATCTCTCTGGGACCATGAGTTGAATGTAAGAGGGAGTAAATTAAGAAATATATACAGACCCATATCTAATATACTTAATAATTACCTTCGTCTTTGGGATACAAGTTTAGTCCCAAGAGTAGACTACTGGATAGCTAATTCTACTTTTATCGCCAACAAGATTAAAAAGAGATACGGTGTTAAATCAAAAGTCATATACCCAGGTATTAGCAATGAATATTTTGAGAAATTTAAGAAGGAGGAAATAGATAATATATTGTTAAGATATCAAATACCCCAAGACTTTGTGTTAATAGTTTCTCGTCTCTATGATTACAAAAGAATAGATTGGGCTATTAAATCTTGTATTAAAACAAAAGATAATCTAGTTATCGTTGGTGAAGGTCCAGATTACAAATATCTCAAGAAGTTGAGTAAAGGATATGAAAATATATACTTCCTAGGCTTTTTGGATAATGATAGGGATGTACGGATGCTTTACAATCAAGCTAAGGTATTACTTTTTTGTGGAGTTGAAGATTTTGGATTAGTACCTGTTGAAGCAATGGCTCAGGGAACCCCCATACTAGCATTTAGAGAAGGTGGGGTTACTGAAACAGTATTAGAAAATGTTTGTGGGCAATTCTTTTTGGATAATGATGAATTAACCAAACTACTTAAGAAATTCGATAAAAAGGGGTATAATGAGGATAAGATAGTAGATAGAGCAAGAGAATTTAGCGAAAAAGTATTTTTAGAAAACTTAAATCAGTATTTAAAACAAATTCATGATTAAAGAAAAGTCCTCGAAGTCACAACTGCCAACCTCTGATCTTAAAATGGCAGTTGTATTTGACCCTCTTTATAAATACGGTGGTGCTGAAAAACATTTGAAATATATAGTAAAAACATTCCCTAACTCCCAACTGTTTGTTCCTTACTACGATAAAGAATTTGTAAAAAAGAATTTTCCTGATATAGAAATTCATCACTCCTTTATGCAGTACCTTCCTTTCAAGGATGAACTAAAGTACCTTTATCTTCTTTTACAACCATTAGCTTTTAAAAGTCTCAGATTTAGGGGTTTTGATGGAGTTCTTTCTTTATCAATAATCTTTGCTAAATTTGCTAAAGCTCCAAGAGGTAGAAAACATATAAATATCTGTATGTCACCTCCCAAATTCTTGTGGCAGAAGAATGATAGAAGTATTAAAAAACCCGATCAGATGGGAGGGATAAATAAGATGCTTTTTAAATTCTATAGCTTCTTTATGAATACCTTCCTTGAAGATATCTGGAAGGGTTGGGATAGAAAGGCTGCACAGAGGTTAGATCATATAATTGCAACTTCTAAGGTTGTAAAAAGACGTATTAAGAAATGCTACGGTATAAAGGCAGACATCATATATCCTCCTGTTGAAGTAGACAAAATGCAACCTAAAAAGAAGATACATAGAAAGGAGAATTGGTTTCTGTATTTGGGTCGTATTGAAACATATAAGGGTGTGAAACTTGCAATTAGGGCCTGTGTAGATGCCAACGTTCCTCTTAAAATTGTTGGGAGTGGTGATGATGAACAGAGGATGAAAGGTTTAGTAAAAAAATTGAATGCAAAAGGTTTAATAAAGTTTTTAGGGTTTGTATCAGAATCCCAGAAGAGAAGTTTAATGCAAAAATGTAAAGCTTTGATATTTCCTGTTAGAGGAGAGGATTTTGGTATTGTTCCTGTTGAAGCTAATGCTGCAGGTGCTGTTGTTATTGCATATAGAAGTGGAGGTGTAGTAGAAACAATTTCTGAGGAGAATCCTAGTACTGGAGTATTTTTTAGAAAGTATAATTACAAGGAATTATCAAAGATTCTTAAGAAGTTTGATGATACAGAATTTGATTGTAGAAATTGTATTAATCATGCTCAAGAGTTTACTGTCTCGATATTTATGTATAAACTTAAAAATTATATAGAAGATGTTATACAGAGTAAGTAAACGTTTTTTAGATATCTTTTTGGCGATAATAGTTTGGATAATCGCTTCTCCTATGATGTTATTATTTGCAATTATCATAAAACTTTCAAGTAAAGGTCCCATCTTTATCCCCGATAGTACACGTATTTCATATTTTCAACCTTTCTTTATGTATAAGTTTCGTACTATGAAAATAAATAGTAAGGAGATTTTAAAAGAGAATTCTGATTTACAAATAATACTGGATAATGATCATAAGATTCCATTAGAAATAGATCTAAGGGTCACTCCATTCGGCAAGTTTTTAAGGAAAACAGATTTAGATGAATTACCCCAGGTAATAAATGTGATTCTTGGTAATATGTCACTTGTAGGCCCTAGACCATATATGAAATGGGAGTTAGAGCAGATATTAAGAGATGATGATCCAATTGCAAAAGAGAATATTCGTAAGATTCAGACCGTAAAACCGGGTATTACAGGATTGTGGCAGATATCTGGAAGGAATAGTGTAAAATTCAAACAGAGGTTGGAATTGGATGTGATGTATATAAGGAATATGAACATATGGTTGGATTTAAAAATTCTTCTTAAAACTCCAAAAGTTTTAATTACTGGAAAGGGTAGGGTATGAGTAGAGATATTGTAACTGTAATAAAGTCTGTTAATTTTAGTGAAGCAGATAAAATTCTTACTGTTTTTGGGAAATATAATGGGAAGTTTTCTTTAATAGCAAAGAGTATTAGAAAGATTAAGAGTAAGAATCGTGGGAATATGCAAACTCTTTCTACTAGCGATATTTCATACTATGAGGGTAAGGGTTTACCAATTCTTACTGAGTCACAGCTTATTCATATGCCAGAGTTTGATTCGCATATGAATATAGATAATGTTGAAAGGATTCTATACATGTTAAATAAATTTTTGGTAGAGGGTGATCCAAATCGGAAGGTTTTTAATTTGATTGCGAGTGTAATAAGGAGTGATATAGATACAGAAAGGGTTAATAAATTTAGAATACAGCTTCTTAAAGAGTTAGGGTTTTTACAAGAATTTGATAGATGTGAATTTTGTGGGAGTAAGAGTGATTTAAAATATTTTGATCCTAATGTATTTGATCTGATTTGTGAATCTTGCTATTCAAAAGGGAATAAAGGTGTTAAACTGAGTCAAGATATTTATGGAAAGCCTGTATTTACAGATGCTCTTGATAAGTATATTAAAAAAGTTGTAGAAGAGATATAAATGAGACTGCCTAGAATTGTAAAAATATTATTCCTATTATGTTTTCTATTACTTACAACCCCTATTCTAGCATTTGAGCAGTATATAACCTTTGAAGATGATGTAGAGGTTACTGCGAGTATTACAGAAGATACATTCTCTACTGTTGATGTATTACCCAATGTTGTAGATGTAAAAGAAAGCGCCATAGTCACTGTAACAGTAAAAGGGGGAGTTTTTGAGGCACTACCAGGTCACTACATCGAGCTTGTTGCTAATGGATTAATTTTTAATCAGCCTTCACAACCTTCTAATTCACAAGGTCAGGTTACTGTATCCGTGTATGCAAATACTCCTGGTGCATATAATATATGTGCAAATGATATTACTTATCCTGGTTTGGTTATAAACATTATCGATTGTACAACCTTGTATGTTACTCCTGTAACTTCTCCGAGTCTGATCTCAGAACCAATGTATACCCCTGGTAACTCTAATACGCTTTTTTGGAACTCTGTTGGGTCTAATTACCAATACTATATCGAAGTAAGCTTATACAACAATTTCAATACTATTAAGCAATCTAGTGGATGGTTAGCTGGTACTATGTTTGAATTTAGTAATCTTGCTAATGGTAGTATGTATTTTTATAGAGTAAAGGCACGCAACAGTTATGGCGGTGAAAGTGATTGGTCAGGTGTAGAGTTTAGTGTACAGGATAGTGAGAGTCCTACAATAGAATTAATTTCTGTAAGTGGACTTGGTGAGAACAATACAGTCGAATGGGAGTCTGGATACGGGGTAGAGTTTGTTTATAAGGTAGAAGATAATTTATCTTTAGATAGTACTGATTTCTTTTGTGTGAAGAGGGATAGTTCTAAATATTCTTGTGGTGATACTACAAAGAATGGGTCTATATATACAACAGTCTTGAGACTTAGTGAATTAGAGAAGGATGGAATAGCTCACCTTTTCTTAGAATATGAGTTTTGTGTAGAAGCTGTTGATACGGTTAGTAATGAGGCACAGCTGTGTGGTATTCAGTTACTTATACCTGAATGGAGTGAACCAGGAGAACCAGTTGAGCCAGATGAACCAAAACCACCACCTCCTATTGTTACATTTATAGATAAAGTAGTAGATGATGTGGTTGATACAACTGAATTTATATTAGAAGGGTTGTTCGGAGATCTAAATGAGTATGAGTTAGAGAATATTAATACTACAACGACTATCGTAACACTTCTTGTTGGATTAGGTACTCTCCTTGGTGGTCTTTTATATATTCCGATATATCTATTTGAGTTACTTCTTAGTTTCTTGTCGTGGTTGGGTTTAAGAAAGAAGGGGAAGTTATCTGGTTATGTTTATGATAGTGATAGTAAAGAGCCTATTCCACAGGCCGTCGTTCGTACTTATAATTTAGAGGGGAAATTGATATGGACGGATGTTACTGATAATAGGGGTTTCTTTAATCTTGCTTTAAGGGATGGTGTGTATAAGTTAGAGGCGTCATCTAATAAGTATTCTTTTCCATCAAAAGTTATATTTGGTAAAGCAGATTATCCTTTAGAGAATGTTTATCATGGTGAGGAGTTTACTATTAAGAATGGAATAGTTCCAGAATTTTCAATCCCTATGGATTCTATTGATCTTAATTGGTTTAGGAGGTTGTTAATTACTGCTAATAGTAGGACAAGGGTATTGTTTAAAGTCTTAAGTGTTATATTATTTCTCTTTGGTTTAATCTTTAGTGTTTATACTTACCATATTAATTCAAATATCTTTAATTTCTTAATTATCGTTTTATATATTCCTTCTTTTTTGTTAGTAACCAAAGCTTTATTTAAAAAAGGATTAGAGTATGGTGTTGTTAAAAATGAAGAAGGAGAAGTGTTAAGTGATGTAGCGGTTGGATTAAGAGATGTTGAGTATAAGCGAATTGTTGCAAAAAGAATTACTGATGGGAAGGGTCGTTATAGATTCATTGTAGATATGGGGGTTTACAATATTGAAGTTTTGGATACTGAGTATGAGGTTGTGAGTATTGAAAAAAAGGATGTAAAACATCTGTCTGACGGTTCTGTATTAATAGCTTTGGATGTTTTAGTAAAGCGTATAGTGGTTGAAAAATAGCTTTTATATTGGTATTATTATCTTGCAATTGTGGGTGTG
>Ga0209121_10006418_pt1 | contig 10336 bp, 9 predicted proteins | sample Cruoilmetagenom3_FD_187292 | JGI IMG/M metagenome (GOLD analysis project Ga0209121, IMG submission 187292) | Oil polluted marine microbial communities from Coal Oil Point, Santa Barbara, California, USA - Sample 3 (SPAdes) (version 2) | ecosystem: Environmental > Aquatic > Marine > Oil seeps ...
GATGAAGCTTGAATTCATTTGCCTTACACTGGGACCGTTACCGAACAACGTTTATTTACTGGGGGATAATGATAGTGGTGATGCAGTGGTGATTGACCCCAGCTTCGAGAGCCAGAATGTGTTAACGCACGCAGAAAAGATAGGCTGGACACTGCGCCAGGTTTGGCTGACCCACGGACACTTTGATCATATCGCTGGAGCGGAAATGATTGCTAATGCTTTTAAACCGCCTTTACCGGTGGGATTGCACCCTGGCGATATGGCATGGTATCAGAATGAAGGTGGTGCAGGTAAGTTCGGCCTGTCCATTTCACAGCCGCCGCCTTTGTCAATTCTCTTTGAACCGGGGATGCAGCTGAGCCTGAATGAAGGTCAGCTGCCAGCAGTGAGTGTGCGCTATGCCCCCGGTCACAGCCCGGGGCATGTCATGTTTTATTGTGAATCCCTGGGTGTTCTATTGTGCGGGGATGTTATTTTTCGTGAGGGGATCGGACGGACAGACCTCGAGGATGGCGATTGGATGACTTTGCTCAAAAGCATTCGTGAACAGGTGCTGACATTGCCCGACGAGACTCGCTTGCTCCCCGGACATGGGCCTGAGAGCACAGTGGGATATGAACGGGAGCATAATCCTTTTTTAAGCGACTAGCGAAATTAATGATCATTACAAGAAGCTGCACCAGGGGATATAGTGTATTCAGATTTTTGATATAGTGCGCGGGCAAGTACCTCCCAGTGCGCTTACTCTGCCATGATTTGATAACAGGAATAAAAAAAGCTGTCATTGGAGGACAGCTTTTTGAGATTGATTTTCAGGGTCTACTTAGCGTATTCCGTTGCCCGACTTTCGCGGATGACTGTGATGCGGATCTGACCGGGGTACTGCATGGTTTCTTCAATTTCTTGAGCGATACTCTTTGCCATGCGGTTTGCTTCTACATCGTCCACTTCATTAGGTCTGACAATGATGCGAACCTCGCGCCCTGCTTGGATGGCGTAACTGCGATCAACACCTTTATGGTTGTTTGCGATGTTTTCCAAGGCCCGTAAACGTTTGATGTATTGCTCAAGGTCTTCCCGTCGTGCGCCGGGTCGGGCACCTGATATAGCATCTGCTGCTTCGACGATCACGGCTTCAACGGATTCCTGGTCGACCTCATGATGGTGTGCGGCGATGATATTCACGACCTTGTCGCTGACGCCATAGCGTTGAGCGAATTCAGCCCCTATTTGAGCGTGAGTGCCTTCTATGTTGTGGTCCATAGCTTTACCCAAGTCGTGCAATAAAGCTCCCGCTTTGGAGATTTCCACATTTGCGCCTAATTCAACTGAAATGACGCTGGCGATTTTTGCTGTCTCAACCGCATGCGCAAGCTGGTTCTGTCCATAGGACGTTCGAAATTTCAGTCGCCCTAATTTCTTGAGAATTTCAACATGAAGACCAGCCACGCCAGCATCATAAGCGGCTTGTTCGCCTGCCTCTGCAATATCCTCACCCATCTGCTCATTTTCTTCCTTTAATATTTTTTCAATATTCGCAGGGTGAATGCGTCCGTCAATCACAAGGCGAGAAAGGGCACGTCTGGCGATTTCCCTGCGTACGGAATCAAAACAAGAGACGGTAACGGCTTCAGGTGTGTCATCAACGATCACATCAACCCCCGAAGTTTGTTCAAATGCTCGGATATTCCGGCCGTTGCGACCGACGATGCGTCCTTTCATTTCTTCATTTGGCAGGTTGACAACAGATGTCGTCACTTCAGCGACCCTTTCTGAGGCAACCCGCTGAATTGCATCAGCTATCAGTTCGCGAGCGCGTGAGTTGCCTTTCTCCCGGGCTTCACTTTCAATCTGACGAATGATTCGGGCCATATCCGCTCGGGCTTCCTTTTCTGTCTCAGCCAACAAGACTTCACGGGCTTCGTCTTTGGTCATCTGCGAGACATGCTGGAGTTCTTCCATGATCTCTTGATAAAGGTGGTTAATTTCGTTGGCGCGTTTATCTATTCCGGATTGGCGTTTATTTAGTCGCTGTTCACGATCTTCGTATTTTTCCAGGCGCCGATCCAATTCTTCCCGACGTTTTTGCAATCTATCATCTTCCTTACTCAATTCATTACGGCGGTGGCTTAATTCCTTTTCAGCTTTTTTTATGATCTGGAGGGCTTGATCTTTAGCTTCCAGTTCAATCTCGCGCGCTTGTTCATTGGCTTCCCGGAGAATGTAGTCTGCTTTTAAGTTTTGTGCTTTGCGTTTGTTTTCTTCAATTCTTTGCTTAATGAATAAGCCGATCAAAACACCCACTGCAAGCGTAGCAAGTGCGATAATAACGGTTCGTAATATTGGGTCCATGAAAATCACTCCATTTTGTCTGAATTGTCCAAGCGCTCCCCTTCCGGTGACGAGAATTCCTCCCAAAGACGATCCACTACAGGTCGAACAATGCCATAGTGGAAACCACGACGGCCCAAGAACCCGCCAACTTTCTTACGAAAACCTAATTTCGTCTCCTTTCGGCATTTTTGGGCTTTAGTGATACCGGCTTGATAGGCTAACTCGTTTTCATCACCGCCATATTTTTCAAGCGCTTGTTTGATGGTATGGTCTGCCACACCTTTAAGGCGAAGCTCATGTGTTAATAGCCGATTGCTGCGGGGACGGAATGTATTCCTGTTTTCAATCCATTGCCGGGCAAACTCAAGATCATCCAACCAATGCTTTTCAAGCAATTTGCCAGTAGTCAAAGTGACAACTTCTTCGCTGAAGCCTTTTTCAAGAAGCCGGCGTCGAGTTTCCTCGACAGATCGGGGGCGGTGGTCGATGAATTGTAATGCTTTCTGGAAAGCCACTTCATAAGTGTCTTCCTCTTGCAGTTTTCGGATATCCGACTCGGTCAACTTTCGACCGGGTTCCAGCCAACCTGCGACAAATCTTGAAAGACCGAAGGCAAAATTTCCATCCAGGTAAATACTGACTCGTTGTTTGTTTCTTTTTTGAGTTTCTATGGCAGTAATGACCCGTTCCATCGCATCTCTCTTAAATAAAAGACAGCCGCAGCGCTGCCGGTGGGGCTACGGCCATCGTATCAGTAAAGGTCCTTTATGGATGTGTGTCTGTAAAGGGTAGTGAATCGTGTTAGGTGTGATCTATACCAGTATTGCTAACCACATGGTCTGAATTTTGACCCGGGTAAGTTTTATGATCATATCTATCCAAATACAGATACGTAACTCTTTTTTTGATGACTCTTGAGATGAAACAAATATCGCTAATTTTCTCAGTTATCGATTGATGTCATCAATATCATTATCATTCAATGCCAAGCAGGGTGCTGGCGAAAAATCCGTACGGTTCTTTTTGATATTTTGATCGCAGCCAGAACTTCTCCGGCGGCAGATAAACAACTTTTTACTTTTCTTATAAGTCTTTAGACTTATGTTCTGGTAATAATTATACGACAAAATCAGAATTAATGAAGGATATGTAAGTTATGAGTGTTTGGGATTTATCCGTGTTCAGATCCTCTCATGGTTTAATTTGATATTCTTCTCGCGTCGAGCAATCACAATGAACTCAGAGTTGTTCTGCGATATCACTGGTCTCGTTTGGTTAATCAGGAAACTCATGTTAAAATCAATGGTATGGAAACGAAAATATCAAATATGAAACCTGAACCTATTAAGCATGCGAGTTATCTACGCCATCGACGTCAAAGAATTTGGCATATCCGGATCCCTGTAGTGGTGGGGAGCATGCTGATTCTGGCTGCTGCTGTGATTATGATCTTGCCTGCTGCAGGTATTGACACCGGTGTGGACGTTTCTCATGGGGCGGATGCCTCTTTGATCTGGATGATCCTGCCGTTGTTATTCCTTGCGGTTATTGTGACCTTATTCTTGGTAGGATTGATCGTCATGGTCGCGAAAATTTTGAAAACGCTGCCTCAGTATACGAGTGTTGGTCAGCATTATGCTGGATTAATTGCTGTTAATGTCCAGTTTTGGTCAAAGCGCATCGCCAGCCCATTGATTGTGATTCAGAGCCGCCTGGCAAGCATGAATGCTTTCTTCACATCACTTCTTGGGCGTTCAAGGCGATAGGTTCTAACAGGTGACCAGGTATGTCCTGTTAACGGATGGATGGTACAATCCATTTTCTTTTCTTTTATCTATCAATAACACATCACTTGAAAAGGATGAATTCGATGAAAAACCAATGGAAAACAAAAACTCTCATTCTAGGAGCCATCATCGGTGCAGTTGCTGGTGCGGCTTCCGCTTATTTGTTGGTTAAACGGGCTGAACACGATGAACAGCAGCCAAAGTTATCCCCTGGTGAGGGTATCCAGGTGGGGTTGGGTGTCCTGGGATTGATGCGATTAATCTCCGGTTTTGGTAAAGAAGCATAGTTAGGAATTGACCTAAAGTTGTTTGATATTGTCTTTTTAGGAACATCGGCCTCAGCGCCATCAGTGCATCGAGGCCTGTCCTCATTATTGGTTCAACATGAAGAATTTCGGTTTCTTGTTGATTGTGGTGAAGGTACGCAGCGACAGATACTTCGTGCTGGCGTGGGGTTTAAACGTCTCAACAAAATCTTGCTAACACACGGTCATCTGGATCATATTCTTGGCTTGGGCGGCCTGGTGTCAACATTTTTAAGATGGGATGTGATGGAAGAGATTGAGATTTTTGGCACACGCCATACGCTGGACAGGGTTCACGACCTGGTTTTTGGCGTTGTCTTGCGCGGCTTCCGTGGGAAACCTCCTGTGATTTTGCGTGAGATTGGTCCAGGTGTCTTTTACGAAACAGACCGCTTTTCAATTACAGCTTTTCCGGTCGAACATCGCGGGTCAAGTTCATTGGGTTTCAAGTTTGAAGAACACAGTCGACGACCATTCCTGGCGGAAAAAGCTGAGGCATTGGGCATCCCGCCCGGGCCATGGCGACGAGATTTGGTGAAAGGACAAAGGGTAAAGCTGCCGGACGGTAGATCAATTTCTCCAGATGAGGTATTAGGAGAAGAACGTGAGGGCATCTCGCTTATCGTCATCGGTGACACTGGCAATGCTGCCAAATTGTTACCGTATGTCCAGGGTGCAGATGCGATGGTGATTGAAGCGACCTATACACAATCAGAAGAAGATTTGGCTGAACGCTTTGATCATCTAACCGCAGCACAAGCAGCGACACTGGCAGTAGATGGTCAGGTAGGTGAACTCTTTCTGACCCATCTTTCACGGCGCTACCGAGAACGCGATGTGCTGAATGAAGCCAGGGACATCTTCGCCAATGTTCATGTAGCACGCGATTTTGACCACTTTCAGGTCAAACGGAAGACAGCTTAACCATCCAGTGACCCTGATGAAATCAGTTCCTTTTGTTTGTGGGACTTATTTTAAATATGGAGTGATCAATGACATACAGATTTGTTGAAAAATTAGCTGCAGGTGAGGTTCTGATTTCAGATGGCGCTACCGGAACAAATTTACAGCGTATGGGATTGCCATTAGGCGCCGCTGGGGAAGTGTGGGTATTGGAAAATCCTGAAGCCATCCGAACTTTAGCGCAAGGTTTTATGAACGCAGGAGCAGATATCTTATTGACCTGCACATTTGGTGGAACGCGAATTCGCCTTAAAGACTCAAATCTTGTGGATGAGTTTGTTACCGTAAATCAGAGGGCTATAGAAATTACAAGAGAGGTGGTGAGGGGAAGTGATGTCCTGGTCGGCGGGTCCATTGGACCAACAGGACAAATGCTGGCACCGTTGGGCACGTTAACTGCTGCAGAAGCTGATGCCGAATTTGCGGCGCAGGCTAAGTTGATGAGTGAGGGGGGAGTGGATGTGATCGTTATTGAGACGCTGTTTGACCTAAATGAAGCGATTGCCGCTGTTGAAGGGGTGAGATCGGTGGATCAGGATATACCCTTAGTATGTTCCTTTAGTTTTGATCGTGGAACGCGTACCATGATGGGCGTCAGTCCGGAGGATGTCGCTGCGAAAATTGGCGTTCTGGATGTAGATCTCCTCGGGATCAATTGCGGCCGCAGCCTGGTGGAAAATCTAGAAGCATTAAAAAGATTGCGCCAGGTGACGGAAAAGCCTATTTGGTTCAAGCCCAATGCAGGACTGCCTGAGATCAATGACGATGGAAACCCCTGCTATACAATTTCACCTGAGGAGATGAGTGACTGGGTGCCGCAATGGATCGATGCGGGAGCTCAAATTGTGGGAGGGTGCTGCGGCACCAGCCCGGAACACCTGGCTGAAATTGCCAAAGCGGTACATGCACTAAGAGATTCTTAATTCCCTTTTATTATCACTCATAGGTCTTCAATCAAATATGAGCCCCATTTCAGTCTCATGAAAAAACGAATTGTCTGATGTACCTGAATCCATGAGGAGGATTCTATGCTGATTTGGCGTTTTAAAACATGCACCTGGACGACGTTATTAGTTCCAGAAACCAGGATGTGTTAGAATCTCATGCATGAAAAATCTCATTCTGGCTTCTAACTCTCCCCGGCGAAAGGAGTTGTTATCTCTTATTGGGTGGCCTTTTACTATCGTGTCGGCGGATATTGCGGAACATCGTTGGTCGGAAGAAGCACCTGAAGATTATGTGCGCCGATTAGCCTCTGAAAAAGCAGCTGTTGTTGCTGAATCCTATCATGGCTTAGTAATTGGCGCAGATACGATTGTGGCGGATGGTTATGAGCTGTTGGGGAAGCCTGTTGATCAAAACGATGTCTGGAGGATGTTAGTGCAATTACGCAGCCGGACACATCAGGTTTACACTGGTATCGCCTTATTGGATTCCGATTCCAGTCAAGATTTTCGTGCGGTCTGCTGTACGGATGTCCCCATGCGATCCTATTCAGATTTAGAAATTAAATCCTATATCAATACTGGAGACCCCATGGACAAGGCTGGAGCATATGCCATCCAGCATAACGGATTTCATCCCGTCAACGATTTAAAGGGTTGTTTTGCTTCGGTGATGGGGCTGCCGTTGTGTCACCTGGCTGTTGGGTTGAGCAAATTTGGCATGGATATCCCTGCTGAACTGCCAGGTCGCTGTCAGGCGTATTTAAATTACAAATGCCCAATATTTATGCAAATTCTGGGACAGGTTAAGGGATTTTAAGTGGTTCTTGGTCAGCGTTTCCGGTTATTTAAAGGATTTCTAGTTCTCTTATTGATTGGTGTGCTCAGCGCCTGTGCCTTTGAACCTAAAATCAGTTCCTCTTTAACAACAGGTTCCGGCGATATCTCTGCGGCAGCAGCAGCACAAACGGTAATGACCAATTATCTCATCGCCTGGCAGGACCGGGATTATGCTGAAATGTATGGTTTAATTTCTGCCTTGAGCCAGGATGCGATAAGTTTGGAATCTTTTGAAGATGAATATCAGAAAGCCGCTAACCATCTGACCCTGGAAGCTCTTGAATTCCAGGTACTTTCGACGATGGCTGAAAGAAATCATGCCGAAGTCGCGTTCGGCGTTGATTTCACAACGCATCTTATTGGCGACTTGACCCGCAGCTACATTGCGGGTCTGACCTTTGAATTTGGAAACTGGCGGATTCAATGGAAACGAGGATTGATATTACCGGAGTTGAAGGATGGCAGCGAATTATTTTTTGTACATCAAGCACCTTCGCGTGGGCGAATTTTCGCCCAGAACGGAGAGCCTTTGGCAGCCTATGAGAATGCCATAGCCCTGGGAATTGTGCCGGGAGAAATTCTTCCTCAGCAAGCAGAGCTGGTCTACGCTACATTGGCTGAGCTTAGTGTATATGAGTCAGAAGGTCTGCAGGCATTGGTTGAATCGACCCCAGCAGATTGGTATCTGCCGGTGGTTACGCTTTCAAAACCTGATGTGACGCCTTATATGGATACATTACGCAATCTCCAAGGTGTTCGCATCGGTGAATTCCGTTCCCGTTTTTATGTTGATGGGGGCGTATCTCCACATGCCGTAGGATATATGCTTTATATTCCCGAAGAGGATCTGGATATTTACCTGGAGCAGGGCTACAGTAAGGATGAAAGGGTTGGTGCTGCTGGATTAGAAGCAGTTTTTGAAGAGGAACTATCAGGCACACGGGGCGGTGCATTGTATGTGGTGGACCAGGACGGAAAAATTCAAACATTGTTGACTGCCAGTGATCCGGTACCTGGACAGTCGCTCTTTACCACCATCAATAAACCCTTACAAATGCGTCTGCAAGCTTCACTGGGCGACCTGCGTGCTGCAGTGGTCGTGATGGAGGTGGATACAGGGCGGGTTTTAGCGTTGGTATCTAACCCGGATTTTGACCCTAATGCCTTTGACCTGAATGAAACTGACCGCAGTTTGTTGGATTCATATTTTACTGATGAGAATAAACCTCTATTCAACCGGGCTACCCAGGGGCAATATCCCTTGGGCTCAGTCTTTAAGCCCATTACAATGTCCACAGCGTTAGAAACCGGTCTTTACCGGGCTACATCGAGCTTCAATTGTGGACATTCGTTATGGGTGTGCGATAGTGTAACTCTGTATGATTGGACCTATACTCACGGTACAGCGTCCAGCGGTGAGCTGACCCTGCCAGAAGGATTAATGTGCTCATGCAACCCCTGGTTTTACCGGATTGGTGAAAATCTTTTTACAGAAGGACAGGAAGATGCCTTATCGGATATGGCATATGATTTTGGTTTGGGTGCGGAAACAGGCATTGAAATCCCTGAAGCTTCAGGTTATATCCCAGATACTGCTGGTACATGTGTGAACAATGTGCAAATGGCAATTGGACAGGGTGAGATCCTGGTCACACCTTTGCAAGTCACAGCTTATTATGCTGCTATAGCGAATGGCGGCACCATCTATCAGCCGTCTTTGGTTGAAAGCATAACATCTGCATCTGGAGAGACGACCTACGCCTTCTCACCTGAACCAACCGGGACACTCCCCCTTTCGCCTGAAAACCTCGCAACTGTGCAGGAGGCACTGCGTATGGTAATTGAAGAGCCGCGCGGCACCGGCTATTGGGCGATGCAGGGACTCGATGTTCCTGTTTCGGGGAAAACAGGAACTGCGCAAACACCTTCTGGGAGTGCTCATGCCTGGTTTGCCGGGTATACACGCCAAAACGATCCCGACCGACCGGATATTGCTGTTGTAGTGATTGTTGAGAATGGGGGGGAGGGTTCTGTGATGGCCGCACCAGTTTTTCGACGGGCGGTTTCATTGTATTTTTCGGATATGGATGATCCCGGCGGCGTAATGCCCTGGGAGGTGGAACCTTATATAACAGAAACACCAGCCCCAACACCAACTCCCACTTCTGAGGAATGACCCAGTATAATCAATCGGTAATGCAAATCAAAAAGATGCATGGGTTCCCCCATGGTGTTGGAGATTCCCAATGAAAAAAGCAAGCCTGATCATGCTGGCGTTGTTATTTATACTGACAGCCTGCAGGTCACAGCCTACGACGATCCAGACTGAAGTGCCGGCAACGGCAACACTTCCCAATCCACAGGTCTATATAACGCCTGCGCCAGATGTTGATTCCATGATCGATGCATTTATGGGGGCATGGCAGGATGAAAATTATTCAGCCATGTATGCTCTCCTGACGGCGGAAACACGCGGAGAAATCACAGAAGAATCTTTCACAAAAAAGTATCTTGATACGGCTGTTGCTCTGACACTGCAATATGAAACTGGTATTGAATATAAGGTGCTCAGGAATGTGACCAATCCTGATGCTGCTGAGGCGACGCTACAGGTGAATTACAATACCAATTTGTTTGGAACGCTGACACGCCAGATAGAATTGGTCATGCTAAAAGAAGCGGGGGATTGGCGGCTGCGATGGGAACCTGCGATGATCATGCCTGAACTGCAAGGCGGTAATGTACTCGAGATCGTTCGCCAGCCGACCTCGCGTGGTGATATTTTTGCGAAGGATGGATCACCGATCGCAGCTCAAGAAGATGCTGTTGCGATTGGCTTCACACCAGGCGGGCTGGATGAAAACTTAATGAGCCTGTTTTATCAAACAATGGCTCGCTTGACCATCTACCAGGTGGATGAGATCATCGAAATGGTAGATAATGCGTATCCGGGAGATTATATTTCCCTGGGTGAAGTTCCGCAATCTGAGGTTGAACAAAACCTGAGTGCGCTGAGTGCACTCAGCGGTGTGTTTCTGAATTATTATTCTTCTCGTTTTTATTATGAGGGTGGGCTTGCCCCCCAATCCGTCGGTCACCTGACGTATATTTCTGAAGAAAACCAAAATGAATATCTCCGCCAGGGCTATGCCATCAATGAGCG
>Ga0209121_10006419_pt1 | contig 10334 bp, 9 predicted proteins | sample Cruoilmetagenom3_FD_187292 | JGI IMG/M metagenome (GOLD analysis project Ga0209121, IMG submission 187292) | Oil polluted marine microbial communities from Coal Oil Point, Santa Barbara, California, USA - Sample 3 (SPAdes) (version 2) | ecosystem: Environmental > Aquatic > Marine > Oil seeps ...
CCGTTTCCCCGTTAATTTCTGTTTTCATTTTTATTCCTTTACTTGATTAATTCTTTTAATGTATTGAAAAATTCCGGATAAGATATATCGATACATTCTGCATCCTTGATTACCGTTTTACCGTCAGCATGTAAGGCTGCTACCGCCAGAGACATAGCCATCCTGTGATCATGATAACTTTCACAGACAGCACCTTTCAACCTGGTCGGGCCGGTAATTTCAAAACCATCTTCTTTTTCCCTAATTAATGCACCCATTTTTTTTAATTCTGCAACAATTGCAGTTATTCTATCAGTTTCCTTCAACCGCAATTCTTTAGCATCAGAAACTACGGTTTTACCATGTGCCTGTGTAGCTAAAACTGCTATCAAGGGTAATTCATCTATCAACTTACCAATCATCTCTTTATTAATTTCTATTCCGACCAGTTTATTTCCTTCAATTTTTATATCTGCTCTTGGCTCATTTGACTTTATTTGATAATTTGAAATTTCAATAACAGCACCCATTTTTTTTAATATTTCAATAATACCCGTTCTGGTAGGATTAACTCCTACTCCCTTGATGATAATCTTGAACCCTTTTCTTGCACTTGCAGCAGCGAAAAAATAAGCTGCCGAAGATATATCTCCGGGAATAAATATTTCTGCGCCTTGTAACACTTTTTTCCCGGTTATTTTTATTTTAGGAGAAACGACTTGAATATCAGCTTGCATAAAGTTAAGCATTCTTTCAGTATGATCTCTGCTGATTTGCGGCTCGATAATAACTGTTTCTCCTCCGGCAAAAAGACCGGCAATTAAAAGGGCAGATTTAACTTGAGCGCTGGCCACAGGAAGAGTATATTCGATAGAATTAAGTTTACTTCCCTTAATGCTTAAAGGAGCGAAACGGTTATCATTTTCTCCTCTTATTTTTGCTCCCATCAGATAAAGAGGTTGAGTCACTCTTTTCATCGGTCTTTTTCTTAAGGAGTTATCACCGGTAATAACAGTATTAAAATGTTGTCCACTTAAAAGACCGGTTAATAATCTGATGGTTGTTCCTGAATTTCCAGCATCAAGGATATGCGCAGGCTTTTTTAATCCATGAAGCCCCACTCCTTCTATTTTAATCATTGAATGGTTAATTTTCTCAATCTTTGCTCCCATAGCAGACATGCATTCCAGGGTATTCAAGCAATCCCGGCTATGTAAAAAATGATGTACTCTGCTCTCTCCCTGAGCAATCGCTCCAAATATAATGGCTCGATGGGATATGGATTTATCTCCCGGTACCGAAATCTGTCCTTCTATTTTTTTAATACCTTCTATTATTATTTCCAATGAACGGTTTATCCTCCTTATTTCACATGACTGGTAATATTCATTTCTCTTCCTATAACATGGGCAATTGCACTTATTTCCTTTAATAAATGATTAAATTTTTTAAAATTCAAAGTTTGAGCACCATCACTTAATGAAGCTCTGGGATTAGGATGGACTTCAATGATTAGACCATCTGCTCCAGCAACTATAGCAGATTTTGCCATGGGACCTACCAGTTTCCATCTGCCTGTTCCATGACTGGGATCAACTATGACCGGTAAGTGGCTTAATTCCTTCAAGGATGGTACAGCACTCAAATCAAGCGTATTTCTGGTATAAGTCTCAAAGGTTCGAATACCTCTTTCACATAAAATAACTTCCTTATTTCCATTGGATAGAATATGTTCCGCTGATAATAATAATTCTTCAAAAGTTGCGGACATTCCTCTTTTGAGCATCACCGGTTTTTTAATTCGACCCAATTCCTTCAAAAGCATGAAATTTTGCATGTTTCGAGTCCCTACCTGTAAAATATCCGCATATTCGGAAATCAAGTCGACCTGATTCACGGACATCACTTCTGTTATGACCAACAAACCAAATTCCCGTGCAGCCTGTGACATAAGTTTTAAACCTTCTTTTCCCAAACCTTGAAAACTGTATGGAGATGTTCTTGGTTTAAAGGCCCCTCCCCGGAGAATTTTAATTCCCAGTTTACTTAATTCTTCGGCAATTGTAAAAATTTGTTCTTCATTTTCTATGGCACAGGGTCCGGCTATGATTGCCAGTTCCCTACCACCTATATTAATCCCCTTTAATCGAATAGTAGTTCTCTTATCTTTAAATTCCCTACTGGCCAATTTGTAAGGTTTTAAAACACGGAGTACTTTTTCCACTCCGGAATATGCGTAAAAAGGAAAAGATTCCAGGATGCTTGTATCTCCGATTATACCAAGAACCGTTCTCTTTTCACCCCTTGAAATATTTATATCAAGTCCCATACTTTTTAATTCATCGATTATTTTCTCTACATCTCCCTGGTTGGCGCTACCATTCATGACTACTATCATTTTAATCTCTCCCTTCCGTTCTTATTATAAATCTTTCCTTAAGTCCTTTGCTTCACGCAAATAACAATGCTTTATCTCATTTTGCTTTTTTCCGCAATTAATTTGTATCAGGATTCTAATGCATTTTTTCAATCCGCTTTGGACATTGGCTTCCTGCATACCGAACAGAGGTACTCCAGACCAGCCCAATTCCCGGGCAGCTGCCGCCGGAAAAGCTGAATCCAAATCCAATGTTGTACTAAAAAACACTGAAACGATATCTTCAATATTAAAATCATTTGATTTTTTCATGGCTAATAATAATTCTTTTGTACCGTTTAAAATTTCCTCTTTTGTATTTCTATTTACTGTTATTGCCCCTCTTATTCCTCTTACCAACATAGTCCCTCCTCATCTTTTATTATATTTTATCCACCCGTATATATCTTAACATTATCTTAATATAAAATAAAAAAAGGCTATAAGTAATAAAAAACCTATAGCCTTTATATGTTTTGGTATGCATATAAAGATACCATAGGCGTAAACGATGTTTACGCCTATGGTATCTTATTTTTATATCTCTAAGATACTAAAGCATAAACATCGCCGGTAAAATAATAGTAATAATTAAATTTAAAGAAACGGCAATATTTATTTCTTAGCATCTTTTAATACTCCTTATAATTGTTCTGGTTAATTTAGCATAATCTTTTTTAATTGTCAATTTTTTTAGTTTTTTTGTCATTTAAGAATCAAATACTATACTATATTCAGCTTTTCGAGTTTATAGAATAGGGAGTAATATTACTCCCTATTCTATAATAATAATTAAAAAATTATTATTTGATCCAAACAGGATAGAAGAACATCCTCGATGTAGGATAGAGAACAAAATCCTGTACATCCTTATTAAATACTAAATTCTGATTTGAATGAGCCATGTAAACCCAAGCAGCATCTTCGTGTATTATCTCCTGCGCCTTTTTGTAATATTCTGCTCTTTCGGCCTTATCGTAAGTTTCTAATGATTTGGAAATTAAATTCTGTACTTCTTCGTTAATATAAAATGCCTGATTTGAAGCTACTCCTACTATAGAGGAATTTGGGGCATAACAATAACTCATAAAATCATCTGTATCTCCGGTATCTCCGGATATCCCTAAAAGACACAACTGGTGCTTTCCAGCTTGAACTTCCTGGATATAGGTTCCCCAGTCAACTTGATAAAATTTTACTTTTATTCCAACAGCAGCTAAATAACCTTGAATAGCTTCTCCGATCTTAGGAGGATCAAACATATATGCCCTGGAAACCGGCATTACATGCAAGGTTACTTCAAAACCATCAGGATACCCTGCTTCACTTAAAAGTTCTTTAGCCTTTTCCGGATCATAAGGGTAATCTTGTATTGCATCATTATAACCTAACATAAACGGAGGCATTCCATTTACGGCTTTAATTGCTGTTCCCATATAAATATTATCCACTATAGATTGTTTATCAATAGCCATATTAATTGCTTGCCTTACTTTCTTTTTAGTCAAAGGTTCAAGATATCCTGGCGTTTTTATTAAAAGATCTGAATCAATATCATATGCGCTATTTTCATTGGTATCTTCATATCCATAACCTGTATTTATTGCCATATACCCGATATTCATTCCCGGTGCTGTTAAAAGATTTAAATTCGGATTGTTTTTTATTCTGTCGAAATCTCCGGGATTAGGATACTCCATTCCATGAATTTCACCAACTTCTAAAGCCATGAGTCTAGCCGAAGGGTCAGGGATTACTTTGAAGATTAATCTATCTAGTTTGGGTTTTCCTCCCCAATAATCTTCATTAGCTTCTAAGGTAATATGATCATCCTTTACCCATTCCACAAATTTAAAAGGACCAGTACCACATGGATGTTTAAAGGCATCTTCCTTATATTTCTCTGCATTTGCAGGACTTACGATAGCAATTGAATACATCATTGTAAGACTTGTAATTGCTGCTGCATTTTTTCTATTTAGAACAAGCTTTACCGTATAATCATCAATTTTTTCTACTTTCTCTATGGCTCCGAGTAATGCTTTCCATAGAGCCCATTCGCCATATTCATTATACGGATGATTGCTATCATATTGCCGGGCAAAGGAAAATACTACTGCATCAGCATTAAAGTCTGTACCATCATGAAATTTAACTCCTTTTCTCAAATGAAAGATAATCTCCTTTCCATTTGATGATATATCCCAGGAAGTAGCTAACCAAGGTTGTATTTCTGTAGTGCCCGGTTTAAATCCAACCAAACATTCAAACATGTTATCCATTCTCTCCATGGATTCATTATCAGTTACATCCCCCGGATCCAATCTTGAAGCATCTCCGCTAGCACCAAACACTAAAGTTCCGCTTGCAGAGGCAATACTAATTGCTCCAAACATTAAAACTAAACTTAAAAACAAAGCTATAAATATTTTACTTTTCATTTATTCTCCTTTATTAATGTTTTTTAATTGAAATAATCAGTTTAAACCTTTAAACAATTTCCCTTCTTTATTATTTAATTTTATCCCCCCCTATCTTTTAATAGCCTTACTGAATTTCTCAATTTATTTGGGTCATACTAAAAGAAATTTTTTTGTTATAATCAATCTTTTACCTTACTGGGTTCTGGCAAGTTCCAAAATAGTCATAAAGGCTTGAAATCCTTCTAAAATCGTTTTTCCTTTTACTTTAATAGTGCGTCCATTCATCCTCTCAGCAAAGGGATATATTGAAGCCTGGTCAGCCATCTGTGTAAGAAAGAATTCTACCTCAAATATACTGGTTGGAACATCTATATGAAAAGGTTTCGCAATTGAAAGATTATCAAGTGCCTTTTTTACTCCTTTTTTAATCAATTCATGAGATTTGTCCGGATGAAGACACTCAGCTGCCGATCTTCCAACCGCTTTCTTTACTGTTGCAGTTTCAAGTTGTTCCCCTATAAAGGATTTTGCCTCATGACACACCACTTCATCACCACTTAAAAAAACAACAGGAACATTAAAATAACCTGCAAGAACCGTGTTAATTTCCGGTTCTCCGACTTCGACACCATTCAGTCTCACACAATTTACCAAAGAGCTGAAATAAGTATGGTCCAGTATTGCATTTTGCGTACCAATCTTGGCATGATATCCTACAAAAAGAGCTGCATCATACCCTTCAACACCCTGCATCATACATAATGGCTTGTCAAATCCCGAGATCAAACGAGCCGCTGGATTAAGTTGAGAAAGAACAATATTTGTCATGGTACCATGTGAATCATTAACGATAATCTCTTTTGCGCCGGCATCTAATGCTCCCTGGATAGCTGCGTTAACATCACCCGCCATTAGTGTTTGAGCTTCTTTGTATTCCTTTTTTTCTGAAAGAACTTGATTAAATTGAACGACACCGGTAATCCCTTCCATGTCTGCTGAAATAAAAACTTTCATTCTATCCTCCTAATAAAATTTATTACCAACCTTTTGTTACTTTTAAAATATCATCACTGAGTAATCCATTTTGCAAATCCGTCATACATGACTCAATAATATCAATGCCTTTATTGAATTCTGCCTCTGTGATAATAAGAGGAGGCTGAATTCTTAATACTGAATTACTGAAAAATGATAATAACAGGCCTTTCTGCCACGCACAATAACAAATTTTTGCTGCTGCTTCTTTATTTCTCTCTTTAGTTATAGGGTCTTTGATCAAATCCACTCCTATGGATAATCCTAAACCTCTTACTTCTCCGATAAAGGGAAATTTATTTTTCATGGAAGTAAAACGTTCAAAGGCAATTTTATTTAATTTTTCAGCATTTTCCATTAATTTTTCTTCTTCAATAACTTTAATTGTAGCCAGAGCTGCTGCACAACATACGGGATTACCGGCAGTTGTAAATAAATGAGCCGGTGCTTCCAAAGCTTCCATGATTTCTTTTCTTCCGATTAAAGCTGATAAAGGCATCCCGGATGCTAAAGCTTTAGCCATTATCACTATATCCGGTTCAATATTAAAATGTTCTATCCCAAACCATTTTCCTGTTCTTCCCATTCCTTGTTGAACTTCCTCGGAAATAAAAAGAATGCCATTCTCTTTACATAATTTAAATAACTCCTGCATATAATCCCCGGGTGGTATCACTATTCCCGCATCTCCCTGAATCGGTTCAATAATAACGGCGGCCACTTCATCCGGAGGAAGATAATTTGAAAAAGCATATTTTAAATAATTAAGACAATTTTTGCCGGCATCTTCCGGTGCCCCTCCCAGTGGATTGTGGTAAGTATCAGGAAAAGGCATATGGTAAATTTCGGGAAGTAAAGGTCCGATTTTTCTACTCATATTAAGACTTATTCCGGAAAGAGTGATTGCTCCATAAGTGGAACCATGATAAGAACGGGTAAAAGAAATGATTTTTGATCTTCCGGTATAAGCTCGAGCTAATTTTATAGCACCATCATTGGCATCAGAACCGGAAAGGCCAAAAGTAACTTGCTTGGGAAAATTTCCTGGTGTAATTTCTATTAACTTTTGAGCAAGATCGACTAAAGGCTTGTGATACATATATGCCGGGGTATAAAGTATAAATTGTTGTGTTTGTTCTATAATGGCTTGCACAATTTTTGGATGACAATGCCCCACATTTAGAGTACCTGCACTGGATAGAAAATCAATAAATTTATTTCCATCCATATCCTCAATAATCGATCCATAAGCCTTTTTAATTACTAAAGGATAATATGGCATGCGTGAAAATGACGCAATTACTTTATTATCTTCCTCAACAATTTTTTTACAATTTTTATTTTTGAAATCAAATGTCATATTTTTTCTCCTATTAATAAATAAAATTCTTCCCGACTTAAAATAATCCCCTGAAAAGCACTAAATATAATTAATATCCCCCCAAAGTAAGTGGCATAATCCTTACTAATTTCGGCATAAGAAAATGAGGTAAAGCCAAAGAAAGGAATGGAAAATAAGTTGTCAATAAAACAACAGGTAAGGCACCGAATAACATAAAAATTACTGCAGGGGTTATCAATTCATCAAATTTACACTTACCTATGCGCCCTGCCAAATAAAGAATAGGGGCAGTAGGAGGAGTTACATTCCCTAACCCCAAATTGGTACCCAAAATTGCTGCAAAATGAATAGGATGAACTCCTATTGCTTTCATTAAGGGAAATAACAGTGGTGCCGCTAAAAGAGTGGCACTAAAATCATCCATAAGCATTCCGAGAATAATTAAAAATAAGTTAACCATAAGCAATAAAAGATATTTATTATCAGTGATTCCGGTTAGAGTTGCCACCAGGCGTTGTGGAACATTTTCCATAACGTATAGACGGCTTAAAATCATTACAAAAAAGACCATAAGTATAACTACACCGGTTGTGGTAATTGAATTTACCATTGCATCCATTAATTCTTTAAAATTTAATGTTCGATAAATGAAAAAACCTATAAAAATACAATAAAGTGTAGCTACTCCTGCTGATTCTGTAGGTGTAAATACACCCCCGTAAATACCGCCTAAAACAATAATGGGCATTAATAATGCAGAAAAACCCTTATAACTCGCCTGTCCAAATTCTTTAACCTGTTCCCTTCCGGAAATAGGTGGGGATACTTTTATGGGTAACTTCCGACACATAAACCAATTTACGATACTATAAATAATTACCAAAATAATACCGGGAACTACGGTGGCCAGGAAGCACGCGGCCACAGACTGCCAGGTTACCCATGCATAAAGAATCATGGGAACGCTGGGTGGAATAAGCTGTCCCAAAACCGATGAACAGGCTATCAAGCCGGTTGCCTGTCCTCGAGGGTAACCCCGTTCTACCATTCGAGGTATCATTATGCTGCCGACAGCGGATACTGCTGCCGTGCAGGTTCCGGCTATTGCTCCAAAGATAGCACAACTGACAATAGAAACGGTTCCCAAACCACTTTTCTTTCTACCTAAAACGGAATCTGAAATATTTATTAATCGGGATGCGACTCCGGTAGAACTCATAAGTCCGCCCATCAAAATAAAAAAAAGGACGCACAGAACAGCCATTGAATTAATCTTATGAAAGCCTGTAGCCATAATAAACATCGGGTCATAACTCCCCAAGGTGAATAGAAATAAAACTGCTGCCATAAAACAAAAAGGCACCGGCACGCCTAAAACAAGTAATCCGATTAAAATTACTAAGTCAATAATTATATCCATTGTTTAATTTTCCTTTTTAGATAATTGTTCAAAGATAGTGTTTTTTCCTAAACTTTGAAAAATATAATCGATTAATTCTGTTAAAAAATAAAGAGACATTAATATGGCACCGACAAAAATTGCACTTTGAGAAAGAACCATGGGTATTAGCAGGGCCTGGGAAGTTTCCCCTTTGGTTATGCCCCAGATGAAATAAGGATAAGTCCAGCTAATCATTATAATAGATAAAATAAATGTAATTAAGCTGCTTATGGCTTTAACCAAAGCGTAGGACCTCGGTTTTTTAAACCAGATATGAATTAATTCTGCTTTAATATGGCTGCGTTCATAAGCCCCGTAAGATGCACCGATAAAGTATAACCACATAGCAATAAGACAGATTAATTCTTCTACCCCAAAAAGAGGTGATCCCAACACATAACGTAATACTACTTCAATAAAAACCAATACAGTAATAATAGATCCGGCGATTAACATAAATAATTTTTGTAAATGTATTAAGCCATTCCAAACCATTAATCCTAATTTTTTCATTTCTCAAACTATTCCTTTTTTTAAAATTTATATAAGCCAACCATCTGTATCATTGTTTTAAATTTATTTCTTACTAAAGGGAGCTATTAAGCTCCCTTTAGCTTATTCGTATGATTTAAATTAAAAAATATTTGTTATTTTACTTCTATACCTACGTGTTCTCTGCAAATGTCTACCAGTGCTTTACCCATGTATTGGTCGAGCTCAGGCCAAACTTCAGTACGAACAGCATCGGCAAATATCTGAAGTTCTTCTGCTGTAGGAATAACAATTTCCAAGCCAAATTCTTTCATTTTCTGGCGATACTCTTCATCTTCTGCAAGGAAATAATCCCAACGGCCTTGAACCTGTTTTTCGGCAGCTTCCGATATAACTTTCTGGTCAGCTTCTGTCAGTGTATTCCATAATTCCAGATTCATATAGAACCACCAGGGTTCCAGGTAATCATTATATTGAATCCATGCACCCTGAATATCACGGAATTGATATCCCTGGAAAGGAGGTCCACCGCATTCTCCATCAGCAACTCCCCTTTCAATTGCACTAAAAGCTTCCGAATAAGGAATAGTTGCGGGAATATAGCCTAATTTCTGCCAGGTTAATTCACAAGCCTTTAAGGGCATGACTCTTACCTTCATTTTATTAGGTTTCATTTCCCTCCAACCTTCCGGCTCTTCTGTAGTCGTTATACCTGCCCATCCTGCCGGGAAGAGAGCCAGACCTTTTATCCCCTGGTCTAACAATAGATCTTCAACCATATTAAAGACCCAGCCTCCCTGCTTATAAGCTTCCTTAGCTTCTTCTGTGGTAGTGAATAAATAAGGCATATAGTAAGCAATGTTTAATCTCGGATCATAAGTCGGAGCTATCGGGGTAACTGTAATTTCATAGTCACCTCTCATAACTCTTTCATAGCATTCTACCCAATCACCAAGTACCCCTCCGGAATAAACTGTAATATCAATGCGGCCATCTGTTTTTTCTCTTACCTCATCAGCAAAAGCCACAGCACGCAAGTCATAATCACTATCAACCGGATGAACCTGGGGCAATCTCCATTTATATTGATAATCGGCTTGAGCGGCCCAGGAACTTATTGAAAAAATAATCAGTAACAATGTAATACCTATAAATATTTTCCATCTTTTCATTTTAACTTTCCTCCTTTAAATAATTTTATTGATA
>Ga0209121_10006420_pt1 | contig 10334 bp, 6 predicted proteins | sample Cruoilmetagenom3_FD_187292 | JGI IMG/M metagenome (GOLD analysis project Ga0209121, IMG submission 187292) | Oil polluted marine microbial communities from Coal Oil Point, Santa Barbara, California, USA - Sample 3 (SPAdes) (version 2) | ecosystem: Environmental > Aquatic > Marine > Oil seeps ...
ATGTTAGAAACTTAGTCACATTCCGGACATATGGCCGAAATGTCTTTTGGCATAACTGTTCATCACCTTCTAAAACTAAAAATCACACTTCACTAAATAAACATCTTTACCATCGTGTTTTTCCTTTTTGCCGCCATTCGCTAGGATTGCTTGTTCCGCAATTGCTGCGGTGCGGGTAACGATGTCGCTGATTTTGTTGCAAATCGGCAAGTTATCACGGGTGTAGTTAATGTATTGATCATTAAACGGTTTTTTCCAATGAATGCCTTCGCCTAAATTCTTTGTGAATTGCTCTGGGATTTTACTCCCTCCGTGAAGTACGCCCATCAGACCGGCGCAGGTCGAGGCCTGATTGTCGCAGTCATACCCGCCACTCACCGCGATCCCGGTTGTTTTTACAAAATCGCCTTCGCCATACAGAATCGCCATGATTCCGCATAGTCCGTTACACAATGAAGAAACAACGGACACGGGCGCCTCATAATCGTCTTTTTTGTAACGGTAGTATTTTTTATGAATCAATTTGCGTGTTTTGCGCCAATCCCTATTTTCTTTGTGCCAGCGAATGACATCCTTTACTCCTTCGGTGAATGGGCTATCTTTCGGTAAAGCTTCAAGTGCGAGTTGTACGAGTTTTTTTGTGTCTTTTTCGAAGAATGCCGCGCTGTAAATCACTGCATACGCTATAGTCGGATGTGTACCCCAATCGTCATTGGTGATATGCGCGCTCCAATCCGCGCGTTTAGCGGCATTTTTGGTCATGCCGGGGTAGAACGCCGACCAGATTTCGTTCACCAATTGCGGATCGATCTGGAACCAGTTGTTGTTGTTTTCTTTGCTTCCGGTTGCCGGAGGTAGCATCCCCTGATCCATCAATGTACGTGCGGTACGATTCGCTACCCAGATTTTTCGGTTGATATGTGTTTTCCATGCCTGGGTGATCTCATGATAGGTGATATCAAGGCCATAATTTTCTACCGCGTGTAAAGTCACAAATTCGATATCGGTGTCGTCATCCCCTATCGCGCCCTCCATCCATTTCATCACCAACAATGAATACGAGCGCATGTCTTTATCATTTACACGCAAATCCTTACTTGCGTCTCTAAAGGTATAATACCGGTCTACAAGAATGGGAACAGGCTCTTCGACATATACATTCTCAAACGGGAATCCCATAAAATTCCCTACAATTTGGCCGACCCAACATCCTTCGATTTTATCCAGTAATTCCTGCTTGCTAATTATTCGGTCTGTTGAATAGGAAAAAGGAACAAAAACTAAGCAAAGTGTCAAACTAAACAAGAAACGTTTCATCTATTGTCTCCCCATAATTAGATATTCGACTTATTTCTTTCGTCAAATCATAGCATAATAAAATGAATATTCCAATATCTAATGAACCATTTTAAAGCAAAATCCGGTTTGTTGGAGATAATTTCTTTTACATAGATGATTGACCGCGCTGGTCAGACTGTCAGTTCGGTGATATTTCGGAACCACCTATCATAATTCATTTGTCCAAGTGTTTTCGGAGACACGGATTACCGACGAAGTCCAAACAACCATGGAGATACCATATTTAAGCACGTTATCAGCAAACTCCTGCACAGCATTAAGGTATTTGCTGCTGTCGTTTGGATCAGGAGCTTCGGTAGCGAGGCAGACAGAGAAGTGGCAAAGGAGCATTGCAGCGAACACAACACTACCGCGAAGCGGTTTAGTCCAAAGAAATTTCAAATGGTTACAATTAGAGGGAGATTTAGTATCATAGCGAGATTGAAAATCAGTAATATGTTTCAAAAAAGTGTTGAATAGGAGATCTCGGATTATGAAAGCACGTGCGGCCCTCTTTTTCTTGTACCTCTTCTTCGTCTTGCAGGTGGGACTTATTCAAGCCAATGAACGGGCGGACTATATACGTGAGAATTACACGAAATATGAAAAGCGAATCCCCGCCCGTGACGGGGTGAAACTTTTTACCGCCATTTATACACCGAACGATACCTCGAAAGAATATCCGATACTGTTGTTGCGCACCCCCTATGGCATTAGTCCCTACGGGCCCGACCAGTACAGAGACCGGATCAGTCCCCATGAAGAATTCGAAAAAGAAGGATTTATCTTCGTTTATCAAGATGTGCGCGGCCGTTTTATGTCGGAAGGCGAGTTCGTTCATATGACTCCGCACGTTGCAAACAAGAAAAGCAATTCTGATACGGATGAAAGTACGGATACCTACGATACGATTGAATGGCTCTTGGAACACGTCCCCAACCACAACGGCAAGGTTGGCCAATGGGGGATCTCTTATCCTGGGTTTTATACGTCCGCCGGGTCTATCGATTCCCACCCCGCATTAAAAGCGGTCTCTCCTCAAGCGCCGGTTTCCGATTTTTATTGGGATGATGTTTACCATCACGGGGCCTTTCTCTTGAATCATTGGTTTGGTTTTCTTAACAATGTGCAACAAACACGTGACGGGCTTATCGATGAACGACCGGATCCTATCTACGAGATTGAAACGACAGACGCGTACAAATTCTTCATGGATGTGGGACCATTGAAAAATGTAAATGAATCATATTTCAAAAAGAAATCCAAATTCTGGAACTATGTTACGCGCCACCCCAATTACGACAAGTTCTGGCAAGAACGCAATATCCTTCCTCATCTGAAGAATATCAAGGCAGCGGTAATGGTTGTCGGCGGCTGGTACGACCGGGAAGATTTGTTTGGACCGTTGAATACATACCGAATGATTGAGAAGCAGAATCCCGATACATTTAATATATTAGTCATGGGGCCTTGGTATCACGGAGGCTGGCTCCGTAGTAAAGGGAACGAATTGGGAGATACAGATTTTGGATTCCCTACGGCGGAACACTATCAAAAAAACGTCGATTTGCATTTCTTTAAGCACTTTTTGAAAGACGAAGAAGGTGAATTGAGCCTGCCAGAAGCCTTGATATTTGAAACCGGAGCCAACCGTTGGCGACGATTTGACCAATGGCCGCCAGCGTCCTCCGAAAAGACACGTTTCTATTTCCACAAAGGCGGCAAGTTATCATCTAAAAGACCCAACGAAGATTCTGACGCTCATGATTCCTACATCAGCGATCCAAACAAACCGGTCCCTCATACAAAAGATAATTCGAGGTGGATAAATAACACGTTTTATTCAGAAGACCAGCGATTTGCTTCTCGGAGGCCGGATGTATTGGTTTATCAAACGGACATTCTTGAAGAGGATATTACGTTAGCGGGAACTATCCAGGCCAATCTCTTTGTTTCCACTACTGGAACGGATTCGGATTGGGTTGTTAAGTTGATCGATGTTTATCCTGACGATCTGGAGGAAAAAGCAGCTCAACAAACCTTGATTCGCGCGGAAGTATTTCGGGGACGTTTCCGGGAAAGTTATAAAAAGCCTAAGCCTTTCAAACCCAATGAGGTTACCAAGATTTCGTTTGAATTATGGGATGTTTTGCAGACGTTTAAACGGGGGCATCGGATTATGATACACGTTCAAAGCACATGGTTTCCATTCATCGACCGTAATCCACAGAAATATGTGCCGAACATTTTTGAAGCGGCTGAAGACGATTTTATCAAAGTCATCAATTGCGTGTATCGATCCAAAGAGTATCCCAGCCATATTCAGGTCGGTCTGTTGCAGCAGATGTTTTGATGTGGAGGACAACCAAGTTGAACGTCTACCTATGAAAAGCTCAAAGTCAAATATTAGTCGGGATAGAAATACGACGCGCGCAACCTTAGGCGAAGGCTTGGCTGTTTCAGCGTTTCCACGTTACGTGCCCGTTTAGCCTTGGCCATAGCTCACGTTTTCGTAAGCCTCCCTGCGATCCCGGACAGTCGGGTTTCCCAAATCCGGTTCTGGTCTCGGCCCTATTTGAAATTTTCTGGTCAAAGGCCTTTCTGTACAATCTGAGGCTTAAGTGCCAGATCACATACACCCCACTATCGTACAGTTTGCCAGTAACCTCGTCCTGAGAGTCCATGGCAGTCTTTCCAGCTCTGTGTCTGGATGCACATGGCTTATTCAGAACCACCGAGTACCCAGAGTCCCTTTGCTTGGTGTGGGTGTTACCCACTACCAAGATGACTTTCAAAGTCATCTCAGAAGACATTACTCTTCCTTCACAGCTCATACGGACTCATGCGCCAGACCGTATCCCTCCCAACGTCTTGGTTTTTCCCTTGTACGTTGGGTCTTTGCAGGTTGTCGCCAGTCCCTGCTGGGAAACGGCCCTTCCCAACATTATCTCTGCAATCCTTGTATAGGCGCAAGGACCCTTACCCCGCAGCATCCCTTCGGTGCATTTACCCATTTCTTCCCGAAGGACTTCGGTCTCACCTCAAGATTTACAGGTTCGACACGCCAAATATCCGTCGCAATGCAACTTCAACGACGGGGCAAATTTCGGGGCTGCAGTCATTCCATAACGTTCAAGCTCCCATACTTGCTAGACCCTCTGGTTGCACTCACCACTGAGCATATATGAGCTCAGGGCAGCCGGGCCGTTTACACCACGCATAGCCCGGATGGTTACCCATTCCGGGATGTGGCATCACTACGTGCCTGAATCGGGCAACTGGCACGACGGGACTTTCACCTGCTGGATTGCAGCCTTGTCGGCCGCTCCAAATCTCTGTTGCCACAAAATTTTTTTTGACGCATCCACGTTATGACACTTCAGTCAGGTTTCATCGTTTATCTGAACAGCTTTTGACGAGCGGAGTAGGCCAGACTGTAGAAGATGTTCGTCGAAGCATTCTGCAAAAGCAAAGTGACACCAATATCTATTTAAGATTCAACTGGCTCAATCCCATCTATTACGATATGATAATTGTTATGACTTTATATCGAAATATTTTTAGGAGAGTTGTGCTATGGCCACAAAGATGAACCGTCGAACATTCATATCCGGAGCAGCAGGAACAATTATTGCGCTTAAGCCATCTGTTGTCTTCGGAACTCGATCAAATTCAAAGATTGAACTGGGCTTGATTGGATGTGGTGGGCGAGGCAACTGGATTGCCAGCCTTTTTAATGACACAGGCAAATACCGTTTTGTCGCTTGCGCGGACTACTTTGAGGATCGAGCCAAGGGAACTGGAAGCAAACTGCAGATTGACACCAGGCACTGCTATTCCGGACTGTCTGGCTACCGAAAGCTGCTTAACAAGAAACTCGATGCTGTTGTGATCGAAAGTCCTCCCTATTTTCATCCTGAACAGGCCTTGGCTGCCGTAGTCGCTGGCAAACACGTATTCCTTGCAAAACCGATTGCTATCGATGTGCCGGGCTGTAAAGACATTGCAACTGCTGGAAAGAAGGCCACATCTCAGAACCTCGTCTTTCTGGTGGACTTCCAAACACGAGCTAATGAGTTCTATCGAGAAGCGGTACGCCGTGTCCACAAAGGAGATCTCGGACGTCTAGTCATGGGTGAGGCGCACTATCCATGGTCAGGTGGCGGCCGAGGAGGTCCCCCTGCAGGAAACGAAGAACGCCTGCGTAACTGGTATTACGTCTTGGAGATTTCCGGAGATTTCATTGTGGAGCAAAGTATTCATGCCCTGGATGTGGCAACTTGGATTGTTGACCAGGATCCGATGCGTGCAGTAGGATCGGGAGGGCGAACACTCAGACCTCAAGGGAGTATATGGGATCATTTTGTCGTGACCTACTGGTTCCCGGATGATATAGTACTTAGCTTCACATCGATACAATCAATCCCGGGTGTCCGAGATGAAATAACTTGCCGATTCTTTGGTTCTGAAGGAGTCGTCAATACGGACTACTTCAGCGGCGTGATCATTCGAGGCAGGAAGTCGTATAAGGGTGGAAGATTCGAGCAGCTTTACACTACTGGCGCGCAGGCTAATATAGAGGCTTTCTACAAGAACATTATCCAGAGGCAGTATACAAATGATACAGTGGCAGCTTCCGTGCGTTCCAATTTGACAGCGATTCTTGGTCGCGAAGCAGCCTATAAGGGAGGCGAAGTGACTTGGAAAAGACTACTGCGGTCAGATGCTAGGCTAAAACTGGATTTGAAAGGCCTGAAGAGTTAGCTGCTTGCTTGGAATCAAAGACGTTCGTTTTTGGTTTACGTTCCTGTATTGGATCAAGGAGTAATCACGATTAAGTTTACAGACGCCACGGACTTCGCATCGGCCGTGACAATAACCGATTGGCTTCGTCGTCGCCGACAAACACCTCACGGGCCGGATCCCATTTCAAAGGCCGGTTCAACCAGTAGGCAATGTTGCCCAGATGACAGACAATCACTGAATGGCAACCAATCTCGACATCACAGATCGTCCGACACCGAGTGCGAACACTATCGAGGAAGTTATCTTTGTGGTCGTTACTTTCGTACAGGTGTATTTCGTCGTTTCCGATCTTCACATCTTTGAGTGTCTCTGGCCAGGTGCGCAAATGTCCACGGCCGACTTCTACTTTCCCTTTAGTGCCAGTAAACAAAACGATCCAGGCTCTGCCATTGGCCTTGAAGGGACCATTGGTCATAATGACACCATTAGCATATCTGAAGGTGAGTCGCTTATAGTCTTTGCCATCAGGAGAAACAATTTCAACCGGTCCGCTGTCGTCCATACCCATACCCCACTGGGCGATATCGATGTCGTGTGATCCGCAACCGGCCATTCCCCCGCCGGCATACTCCCGATAACCCCAAGCCTGGTGGGCGAGAAGCCGTTTATTGAATGGTCTCCAAGGTGCTTGACCCAGCCACAAATCCCAATCGATATAGTCCGGCACCGGTTCCGGCGGCAGATTACACCACCTGGGAGCTCCCCCGGAATTAACCGTCACCGTTTTCAGTTCACCAATATAACCGTTACGAACAAGTTCGCAAGCGAAGCGAAAGTTCCAGCTAGAGCGCTGCTGACTGCCGGTTTGAAACACACGCTCATAACGCTTGACCGCATTAACCATGGCCTGTGCCTCGGCGATAGTAAGCGACAGCGGTTTCTCACAGAAAACATCCTTACCTGACTTGGCTGCCTCAATAGATGGTATGGCGTGCCAATGGGGCGGTGTGGCGATTGAAACAACATCAATATCTTCTCGCGCCACCAGTTCTCTAAAATCATTGTAGGCATCACAATTCTTGTTGCCGTAGTGCTCGTTGACCAAACGACGTGCCCTGCTTCGCTTGTCGGCATGGACGTCGCAAACCGCGATGACCTGCGTTTCTTTTCTGCCCATGAAAGCCCGCATGTTATTGGTGCCTCGGCCACCCATCCCAATACAGCCGACGGTAATCCGGTTACTCGGTGCGACACCGCCATCTTTACCCAGTGTTGCCGAGCGAACAAAGCACGGAAAACCCAAAACACCTGCACCAGTCAGAGTAGCCTGTTTCAAAAACTGACGCCGATCTACTTCTCTTTTTCTCATAACCATAGCTCTGGTACCTTTCTGAATCATCGCTCAAACCATTGGATAACTACGGCTTCCCAACGGTAACATGATTAAATAAGGTCTGTCAGTGTGCAGTATACCATGAGTTGTGAAGTCCTGCAAGTAAGACAAGCCTTGATATACTGCGAATGGACATTCATCTGACGTTATAATGCTGACTATAAGCCCTGACCGCACAGTACTTGACCTTTTTGACGTCGGCCATTGAATGAGTAATGGCTTTTCGAGACGTTTTACCATCTCGAAAACCATGTTGCACTAAACGCAGGGTAACGATCTCAGAAGTTTTGCCCTGTTCTAATCAAATCCTAGACAATATATCGATGATTTAATAGTGAATTCTGGCTGTAAATACGAGCAGAATTCATCATTTTGGAACACAAATTGGATATGTGGACAGACCGGCTGCGATGGCCCGACATAACGCGTTGGAACCGACCTATTGTTCTGAATTAATAGAGATGTTGGGGACCTATAGAGTTCCGGTGGACATATCATGTCATGGGCTACGTGGACGTGGTCTCGGCAACTGTTCAAGCAGAACCAGCTGGTCGCTGCCGCAGTGCGGGCATTTCAATGTTTTGTCAGTAACAGGCGAATCTTCATTTTCTGATTGCCGAATAGGTCGACCTGACATTATAGCGTCCAAAATCATGGAGTTGGCCAGTGTGCTTACGTGGTGAGCATTGGACTTATGCCAGATTCCATAGTAGCGTACCTTCTGAAATCCTCTCGGCAGTAAGTGCTGCAAATATTTACTTAAGCCATCAACGATATCGAAGCTGGAAGCAGTTCCTCGACCACGCCTACTGGTCCGTCGAGCTAAAATAGGTTTGTAGACCTGTTTGATTGGCTCAACTCACCTTTCCAAACCGGGACAAAAACTTGATCCTTGCTGTTAAGGCATCTCCAATGCTACTGAGCCTACCTTCTGCCGAAATTGGTGATTTTAAAAAGTTTTTTTGTTATCTATCTTATCCTACAACCTCAAATCCAATCAAAGCGGCTAAATCCTTAATCTTTTGTCTGTGGTCGCCATAAAACACTACTCGATGGCATCCCCATCTATCACGCCGGAGTTGTCTAAATGGCTTATTAAGACTTAAAGCCAACTTCGTTCTACAAATTCTGTTATTGAAGTCTTTATAGAGATAGTTGCCATCAACAGTTCTGCCGGTATAGACTTCCATTTCTTTATCGTATGCATTAACCTTAACCACTGAGACAACCTCATCTATCGGCCATTCTACACATATAGCGACAAGAGTGATGTGTTCCTTTTCGAGCTGTTTGTTTGCTCGGACTTGTTCATCCCTTCTCCACGCCCTTTTGGGGTCCGTCGTGTCCCAGCCTAATTCATAGTATGCGTGGTTTCTTATCGTATAAGGTACTCTGTCATTGCCATGAGGATTAATTGGGCCATAACAATGACCAATAACCATCATGTTCTTGGGAATCTCGCTCGCCGGCACCGCCGGCGGAAATCCTCCTAACACATCCCCTACAAAACCCGGCCTGCCTGTCAAATAAGTTACAACTGTCTGAGTAAGTAAAGAATTTACAAGACTCTCGCAGCAGACAGGTATGTGTTCTTTAGCCAACTCCATTTCCGCTAAGGGAGGCATGGCCTTTATTACGCCGTCTGGAATAAGAGCCCAGCTACTCGGTGTTATCGCATCGGCATCATACTTTTTCATTAATTTCTTGTAAGCGATATATAACCCAGCCGAGCGTATTACATCTTCTCGTGTGACACCAATTACTGCTTTAGCATCACTTATCCACGTATCGGCAATCCTTTCCGCTTTTTCCCTTGCGACCTTTTCAATTTCCCGAATTAATTCCTTAGACCCGGCGACTACAATGGCTACCCCTAAAGACTTCTTTAATCTGCTGGGATAGGTTTTATCGTAATCATCTAATGGGGCATTCACTGCACCCCAGCCCTTTAGACCTATCGGGTCGATTCTATTATAATCTTGGACGGTTAACAGTTTTGTATTCTTTATCCTTCTTATAACATCAAATAGTCTAATTTTTTCCGCCAGTATGTCGCCGCCCAAGGGGGTTGGAATGTCACCAAGCACGAATTGAGACGCATCACTTGAAAAACCCGCAGTACTGTAAGTAGCTGTAATAAATCTCGTCCCATATTTTTCCCCAAGAGCTACGGCATTTTTAAATCCAACTTGCGAGTTGGAAAAACTGCAATCTACAATTATCGTAGGCAACCCAGTCAGCAGGTATCTCTTGTCTGAAAAACCACCGAAAAATAGAATCAACCCATCTAAATCACTTTTCAAGTTTTCTATATTTTGAAGAATCGAATTGCTTTTCTTGTCATCTACTTCTGTTTCGGGGTCTCTATAGTCTGGTGAATCTACTATATCTTTTCCGACAAACTTAACCCCCTCACACCTGCTCTCCAGTGCACTCAAAATTTCACCTGACAAGTTTGCAGGGAGCGAGAAGAACACTGTGTACACCCTGGCCTTTTCAGTATTCGACAAATCTGCAGCGCCAGAATTCACCAGGGGAGCGAAACCTGCGATTACCATCAAACAAACTATGTGAACACATTGCTTTGCCATAGATCATTCCCCTCTCTTGGTTTTCTTATTATCTGTCTTATTCTACAACCTCAAATCCAGTCAAAGCTGCAAACTCCTTGATCTCACTTCTAAGATTGCCATAAAACATTACTTGATGGCATCCCCAACTCCCAAACCACTTGTTACCCCTGAATACTCCCTCGTCTGGACGGGAAGGTAATAGATAGGACTCTTCCGGATTGTCAAGTCGAATGACTGCCTTGTTTCTACAGATCTCATCCCGAAAATTGCGATAGAGAGCATTG
>Ga0209121_10006421_pt1 | contig 10331 bp, 8 predicted proteins | sample Cruoilmetagenom3_FD_187292 | JGI IMG/M metagenome (GOLD analysis project Ga0209121, IMG submission 187292) | Oil polluted marine microbial communities from Coal Oil Point, Santa Barbara, California, USA - Sample 3 (SPAdes) (version 2) | ecosystem: Environmental > Aquatic > Marine > Oil seeps ...
ACTATTCTTTCTTGAGTTTTACTTCAAGCTTTTCAAGCATATCATTTGTCATTAATTCAAGATCATACTTGGGGTTCCATCCCCATTCCTCTCTTGCAGCTGAGTCATCCATGTGATTAGGCCATGAATCTGCAATAGCTTGCCTTATAGGGTCAACATCATAATCTATTTGAAATCCTGGTATATGTTTTTTTATTTCAGCAGCGATCTGTTCAGGTGTAAAATTAACTGCTGTTAAGTTAAAAGCATTCCTGTGCTTAAGTTTTGCAGGATCAGCTTCCATTAAATCCACACATCCTTTGATTGCATCAGGCATATACATCATATCTAACATAGTGTCATGTTTGAGAAAACATGTATATTTTTTGTTTTTAATTGCTTCATAAAATATTTCAACCGAGTAATCAGTAGTTCCTCCTCCTGGTAAGGTTTCATATGAAATCAATCCTGGATATCTGACTCCTCTTGTGTCAACATTGAATCTTGTATAATAATAATCACAAAGAAGCTCACCTGCAACTTTTGTGACCCCATACATAGAAGTTGGCCTCTGGATTGTATCCTGTGGCGTGTTATCAGCAGGCGTTGAGGGTCCGAAGGCACCAATTGAACTTGGGACAAATAATGAACATTTGTATTCTCTTGAAACTTCAAGGATATTGTACAGCCCATTTATATTTACATCCCATGCAAGTTGAGGGTTTTTTTCACCAATTGCGGAAAGTATTGCAGCAAGATGATAAATAGTACCTATATTGTATTTTTTTATGACATTTTTTACTTCATTGATCTCTTCAATTTTTATAAATTCAAATGAACCTGAATTTAACAATTTCTCTGAGGGTTTTGTTCTATGGCCTATGGCAACAACATTTTCATTACCATATTTTTTTCTTAAATACATTGTTAATTCAGAGCCTATCTGACCAACAGCTCCTGTTACTAAAATTTTTTTCATTTTAACTCCTTATAAAATCAAAAAAATTGTAATTAAATTCCATTAAATTGTCAAGATTTCAAATTGCATTTTACTCTTTTTACACGTGTAGAATTTTTCAGGAACATTTTGCACTATTGTATCGTTATATTAGAACGATGTTAGAATTATGTTTTTTTTGAAAAAGGAGGAAAAAACTATGAAAAAAATCATTATTTATGTTCTTATTATCTTTTTTGTATCAGTGCTTTGTTATTCAAGAACACAGGTAAAAGCAACAGAAATTATTAATAAAATTAATAATGGAGAGGTAGTTTCTTACAAAAACATTAAGATCATGGGAGATATTGATTTCAGGTCTGTAAAGGATATTACATTAAAGAGATCAAGTTTTGGTCATAAAGAATACATTGTGCATGTACGTGTTCCTGTATCATTTGTTAACTGTTCTTTTGCAAATGATTTTCTTGCTTATATTAATGATGAAGATGAAAAAACTTTACATAATGTTGTATTTTATGATGATGCAATATTTACAGGTTGTGAATTTAAAGGTAAATCTGCATTTAAATATGTAAAATTCTTAAAAGAATCAAATTTTAAGGAAACAAAATATCGTGATGAAGCGCTTTTCAAATATTCGGAATTCAAAGATTTTGAGGATTTTTCAAATTCTATTTTCCATAAAGATGCAAATTTCAAGTATACAAAGTTCTATAAAGGTGCTAATTTCTCTAATAGTAATTTTATTTCAGATGCAAATTTTAAATATACAAGTTTTTACAAGAATGCACTCTTTGTTGGGGTTCAATTTAAGTGTGAGGCTAATTTTAAATATACTAAGTTTAAAGGATTAGTTGATTTTTCAGGAGCTGTATTTAATGGAATTTCCGATTTCAAATATACAGAATTTAAAAAGGGTGTAACATTTAAAAAAGTAAAGTTCAAAGAAGATGTGAATTTTAAATATACAAGGTTTTCAGAACCAGTAGAATTTAAAGGGGCAGAGTTTGATGAAGAGATAAATGCAAAGTATGCAAAAGTTGGAGGTAAATCATTTACAAGGTATCTGCTGAACCTGAAAAAAGATAAGTAATTCTGTTCTTTTGCCCTTTTACTTTAAGTATTATAATTATTATTTTTCTTCCTAATTTATTTTTATCTAATTTCTTGAAATTATTTTTGTAAAATTATATTATTTAGCGAAGGATGAAGAAACTTGTAATTTTTTTTTTATTAGTATTTATAATATCTTCAATAAATCTTAATTCTAAAGATAAAAAATTTAAAATTCCTTCTGTTGTGTTTAAAGGTAAGATTTTAAATTTAGAAGAAATTGGAAAATTCGATAAAATATTTCTGGATGGGAAAGAGATAAAAAATAAAAAGATAGCTTTTTATAAAACAGGTAGTTTTGAAATAAAGATAATAAAGAACAAAAAAGAATTTATATTTAATGTCTTTTCAATATATGGCATTTTAACAATTTTACCCCCCTTAATTGCAATCCTTCTGGCTCTAATTTTTAAGGAAACAATAATTGCATTATTTGTTGGAGTTTTAACAGGTGCTTTCATTATAGGTAAATTTGATTTTATAGAAGCGTTTTTTAATGTTGTTGATAAGTATATAATTGAAGCAATTGCTAATAAAGAAAGAGCTTCAATAATAGTTTTTACTCTTATGTTGGGCGGAATGGTGGGAATAATAACAAAATCAGGTGGTGTAAAGGGCATAGTTGAAAGCTTATCTAATAGAGTAAGGTCTTCGAGAAGCACTCAACTATATACCTGGTTAATGGGTATTCTTATTTTTTTTGATGATTATACGAATACTCTTATTGTAGGCAACACTATGAGGCCTTTGAGTGATAAATGGAAGGTCTCAAGAGAAAAGCTTTCTTATGTAGTAGATTCAACTGCTGCGCCAGTTGCTTCTATTGCTGTTATTTCAACCTGGATTGGTTTTGAAATTTCCCTAATTGATCAATCTTTGAAAGCTTATAATATCAATGCAGATGCATATGAACTTTTACTTTCATCACTTCCGTACAGGTTTTATTCAATTCTTGCTTTAGTATTTGTTTTTCTTATCTTTTTTATGAGAAGGGACTTTGGACCAATGTTAAAAGCTGAAAGAAGGGCAGCAACTGGCAAGGTTTTGGGAGATAAAGCAGTACCTATCTCAGACTTTGAATCATCCGGATTAAATCCATCAAGATATATTAAAGCCAGGTGGTATAATGGTTTGATTCCAATAATGGTAGTTATTGTTTTTACGTTTGGAGGGTTGTATGTTTCCGGGAAAACACATCTTTTATCAACAGGAAACCCAATTGCAAGTTATTCATTTTTTGAGGTTGTTTTTAATGGTGATTTTATAAGAAATGTGGGAACAATAGTTTCATCTGCGGATTCATTTAAGGTTTTACTATGGGCATCAATGATGGGAGTTGTTACAGCATTTTTCTTGTCTTATTTTCAGAAGATTTTAAAAATAAAGGATTTGATTTCCTCATTAATACAGGGAATGAAATCTATGATGATGGCAGTAGTAATACTTGTTCTTGCATGGTCCTTAGGTGTTGTTCTGGTTCAATTGGGAACTGCTGATTTCCTTGTATCACTCCTATCTTCAAACCTTAATTTTCACTTTTTCCCTGCAATAGTTTTTATTTTTTCTGCTTTTATTGCATTTTCAACAGGAACTTCATGGGGAACCATTGCAATAATGTTTCCTCTTGTTGTACCAATGACAATAGTTATGTTAAAGGGTTCACCTGACTTCAGACAATTTCTGATTTTAACAATTTCATCTGTGTTAGCGGGTTCAGTGTTTGGAGATCACTGCTCACCAATCTCAGATACTACTATTATGAGCTCTCTATCTTCTTCATGTGATCACATTGACCATGTTAAAACACAATTCCCTTATTCTTTAACAGTTGCTTTAATAGCTCTTATCTTTGGAATTATCCCTGTTTCTTTAGGTTTCCCATATTTATTATCTGTTGCAATATCTGTATTATTTGCTTTTATTGTGATTCTTTTCTTTGGGAAAAAAGTAATTGAATAATAAAGATTGTTTTTTACTTAATAATCTTCGGGTTCGTCATCAAATTTCCTTGAGCGTTTTAAAATACTATGGCGATGTTTGGTTTCCAATCTGCGGATTTTTGATGCTTGTGTTGCTTTTGTTTTAATTCTTTTTAAAGGTTTTTTTACTGCTTTAAGTATCAAGGTTTTCAGGCGCTTCATTGCATCTTGACGATTTTGCTCCTGTTTCCGGAATTTTTTTGCTTTGATTATTAAAACACCGTCTTTGGTTATATTTTTCCCCCCAATTGTAATAAGGCGTTTTTTGATTTCTTCAGTAAGAGAAGTAGAATTAGCAACATCAAATCTCAGGTGTACAGCTGTTGAGACTTTATTAATGTTTTGCCCTCCTGGTCCGGAACCATATGTAAATTCCTCTTTAATCTCTTTTTCGTCAATTGCAATTCCAGGTGCAATACAAATCTTACCCATAATATTATCCTCCCTGATATCTTTTTCTCCTATTTTATTGTATCATATTTTATATAAAAATTATTATAATAATAATTTTGAGATTTTTTTATAAAATGGAACTAAAATTGAGATATTTCGTAATTTATTAATAATGGAAAAAATTATTGAGTTAGAAAACATTAATTTCAGCTATGGAAATTTCAAGGCAATTGATAATGTTAATATAAAAATAGGAAATGGAATATATGGTCTTTTAGGGCCAAATGGGGCTGGTAAAACAACATTAATGAAAATCATTTTAGGGTTTCTGAAACCTTCATCTGGAAAAGGAGAAATTCTTGGATTTAATATAAAAGAAAGCAGCATTACAATGAAAAAAAAGATTGGCTATATGCCTGAGAATGATTGCTTGATTCCTGGAATGGATGGTGTAACTTTAGTATCATACCTTGGTGAATTAAGTGGAATGTCAAAACAGGAAGCAATAAAAAGGGCTCATGAGGTTCTATATTATGTGGGATTAGAGGATTCAAGATATAGAAAGGTGGACACATATTCGTCAGGAATGAAGCAGAGAATAAAACTTGCAACAGCTATTGTTCATGATCCTGAATTACTTTTTCTTGATGAACCTACATCAGGTATGGATCCGCAAGCAAGAAAGGATATGCTTGAGTTGATAAATGATATTTCTTCAAAAGAGGCGATGAATATAATTATGTCATCACATATTCTTCCGGATATAGAGAATACATGCAAGAATATTTTGATAATGAATAAGGGAAAAATTATTTCGGAACAGCAAATTTCAGATTTAAATAGTAAACAATTCAATGTTTATGAAATAAGATTAAAGGGAGATATTAAAGCATTTAGAGAAAAGCTTCCGGATTGTAGAATAGAGCGTGGAGAGAAGGGTGTCTTTAGGATTCAACTTCCAAATGATTTCACTATATATTCTATTTTCAAAAAAGCATATGAGACGAATGTTCAAATAAGATATTTTAGACAGAGTAAAGTAACCCTGGAAGATGCTTTTGTTACAGCAATAGGAGAGGCTAATGCCAATTAGGGAGAAAGGGTATTATAAATGGGATGGGGAGTTAAAAGAATCTTATATTAAATGGCTGCCAATATTTATAAATGGAATAAAAGAGGTATTTAGAAAAAAACGATCAAAATTATTATTTGCTTTTTCTGCTTTTCCTTTTTTTGTGTTTCTTATTGCAGTATATGTTGCAACAAAACCTGAATTAAAAATGATGAAACATTTAGTAAAGCAAATTCAATCTGATGCTATGCTTTTTTATTCATTTTACACATTTGGCTCTCTTGTTTTTTTTATGATTTTACTTAGTTTATTTGCAGGTGCAGATTTAATCTCTACAGATCTAAAATTCAGGTCTTTTACTCTCTATTTATCAAGACCATTGAGTAGATTTGATTATATAAAAGGAAAATTTTCAATTGTCCTTTTTTATCTGCTTCTTTTCAGTTTAGTCCCCGGGATATTATTGGTTATTGCTAAAGTAATTTTTACAGGTGAATTTTCAGTACCTCTATATGTATTTTTATCAGCTTTAATTTTCCCAATCATAATTTCTTTATTTCTCTCTTCACTAATATTAATGATATCTTCATTAAGCTCTAATAGAAAATTTGTAATTATTTCGTTTATTGCATTTTATATAATTTCAAATTCTATTGCCGGTATTTTTCAGGGAGTTTTCAAAAGTGATTATTTCCTTTTTTTCTCAATTGAAAGGAATATAAAGCAATTTGGTTCATTGGTTTTTAATGTTAAACCTGATTTTAATGCTCCTGCATGGATTTCTTTAGCCATTTTACCGTTTTTAACATTTGTCTTTATAATAATTTTAATTGTGAGAATAAAAAGGGCGGAGGATTGATTTGAGTATTATTTTGAAAGCTGAAAAACTATCAAAGTGGTATGGGAATGTGCTTGGAATAAGTGAAATATCAATTGAAATCACTTCGGGAATTCATGGACTTCTCGGGCCTAATGGTGCTGGAAAGTCCACATTTTTAAAAATAGCATCTGGACAATTGAAACCGAATATTGGACGTATAAAAATATTTGGGGAGGATGTTTTTAATAATTATAAACTTTTTTCTAAGATAGGATTCTGCCCTGAATATGATAGCTACTATAAAGAAGTAACTGGTTTGGAATTTACCTTATTTGTAGCAAAATGCCATGGGTTTGAGGGTGTAAAAGCAGAACAAGCAGCTGAATCTGCTTTAAAGAGAGTTGGATTAACAGAAAACAAGGTAAAGCTTATAAGTTCTTATAGCCTTGGTATGAGACAGAAGTTGAAGTTAGCTACAAGTATAGTTCATGATCCGGAGTTTTTAATATTAGATGAGCCATTAAAAGGGATTGATCCTATATGGAGGGTGAAGATCATAGAAATGATAAAGGAGTTTGAAAGTCAGGGGAAGACAATCATTGTATCTTCACATATACTTCCAGAGGTTGAAGCCATGACAAATAATGTCATTTTGATTCATCAGGGAAAGATTTTTGCACAGGGAGATATCCAGGAAATAAGAGACCTTATAGATACACATCCTCATAAGATTTCGGTTAAGTGTGACAAACACAGATTGATTGCAAATAAAATGATCAATTCTGATTTTGTATTAAATCTTCAATTTAAAGATAGGGAGAATGAGGTTATTATTAATACAAATAATAGAGAAAATTTCTTTGATTCATTGATGAGAATTATTGTTGACAATAATATTAATATTCAGGAGATAACTTCTCCTGATGATAATCTTCAAGCAGTTTTTGATTATTTGATAGGGAGATAATATATGATTATCAAAAAAGATATTAGAAATATATTTACCTTTTTTTTAAAAACTGGTTTAAGATCAAAGAGGGCAAAGTTATTTTTTTTCTTTTCTTTAATACCAGTAGTTATACTAATTATTGTCAAGATATATGAAATCTTACATCCGGAAAACAAAATTTCTACATTAAATCTATTTTCTGATGTTGGGCTCACATTTTATTTTCAATTATTTATACAATTGATTTCACTTTTTTATGGCTCTTCAGTGATTAGTGATGAGATTGAGAATAAAACACTTGTTTATCTCACAACATCACCTGTTTCAAAATCATCAATATTGATTGGGAAATTTATAGCTAATTTTATCATTTCAGCTATTATAATTTTAGTTGGGCTTTTTATTTCCTATTTGATTCCAAATTTTAGTAATTTTTTTGAATTAAAGTGTTTAAAAGAAGTTTTTACTTTTTGTGGCATTGCTTTGCTTGCTATATTAGCTTATTTTTCTTTATTTATTTTTATTGGTAGTTTTTTAAAAAAATCAGTTTTAATTGGGATTGTTTTTATATTTGGGTGGGAGAGTGTTGTTCAGTTTCTTCCTGGATCAGCTCAAAAATTAACTATAGCTCACTTTGTTAAATCATTACTACCTACTGGTTTAACTCAGAAGGGTGGATTTTTGATGTTCCAGCTAAAAGCCTCATCATATGCTGAATCAGTTATTACATTACTTTTTCTTTCGCTATTATTTTTAACCTTATCAATTATAATATTTCATAAAAAAGAGTATATTTTGTCTGATACTAATTAAATTTTAAATATGGGAGTCCTTTTATTAAAATGATTTTCCTATTCTAAAATAGAAAATGGGATTATGATAAGGGTTTCCCCCAAAAGCAATACCTCCTGAAAAAATTATATTTTGCTTTCTAAGCATGGCTATTAAATTTATTTCAGTACCAAAAGAGAATGAGGGGTTGATTTTTTTTTCTCCGGACCAGAGGTTGCCAATATCTGTGAAAAAAGTTAAGTAAACTCGTTCAAAAGCTGGAAACATCCATATAGCCCTTTCTATTTTCATTAAGGAGATTCTATATTCTAAATTTAAAATATAACCTCCGTTTCCACGAAAAAACCCGGAAGGAAATCCTCTCATAAGTTTAAATATATTATTTTCATCAAGAGTTAAATTTTGTTCTGTCTCATTTCCTCCCATGTAAAATAAACGTTTTGCCTTTCCCCAGGAATCACTAATACCGAGTCTTAATGCCAGAACATTTGGCCTGAATATTGCAATAAATTGCTTTAATTCCAAAGATGCTGTGTTTATATTAAAGTCACTGCCAAGAATTTTGTCATCCCTTATGTATGATATGGTAAAATGAGTTCCATCTGAATCAGATATAGCATCGTAATACTTTTTAGCGGAATTGAAAATAAATGAGAATTTTATTCCATTTAAATTTTGATTGTAATTTTCTTGATTATTAAAATTTTTATCTATATTTTTCTCAATATATATATCTGAGTATAAATAATATTGAGATTTTTCCCTTATTGATACGGGATACAAACATCCAACTTTTAATTTTTCTTCAATATTCAGATATTCTTGATTATTATCATCATTGTATAAATTTGAATAATTCTTATATTGAAATATTAATGAAGGATATAAAGCATCAAAACAATAAGTAAAATTGTAGCTAAATCTATTAGTTTTTAGTCCATAATAAGCTTTAAAAATGAAATGATTTTTAAATAAAATATCGTTTCCGGACATGTATATACCAGGTTGATAGTATTTTCCTCCATCTCTATAATCAAACATAAAATATTTTGGTGTAAGCTCTCTTATAAAGTTGTATTTCTTTATCCTATAAGATTTGTTAAATGTTACTCTTTTTTCATTATTTGAACTTTTATTGAAATATACTTCTTCTGGTTTTAGCTCTAATAAATTTAATAAGCCAATATCAAATCCATTTGAATTAAAAAAGGAAACTATTATTTTGTTTGATTTTCCTACGAATGAGAAGTATTTGATAGAAGGAAGTTTCTTGTCATTGTAAACATAAAATTTTCTTTGCTTTAATTTTACAAAAGCCAATCTGTACTTTTTTTCATACTCGCTTATAAAATAAATCTCATTGGAATTTTTCCAATGAGGATAATAACTTTTTAATTTATTATCAGTTAAAATATCTATTAGTTTCCCATCCTTACTAAAAACAGCAATACTCCAATTTGAGTTATTTCTTTTTATTGAGGCTGCAATAAAATTTTTATCATTAGATAGAGAAATATGTGAGATTGAATTAAAACCTTTTGAAATGATTTTTTCGTTTTTGCTTAACATATCGAATAAAACAATAAATGATTTATCTTTTACTCTTTTAACACATAAAAATTTGTTTGATTTATCTATTCTTATTGGGTAAAAAAGCCTTTTACCTTTTGATAATCTTTTTACTCTTTTTGTACTTAAATCATATTCATATATATCAGAGTATTTATAATATGATTTAACATAGTCAACTGAAGAAAAATATAATTTGTTATTATATTTTGAATAGGATAATCCGCTTATAGTTGATTTTTTAATCAGCCTTTTTGTTTTTCCTGTTTTAATATTCAATTCAAAGATACCCGGGTATTTTTTGTAGTTATTTTTTACATATAAAATTTTATTTTTGTTTATTGCAAATGGATATTTTTTAAATAGCCCATCTTTTGTAAGGATTTTAATCTGTTTTTTTTTAATATTCTCTGATGTAGCAATGTTTTTGCGGAATTCATTCCACAAACGTGTCAAACTCTTATCAAAAGTCGTTTTAAATACATTTGATGTTGATAATTGGACGGGATAATATGTATAATTTCTTACAAATTGTGGAATTTTCTCCTCGCCATATTTATCTGCTAAGAACTGAAAGAATTCTCCTCCATAAAGATATTTAGAAATTGGACCTGGCCATGTGGTGGGATTACCATATAGCTTAGTCCAGAAAGGGATTTTTTTCTCTTTAGCAATATTATCGAGAATTATATTAAAATCAGGAG
>Ga0209121_10006422_pt1 | contig 10330 bp, 11 predicted proteins | sample Cruoilmetagenom3_FD_187292 | JGI IMG/M metagenome (GOLD analysis project Ga0209121, IMG submission 187292) | Oil polluted marine microbial communities from Coal Oil Point, Santa Barbara, California, USA - Sample 3 (SPAdes) (version 2) | ecosystem: Environmental > Aquatic > Marine > Oil seeps ...
GCCACTAGGCCACCTCGCCGTAAACCAGGCTTCTAATATCTTTTCCCCCGGTTAAAATCATGGCTACTCTTTCCACTCCAAACCCAAGATTTAAAACTGGGTACCAGATTTTGTAATTAGCCAACGCTACTGGGGAATAAAAACCAAGATTGGCAATTTCAAATTCTTGATTATTAAACCTAGCAAAAACCTCCAAATCCATTCCCGGCGCATAATACTTACTAGTTGTTTTTTTGGGGATTACTTTTACTTTGGAAAAGCCCAACTCTTTTAATATTTTTTTAGTTAAAATAATTCCGTCTTCCAGAGTGATGTTTTTATCCATCACGACAATTGAAGCGGAGGTACTTTCAAAAAGGTGGTCAGCATCCTGACGCTGCTCTCTTCTAAAACGACTGCCAATAGAAAAAAGTTTTAAGGGTAGCCTCCTTTGCCTTTGTAGTTTTGAAAGTAGGGGAAACCAGGAAGCGGTCATGTGCGATCTTAAAGTTAGATTAGTTGGTTCTGGGATTAACTGTTTAAATTCCGGAAACACTTTATCTATAATCTCCGTTGCCTGGCTCTCGTTTATTTTTAATCTTTTGACCATACTTTCAATAAAATCATCAGCCTCAACTCTTCCTTTTTTGTAATCTCGCAGTAATTTTTTAAGTTTTTCAAATTTTTTAAAGTTTGGAGCAATATTTTTAATTTTCTTTTTCTTTTTATTGGGCAACCCTAGTTCTTGTCTAGTTAGACCAGCCAAGTAGTAAACTCGGTCAAGAATCAAGGGAGCTTCGGGACCGTATTGGCGATAAACCTCACTGCTTGGAACAATAGCCGGTAAGATTCTTTCTTCAAAACCAAAGGATAAAAAAGTTTTTCTGAATTTTAAAATAGTATTCACTACCGGGTGTTTTTTGCCCTTAGCTTTTTTCCAGATTATCCCCCTGCCTTTTCGAGGTAACAACCTAGCAGTTTCTTGCCAAGTTTTTTCAAAATCTTTTTTTGCTTGGCTTTTAATTTTTTTCGCTCTAAATTCCATGCTCGCCCTCCTTTAAGATTTGTTTAAATGCTTGATAAACATATTTCACTTGAGGCCAAGTTAAGCCATAGGTAGAAAATTTGATTTTTTTGGTTAAGCCTGGCCTGATTCCAATAATGCCTTTTTTCTTTAGTTCTTTGGCTAAAAAATAACCTCGTTTTCTTTTAGTTTTGGCAATTTTATCTAAGATTGGCGTTTCTAAATAAACCAAGTCATGTTGTTTAGGCTTTTCACCTAATTGTTTAATCTCCCCGAGAGCTTCCAGTTTTTCCACTAGCCAATTAGTTTTTTTGAGCTCTTCAGGCCAGAGTTTTATTCTTTCTTCAATAGTTTCCATGGCGACCGCCAAGCCAATAATGGCCGCGTTTCTAGCGGCGCAGCCTAAAAGCTCAACTTCTTTTGGAGAAAAGTTTTTTGATTGATAAAATAATTTATCAACCCATTTTTTAGTTATTCCCAAAGCTCCGATGGTTCCGGGCGCTCCAAAGCTTTTGTGTCCGGAAGCAACAATAAAATTTGCCCCGATTTTTTTCAGGTTCACCTTTGTCCTTCCCGCTAAATAAGCGGAATTAATTAACAGGGGAATTTTAAATTCTTTGGCAATTTGAGCAATCTTTTTAGCGTCAACTAAATTGCCATACTGGCCGTCAACCTGGGTGAGAACTAAAAGTTTGGGCATTTTGCCGGTTTTCTTTTTAACTTTTCTAATTGCTTTTCGATAGTTGCTGGGTTTTATTTTGTATTCTGGATAACCAGAGTTGGGAACCGAATAAACTTCCACCCCCACTCTTTCGGCGGCTAAATAGGTTGAGTAATGGGCGTTGCCATCCACCACGATAATATCCCCCTTTTTTAATAAGGCTTTTATTAGTAAATACTTAGCTTCTCTTACTCCATGAGTAAATCTGACCAAATCAGCTCCTAAAAAGTTAGCCATTTTAGCGGTTAAGCCGGCAATATCCGGCTTGGGAATTTGGTGTAAGGCTCCACTGCATTGATCGCATACTGCGTAACCATCAAGATAAGAGTTGACCATCAAGCGGGTATTAGCGCTAGTTCTGCCTCCCACTTGGAGCGGGTTTAAGTTGATATAATCTTCTTGTCTACTTCGTAAATCCATAACTAAATTTCTCCAGGGTTTCTGCCTCTGCTTTAATATTTTTAAGATAGTTTTTAAGCGTTTTTAGTTGATCAGCATTCATTTTATGATCAGGAGCAGTAAGGCGAAAAAGATCCCGAATCTGCTCTAAAAGATTTAAAATTTTAAATAACGATTTTGTTTCTTTTTTCATATTTTTGTTTTAAACAAATAATTTTTCCATTAAAAAACCTCCCGTTTGGGAGGCTTACCTTGCTCTTTTAATGATTAGTTATTTAAGATTCACGCAAAAACCTCCCGCCCTGGATTTTATTTCCACAACAACCAGTTAAAAGGTTCTTATCTAACATCTTGGTTGAATTTTAATACTTTTTTCTCGAAAAGTCAAAAATTGCGCGCTATCCACTAAATTTGGCTTAGCGCTTTTTTCAAAGGTTCCCAAAGATATTCTTCCCAAAGAAGTCTAAAGTCCCTGGCGGATTCGCCGAAGCAGTCGTTTACTCCGACTCGGGTTAGTTTAGCTCTAAGTTTATTTTCCGCCATTATTTCGGCGACCGCGCTACCCAAGCCACCGATTATCTGGTGATCCTCAATGGTAATTACTTTTTTAGTTTTGTTAATTGAGCGAATAATTCTTTCGGTATCCAAAGGCTTAATGGTTGAACAGTTAATAATTTCTACTCCAATTAGTTTTTTTTCAAAGCGGTTGATAGTTTCGGTTAGAATTGGTCCGCAGCCAACTAAAGTTGCCCTGGTGCCTCTTTTTAAAATTTCCGCTTGGCCGAGCTTAAAAGGATGGCTGGGATAGACTATTGTTTCTGGCTTAACTAAGCGAAGATAACTAGGGCCGTCATCTTTGATCATTGTCCTGACTATTTGTTTAGTCTGGTTAAAATCTAAAGGCGCAAAAACTTTTACCCCTGGCAAGATTCTCATTAAAGCAATATCTCCCAAGGCTTGATGGGTAGCTCCATCAGCTCCGGTCGCTAACCCGCCGTGAGAGCCGACAATTTTCACATTGGCGTTATTAAGACAGATGCTTTGTCTGATTTGGCCCCAATTGAGAGTGGGGGAAAAGCAAGCAAAGGAGACCAAAAAAGGAATTTTGCCGCCCAAGGCTAAGCCAGCGGCGACGCTGGCGGCATTTTGTTCGGCTACTCCTACTTCAAAAAAACGGGCCGGATACCTTCTGGCAAATAGCCTGACTCGCATAGAACTGGCTAGATCAGCACTCACTACCACTACTCTTGGTTCCCGGTTGGCTTGTTTAAAAAGTTCTTCTCCAAAAGCGTCTCTGGTTGATTTTTGTTTCACAGTAATTTTTGCTGGTAATTTATTTTCTCTTCTAACCCAAGGCTTTTTTCAATTCTTCTGACCAAAGATTTAAAGCCCTCTTTGGCTAAAATCTCTTTTAATTCCTTTATTTTATCATTTTTCCAAGCTAATTGCTGGCTCTTTATTTTTAAAGGGACTTTATTGATAATCTGGGCTAACTTTAAAGAAAGCTCGCCTGCTTCTTGGCCTTTTTCAAGCTTTTTTTTCAAACCTTCAGGCAGCTTATTTAAATTTTGATAGATTTTTTTAAAGGAGGGATATTGGTTTAAAAGATTGAGGGTGGTTTTAGGGCCAATGCCAGGCACTCCTGGATAATTGTCCGAAGAATCTCCCGCTAAGCCCTTGTAGTCAACTACCTGATTAGGGGCAACTCCCAAGATTTTTTTAACTTGCTTAGACTTGACTTGCAGAAATTTACTCATTTGTCTTTGCATGAGTAGTAAATTAACCTTTTTATTAACCAACTGCATCAGGTCTTTATCTCCGGTTAAAATGTAAACCTTTTTTAGCTTACTTTTTTTGGCTAAAGTGGCGGCCAAGTCGTCTGCTTCAAAACCGCTTTTTTTAAAAGTAGCGATTTTGGCCGCCTTGGCTATTTTCCAGGTTTTGTTGATCTGAGAAACTAGGCGGTCTTCTGTTTTCGGTCTTTTGGCTTGATAAGCAATGTATTTTTGGTGCCTAAAAGTAGGAGTGGGGGAATCAAAACAAAGGGCTAATTTTTCTGGTTTAACTTCTTTTAAGGTGGAAAGGAGAACCGAGAAAAAGCCAAAAACCGCCCCCACGGGCTCTTGCTTTTTATTGGTTAAAGGAGGCAGAGCGTGAAAAGCGCGGTGCAAAACCGCATGGCTGTCGATGATTAGTAGGCTCTTGCTCATTATTATCTATTTTATCATTCCTAGCGGAGTTTCTCCTCGGATGGTGGCAAAGTGGAGTAAAACGAAACATTTGACTCCTCCGAGGTGGAACGAAGTGCAAAAAAACACCCTCGAGGTGGACTTTGACTTCTCGGGAGTGAAATTTTACTTAATCCCGACCTAATTTTACAGGAATGTGATCTTCTTTAGTCCATCCAGGCTTGGAGTATATTTCCAACCAACATTCATCACGGCTTTTAGCCCAATGCGTATTGCCTGGAGAGATTGTGTATTTGCTTCCTGGTTTAAGTGTAACAATTTTTTTTCCAAGGTAGAGTTTAAGCGTTCCAGAAAGAATTTTGTAGTATTGAGTCATTTTTAGATGTTTATGGGGTAAACTTGAGATAATTACCTCTATTGCTCGGTCGTATTCTGGATGATCTTTGGTTGGCTCTATCTCACAGACAAAATGCTTACTCCTGCCATCAAGATCAAAGGCCTTTGATCTTGGATACTTCTTTTTTAGTTGATTAATTATTCTTTTTGAGCGTTGCTTTGAAGTTTCTTTCATGTGACAATTTTACCAATTTTTGGCAGGGGATACAAATTTTGAAAAATCCTAAATTACCTCCCGAGGTGAAACTCTTTCATCTTGAAGGTGAAAGATTACTGTTGTAATATGAGTTTAGGTATGCTTAATAAAAATCTTTTAACTTTTTACTTTTAAGTTTTAACTTTAAATAATGGACCAATATCCGATTCCACAAGAAATTTCTTCCTACGAGTTTCGTTTAGTAGGCGACATGACTCTTAGGCAGTTTTTAAAACTAGCGGCGGGGTTGATTGCCACTTACTTGGTTTATCGCTCGGGCCTTACTTTTATTCTTCGCTTACCCCTAAGCTTGATTTTGTTTTTATTAGGAATAGGAACAGCTTTTTTACCTTTTAACGAAAAGCCGCTAGACTTTTGGTTAATGAGTTTTTTTAAGGCAGTTTACGCGCCCACGATTTTTATTTGGAACAAGCCCTTTTCGCCTTTGCCGTTATTTCAAGTTCCTGTTTCCCAGACGCCAATGGGAGCAGTTGTGTCGCCGGACAAAGTCTCAAAACCTTTGCCTGAGCCTGAGCAACCCAAGCCCATTGGGCCTACCGGGTTTCCCGGGGCCAAGCTTCGGCCAGCTATTTTGCCTAAGCAAGAGCCGGCTTTAGTTCCAGAAAAGGTAGAATTGTCAAGCGAAGAAATTATTCAAATGATTAAAAAAACCGGGCCCAAAAAGCCAATTTCTTCTACTTCGCCGGAGTTTTTAAAAATGTCTTTGCCGGCTACTCCAACCACTCCCGATATTGTTAGTGGTTTGGTGATGGACTCAGAGAGTAAAAGCCTAGAGGGAGCAATTGTTGAAATCCAAGATTTGGAAGGCAATCCAAAAAGAGCAATGCGGACTAATTCTCTGGGTCAATTCCAAACTGCCACTCCCTTGCCCAAGGGTCAGTACTTAATATTAATAGAAAAGACGCCTTACCAGTTTGCTATAATTAAAATTGAGGTCCAGGGAAAGATTATTTCCCCATTACAAATTCAGGCGAAAAAACCAGTACTTGCTTAAAAATCTGCCCATGGATATCAAAGCTAACGCCTTAAAAGGCACGACCCAACAGCACCTTCCAATTGAAGACATTACTGATGACATGGTGATTTTAAAAGATGGTTCGTGCACCTATATTTTTGAGGTTTCTTCGGTTAATTTTGATTTATTGTCGGAAAGGGAGCAAGAAGCAATGATTTACGCCTATGCTTCACTGCTCAACTCACTTTCCTTTCCTTTTCAGGTTTTCGTTCACTCAGCTTTAAAAGACGTTGGTTCCTACCTTGATTATTTATATCAATGGGAACAAAAAAAGGCTGATCCTTTAGTTAAAAAACAGATTGCCCACTACCGCCAATTTGTGGGTAAAATGGTGGAGAAAAATAATGTTTTAACCAAGTCGTTTTATGTCGCCATTCCTTTTTCTAGCCTGGAACTGGGTGTCCAAGCAGTCAAAAGCACGTTTCTTTTGCCCTTTTTAAAGCCTAAAAAGCAAACTGGGCTGCCAATAGAAAAGCAAGCCTTAATTGGGCGGGCAAAAGCTAATCTAGAGCCTAGAAAAGAACATATTATTCAGGCCCTTGGCCGTTTGGGTTTGAAAGCAAGGCATTTAAAAACGCCCCAGTTAGTTTCTTTTTTTTACAGCATTTACAATCAGGAGAAAATTGAAGTGACTGATTTGCCTTTAAAAGAAGGCGAAGTTCCGGTGGTTCTAATGAAGAAGGACAATGAAAATAAAACCTGATATTTTTAAAGGAATTACTGACAAAATTAAACTGCCTGGGAAGCAACCCGTTGCCAAGGTTGAGCCAAAACCTTCGGCGATGGCACCTGGCCTGGTGACGATTAAAGACATTATTGCCCCTTCGGCGGTTGAGGTTGACTTTGCCCACCTTAGAATTAATAATCGTTTTCATCGGACATTTTATATAGTTAACTATCCTCGCTATGTTTCTCCTAATTGGCTTTCGCCCTTAGTTAATTTTGATCAGGAGCTAGATATTGCGATGTATGTTTATCCAGTTGAAGGTAAGGGAGTTTTGGATGAAATGCGAAAAACTATTGCCCGGATGGAGGCGGAAATTTCTTCTGATATTCAACGAGGCAAGGTGGTTGACCCCACCACTCAGGCAAAGCTGGAAGATGCTTTGTCTTTGCAGGAAAAATTAGCTAAGGGAGTAGAGAAGTTTTTCCAGTTTGGGCTTTACATTACCGTTTCTGCCGGTTCTTTAGCAGAACTGGATCAGATTAGCAAGGAGCTTCAGGCTTCCCTAGGAGCCCTGATGATTATTCCCAAAACTGCCATTTTAGAAATGGAGGAGGGGTTTAAAACAGTTTTGCCTTTATGTAAAGACGAGCTTAATGTCACTCGCAATATGCCTACCGCCACTTTAGCAACTACTTTTCCCTTTGTTTCCAGTGAGCTGTCTGATGATCGGGGGGTGATGTACGGCATTAATCAACACAACGGCTCTTTGGTGATTTTTGATCGGTTCACTTTAGAAAATTACAACAGCGTGGTTTTTGCCAAATCAGGAGCGGGTAAAAGCTACATGATCAAGTTGGAAATTCTTCGCTCTTTGATGCTTGACACTGAGGTGATTGCCATTGATCCTGAAAACGAATATGAAGCCCTGTGCCAAGCCTTAGGGGGCCAGTACATTACTTTTGGTTTTAATTCGTTAGCCAAGATTAATCCTTTTGATTTAGAACTGATTAAACCCGAAGAAGGAGAGAATGAACTAACCCGCAAAATTCTTTCTTTGTACGCTCTTTTTAGAATCATCATGGGGAAGATGACGCCTGTGGAGGAATCAATTTTAGACCGAGCGCTAGTAACTACTTATAAAAACAAAGGCATTACCATGGATCCGGAAACGCAGAAAAATAAACAAATGCCTTTAATTGAGGATTTATACAAAGTTTTAATCGGAATGGAAGAAGAAAAAGCTGCTTCGCTGGCGGCGAGGCTAGAGAAGTTTGTTAAAGGTGCTTTTGCGGGCCTTTTTAATTCCCAGACCAATATCAACATTGAAAATAAATTTGTTGTTTTTGGCACCCGAGATTTAGAAGAGGCCTTACGGCCAATTGCGATGCACATTATTTTGGATTTCATTTGGGACAAGATCAGGCGGGAGATGAAAAGAAGGATTTTGGTTATTGACGAGGCCTGGTATTTAATGAAGTACAAAGATTCGGCTCGCTTTCTTTATAGTGTTGCCAAAAGAGCGAGAAAATACTATTTAGGCTTAACAACTATTACTCAAGATGTAGATGATTTTTTGACTTCTAAATATGGGGGGGCAATTGTGAAAAACTCTTCAATTCAAATTTTACTTAAGCAACATCCAGCTGCGATTGATCAGGTTGGCGACCTTTTTTATCTTTCTCAAGGGGAGCGCCAATTTTTGCTGGCTTCTAATGTTGGGGAGGGGATCTTTTTTGCTGGCCAGAATCATGTAGCTATTAGGGTGATTGCCTCGCCCCAAGAGCATAAGTTAATTACTTCAGATCCCAAAGAAATTATGAAGATAAAAGAGGAAAAACAGCGAATCAAGGATGCCCAGAAAGCCAAGGAGGTCCAAGAAACCCAGCCAGCACCGATGCCGCCGTCAAAACCGATTGAGCCAGTAGTCCAGCCAGTGGCAACAGCGCCACAGCCGTCAGCTGTACCGTCTCCAAGCAAGCCCTTATCGGATAGCGTCCTAAGTATCAAAAAACCAGAAGAATAGATACTCGTTAACCTGCTGAGAGTTTTTTTACCTACAATCTTCAGAATGGGAGTCTTGGTGAACAGTTAAATCTATCCCAGGAAATAACCGACGTGCTAGGTTTACCGTAAAGACCCTTGGATTTGGATTTGTCTTATTTAAAATAATTTCTTTAATATCTTTTACACGCACCCCTCCTAATACTTGCGCTTCTACATAGAACCATAGGTCTCCCATTCTTCTTTCTAGCGCCTCAAGGTTATAATCAGGATCCAATTCAAAGTCTCTCAGTGCTTTGGCTATTAAGGCATGGTCGAGATTTAATTGCTGCTCTTCTATGCTTGATCTTTTTCTCATTGAGTCTTGAAATGTATAAATAACCCTGTTTGATATGTCCTTCTTTAACACTAGGACTCCATTACCGAAACCAGGGCATGCTCCTCTTTTTTGCTCGGGCCAAGCAGGAGAACCCTCCGCTCCTAATCCTGCATACACTGGAGGATTATCTGAATCAGTAATTCCCATCCATTTTTCGACTTCTTTTCTCCTTCTTATGTAAGCCTTAGGATTATCCATAGTGTGAGCTAGTGCTTCTGTTTCTAGCTCATTAAATTCTGTAATTGATTTTATTTTACCTCTTGTTGCCAATCCGGAGAGAAAAAAAGCTTCATTGTTGAAATTATATGACAGAAAATAACTCCTCCTTACCCTTTCAAGGTGCTTTATTAACCCAGTTTCGAATTGATCTTGGCTAACATGATGGCACACTTTAAGATAATAGTGGGCATATTTTGCTATCAGAACACGGATATTTTGAAACGATCTCTCATCAACTCTTCTTAGTATCGCACTATATTCTCCTTCTCTATTATTTGTTTCTAAATATTCCCCCTTGTCTTTCTCTGTTACTTGAAGATCTTGAAAGAGTTTTTCCAAAAACGCTCTATGACTATTCTCTTTCTTTTCAATACCTAAACCTGTCCCTGGACTGTTTTCACTAACCTCAGTCATAAAATTATTATATCAGTAAAAATTACTCAGGAAGAAAGATATGCTTTTCTTGTTTTTTATTCTAAATAAAGCTAAAAGCCGATATGAAGTGTCACCCGCGCCGTTTTCAAATAATCCTCAGATACCCCCAAGGTAAGATTTTTGGTAAAATTGGAACATGAAGCTGGTAAGCGCTTGTCTTTTGGGAATTAAGTGCCGTTACGATGCCACCTTGGTTTGCCAATCGCTGCCGTCAACGGCTAACCACCTTCCTGTCAGCGCCAAAAGCCTCTTTAGTGGCTTTTTCTCTATGTTGTTCATAAAACTTGATAATTCTTAACCTTTCTTGAGCAATCTCATTAATAGAAAACTTTCTTAAACTACTAAGCATATTTAATCCCTCCTTCCAGTGGGGTATTCTACCAAAGAAGGAGTACGCCTTAGTCTGGCAACCGATTCTGCCGCTCATTTCCGGATATTATTAATGTCGCAAATGTATCTTAACCTATTCAGAGGGGTATAATAGAAAGATGAAATTGAGAATTAAAAGATTAAAAATTAAGGAATTTTTTGCTTTTTTAAGAAAGCCTTTTTTATGGTTTAAAAAGAAATTTAAAGCGATTCCTAAAAAATGGAAAAAGGTAATTCTTTTTTCCACTTTTGGGTTGGTTTTGGCAAGCGTAGCTTTAGTGATTGTTTCCCTGCCATCGCCTAGGCGTTTAAGCACTTTT
>Ga0209121_10006423_pt1 | contig 10329 bp, 5 predicted proteins | sample Cruoilmetagenom3_FD_187292 | JGI IMG/M metagenome (GOLD analysis project Ga0209121, IMG submission 187292) | Oil polluted marine microbial communities from Coal Oil Point, Santa Barbara, California, USA - Sample 3 (SPAdes) (version 2) | ecosystem: Environmental > Aquatic > Marine > Oil seeps ...
CATGAAGATTGACAAGCAAGCCGACCAGACGATGATGCGCCATCCGCCGACCGCTAGCCGCTGACCGCCCTGCCGATTGTCAATTTCCGACTGCGAATTGGAGGAACAGAGAGACCCTTCGACTTCGCTCAGGGCGACACTGCGTGTCGGATTGCCACCGGCGTCGTGCGCAATGATAGACAACCGCTGACCGCCATCCGCTAACCGCACCCGACTTTAGACTGCGAAGGCATGCCTGCGCACTCCAAATTAGCCGACCTTCGCGGTTTTGGCCTTTGGCCTCATCTGCGTTCATCTGTATCTATCTGTGGTTAGATTGCTCTTTGCAGCGACGGCAAGGAACGGTCAGCCAGGAACTTTGAGCAGAATCCCGACCGGGCAGTGGTCTGAGCCCATCACCTCAGGCCGAATAAAGGCATCCTTCACATTTTTCTTGAGATTGTCGCTGACAAAGAAGTAGTCAATCCGCCAGCCGACATTCCTTTTTCTGGCCCGGGTCAGAAAACTCCACCAGGTATATTGATTCGGCTCAGGGTGGAACATCCTGAATGTGTCAATAAACCCGTGCTCGACCAGTTTGTCCATCCATGCCCTTTCTATCGGCAGGAAGCCTGAAATCTTCGCGTTCTGCCTGGGATGGGCAAGGTCAATCTCTTTGTGAGCGGTATTGTAATCGCCGCAGATAATAAGCTTCTTGCCTTTTGCTTTTTCCCGGTCAAGGTGCTCCAGAAAGGCACCATAAAACGCAAGCTTGTATTTCAGCCGTTCCGCATCCTTCTTGCCATTGGGGAAATAGATATTATAAAGCACAAACCCGGGATATTCAGTAATAAGAATCCGGCCTTCATTATCAAACCGCTTTGTGCCGAAGCTGGTCTTGACTGAGTCAGGCTTCTTTTGGCTGAAAGTAACGACCCCGCTGTATCCTTTGCGCTCGGCCGGGTTCCAGAAAGAATAATAACCCGAAGGACGGTCGATATAGTCGGCAACTTGTTCGGGTCTGGCTTTTGTTTCCTGGCAGCATAGGATATCAGGCAAATCCTTTCCCAGCCAGTCAAGAAAACCTTTTCGGGCGCAGGCCCTGATACCGTTCACATTCCAGGAGAGTATCCGCATTTATTTCTGCTAGAAACCAACCGTCAAAGTCAACCTGTGAGAACCGCCAAGCCTTGCCAAATCACGGTAGCTGTAGTCCATGGTCAGTCCGAATGCAGCCGGTTTGACCTTGAATCCGGCACCGGCAGACAGACCGGTTTTCCATCCCAGGTTATCAGCATAATCCATATCCGTGTTAAGAACATATCCGGCACGCAGAAACAGCACCCGGTAGTTATACTCGAAACCCATGTTGACTTTCTCATTGACATCGTTGAAATGGTTCAAATCCACAGCTCCGGTCAGATAAGAACGGTCGGTGTGCAGAAAATCGTAAGCAATACCAACCCGGAAAACAACCGGCAGCGGAAATGTCTCGGTCAGATAGGTTGCCGGAATCGGCTCTCTGGTCCATGGCCATTCCCATTCCCGCTCATGAGTGAAGTCAAGTTGGCTGCCACTGTAATGCAGGTCAGGCCCGAAGTTGACAATAGCCATCGCCAGCCTCAGATTGCGCCAGCCGGTGTTATAATGCAGCCCGAAGTCGAATGCAGCACCGGTGCAGCCGACATCCCAGATTTTCTCGGAAACCAGCTTGGCCGAAAACCCGAAGGCCAGTTTATCAGTAAACATCCGTGCATAGGAAAGCCCGGCGGCCAGGTCGGTGCCGGTGAATGTTTCGCCTGTGCCTTGGTAATCCTCGATTGTTGTCTCCTCAAACTTGCCAAGGGACAATGCGGTTACATCCACGCCGAAGCTGCCGGACAAAGCCGGCATCGCTACCGACACATAATCGTGATTGATGTCCGCAATCCAGTCGATATGATTGACTACGACCTCACGCCCTTTGAGTAACGCCAGACCAGCCGGATTCCAGTAAGCCGCAGTCGGGTCGTCGGCAACCGCTACGAAAGCATCACCCATGCCGGTGCAACGGCCAACACCGATTTTCAAGAAAGGCAAACCAGCCATTCCTATTTTGGTAAACGCAGCCCGGCCAGGAGTGGCTATTGCCCCCAGAAGGACCGCACATGCCAGAATCCTCGTTGCTTTACTGTCATGTCTCATTGCCACCTCCTAATAGATTACCACGAACTTGCCGACCTGGGTACCGACATCAGATTCCACATGGAAAATGTAAATGCCGGGTGCGGGTTTCTGTTTATTCTCGTTCAGCAAATCCCAGTCTTCATCGCCGCCATACTGATTGGGCAGCCCGCCGATATCGGGCTTTGTATCATTGTGCTCGAGCGTCTTGATGAGGTCACCGGCCAGATTATAAATCCGGATGGTGCACTCATTGGGTAGATTGATGAACTTGAGCTTGCGGAAATCCGGATGGCGTTCCCATTCGTTGCGCACAAGATAAGGGTTCGGCACGACCTTGACATCCAGTTTCGGCATGCTGCCCTCAAACACCATCGCTTTGAACTCGACCTCAAACGCCGAATATGATGGGGCCGGAGAAAGGTTCTTGGTATAAAGAATCCAGGTATCGCCCGGCTGCGGCAACACAGTATCGATAACCGGTCTCTGCCCAGGCCGAAATAGAAACTGACTGCCACAAATATAGAAGCTTATGGTCTGATTCGGTTCCAGCGTATCACTGGCCCATCCCTTCAGTGCCCGGAAACACCAGCCGTTGGCAGAATCCGCAACCGACCCACGGTCGCAATAACGGTAAGGCACCGCTATGTCATTATCAATGTCATGAACATCACAAGTCAGAGCACCATTGTCATTCGTCCGCCAGGTAATCCGGTAGTTCGAGCCGCGATATGCCCACAACCACTTGTTATCGGCCAGCTCAGGAACGATAAGCGAATCCTCGGGATAAGAACCGAAAACGACATCAACCCGCTCATAGAACTGCAACGGTATCTGGTCCATCTGAAGCCACATTCCAATCTGAACCACGGGCAGCCATGCCCTGGTGGTATCATAAGTAGTGTCACCGGTCACACTCACCTTTTTCTCCACTTTGGTCACAACCGAGTCGAACACGGTCGGAACAAGACGGAAAGTATCGGTAACACTGTCGATGTGCATCCCGAACTCGGTCAATCCGACTACTGTATCACCATCCTGTTCTGTCACAATAAACCTGTACGCCGGCTGATAACCTTGCCGGTCATAACCAGGCTCAAGAAACTGAATCCGATAGGTTTCATCCCGGACCGCGTGCGGGGAAACGGCAAACGGCAAAATCCCCAGACGCAAATGGCTGTTACCACCCGCCTGGAACCAGTCCGACTCAGGCGGTTTGTAATTGCCTGGCTGGGTCCTGGGAACCACATGCAACGCAGTGATTCCGGACTCGAGCGACAGTGTATCCAGACTGTCAGGATTCGCGCCCAGATAGTTGATGTCGAAAGAAGTCACCCCATAGTAGTAAGGAAAACCGAGCCTCAGGTTACTGGAATCAACATAACTGTATGCAAGCCCCCTATCCCCAGCCTTGGTCCGAAGCGACTCGACCACGGTCGTATCCTCATACAGAATGCCGTCAATCCGGTCGAACTGGGTCAGCAGTCGCCAATCACCCGGCTGTCCGGTCCGGCTCCGATACACCTTATATCCCTGGAAATCCTGCTCAATATAATATGGGTTCTGCAAAGCCGGAGCAACAGGATAGAACCGGTCGCGCCCATCCTCGGGGAAATCATCCCAGACCAGAGTCACTCTGCCGTCGCCCGGAATCGGAGTGACATTCGGGCTGGGCGGCGGCTCGGGCATAATCCAGTTATTGTCATATGCCGCCTGGGCCGCCCTTGAAGCAACACCCAACTGGAAAGGCCAGGTAGTTCTTTCCCCGCTGCGGTCGGCATTCGCGGCAATCACTCCGATAGTTACTGTAGCCAGTTCATCCGGTGCCAAATCAAAAGGCCCGGTTGCCTGAAGGAACCGTTTGTCAGCCGGACCGGCGTCAATCGAGTCATAAGGATTATAATTATAAGGCGGGTCCCAGTCGTGACCCGAAAGCGCAAGGTATTGCGCGAAGTCGTCCGTGGGGTCGTTCGCCAGGATGAATATCTTGAAAGCGGTCATACCGAGCTGCCGTCCTTCGGCCGGTTCGTCAATCAGGCCGTTTTCGTTATTGTCGATGCCGTCAAAACCGTCAATCGAACCGTCCGGATTCTTGACAAAAGGACTCTGCAGAAAATCGAACCCGACAAACCCGCTCGGAACCGCATCCTCGCTGTAAACATAGCCCATATTATCAACATAGACCGAATCGGTATGGTCCTTGTTGTAGAGATACTTACACAAAGCCAGACCGCACCGGTCATCGGTTGCATTGCCGACATCCGCATCACACACCATCCCGAGATAAACCCCGTGCAGGCTGTCGTCGGTCCGGTTCCTGACATCAAACTTGCAGAAAACGATGTCCCTGTTCCAGGGCAGGGTCCATGAATAAACAGTCTGGTAAGCCTCAATGCCTATCGGTCGGGGTGTCCGGCCCGAAGTATGATTCTCCGGGTCACGGTCATTGAACACAGTCCAGGCATCGCCGGTGGAAACTGCTTTCCTCGGTAGGTAATAGAAATAGCCCTTGATAGTATCTCCGCCCGTGGGAATTCTCAGCGGAGTAAGCACCGAGTCCTGAAGCGAAGCCGGAAAATCGTCTGGATTAGGCGGCCAGTCCCCAGGATAAATATACACCTTCTCGAATGCGCGGCTGCTGTAACCGCCCGGCGCGTTGTCATAACATCCGGGCGTCATCTCCGACTTGCCGGAATTGGGGTTATACCCATTGGAAACCAGGGTATCTTTGCCGGCCGAACTCCTTTTCAGCGCACCTATCCAGATACCCGCACCATAAATATACATATCACCTGAACCGGCCGGCCACTCTCCACCAGGACGGCCGATTCCGTATCCGAATGTCGAATAGTTGGTTATCGGCATCCGCCACTGGTTCTTCTGATACCACTGATAATCATAGATACGGCTAGGTTTCCAAGGTTTTGTTTCGGTCCGGGCACTGGCAATACCAACGAAACCCAGTAACAAAAACAGATAGCACAACCCTCTTTTTATCGTTCTCATCATGCCTCCTCAGAACTCAATGTTCACACCGAGCTTGACCTGCCTCGGCGGTCCGAAATTCATCGGGTTATTGACGAAGTCGAGGTAGCCCATCCGATAAGCCAGGTATTCCTCTTCATCAGTAATATAGCCGTCATGGTTGTGGTCACGCACCGGATTATACTTGACCGGATTGAGCAGAGTCACATCGGGGTCAAGCACCCAGTTATCAGGTGAGTAAGTTTCGACATAACCGTCATTGTCAGGTGCACCGGTATGGCCGTAAACCCATTGCACGATTCGGGCATTGAGAAGGTTTGTGACAATGCATGTCAGCCCCAGTTTTAACTTGCCGACCGATACATGCTTGGTCGCATTCAAATCGGCAGTAAACCTGGTAGGCATCCGTGCCGAATTCTGCTCGGCAGTCTTCCTGCCGGCATTGAGCTTTCTTACTTCACGGGGTGTATAAGGTAAACCAGAACCGAAATTCAAAAGGACCGTCCCGTTGAAATCGCGCAAAGCCTGGAATTCCACATCAAGAGGAAAATCACACCCCAGACTCAGCTTGGCGTTATGCCGCTCATCGAACTCAAGCGCATAGTCTCGTCGGGGCGGCTCCATCTGCAAACCGGTTACCGGGTCAACACCATAGCGATACCGCTCATAATACCACTCATATGTAGAAGAAGCGGTCCCCCGTGCCATCGACAACCCGTAAGAAATCCTGGCGTTCCAGTAATTTGCGAGCGCCTTGACCATGCCGATTTCAAATCCTCGCACGCTGCCGTATTCCTCATTCACGAGCGGGAAATAACCCATCGGCACCGCCGGCTGAAACCGTGTCCCCATCAGGTCGAAAATGTCCTTGTAATAAGCGGTAAGGTCAACTACCACGAAATCGGAAAGCTGCTGCTCAAGGCCGAGCTCATAAGCGATCGTCTGCTGGGCACGCAGGTCAGGGTTGCCGATAATCTGATTACCCCGGGCATATGCGGCCGATGAAATATTGTCATAAAGATAGCGGTAGTCCGGGGTCTGGAAGAAATGGCCGTAACTGAACCTGAACTTGGTCCGTTCGCTGATGGGAAAAGAGAGCCCAAGCCTTGGCGAAACCTTGTACTTCAGCTTGGCCGCTATCATGGATGTATCTTCGACATTCTCCGGGTTAGCGCGCTTATAAGCTTCCGGGTCAAGATAGTCAAACCTGAGCCCTGCCCTGACTACCAAATCCTCAAAGTCCATCCGGTCCTGAACGAAAAACGCCAGGTTCAAAGGGTCGAAATCATAAGCATCCACAAACGGGTTCGGGTCCCAGGGCAAAGAGTTATACCGACGGTGCAGATAATTCTTGCGGGCTTCAAGACCGGTCTTGAACTCGTGCACTTTGCCGACATTATGGGTCAAGTCACCTTTGAGACTCAACACATTTGCCCAGTGCATCAGGAAATACCTGTAGTCCCCAGACCCGTAAAACATGTTGTAGATGCCCCATGGATTTTTGGTATTGGATTTGGACTGTTCGACATATCCCGGCATCGGATGGAAAAGCACCGACTCATCTTTTGCCACCGTATCCTCGGCCTTGAAGATATAGTCTTCCCAGAAACGCACCGAAAAGTCACGGAGCGAATCCTCGGCCTCCAGGTCGCGCACCGCTATTGTCCGGTGATTGTAAAAGTAGGCGGCCCGCACTGTATAAAATGTTCCTTCGGTAAGCATATGATTAACCGAAAGGTCACCTTTCTTTACCCGCTCGCGCCGCGAAGTGAAATGGTCGAGGTTATACTTGAAACCGAGGTGATTCTCGCCGTTGCGGTCATAAGGATAAAGCTCGTATTGAACCCTGGATATGAAGCCGTTTGCAGTCAGTTTCATCCCTTGATTAAACGGCAGCGCATATGTCAGCTTACCCGTCGTCTTATAATCCTGGCGGTTGTGGTGTGGCAGCTTGTACTCCTGGGGCATGAAATCATCGGAGAAATAGAGCTCACCGGACAGAAAATAACGCAGTTTCTTCCAGACCGGAAACGGCCCGCCCAAAGACAACTCATAACGATTGTCCCCGAAGTTCAATGCCGAAGGAAAGAGCTCGTCAGTAGTATACTTAACCCGTCCCTGGGTATATGCCTTACCTTCCTTGGTTATAACCTGAATCACACCCGACATCGCCTCGCCGTATTCGGCGTCAAACCCTCCGGAAATCACCACAACTTCAGCCGTAGCCTCGGGGTTGACCCTTGCAGCCTGATACCCGTAAAGCGGGTCCCGTGTGGCAACACCGTCCAGGAAGTACATCACCTCGTCCGGCCTGCCGCCACGGAGGTGCTGACCATAAGCAGGGCTCGTCACCACGCCGGCCTGCAGACGAACAATATCAGACAGTGTCTGCACCGGCATCTTGTCAAACTCGTCCGTAGTCATATACCGGCTGGTTGTTGCATCGGTGCGCACAATTCTCGGCCTCGTGCCCGGAACCACAACTTCCTCTATCTTGAATGCAGTGCCGGGCTTCAATGCAAAATCCTCGGTTATCGTCTGGTCAGGAATTATCAGCACATCCTTTCTGACAACAGTCTGATAACCGATATAGGAAATCTCCAATGTCTGTTTCCCGGCCGGCACATTGCTTATCAGATATTCGCCATTGACATCAGTTGCGGCACCAATCATAGTGCCTTCAATCATAACATTGGCACCGGCAAGGGCTTCACCGGTCTGGGTATCAACTACCCGACCGCGAATCCGGCCGGATTCACCAGCCAGAAGCATACCGACCAGAACCGAACTGAGCACCAACAGCCTGGAAACGATTCCGCACTTCATAAAACCTCCTAAGGATTGCAGACGCGGACCGGGATGGCCCAGATGATTCCGGTATAATCGGCATCCGGATAAAACACATTCGACAAAGGCAGCACCTCGATATAGATATGATGATAACCTACCTCAGCAAAGGCAACCGTGCCTTCACCGCGCCTTGGCCCGACGGTAATCTCGGTCTTTGTCCCCATGATGCCCACAAAGAACAGACTGGTATCGCTGGAGCTTTTAATCTCAACTTCCAACTGCACTTCTTCATCCGGTTCAATGGCATACAAAGAATCAATCGGTCTGAGGTTATAAATTCCACTGCCATCCTCACGAGGCGAATAGAAGAAAGTATCCGACCGACCAGGTCTGGACAGAACAACCCGAAAGATTTCGGGCGCATCCTCGGCCGAAGGCACATGAACCGCAAAACCGGTCGCCTTGGTCAGTGCATAGCCGGATGTATCCTTACTCAAAAAGAGCTTGCGAAAAGCAGACCAGTTATAACTCTTTGTAACCCGTTGCGGACTGCCGAACCCTCGCAACTCGGTATAGCTTACCTTCTGAACAATAATAGTTTCAGGCGGACAGACCGAAGTATCTATTGTCGTATCCGGACGGAATCCAACCACCCATAGACTGTCATAATCGAAATGAGCAAGACAGTTCTCCATCGAATCCCGGTATGCCACTTCACAAAAGGTATCCTTCATTGCCACCGTATCCACGGTTACGCCGAACTGGAACTCATCGGTATGACCGCTGTCAGTCGGTTCAATCGATACGGACAAGAGATGGGCAAATTTATACAGGGTGTCACCGGTCTCAGAAGTGCTGTCCTCGAATGTCAGTCCACTGCTCCACTTCGAATCCATGGCCCCTTCCAGCGTATGGTTGGGATTAAACACATCCCGCCAGAGACCGAGCTCCTTCTGCACTGCGCTTGAATCCTCAGCGGTCCACCACGGCCAGCGTGGTGGCGGCTCAGTCCCGCATCCGTTAACCAGAAATAGAACCAGGCCGGCCCCTATCAGGACAGATATAATTACCTGACCGAAACGCATCTTACCTCCTTTGCCGAGAGACTGTGTTGTCATTCTTATGCGGGCTCGAAGAGGAGTGGCCGGCGATTTGCGCCGGCCACTCAAAGAATCAGAATCAGTAGACCAGAGTGAGCTTTGCTGTCTGAGAACCGTTACGAGTAGTCACTGTGTAGAAATAGATACCTGCGGATACTTTCTCGCCGTTCGCTCCATTTCCGTCCCAGGTAACCGTATGGTAACCGGCCTGGCAAATACCACTCTCGAGTGTGCGAACCGGACGGCCGGCCGCATCGTATACTACCAGTGACACCGGTCCTGCTTTCGGTAGCGCATAGGAAATGACCGTTCTGTGGCCGAACGGATTCGGCTTGGCACTCAGCTCGATAAGCTTAGGCAGGTTTCCGCCTTGCTCAATACCACCACCACCAGGATGAGGAATGTCGTCCGTTGATACCTTCTGAACAATAATCGGGTTCGGGGTTGCGGGTCCCTCTTGCTGGACAAAGAATCCGGCATGCAAGTCGATTTCGTATATCACCGCTAGTGTATCGTCAACCGCCATGTCAATTATCGAAGGGAACCGGTGGGAACCAGTGCCGCCTTCGGTCAGCTTGACCGGCTCACCCCACTCCTGGCCATGATTACCAGAACCAGTCATGAAGATATCTGCCCTCAGAACCTCGGGTGGTCCAGGCTCGACATTAGAAGAATCGAACTGCTCCCATGCTACAAAAAGATTGCCCTCACCATCTTCGCCTAAGCTCGGCCGGCTGGCATACAGCGCATTATAACCAACCGCTGCCTGCAAATGCGTAGGGTCACAAGTCGCAGTAGTGATATGGGTCCAGTTCGGGGTATTATCCGGGCTCCAGTGCCAGATTTGGGCCGGGATGATGTAGCCCTGACCACCGACATAAGGCATTACACTAGCAACGATATGTAGTTTGTCATACTGGTCATAGAACGGGAAAAGAGATGTAATATGAAATGATGCAATAGTATCACCACTATAAGCAGGCGGACACAGCAATTCCTGAGGGTTCTCCCAAATCTCACCACCGTCATTGGAAATCCTGTAGAAAGCAGGGGTAGGGCCAGTCTGGGGTACCCAAGTCAGGCATACCTTATTACTCACCTTTGATGCAGCAATATTCTGGTCAGGGAAGCCCGGGTCGGGCTGGGGCGATGCAATACCGACCGGGTCGCTCCAGGTGCACCAGGGTGTTACATGGCTGTAGAAAACCATGTTCCGGCTCGCATCGTCGATGCAATGGCAATGGATAGTCTGGTTCTGGCCGACTGCAATCGGCGGCCAGAGGTAACCATCCATAACCGGTGAACCGTTGCA
>Ga0209121_10006425_pt1 | contig 10328 bp, 6 predicted proteins | sample Cruoilmetagenom3_FD_187292 | JGI IMG/M metagenome (GOLD analysis project Ga0209121, IMG submission 187292) | Oil polluted marine microbial communities from Coal Oil Point, Santa Barbara, California, USA - Sample 3 (SPAdes) (version 2) | ecosystem: Environmental > Aquatic > Marine > Oil seeps ...
TATAGCATGAACCGCTCCTGAGCCGGCAAAATCGATGGCGCCCAATCCAAAGGGAAGATTGGCAAGCCAGCCGCCGCCCCAGACCCAGTGTCCATATATGGGGTAAACAATAACACTTACCAGAATGCTGTAAATGAGGTAGGCCTTGAACTTAATCCGTTCAGCGACCGCTCCGGCAACGATGGTGGCCGCCGTAGCGCAAAAAACCAGCATCCAGAACATATTGAGATACTTGTCCACATCGTAATAGTCGCCAAGCATAAACCAGCCCTCTGTCCCCCAGAGACCGTGCCAGTCTCCACCCATCATTATGGCATAACCAAAAAGGAAAAATGCCAGCGAGCCGATAGCAAAATCCATCAGGTTCTTAGTCATGAGATTGGTAACATTCTTTGCCCTGCAGAATCCCGCCTCCAACATTGCGAAACCTGGCTGCATGAACATTACAAGAAAGGCGCAAATGAGTATCCAGACATAATTTAGAGGAGCCTGAGGATTATCCTTCAAGGCTTGAGCCCCCGTTGGATCACCTGCGAAAGCCGGTGTTGAAAAACAAAAAAGTATCAAAATTAACAAACACAACCACCGTAAATGTTTAATCATCTTTCTCTCCTTTCGTCCGTAACCCTAATGGACAACGGATATTTGTATTGTTGTAACCTGACTTTCCGGGAAGCAGTTAACCCTTTGTAAATCAAAATACATGCCAGAATTATTTTTTTGCGTAACTACTTGAATTTTCGATATATATTTGAAAAAAGGGAAGATGTTTCCAGCCGGCATAAAGACATTTATGTAGGAAAACTAAGGGTAAGATACAATTATGTAGCTTGCGCTGGCCTTCCGGGGCAGGATTGACAGGGTATGAGGCTCTGAATAGCTATATAGAAACATGTGTACTATCTCTTGAAATTAATATATATTTCTTCTTTCACAGATTAATATTTGTCGTTAAAAATTCCGACAGGAAAAGAAGCTGGTGAACAAGAATTTGATTATCGTTGGAGGCGGCGCGGGCGGGCCTTCGTCTGCCGCGGAGGCGAAAAGAGAAGACCCATCCATGAACGTGACCATTATTGAGCAGGGTGAATACGTTTCCTACGCGGCCTGACCTATGCCCTATTACATCGGTGATGTAATTCAGGACGAAAAGAGAATGATTGCCAGGACACCGGAACAATTTGAGAAAACCGGCGTACATGTGAAACTGAATACCCGCGTTGATGAGATCGATACAGAAAAAGGGGTGGTTCGGTTATCGAATAATGAAACAATGCCTTATGATACGCTGGTCATGGGGACGGGGTCGGATGTATTTCTGCCGGACATCCAAGGTCTCGATCTGAAAGGTGTTTTTAAACTGAAGAATTTGAGAGATGCAATCCGGATCAAAGCTTACATCAAGGAAGAAAGTTGCCGGAAAGCGATTATTTTAGGGGCGGGTTTTATCGCTATGGAAATGAGCGAGACCTTCAGAACTCTCGGTCTTGAAACTAAAATTGTCTACCGTGGCGCGCTGCCCGTCAAAAAATGGTCCCCTGAGTTTTCGGAGATGATTCTTGAAGAAATCAATGATAATCAAGTTTGCTTTATTCCACACAGGACACCGGTAGCCATTGAAAAAGGCGGCGCTGAATCACCGCTTCGCTTAATTACTAATGATGGAGAGATGGAAGCAGATATTATTTTATGTGCCCTCGGTGTGAGGCCGAACATAAAACTGGCTGAAGAAATCGGCCTTCAATTGGGGAAAACGGGCGCCATTAAGGTGAATTTCTCACAACAAACTTCCTGTAAAGAGGTTTATGCCGTCGGTGACTGTTGTGAAGTATTTCATCGTGTAAGCATGGATTGGACATATATGCCTCTGGGAGATGTTGCCAACAAACAGGGACGCGTCGCCGGCCATAATATCGGGAATCATCCAATGACATTTCCAGGAATTGTCGGTGCTCAGTCCTTCAAGATATTCGGTCTTGAGGTTGCTGCTACAGGTATTGATGAAAGAGAAGCCGCTGTGCATAATTATCATCCCGTGAGTACGGTTATATCGGGGTCTCCTGTCGCCCGATCCATGAACAGGGGGCAGAAGCTTGCGCTGATGCTTATTGCGGATAAGTATTCCGGAAAACTTTTAGGTGCTCAGGCTGTCGGCCATGGCGGAGCGGTAAGCAGGATAAATACTCTATCTGCCTGTCTATGGTCGGGTATGGACCTTGACGAGATCGGTTACATTGACCTGGCCTATTATCCGCTTTTTGGCGGCGCATGGGACCCCATTCAGATTGCGGCCCAGTCTTTGAGAAGAAAGATGTAGCCTTGATCGGTTACACATAAAAAATCGAAAAACTATCTCTCCTTTGATGGAAGAGGGCTGGGGAAGGATGCCCTGCCGGGCATGAATTTTTTTCACAAAACCGTCAATCTTGAGGAGGAAATTTACGGATGAAAGATTACAAGAAGGTTATTCTGGCCTATTCAGGGGGACTGGACACTTCGGTCATTCTGAGGTGGCTGATTGAAACCTACAACTGTGAAGTGATCGCCTTTGCAGCCGATGTCGGCCAGAAGGAAGAGCTTGATGGTCTTGAAGAAAAGGCTCTCGGCACGGGGGCTGCCGGTATATATATTGAGGATATGCAGGAAGAGTTTGTGAGAGATTTCGTATTTCCGGCTCTCCGGGCCAACGCAATATATGAAGGCTCATACCTGTTGGGGACCTCACTGGCAAGGCCCCTTATAGCAAAGAGGCAAATCGAGATTGCTGAGAAAGAGGGGGCGGATGCGGTATGCCACGGAGCCACCGGCAAGGGTAACGATCAGGTAAGGTTTGAACTGACATACATGGCCATCAATCCGGACATAAAGATTATAGCCGCGTGGAGGGATGATAACTGGAGTTTAGATTCGAGGGAATCGATGATTGATTATGCCGGCAAACATGATATCCCAATTGGAGTTACAAAGAAAAAACCGTACAGCGAAGACAGAAACCTTCTGCATATCTCTCATGAGGGAGGGATTCTGGAAGATCCATGGGTCGAGCCTGCCGGTGATATATTTGTCATGACCGCGTCTCCGGAGGCGGCCCCTGACGTTCCAGCATACGTGGAGATAGATTTTGAGAAGGGAAATCCGGTTGCCGTCGACGGGGTGAAGATGAGGCCGGCGGAACTCCTCGACCATTTGAACAGATTGGCGGGCGTCAATGGCATTGGCAGGGTGGATATGGTTGAAAACCGTTTCGTGGGAATGAAATCAAGAGGAATCTATGAAACTCCGGGCGGCGCCGTTCTGTGGACCGCTCATCGCGCGGTGGAATCAATTACCATGGACAGAGAAGTTATGTTTATCAGGGATTCACTTATTCCCAGGTATGCGCAGCTAATCTACAACGGTTTCTGGTATTCACCTGAGATGAAGGTAATGCGGAAGATGGTTGATGAGACCCAGGAAAACGTCAGCGGGACAGCCCGTCTTAAATTATATAAAGGTAATTGTATCGTGGCAGGCAGAAAATCGTCTCAATCCCTGTACAGAGAGGACATAGCCACTTTTGAGAAGGATGATGTCTACGATCAGCGTGATGCCACCGGATTTATAAATCTCAATGCGTTGAGGATGCGGGCATAGTGGACCCAAAAAATGAGACAGTGTTTTAAGGTGTGTTTCCAGGAAAAGGGAGGCACAGAACGGGCAGGAAAAAACATGGCAGGGAATTGAGGGAGAGAATTGCCCCTGATGCAGTAAAGGGTCAGAAAACAATGCCTGAATTGGCTTCAGAATACGGGATTCACGCAAACCAGGCCGACGCATATTACAGCAAGTTTAATTAGTCAAAGATGCCCCCCAATTCCACACACTCCTTACGCATCAGAACCGGGAGCATAAGTCAAACGCAGACTTGACCCCCTTCGAGATCTTCGACCTCAAAATTGATCACACCGGGCAGTTCATTTCCTGTTAAGATGGTTTATAATAACCCATTGAGAGAGGAGGGAAAGGAGATATTTTGACCGGAAAGCCTGCTTATACGTATCCGCCGCTCGGAATTTACGATATATAGAGGGCTGATATTGGTTATAATCGGAAAAAGCAACTGAATTGAAACGGCGGCACAAACAGGAATCAGCGGGTTGGCCGGCGTTCAATTCTTGACTTTGACATGCAAAGATGGTTCTCTTTTTCATATCGAAACTCCTTCTTTCTTTTTTGCGGACTGCTGTAAAATTACGCGCCGGTGTCACCCGGATGGCTCATACTGAGGGGGAGTTTCACATAATTTAAGAAAAAACCAGTCGAATACGCGCAACCGCAACCAAAATGTCAATGACGCCCCAGGTTATACAGTTGGTGAGGCTCCGCGAATTTGCCCAATTCTATAACCTGGAAAGGCGCCGGTTACTTAATTTTAATATATTCCATGACTTCCGACCATTTATATCTCACCTCCACCAGCAGACTTGCCCGCAGGCTGCGTCACCGCTTCCGGATGACATGCGTACAAAAAGGGATGAGTGGGTGGGAGCCGTTAAACGCGATGAGTCTCAACTCATGGCTTGCCCGGTTATGGTCGGAGTCCTGGCCCGAAAAAATGCCCGCGCCGGAGCTTCACAGGATAAATCTCCTGAAAGAGTTGGCAAAAAGCATTCCGCCACCGGAACCACTTGAGCCGGATTTTGGACTTTACAGTCTGCTTGATGAAAACTACGGCGACATGATACGGCATAAAATAGATCCATGCTCCGGCCCGTCCTCCACGCCACTTGTCGAATGGCGAAGAACTGTCAGCAGGGCATTCAAAGACGGCCTTTATGCCCAGGATTTTTTTCACCCGTCGGAATTCCCCTCTTATGTGAGAAATGCCATCGAAGAAAAGATTATCACATGCCCCGGCAGTATCTCTTTTGTCGGATTTGAATCCCAGGCGCCGATAGAAACCGATCTCTTTAAGCTCCTCGAAGAAATGGCCGATGTTGAGTATGAAGACACCTCGGAAAAAAAACCGGAGCATCTCGAAGCGATTACCCTCCCCTCACCCGAACAGGAGGTAATATATCTTGCCCATCGTCTGATTGAGGACGCTCAAACCCTGTCTTTGAGCCGAATAGGGGTTGTTGCTCCGGATATGAACTCCTACTCCGGCATGATTGAGAGAAGTTTAAAGGAACTGATGACGGAGAGGCCTCCTGAGGGGTCCTCATGGTTCAACATAACCCTCGGCATACCTCTCGTCAACTCTCCTCTGATCAAGGCCGCCCTGATTCCCCTGAGATTCATGACGGAAGGTGTGTCACGCGAGTTGTTTCTCTCTCTCATCCTTTCCCCCTACTACGGATGCTGGCAGGGAAAACGTCATCAAATCGCAGGGGCCGACCGAATCTGGAGAGCGGATCGCATTGAATCGGGCATGGATAATCTATTAAATTCCCTGAAAAAGAATGATCCGGAAATATTAGAGAAAATACTTTGCGAAGAGGCGAGAGATCTTCCCAAATTTGCAGGGATAAATTTTTCACACAGAAGAACCGCCGGCCGGTGGTCAGACAGAATCGAAGAGCTGTGGTCTTCTCTTGGCTTTCCTGTCATCTCCGATGAGAAAGATACCATAGACTCGAGGCATCTCAGTGAGATCATCCATAATATGTCGCTCCAGTTAGGCCGCGTCGCGATGGACGGACATGAATTTTATTCCTGGACAGCACACATTGCGGCTAACAAAATTACCCAGGTCAGCGCATCGGAAGACGCGGGTATTCAGATATTGGGACTTATAGAATCCCGGGGCATGGACTTTGACAAACTCTATGTGCTCGGACTGGATGACCGGGCGCTCCCCATGCCGGTGAGACCGCTGCCCCTTCTTGATATATCAGAGCGGAAATTAATTCAGGGGGGAACAGCGGAAAGCCGGCATGAACTTGGACTAATGGCATTTTCAAATCTTATCTCCCTGGCACCGAGCGTAACTCTTCTGAGGGCGGAGCAGAAAGACTCAAAACCTCTGTCACCTTCACCCTTCTGGCCGGACGGTGAATCGGAAAAGTGCCTTGATATCTGGTCCGCCCCTGGCCCCGCATGGGCAAGGGCGGGCTGGCTTAGATCAGCTTACGAAGGATTGAAGATCGCGACTGACGAAGGCAGGCCAAAAATTGCCGGCATAAAAACGTCGGATGACACTCTGCCTGAAGGCGCGGCACTTCCCGACAGGATTTCAGCAGGCAGCCTGGAAACAGCCATTATCTGTCCCTTCAGATTCTTTGTCGATATGATTCTTAAGATAAAACCCCTTGAGGAGCCGCAGCCTGTCGTATCACCAAAGGAGCGGGGGATCAGAATTCACAGGATACTGGCCTCCTTTACCAGGGAAATCCGAAAAAGAAATCTCCATTTAGAACAGGACGGAGAAAAGGGATTGCATCTTCTGTCCGAATGTGTGGATAAGGTGCTGAGAGATGTTGCCTGTCAGCCCGAGTGGGATGTAGAGCGCCGCCTTCTTCTCTCTTTCGATTCACCCCCCGGCATGCTCATCTCCTGGCTCGATGCTGAGACAGAACACCGCCGCAATGGATGGACATGTATCGCCGAAGAGGCGGATTTCAAAGGGCTGAAATGCGAGGGATGGTCATTCCCCCTGAATGGCAGAATAGACAGAATCGACTATCATAAAGACGCGGGGATTATCTGCTGGGACTACAAGACCGGAAACCATCCGAATCAAAAGGACATCCTGGAAAGACTCACAGCTCCGCAGCTTCCCGTTTATCTGCTTGCCCTGCGCAGTGGGAATGTCCCGTTTATGGATAAATATCTTAATTGTCAGACACACCTGTCGGCAGGCTATGTGCAGTTAAAAACTCCGGCCAAAGTAAAAATAAATACGATCGGAGGGATTGGATTTCAATGGGAAGAATCACTAAATAAATGGACGGAAATAATAGCCGATATAGAAAAAATCCTTCAAAGCGGCAATTTCAGCGCCGATCCTTATCCTGTGTCAAACCTTGAAAAAAGGGAGGCCGCCTGCAAAGACTGTCCATTCCTGACCCTTTGCGAAAAGGGAATAGCGCCGAAAGATGGAGAGAATGACGGTTAACCTTCGACTGATACAAATATTCTTTCAAGTGGCCGATAGCAATCCTGTTTGGGCCTTGAAAAGTTCTCAATTCTGCCGATCACTCCCCCGACCTTTATCCCCGAAAATTTTTCAATGGCCTCTATGTTTTCGTTGATCATTTCCCGTGATGTGCTCTTTTCCCCCGACTCCAAAAGAACAACCCCCACAGGCTCTATCCCCCTGCTGTTAAGCGCCTCGATGGTAAGAAGTGTATGGTTTATCGTTCCCAGTCCCGCCCGCGCCGCGATAATCGGTCTGACCCCCGTCATCCTGATCATGTCTATCATCAGCAGTTCTTCATTAACCGGCACAAGGAGTCCTCCGGCTGCCTCCAGGATAACCGGAGAGTGGGACAGGCCCTTTTTAAGCGCCGCTTTTCTTATTGCCTCAAGGTCTATTTGTCTTCCCTCGTCACGGGCGGCAAAATAGGGGGCCTTGGGATTTTTAAGGCAATATATGACCGACCCTGCAGGATCTTTTCCGTTTAATGATTTCACGTGTTGGTAGATAAATCGGGCATCACTATCGGTATCACAGGGGTTCACGCATCCCGTCTGCGCCGGCTTGAGGTAAAACGGGGTATATCCCCTTGCGTAAAAGAATTGCATAAGCAGCAGGGACAGAACGGTTTTCCCCGCTCCGGTATCGGTCCCGACAACAAATATGTTTTCTCTTTGCTTTGTCGGCTTTCCCATAGAGCTTCTCTCTATTTCAAATTTGATTACTCATGTAATATCCGTTACCCCGGAGGGGATACAACATTGCGCCTGCCGTACTGCAGTCAATGCCTTGACAAAATACTCCACATCATCTTCAGTGTGCAGGGCGGTCATACTGATCCTCAATATCGCCCTGCCGACCGGCACTGTGGGGTATCTAACCGGCAGAACGAATATACCCTTCTCAAGCAGCCCTTCGAATATCTCTGCGGCCCGGACTTCATCGCCAACCTCAAGGGCGAGAATATGGGCGTCTCCGGTCACACTGAATCCCTCATGTCTCAGACTTTCCTTCATGGCAAGGCTCACTTCCCGCAAGTGTTTTCTCCTGTCTTCGGAGCGAGAGATAATCTTCAAAAGGTCTATCGACGAGGCGGCATGCGCTTCGGGAAGGGTGGTGGTATAAATGAGGGGGGAAGAGAAATTGAAGAAATATTCCTTAAATCCTTCAGGCAGCAGCACAAATGCCCCAAAAAAACCCAGGGCCTTGCCGAAGGTTCCAACAGCGATATCCGCAACTCCGCGGGCACCGCCCCGGCCATTTTCCCCAACCGCTCCATATGCGTGAGCCTCATCTACGATACTCAAAAACCCGTAGTCCATTTTGAGCTCTTCAAAACCCTCGATGTCCAGAAAATCGCCATCCATACTGAAAAGCGACTCCGTCAGGACAGCAACCTGCCCTTCTCTTTTTCCATCCAGCCTCCTGCGAAGGTGGGACATGGAATTATGATTATAGCCTGAGAATTCAGCTCCGCTCAATCTCATCCCTGAAACAGCGCTTGCGTGGATATGTTTGTCGAAGATTATCGCATCCCCCTTCTCAAAAAGCGCCGATAGAATCCCAATGTTTGCCTGGTAGCCGCTGGGAAAGAAAAGTGCTTCATCATAGCCGAAGAAGGAGGCATACTCCCTTTCCGCCAGGTTTATTATCGAGTAATTGCCTGAGACGACCCGTGACGATGAGGAAGATGCGCCGTACTTCTGAAAGTTATGGGAAACTTTCCGCCGGAACTCCTTTGATGCGCCGAGGCCAAGATAGTCGTTGGATGAGAAATTCAATGCCCTGCCGTTGCCGACAAAGAGGTATTTTCCCTCTCTTCCCCTTATTTCGGGAGGATTTCGGTACAGGCCGGTCTGCCTCTGGAGGAGCAGTCTGTCCTTACATCGTTTCGCAAACACGAGAACACCTTTCGGTAATGGTTCCGCAGTATCTCTTTTTTGAAGATATGATCATAGTTAACCGTTGCGTACAGAAACTCCCCCGCAATTTGAGTTTCATCTGAGAGTCCCCCTTTTGCCGAAGGGACATTGTCTCCTCTTCTTGCCTGCAAGTTGTAGGCAAACGCGGATTCACTTTTGCTTATCAATGACCCGTGTAAGAGGTATCTGCCGTTGCCGAACTGTCCGGCGGATACCATGCACCGGTTTATCTTGAGCAGAAAAGCATGTTTCTCAAAACGGGTGAGGAAACGGACATGATAGGCTCCTAACTGGGCAAGAGATTCAATTCCCATATATGTGGGCGCTCCCGCGAAAACTCTTGTCCCATCGATATTTTCGGCCTCGACCCCGGTGACCCCGTCAATAAGTATAAAGCCCGGGAGTCCGGTATTTACCACTATTTTGTTGCCTGCGTTCGCCATAGAATCAAACTCTTTTTACGATCAGAACGCTGTTCTGGCCGCCGAAACCAAAGTTTTCTGCCATCACTGTGCCGGAGGAGTATTCCCTCCCTTCACGGACGAAGTTAATCTTTGAATGGCAGGGTTTCTCTAAGTTTCTTATTTCGGGGAGATAATTATTTTGCATGCAGATAAGACAGATGGCCAGCTCAAGGGCGCCACAGGCCGCCGATGCATGTCCAATCCATGATTTCAGGGCAACGACGCAAGGCGTATTGCCTCCGGAGACGCGATCTATCAGATCTGCCTCCATGTCATCGTTGAGGAGCGTTCCCGTGCCGTGAGCGGAGATCGCGTCAACCTGTCGCGGAGACACTCCCGCCTCCTTCAGCGCCGCAAGCGCCGCCGTCTCAGCCCATCTTCCATACGGATCCGGAGCGGCCACATTATACCCGTCAATGGAGCTTCCAAAACCACATATCTCGCCATATATCGTTCCATCGCGCCTTCGCGCATGTTCCAGCTCTTCCAGGAGAAAAAAAGCTCCCCCCTCTCCGGGAACAAATCCGCCTCTGCCGCAATCAAAGGGGCGGCTTGCCTTTTGGGCATCTCCGGATCCGGCAAACAAGGCATTGGCTTTCTTGTAGGCCAGGATGCCTCCACGCGTCAGTCGCGAATCACCGCCACCCGCAAACGCGAGCTCCAGATAACCGTCCTTTATTTTTCGAAAGGCCTCCCCAATGGCCTGCAGAGAGGCGGCACACGCGGTTGTCAAGGTAATGTTCTCTCCGTGTATTCCAGTCAGACGGGCAATGGCAGAGGCCGCCGTGTTTGGGAGAAACCTTAATATCCACAGCGCCATAAGAT
>Ga0209121_10006426_pt1 | contig 10327 bp, 12 predicted proteins | sample Cruoilmetagenom3_FD_187292 | JGI IMG/M metagenome (GOLD analysis project Ga0209121, IMG submission 187292) | Oil polluted marine microbial communities from Coal Oil Point, Santa Barbara, California, USA - Sample 3 (SPAdes) (version 2) | ecosystem: Environmental > Aquatic > Marine > Oil seeps ...
GACTGGAAGGGGATGCTGAAGCTTGCGATAGACCCGCACACTGCAAGGAAGATGCGCGAGGAATGCCCAGCCAAAAGCGACGAGGTCTGCTCCATGTGCGGGGAGTTCTGTTCCGTCAAGATAAGTCGTGATTTGTTGAAGGATGAAGACTGAATTAGCCCCAGACATAGACCACAGAATCAAGGTCATAGTGCGCGCGCTGGAGCTGAAGCACGTCAGCGACAAGCACATAATCTGCATGCGCTCTACCGGCGCCAAGACGCGCGCGCTCGCGCGCATATGGGGGCTCCCGAGGATATGGCAGCAGGCCCTCTTCCTGAAGGCCTATTACATAATAGAGGTTGTCTCCGAGCGGTTTGATAAACTGTCCAAGGAGGAACAGGACAAGACGCTCATCCACGAGCTGCTGCACGTCCCGAAGACCTTCAGCGGCGCGCTGGTTCCGCACGAATGCTTTGGGAAGCGAATAGATGAGAAAGCGGTGGGAAAGCTGTACAAAGAATACAAGAAGGTCATCGAGGAGAACCCGCATCTGCTAATCTAAGTCCTTCCTCACGACCTCGCCCCTGGGCTTGCTCTCCGTCCACACCTGGCCCTGGAAGGAGTGGATCTCCGTCTTCGGGTCGAGCCACGTGTCGGGTGGCAGCCCGGCCTTGTAGCAGGTCTGCGATAAGAATTCTTTCTCATCCCACTTCCACTCGACCGGGACCTGCGGAAGCAGCAGCCCAGAGGCGAACCCCCGTTTGACAATCAAACCGTCCCTACCTACCCTGATTTTGGCTGGATACTCCTTTGGGTCTTTTACCTTTAGCAACTGGGGTGGCGTGAGGATTGAGACCTCGACGACGATCCCATCCAACTCGCTCTTCTGGACGGGCTTGAACCTCGGGTCTCGCGACGCTGCGGATATCGCCGAGTCGATGAGCGCGTCGATGAGCGGCGCCACCGGCTCAGGGAACCCGATGCACCCCCTCAGTGCGTGGCTTGGATACAGTTCCAGAGTGACAAAGACCCCACGCTCTTCTTTGAACACATCCTGGAGTTTATCCGGCTCGTACCTCTTGCCTTCGCCGACGAATGCGTCCACAGTCCTGCGCGCGATGCGCACTGCTTTCTTGCCTTCTTCGTCTGTAGGTCTCATAGTATCCTGCTTATGTAATCATAAGCCTCGCCCGGCTCGAAGCAGTACTGGACGGTGTTGAAGTTCTCCTTCAGCCTCAACACATCCGCCTTGACCCTTTCCGGCTTTTCCTTTTTCACGGCAACCCTCATGATGAGCTCGGCGATTGCCTCCATCTCACCCTCCTTCATGCCGAGCCGCGTCACCTCCTGCGTCCCCAGCCTGATGCCCGAGGGGCTGACGAAGTCGTCCTCCCACGGCAGGACCTGCTTGCTAGCTATGAGGTTGGCGCGCTCCATGTTCTCAACGACCTTTTTGCCCCCTCCTTGCTTGCTCACGTTTATGAGCACCTGATGCGATTCCGTGAATCCGTTTTCTTTCCCCAAGACTGTTATCCTGTTTTCATCCAGCCCCTCTGCGAGCCTCTTCGCGTTGTCCACTGTCTGCTCGGCGTACTCCTCACCGAACTCCAGCATCTCCGCAGCGGCTATGGCCTTGCCGGCCACGTGGTGGAGGTGGTGGTTGCTGACCAGCCGCGGGAAGGTCGATTCCCTGAGACGTTTTTTAAGCCCCGTATCCAATGACTCGTTATACAATATCATCCCGCCCTGTGGCCCCGGGAAGGTCTTGTGAGTAGAGAACGTGACGACGTCGGCCCCTTGCTCGAACGGGTCGGGGAACGCCTTCCCTGCTATCAACCCGGCCACATGCGCCCCGTCATACATGATGCGCGCACCCACCTTGTCGCAGGCACCCCTCAGCTCCTCGACCGGGTGGGGGAAGAGATAAATGGACCCGGCTGCAATCACCAGCTTAGGTTTGTTCTTGAGTATGGCCTTCCTGGCCTTCTCGGCGTCGATGTTCATCGCCTTTAAATCGAACGGCAGGTAGACGGACTTCAGACCCAGAACGCCTGCTGCAGAAACGCTGGTCTGGGTTATGTGCGCACCGTTCTGGAGCGACAAACTCATTATCTTGTCGCCCTTTTCAGTCAGCGCCATGAGCGCGGCCAGATTGCCGTTCGCCCCAGATAGCGGACTCAGGTCTGCGATGTCGCACCCGAACAGCCTCTTGACCAACTCCTGCCCGATTATCTCCACCTCGTCGAACATCCAGGTCCCCTGGTAGAAGCGCTCTTTGGGATGGCCTTCGGCATACCGGCCTTCAAAGTCGCTGACCAGAGCCGCCTTTACCGCCGGGCTGACGACGTTCTCGCTGGCTATGAGGTTTATGCACTCTCGCCTCCACTCCGTGCTCTGCCGCATCCAGCCCAAGGCCTTCTCATAGGCACTCTTTGTATCCTTGGGAACTTCCCCCCTAACATCCTGGTTTGTCATGCGACTCTATTTATTATTCCAAGCTAAAAAGCGCTTTATATGTGTTATACCTCTAGATAATTGAGACGAAACAATGTTCGGTCCAAGAGAAGAATGTGGAGTCTTCGGTATTTTCTCCAAGGCGGATTGTGCGACTAGCATATACCATGGTCTGTCTGCCCTCCAACATCGCGGCCAGGAATCCGCAGGGATGGCAATCGCCAGGCACGGCGATATAGACCTCATACGTGGCATGGGCTTGGTCAACCACGTCCTGAACAACAAGACAGTAGGGGATATGAAGGGGCATATGGGCATAGGCCATGTTAGATATTCCACAGCTGGCGAGTCCGGAATCACCGACGCCCAGCCTTTCATAACCAAGGGGGCGGACATCCAGTTCGCCGTAGCCCACAACGGGAACCTAGTAAACTTCATCGAGCTGCGGGAAAGGCTAATCGAGAGGGGGCACACCTTCTCCACATCGGCCGACACGGAGGTCATATCCAAGATACTTGTTAATGAGTACTTGAAGGAGGGCGACTTCTTCTCTGCCATTAAGAATACCACACACCATCTTGACGGCGCATACTCCCTCCTTATCATGACGCCCGATGAGCTCTACGCCCTCCGCGACCCCTTTGGTCTCCGGCCACTGATGATGTGCGATTTCCCAGGCGGCTACGCGTTCGCCTCCGAGGACTGCGCCTTTGAGACCCTGCCCTCGAAGGTCATCCGAGACGTCAAGCCCGGCGAGATAATCCGCGTCAGCAAGCAGGGTGTCCAGACAGACCGCATAGGCAAGATAAACCGGCGCGCACACTGCATGTTTGAATATGTTTATTTCTCCCGGCCAGACTCGACTATCAATGGCGTCTCAGTTTACAGAGCCAGGAAGACTTTGGGCAAGCTTCTGGCTCGTGACTTCCCCGTGAAGGCAGACATAGTCTCCGCAATCCCTTACTCCGGCGTTGCCTCGGCGGTTGGCTACTCGGAGGTCAGCGGGGTGCCCTACACTGAAGCGCTTCTGAGGAACCGCTACGCTGGCCGCAGCTTCATAATGCCCTCGCAAGCCAAGAGGGACCAGATAGTCAGGACGAAGCTCATACCCCTGGAGGAAGAGATAAGGGGGAAAGACATAATCCTGGTGGACGACTCGATAGTCAGGGGGACGACAATGCGGCAGATAGTAAACCTGGTCAGGCAGGTCGGGGCCAAGAAGGTCCACCTGCGGATATCCTGCCCACCCGTCATAGCCCCGTGCTTCTACGGCGTTGACATGCAGCAGTACAAGCAGTTCATAGCGAATGAGAAGACTGTGGAAGAAATCGGCAAGTTCATAGGCGTTGACACGATAGCCTACAACACCATCGACAACCTGGTCGAAGCCATCGGCATACCCAAGAAGAGCCTTTGCATGGCCTGCATAAACGAGGAGTACCCCACCGAGCTGGGCGGTCTCAGGGCAAAGCAGATGAAGCTGACTGAGTCCTAGGGCAGCTCTCTCAAATCATTGAGTATGTAATCAGGCATTATCCCCGACCTTTGGGCCGTTTCCAGATTAGTCTCACCAGTCAGGACCAGGGCTGTCTTCATACCCTCTCGCTTGCCGGCTACGATTTCCGTCTCTATCTTATCGCCTATGACCATGCATTCCTCCGGTTTGAGCCCCATGGCCCCCTTTGCGATGTCCATGATGAGCTCGCTGGGCTTCCCTATGAGTGTGCTGTTCTTCTCGCTAGCGGCCTCCAGTGCCTTCACGAAGGCGCCGCTCCCCGGCAGTATCCTGCCGTTCTCCAGGTATCGCGTATCTGGCGCGCAGGCGATGAGCTCCGCCCCACCCATGAGGTTCTGGAGGGCGACGGCCATCTTGCCGTAGTCCGTTTTTGTATCCAGGCCCACTATCACGAAATCCGCCTCAGTATCCACCACTTCGTGGCCAGCCTCCCTTATCTCGTCCTTCAGGTCTTCCGTCCCCATGGGATACACCCTTGAGGCCCCACTCTTCCTGCTGATGTACACCCCAGCAGCATAAGACGAGTTGAGCACATGCCCGACATCCGTTCGTATACCCATCTGCCCCAGCTTTCTATGATAGTTCTTCCTGGACTTCATGGAGTTGTTTGTGAGGAACACGAGCTTCTTCCCCCTTCTCATCAATTCGTTGACCTTCTCCACTGCATGTGGTATGGGCTTGTCGCCGTCCCAGATGACGCCGTCCATGTCGAAGATGTAGCCCTTTATCATTTTACGACACACCTCCCCTTTGCCCCCAGATACGCGGCCAGATAAGTGGGCAATTTCGCAGGTCCCTTCTCAAAAGGTCCGAAGGTCTGCCCCTTGGCAACGACCTCGGGCGTCTCCTTTATGAACTCGACATCCTTCTCTGCGTCGCCGAAGACGAAGCATTTGTCAAGGGGGTTGAAGCTGTCCAAATCCTCCACAGTCTTCGCCAGCAGGCTGCTCCCCCCGTGGAGTGTATCGGTCATGCGTATCAGGTGGGTTAAATCTGTGGTCACCTTTGAGTCCACGGGTATCTTCACTGCGGCCCCCTTTGCGTAGTCCATTATCCTCTTCAGGCCATATCCCTTGGGGAACGCCCCCCAGTTGCCGTCCCTTATCTGGTCTGCGACCCTCTCCTTGTTCTCCAGCTCCGAAGCCTTCACCTTCTCCATCACAGTCTTCGCAATCCGCCCCTTGAGGCCGTGTTGGTCCGGCCGCGGGCCGAATATCCTGCCGTCGCGCTCGAAGATGAGCTCCTCCAAGTCCATGTCCAGGCTGAGGTAGCTGCATATCTCCTTCCTGGCAGAGTCGTCCAGACTGAGCACCTTCTCGTTTTTGAGCCTGACGTGATAGCCCCGTGAGCCGGAGAAGTTGACCGTCAGCTCCTTCTCCGCGAACCCGAAGTCCTCGGTGAGGAACTCGATGAGCTTGCGCGCCTCCCCCTTCAAAGCGGCAAAGCATTCATCACAGACCCACCCGTCCTCGTGGTCGTGCTTCAGGTTCAAATCGCCTACGTCTATGTCAAATATGAGGTCCGTTCCAAGCCTTCCCTTGGCTTCCATGTTTGCCTCGCCCGGGAACTCGTAGCGCGCGGTGGAGTGGTTGACGTGGGCTGGCGCCTCCTTCTTGAGATAGCCCAGCAGCTCCCTGTCATCCTTAAAGGCCCTGTGGCGGATGGCTATCTTCTTGGAGAACGAGCCGAAGCCGAACTCCCTCTGGCCGAGCTCGGCCACCTTCGGGACTTCGTACATGTTAGAATAATAGTTCGTGAACAAGCCCTTGAGCCATATCCTCGTCTGGAGCACCTCACTGTCAGCCATTTTCCGTTTTCTTCGCGCGCGGGTTCGCACCCCCCCTCTTCAAAAAGAGGAAGTAGTTCGAGATGGGGTGCTTCCTCGGGCAGTCCGCCGGGCACAATCCGTAGTCCTTCACCGACTTGCACGCCGGGCAGGTGTACTCCCTCTCCTTGGAGAACCTTATCTGGTAGCGCGCCGTCTTCTCCTTGAACTTGGGCGACCTCCTGAAGATCTCCAGTATGGAGTTCTCGTCCAGCCCCAGCCCGTGTAGGAACGTCACGAGCACGAAGTGGGCGTTGTGGTTTGCTGCCCCACTCTCCAGAGCGATTATTATGTCCCTTATACAGGGCGGCAGCGCGGCCTCGTTGAGCCTGCTTATCCTCGGTCGGTCCGCGCGCACCCTTCTTTGCCGGACCGCCTTTCCCTTTATCCTTTGGGCCGCCTTCTCCAGGCTCTCCGGGAACTTCGTCTTCTTCGGTATCGCCTCGAGCACCCTCTGCTTTATCGCGCCCTTGAGTATCCAGGCCAGCTGCTTTTTTGTGACCTGCACATAGCCCTTCAGGAGGTTCATCTGCGAGAGCTTGAGAAACTCGGGCTTGTAGCGCAGGAAGTCGATGAACTGGGTTCTCAGACTGTCCTCAGTCCTCATGTCCATACCAAAGTCCTCGCGTGCGACCTTTATCAGGAACGTCAGGCTCTCCTTCTCCAGCTGCTCCCTGAACTCGTCGCTCTTGCGCTCCGCGTACCCCTCATTGAGCCCAGCGTCGCCTATTATGGAGAGCAGTATCTTGGAGAGTGTGAACTCTATTATGGCGAAGTCGCGGTCCTCAGGCTTCTCGGCCCTCCCCACTATGTCCTGGGCGGCGTTGTCCAGGGCTCTGGAATAGATGGGACTGCTTGAGATATCATCTATCTTCAGGTCCAGAGACTTGAGCCTATCCCTCTCACTATTCAGAAACGGATAGTACTGCGGCATCTTGATGAGTCAGAACCCGGGCATCAGGGATTCTCTATCCTCGGAGCCAAGAAGTATGTCACCTTCCCCTGGCCGATGACGTACTGCATCTCCAATGGGTTGTCCTTCTTGAGGCTTATGGTTATCACAGTGGCGACATCCGTGTTGCGCGTCATGTTCTTGAGGTACTCCAGCGGGAACATCGCCCTTGCGGCCTGCTTTGCCTTCAGCTCGAGAAGCGCGCTCTTTGGCAAATCTATCTCCGCCTTGCCGCTCTCGCTCTCGGATGATATCTTAAGCCCCTTGGCATCCGCCTCAAAGACGACGTAGTTGCTGACCAACTCGACGTCCGCCAAGACATCCTTCACATCGTTGGACGGTATCTTGATGTCCACGTCGAACTCGATCTTCGGCTTGTTCGGGTGGGCAGTCGCGTCTATTATGGGCAGGAGGAACTTCCTCTTGGTCTTGCCCTCGAATATTATCTCGAGCTTGTTGGCCTTGAGTTCTATGTGGATGTCGTCGTCGGGGTGCGCCCTCCGCATGACCCGGGACAGCTCCGAAAAATCAATTCCTATGCTCTGCTTCTCGCTCACCTCGTAGGCCTTGAAGGCCTTCTTGGGCATCTCAAAGTCCACCATCGCTATCTGTGATGGGTCCATGGCCTTCAGCACCATGCCGTCGGCCGTGAATTCAAAGGTCCCTTCGTCTATCAAAGCGGCTATAGCGTCTATGCTCCTCTTCCAGGAGTTGGCATCAGATATCGTTAATTTCAGCATTCTTCCCCCAAATTTCCGGGAATTTAATGGGATAACGAATAAAAAGGTTAATTTAGGGCGGTTTTCGCGTCCTGGATGATATCTGCGTGGTCGAAGGCCATTTCAGGCAGGTCGTCCAAGGGCCACCACCATGTCTCCTGCGCGTCGTCTCCCGGCTTGGCCTTCCCACCCTTGACCCTTACCAGGTATGCTACGGTTATGTAATGCCCTCTCGGGTCCCTGCCTGGTTTGGAGTAGATGCCCACAATCCTAATCGGCTCCACATCGAACCCGGTTTCTTCCTTCGCCTCCCGAGCCATGGCATCTTCGACCCTCTCATCGTATTCCACATGCCCGCCCGGGAGCGCCCAGCCGCCCTTGAACGGCTCGTACTTCCTCTGTATCAGGAGTATCTTGCCGCTCTCGATTATCACGGCGTCCGCGGTTATCTTGGAGGTCTTCATCCTTTGCAGCAATTGGGGTGTTGTGCGTCCCACCAGCACCTGCAGCTGCAGACGCTGCCCGTGGCGAACCTGTAAGCGCAGACCAGGCCAAGCTTGACATAGCCCAGGTAAGGGATGTCGAACTTGGCCCTGCCTACGACCATCCTGTCATGGACCGGGTAGGATATTATCGGCGACCCGCTGAACTTACATTGATCCTCATGCTGGTTGTTCACCGCGTTATCACCCTTGGTTATGAAAAGCCTGAAGTCGTCTAGGTTGTCTCTTATGCCTGGTGATATCTTGTTTATAGTGTCTGTGGAGTATAAACTCCTTATCTCTTTCAGGGAGTAGCTGGAGGTGGCGCTGCAGGGTGTGACTATTTTGTCATCTTTCCACCTGACTGCGCCCGTGGTGGAAACCTCATCGCCGCTTATATCAACAATCCCTACCACCCTGTGGATGACTGGCTCGCCGCCGATTACCCTCGCGTCGTATTTGGTGTAAAGGATGACATCCCCCACCACGATATCTTTGGGGTCGTCCCCCTTCACGATTATGATGTCGCCTACACTCATCCCGCTGCCGAAGCCGTAGGTGTCCGGGTTGAGGTTATGGTCGAAGTGCCATGCCCTCCAATCCCCGCCATGCGTCATGGACTCTGATTCCACGACCACCAGCGGCGAGGATGTGTTCAGCACCCATCCCAACCCCTGTATGAAGAGCCATGCGATGAGAAGGGCGAACAGAAAGCTGACCACCTCACCGGCGAAGCCGGGGAACGTCTTCCGCTTCCATCGCCTCACCTTCTTGTGCGTGTGCCGGACGTAGTTGTATGCCTTCTTGTGCACCCATTCCTCGTCCCGTTGCCCCTTTGGTATCTGGGTGTAGGCCCCCTTGGCTATCATGTGCGCCGCGCGTATCGGTTCTGGCACGAGGCCGTTGACAGTCGTGAGCTTTATTATCTCCTCCGCGTCCTTCTTTTTGATTCCTGCTATCTGCATATAGACTCCCCTGTTATCATCCAGCTTGACCTCATGTATCTTGCCCGCGGCTTCTATCATCTCCTTTCGCAGGACATCGTTGTCCAGGTTCCTGAGGGCCGCATGTATCTTCGCGTGGTCTGGGCGCCTCTGCATGGAGACGATGACGGGGATTCCCGTCTCGCTGTAGACGCGCTGGATGTCCACAGTATTAAACCCGCCGTATGTGACACCATCCAATATGATGGCGCGCGCGTTCTCGCGCTTTATGTCCTTCACAAGCTGGATTATCTTGTCGGTGGCGTCGAGCCCGTCCTTCTTGATGCTCGAGTGGAAGACGCCGTCCATCATCTTGGCGCCCCGGGTGAGGACTGCGACTATCTTGACGTCTTTGTCACCCATCTCGAACGGGGCATCATCTATACCCAGGACTTGAACCTCGTTCTTGACCTTCTTGAACTCTTTGGGCTCTAACTCGTCCCTCCACTTCAGACCACCCAGCGGCATTTTTAGGAGGATGGGTTAATTCACTTGGCTGCCTTCAGGACCTTGCTCATCTCGGCGGTTTCCTTCTTGAGCTCGCCCAGGGCCTTCTTGACTTCAGCCTCGGGGTCCTTGCCCCTCACCGTCAGGACGAACCCCTCGAGCAGTGGGTGGGGGACAGAATATGTGGCGAATTCCACGCCCTTTCTCTCCATGAGCTTCTGCCTCAATAGGTTTATCAGCGTGTAGTCTGCACCCTTGACCTTGAATTTCATCTTCCCCGACTTTTTCTCGATAACCTTTACATTCATATTATCTCCCCTTTTTGATAAGGTAATCCTTGGATACCTTCCGCCTCTCAGTCCGGCCGCATATGCTGCAGACGAGCTTGTCGCCATCCATCTCCAGGATGCTCCTGCACTTGGAGCAGTAGCCTTCTATAACGCCCAGGTTCGGGCCCTTGGTCGTCATCACGACGTCGTCCGGCAGGACATCCAGGACCTCGGTCTTGACTATGTCGCCTATCTTGAACTCGTCGCTCGCCTTTTCTGTATAACCCGGGGCGATGTCCATGACCCTTATGACCCCGAAGTCTTCAGTGGGCAGCGTCCTCTGCTTGCCGACGACCTTCAATATCTTCACCAGCACGACCTTCTCACCCTTGATGGACTCTACCGAGGCGATGACAGTGTCGCCCCTATGTATCTCAACCAGGGGGTTGATCGGCTCTACAGAAGCCCGGTCCTCGGACTCCTTCAGCGTACCGGTCAACGCCGCGGAGGTCTGACCATCCTCGGTATACAAACCGGAACCAACCTTCTTTTGGGTCTTCACGACCTCACCCGGCATAACGAATTTTTCAGCCATTTTTCAATCCTTTAATCTCAGAAACGTCAACCATGGGTCTCTCAAAACAATCCTCTGCTATTCTCGGGCACGCCGTATTCACCCATACGACCACATCATATCC
>Ga0209121_10006427_pt1 | contig 10326 bp, 12 predicted proteins | sample Cruoilmetagenom3_FD_187292 | JGI IMG/M metagenome (GOLD analysis project Ga0209121, IMG submission 187292) | Oil polluted marine microbial communities from Coal Oil Point, Santa Barbara, California, USA - Sample 3 (SPAdes) (version 2) | ecosystem: Environmental > Aquatic > Marine > Oil seeps ...
CATAATACTTCTTGAGCTATACAATTATTAGTAGAAGTTCAAAAAGCATATCCAAAAAGCTTTCAAGCAATTATAGATGTTGAACATGCCTTCGATTGAGAGTATGCTACAGCTCTATGATTAGATATGGAAAAGATAATTTTTGCACAACCAGATACAGCGGAGGAAGCAATTGATCTTATGATTACATTATCAGGAACTGAATCTGTTAGAGCTGTTATATTTGACTCTGTAGCGCAAATGCCAACAGCTAAAGAAGTTGAATGAAATGCGTGAGATGCTGAAATGTGAATGAGGGCGAGGTTATTATCACAAGCCATGAGAAAGCTTGCGCCAGTTGCAGAAAAAAATAAATGTCTGGTATTATTAATAAATCAAACTAGAACAAATATAGGTCAAATGTGGTGAAATCCAGAAACTACACCAGGAGGTTCTGCTATTAAATTTGCAGCATCTGTTAGAATAAGAACAGCAACTAAGAAAGATAAGAAAAATGATAGTATATGAGTTACTACTTTTAAAATAATAAAAAACAAAGTAGGTGTACCTTTCAGAACAACTGAAATAGAAATAGCTTTCTGAAAATGATTTAATGCTACTAAAGATTTATTGACTTTAGCAATGACTCTTTGAGTTATTTATCAAGCATGAGCAAGTTACTCTTTTAGAGATAAGAAATGGCAAGGTAAAGAAAAAATGTTTGAAGAATTTATGGAAGATGAAAAGCTAAGACAAGATATAAAAGATGTAATTCCTTTGTTTGATAGTTGTAAAGATACCGTAGATCAAGCTATAGCTGTTGGTATTATAACAGATAATAAATATGATAAAAAATCATGGGAGAAAGAAGGTTTAATGAGAAAAGAATTTCTTGAAGATAAGAAATTACTAAAAGATTTGACTACTGTTTTAGAAAATTCACTTTAGTTAAAAAAGATTTGACTTTCAAAGTAAAAATTATATAATAAGCACACTACTTAGTAGTTTTATTATATAATTTTTTTTATTATGGAATTAGCGCTAAAAGATTTAACATCGTTTATGCTAAATTGAGGAACATATGAACAATTAGTTCATGAAGAAATATGATTTGTAACTAGAATTTATTGAGGTTATTTTCATAAATGAGCATTAGATTCACAAGCAATTTTAGATGCTTGAATACAAGTTAATTTAGTTAAAGACCCTACTAATAAACATGATGCGAATGCAACAGAAGTTAGAAGTCAAAGTTGAGATTTTTTAGGATTTCTTAGAAAAGAAATTGCAGCTGAAATTTCTGATGTTAGTAATTTTAAAGTACAAGTAAAAACAGCATATGATTGAAATGCTAAAGGTAAGAGGAACGAAGTTGGAACAGAAATAATAATAGTAAATTTATCTAATTTTAAAGCATTTAATGAAGCCAATAAAAAAGACAAGGAATAGAGAAAGAGTTATAATAAGAAAGTTTGAGGAAGTACCAATAATTGATCCACTTACTTATTATACTACTAATCAGATATTAAGATTATGATTTATACCATGATTAAAAGAATGAGGTTATTGAAGACATAAATTATATTGAATAATGTTGTATAATACAGAGGATAGCATTAGATATCCACATGAAGAAACTACTAAGATTAATTTAAAAACAATTAATTGAAGTAATATTGGTAGTAAAAATGCCAAATGGAAAGTTCAAGGTATGGAACTTATAAAATTTTTAAAACTTAATAATGCTTTACCAAAATAATATGATATTTAAATGAAAGAAAAAGGGTATCAGCTATAGTTTAGAGGCAGTAAATAATAAAGTCGTACATTTTGTATGTAAAGAAGCTTGAATGAGCGAAGAATTTCTAAAAGAAGACATTAGTAATCTTATTGATGATTTACCAAATATAATTGAGAAACTATGAGAAAATTAAAATTTAGAGCTTGGAATAAAGTACAAAAACAATATTTATTAACAAAATAATATGAGTACAATAAATGAAGTTTTTGCAGAAGCAGAAAATGAAGTAGAGGAACAATATAACTCTAGTCATAGAAAAGAAATAATAACAGCAGTACATGGGTTAGTTGATTTACTAAATTGAAAAAGTGTTTGAGATCAACCAGCGAAAGAGTTTCAGTTTTATTCAGTTGATGAATTAACTAGAATTGGATGAAGATTAGCAATATATCAATACAATCTAATAGAATATGAACTAGAGGCATATAAGAATACAAAAAAAGCTGAATGTGCAATAGATTCTAATAAATATACTATAAGAAAAAAAATAATTGCTGAAAGTGAAAAGAAACCAAATGAAACAGATATAAGAGCTAGGACAGATTCATTACTTGTGAAATTTAATATTATAAAAGAATTACATGAAGTAGAACATAATAGATTGACAGCTATGAAGTTTTCTATTAATACTATTAATAATAGGCTAGAATCTAGAATAAAATATTTATTATCCGATATTAACCAAAAATTTAAAAATGAAGAATAAAGAAATAGCTTGAATTAAATGTGATGTGAAAGATTTAAAATCTTTACATTCAGAAATACAAGGTGAAATACCAAAAAATGTTGAATATGTAATCTCAAAAGATGATGTTGTAGCAAGATCAGTAGTTTTAGGTGTACAGCATAATAAAACAGTATTGATTAAATGACCAAAGTGAACAGGTAAAACTTCTGTAGCATCGTATGTTGCGCAAGAATTAAATAGACCATTATTATATATGCAACTAACAGGAACAACTTCGGTAGATGAGTTTGTATGATGTTATTTAATTAAAGATCAAAGCACATATTGGATGGATGGAATATTAGCTAAAGCTATGAAATACTGATATATATTAGTATTAGATGAAGCTAATATGCCAACTGGTGAAATTACAGCAATACTACATTCAGTAATGGATGACAGAAAAATATTAGTACAATGAACAAAAGATGCAGAGGAATGAAATGTAATTCATGCACATGAAGATTTTAGAATTATTGCTACAATAAATCCAGCAGATGAGTGAAGTTATACTTGAACAAAAGAAATGAATGAAAGTTTAGTTGATAGGTTTAAAATAGTAGTTTCTGCTACTTATCCAAATACAAAAAAAGAAGTTAAGATATTAGAAAGTAAAAAAGCAATTACATTTACTGATAAATCTAAAACTTACGATTATGAATGAAATGAAAACCTTTCGAAAGATGGTGTATTAACTAGAATGTGCGGTTTAGCAGAAGCAATCAGAAATGCTGATATTAGTTATGTTGTTTCTACTAGAAATATTATAGATTGGGCGGAATTAAGTTGTCACTTACCAATTATAGAAGCTTATAAAATGACTTTTGAAGAAAAAATGGATGAGGAGTCAAAAGAAGCAGTTAGTGGTTTAATTTCTTGATACTTTTCAGAACATGAAAGACTTAATAAAGAAAAATAGATTAATAAAATCGATTTCTAAAATTGTTAAAGCAATTATAAGAGAAGATATAAAAATAGTTCAATGAAGAACTTGGGATTATAAAATTGTTGATAATGAAAAAACTTTAGAGATAGATTGATATTGATTATTAACTAATAGGTGGAAATATACTGTATCTAAAATATTCTGAACTATTTGACATAATCTTTTTACAGTAATACCAAAAGATTTTGTATTACAATTAAAGCCAGATAGGTCAGCTCATGCTTATGCTTTATCTTCATTAGAGGAATTAAGAGTAAGTAATAAGATGATGTATTATTATCCATGAACTAGAGATTTGTTTTTTTATTCAGCAAAATTAGATAATAAAAAAATATCTTCAGAAGAAGCATCAAATCTAAAAAGACATAAAAAGTTATTATATAATATAAGACAAGACTTTTATAACTTACCATATATGGAAAGTGATGTAGAGATTTACAAAGTATTTAAATTATATAAAAAGGTTAGTAAAAAATTATTATGATCAGATTCATTGGAAGATATGATGAATATATTTCAATGAGAGTTATTAGAAAGTTATCTTAGCTTATACGAAGAAGAGGAAGATAATACAAAAGATTCTAATGATGAGTCACTTGAAGATACTGTTGATACATTAAAACAAAAATCAGAAATAGAAAATAAAGAGGAGCAAGAAGAAATAAGTAAAGAAATTTCAGATATAATAGGTGAAGAGGAAGATAAAGAATTATGATTACTGACTAGTTATAAAGATTTATATGATGAGATATCACATTTAGTTCCAAAATTTACTAGAAAATTAAACAGTATTTTAAAAGATAATAATTACAATAGAATATGAGGTGCGTTTAAAAGCTGAAAATTAAATACAAGAAAATTATATAAAGTCACTACTAATGATAATAAATTATTTACTAGGAAAATAAACAGAAATCATAAAGATTATTCTATATGATTATTAATAGATTGTAGTTGAAGTATGCGTTGAGGTAAAGATGTATTAGCGGTAAAATCAGCTATATTGATGGCTGAGGTTTTAGATAGAGTTTGAATACCATTTGAAATAGTTTGATTTAACTTAGATTATTCGGTATATAAAAATATAAACCAAAAATTTGAAAGAGGAGCTAAAAATAAATTAGCGTGTTCATTCAGAACTAATATGTGAACTGCATGAAATAATGATGGGTTTGCGATTAGAAAAATTAATCACACCATAATTACTAATTCAAAAGAAAACACTGAGAGAATCATTATAGTGTTATCAGATTGAATGCCAGCTCCTAACTGAATACTTGAACCTAAAGATAGCAAACTATTTAGAGCAAAAGAATATGATGAGTTTGATCTAGAAAAAGAGGTAGTAAAAGCAAGTAAATATTCAAAAATAATCTGAATATGAATACAAGATGATGCTGTTAAGAAATTTTATAAAGACAATATTATTATAAATGATATAGAATTATTACCAGAGGTACTTTTAAATAAATTAAAACATAATATAAAAAGATGATAAAAAATTATATTTCAGCTAGTCAAATTAGTACATTTCTAGCTTGTCCATTAGGTTATAAAAAAAGATATATTAAATGAGAAAAAACTTCAATAGCATTTTGAGAATATCTAGTGTATTGAACCGCAATTCATGCTGTACTTGAAAAGAATTTTGAACAAAAAATAAAAAGTAGAAAAGATTTAGAGGTTGATGTTTTATTAGAATATTGGAATAAAAAATTTCCAGAATTACTAGCTAAAGAAAATAAAAATTTTCCAGAGGAGAATATAAAAACTTTAACTAAAGATTGAGAAAAAACTATTAAATTATATATGAAGGATATTGCGCCAAGTATTCAACCGATTGCAACTGAACAAAAGTTTGAAATAGTTTCTGAAAAATATTGAATTACTATACTTTGATATATTGATTTGATTACCGAAGATGGCTACGTGGTGGATTTTAAAACAGTTTGAGCAAGTAAAGCTAGATCATATACTCAAAATTATGTAGATAATCTATTACAGCTTACTATGTATTCAATTGCATATAGGAAAATGTATAGTAAAAATGAGAAAGGTTTAAGAATTGAGGCATTAAAAAGACTAAAAGCTTGACCAAAAATAGATTGTTTTACTACTACAAGAACAAATAGGCAGATTGAACAACTAGGACAATTAATGCAACAAATGAGAAAATTAATAGATTTAAATTTATTTTACCCAAATTTAAATTCATGTTCTGTATGTGATTTCGAAAAAACTTGTGATAAATTAAGTCATGATGATGTTGTAATAGAAAAAGAAAACGACATTATCAAAGTGGATTTAGATATAGATTTAGATTAATTATTACTAAAAAATGGATATCTTAGAAATTGAAAATATAATCACTACGCTAGAATGATGTAGGAGAAAAGTAAGAGATAAAATATTAATAAATAGAATTAAATATTCTATAGATATTTTAGAAAAAGAATTGATTTACTTAAAAAAATAAATAAAATGATTTTGTTGTAGTTAGTGTTTTGTTAAGTGAAGTCAATAAAACACTGTCTACAACATAAAAAAATCATTTTTTCGCACGACAATAGGCTTCACACTATATTGTCGTGCTTTTTATTTATCTAAAATTTAAATTATATATGAATAATCTAATAGTGGAATCAATAGTTACAAGTAGTTGATTCGTACCAGTAAATAAAATGTTAATAAAAAATATAGGACCAATGTCAGCATTGTTTCTAGGTGAATTAGTTAATCAAAGAAGAAGATTTAAACAAGATGAGTTCTTTTTCTCTCAAATAGAAATGGAAGAAGAAATAGGTTTATCACCAAAACAACAAAGATTAATAATAAAAAAAATAAGTGAGTTAAATATAATTAATGTAATTTCTAAAGGAATACCAAGAAAAAACTGGTATACCATTAATAACGCATCACTATTTGAATATTCAACTGCTATCAAACAAAGAGATGGCTTAACAGTCAGTAGTGCCGAAAGTGCGCAACTAGAAGAGCAAAATAGTAACATCAGTAAGAGCAAAAACGTAACATCTATTCTATCCAATACTAAAAAAGAAATAATAAGAAAAGAATATAATACATGTGGCGTCCCTTTAAATATTATTTCAGATTGAAGTTGCGAAGCTGAGGAGAATACAATAATTTTAGAAAATAGTAATTTAGGAAAGGAAGAAAAAAATTCCGAAAAAAAAGAAAAACTTGACAATTTATCTAATTATTGTATTTGAGAAAACTTTATCAAAACTAGGTCAGAGCCAGAAACTCAAATTGATAAAGCAAGAGTATTATTATATATTCATAATACATTAAGAACTAATTGAAAAATAAGATGAGAGGAAACATTTTTTAAAAAAGTATATGCTCAATTTAAAAAATGAATAGACTACAAAGACATAATAATAGCTATGTGGACTTTACATCATAATAAATTTTGTAATGGCGAAGCTTGATGAAGAAAGTGGAAATGGGATATTGCATATTTATTTGATGCAAGATGAATTGATAAAGTATGGAAGTTTGAAATAGATAAAATTGATAGCGAAATCTCCACGTATATTCGTCAAAAGCTTAAAAACATACTAACACTACCAGATGAATTTAAAAGTGCTAAGAATGCAAATAAATGAGATTGAGAAGATAATTATGATTGAATGAACCCAGTAGCTGAATTTAATTAATAAAATACAAGAGATTCTATCGTAATATATAATAATAAATTGAATATGGATTTAAATACATTTTTATGAGAGGTAGTATCAAAAAAAATTCCAACTCAAGAAGTTCCAGAATTTTTAGAGGTAGATAAAATATTAGACATAGCAATAAAAGCTATTGAGTTTTGAGAATATTATATAGAGCAATGATGTTCAAAATGTGATAAGTGAAAAATTAAAACAAAAATAAACTATTATCCATGATATTCAACAAAGGATTGTAAATGCACAATAGATAATGTTTATTTAAATAAAGCATTAAAGCATTTAAGAAATATAGATAAAAGAGAGTTATTCAAATATGATTATAGGTTATATACTTGAAAAAAGCCATGAAAAGAATATCTTTATAAGATATTAGATAGTAAGAAAAAATGGTTTTATATTTATTGACCGCCTTGAACTTGAAAAACATATTCTGCATATATTATGCTTATGATGTATTCAATACGTAAATCAGTATTTGCTAGTTCTTTACAATCTGTATTAGAAGATTCCAGACCACCAAATGAATGATTGTTGTATAAAAAATGTGAGAACGTAGAAGTGCTACTTTTAGATGATATTTGAAGAGAAAAAATGTCGGAGTGGGTACAAAATAAATTATTTGATTTATTAAATAAGAGAGATAAAAGAGATTTAATAACAATATTTACGAGCAACGCTGGATTTAATAACTTAGATATTTTTTCAGATAAAGCTATTAAAAGTAGATTTGAATGAAATTGTAATCAAATCAAATTAGGTGGTTACGATCTAAGATAAGTTTAATATATAATCAAATAATAGTAATGATTGATATTGAAAAATATTTAAATGAAAAATGAGAAAAGTATAGAATTATAGCAAGTAGGCATCCACAATTTTCTATGGAAAAAAGCGTGTGTTGTTGAGAATCTAGAAAAGATAAATTTTATATAGGTTGTGACACATGACAGTGGGATTGTAAATTATGTTGAGAAAAATGAAATTTTAATACTTATAGAAAATTTTTCGGAGATGGATTTGTAAAATTAGAAGGAGCAGAATATGTTATTCCAAAAGGCTCTTTAATGAAAGAATATAGAACTGTAGATAAAAGTGAAATTAGAGATAATGTAGCAAAATTATGGTGAGTAAAAAAAGGAGCAGTGGAGTATCTTGCGGAGAGATGAATGAAAGAGGAAACTATTAAGTATTTTAATATTTGAGTTAATCAATATAATAGATTATCAATACCAATATTTGAAGACTGAAAAGTAGTAGATATGATATCATGAAAATTACCAGGTGATAAAACAGATACACCAAAATATTTGCATGATAAAGGGTCTCAATTAAGTTTATTAAATAGAAGAATATTAGAACAACAAATAAAACCAAAAGAAGTATTTATAACAGAATGAACATTTGATGCGTTAACTATTTATCAGGAAATATCTGAAGATGTAGTTTGAAATGTAGGTTGATGTGATTATTTATGAAAAGATTGGATAGAATTATTTAAATGAGTTGATAGAATTTTTATAATCTATGATACCGATGAATGAGGAATTAGATGAGCGAATAGTTTAGCTAAATTTCTATGAACTAATAGGTGTGTTATTATAAATTTACCAAAAGAAATTAATGATGTAAATGATTATTTCTATAAATCTAAATACACAAAGGAACAATTAATGAAATTAATTGATAAACATAGGTTAGAAGAACCAGAAGATCCAGTTAAACATATATCTGAGTATTCTGAGGAATTACTAGAAAATATCAAAAACTGAGATATGAAAGGGATATCTACTTGAATGAAAGAGTTAGATGATATATTGTGATGATATAAAAAATGACACCTTATACTATTATGAGCATTAACTTCGGTATGAAAAAGTACAATGGGGACTAATCTACAATTAGCTTTAGCTTATGTTAAAGAACCTTCATTTTTCATATCCTTAGAAATGACTCCATTAGCAATAGCTAAGAAGTTACTACAAATGTCAGCAAGTATTAAATTAGAAGAATTAGATATACCATCGGAAGCTATTTTAAATAGAGTAAAATCATGAATGGATAATTTAAAAGATTTATGAATATTTTTATTTGATAGCTGTGGATTATTAAACTATCAAACTATAGAGCAAGCTATAAGGGATTCTGTTGATAATTATTGAATGAGAGTTGTATTTGTAGATTATTTACAATACTTTCCATTAGAGTGAAAAAATAGAACAGCAGAAGTAGGTGATTTGGTTAATAAAATAAAACAATTAGCTATGGAATTAGGTATTACAATTATTTTAATGACACAATTAAATAGATCATGAAGAAGTAAACAAAAAAGAGGGTTATATATTCCATCTTTAACAGATTTAAAAGATTCTTCTACTTTAGAACAAAGTGCAGATAGTGTAGTATTTATTTGTAGAGATAATGAATCGGCACTAGAATATGAAAGAAGGAAAACTGTAATTAAGGTAGCAAAAAATAGAGAGGGAAAAACATGATATTTTTCTGCAAACTTTGATGGTGAAACAGGTGTATTTTCACCAGAAACTGAAAGAGATTACTTAGTTGAGCATGAGAACGACTCATGAACAATTGAAGGGGTAGAGTGAGATGATATTTTCAGATAATCAATAAAACAATGAGTATAAATAATGAGTATGCAGATAGACCTTTTTGAGCAGGAGATAAAGTAAATTGACACACAATACTAGAAGAATATAGTTGAGATAGGTTTTTAGTAATGTGTTGAAATTGTAAAAGTTATACTACTAAAACAAGATCAAAAGTTTATCATACACATAGATGTATTAGGTGTAGAATTTGAAATAGAAGATATAAAAGGGATATTGGTACATTATGTTGGATGTTAGGGTTGAATATATGAACAGTGAGATCTAGATTAACAAGAGGGTTTTCATTAAATAAAGCGTTATATTTTATTAAAATACAAGAAGAGTCTTTCAAGCTTAAAGACTATCAATACTTATATGAGGAGAGAGAAAAAAATTGGGAAACAGATGTTCGTATAGCTGAAAAAGCGGAACTTAAATTTAAGACTAGTAAAAAACAAAAATTATGAGATTATTAAAAGATTGAGAGTTAGATTTATTCAATAAAGCTCAGGAAGCTAGAGAATATATTAAAAGGAAGCATATAAAATTAATTCTTATAGAAC
>Ga0209121_10006428_pt1 | contig 10326 bp, 6 predicted proteins | sample Cruoilmetagenom3_FD_187292 | JGI IMG/M metagenome (GOLD analysis project Ga0209121, IMG submission 187292) | Oil polluted marine microbial communities from Coal Oil Point, Santa Barbara, California, USA - Sample 3 (SPAdes) (version 2) | ecosystem: Environmental > Aquatic > Marine > Oil seeps ...
ACAGCAATGTGACCTGGGTTTACGGATAGTGACAGTTACGGTGGCATGGCAGGGGAATGGCCGTCAGTTCGTTGCAGATTTATCAACGGAAGGCGGCGAGATTGTTAAGTATCGCGGTACTGGTGGTAATCCCGGTGCTGCGGCGGCTGATGGTGCAATCGAAGGCTCTACCGCGATTACTACGTCAGTGAATAAAACGGGCATTTGTCTATTTATGTCCCTCCCGAGCGCACTGGATTTCACCACAACTGAATCTGGCGAACTGATTTATATTTGGGGCAATTTTCTTGCGGCAAGTCTTTTAGCGACCCGGGCAGATGCTGATGGCGGCTTTGGTGTTTGTCTGGCCTCTGGCACACCAACTATTTCAAATTATTCACTGTTTAGTTTTTATGGCAGTGATAATTATTCTGGTGGCTGGAAGCGAATGGTGCTTGATCCAACCAAAACACGTTCAGCAGGCGCGGGGACGCTCACGACTTCGAATATCACCCATATTGGTGTGTTTGCAAATGTCGGCACAAATACAGCACGATTCGATAACCTGATTATTGATGCTTGCGACGTGGGAACCGGGTTAAAAATCACGGGAACATCCACTCTTGGTCTGATGAAAGAGTTGTTGGCAAACGAGGCGACCAACGCATACGGCGTGGTAACTGCTCTGAACGACTCTGAAACCGCTTTCGAATTAGCCGGTGAATTGAATATTGGTGATGATTCGGGAACTTTAGCGACAACAATAGTTGATGAAGACTCGAAGATATTCGCCGCAGAACCCAAATATTATAACAGCGGTAATGTTGCATCATGTCCTACTACATTCACTGGTTTTAACCTGGTAGGGAATGCCACTGGGGCGACAAGCGTCATTATTGGCAAAGCGGTGGGTTCAGACAAGGGCCGCAACGGCTGGACGGTGGTGGGTAATCCTACCTACGATGTCGGATTTAATTTCGACGACGGCAACGTTAACACTGCCGAATTCTACGGCACCAATTTTGAGAGCCTGACCGGGGTTTTATCCTGGGGTTCAACCACTGCTCACAAGGCGTTCACTGTGACGTTCAACGGCTGTGAGCAGTTTGATCCGGTTGGCGGTATCGAACAAAAAAACATGACCTTCTCAAACTACGTCGGTACCGATGGCGCGTTGTTGTGGAATACCAGTATCGACATATCCGGCCAGTTTATTAATACCGACCGGGGCATAGAGGTTACAGCGACCACAGACCAGACCTTCGATGCGCTCACGTTCGACGATGAGGTGGGCAATTACGATGTTCACCTGAATAACGGTGGCACCAGTATCACCATTAACAAAACCGGCGGGGCGAATCCGAACAGTTATATCGCCACGGGTGGCGGTGTCGTGACCTTTGCCGCGACCTTTACGCTCACCCTCTCCGGCATTGTGGACACCTCCCGCGTGGTCATTGTTAACTCAACGACGCGCACGGTATTGAGTGACCAGACAGCAGGGCCGACAGGCATCTTGACCTATGCCCACGGTGGCGGTGAAGAGGTCGATATTATGTGCTACCACAACGATTACGAAGTGCTCAACATTATTGAATTAACCCTCAATAGCAGTAGCGATCAAGGGATTTTGATCGCGCAGTCAGACGACTTATTTTATAGCAACCCGTAAAAGGACTTAAAGGTAATGGCAAAGTTAACAGATCCAGATTCGCTCAATCAGGCAACGGAAGTCGTATTTGATGCGGCGGCCAAGACCATTCAGCTCCTGGTTGCGGGTAATCTATCCGCAGCCTCTCCCGCGAAGACCTCCGGGGTGACGGGGCAGTGTGTCTATTCGTTTGCAAAAGAGGAATGGCGAACCGACGCCACGCTGAACAAATACCTCTTTCCTATTCAGATGATTTTTGAGGCTAAATTCATCCTGATTTACGGCTGGACGTGGAAAGATCAGCAGTCAAAAGATCTAGTGCGTGACGCCGGTTTTCTTGAGAATATCAGTGGCGATGCCTTCGCTTGTATTATTTCATTGGGTGACCAAACCTCGGACTCTGACCCCAGCTATTACACGCAGGCCACAGGGTTTACCGCAGCGACCACCACTTTCACCCATACCGGCGAGCTGAACGAGAACGTCGATATAACAGGCGCTGACACCTACTTTAAAGCCTTTAACCGGGTGGGAGCAAAAGAGTATAGCTCTTACGCGCTACTGGCTGAGCAGGGTATTTCCGCTCTGTCTTATCAAGCCTATTCCTTCCCGCTGACTAACGCGACCGATAACAAAATCACCAATAGTGATGGCATCGTTGATGCGATGACAGGCATCAAGATCAATTATCTGAAGGGTGGCGGCTTTACGACCTATGCGGATGCAACGGTCTATGTTGCGGAGTCGGTTGTTCTAGATGCTGCGACAGGCAGATGGTATTTCTCGGCCCTGGGTGGCACCTCAAGCGGAGCCAATGTTGCCGCTGACTCTGGAGTCACGGACTGGACAGCCTACGAGGGTGAGCGTCAAATCGGTACCAACTGGTATGCCTTCAATCGCATCCTGGAATCCGATGGCGCCTATTCAACCACGGAAGTCTACGAGTGGGCACAGCGTCAATTGCGCTTGCTGACAGATATTAATGCGGCAGATGTAACCACAGCGAACCAACGTTACGGCGCAGTCAACGGTAATCTGGCCACAGATATTGGCTACTTCGTTGGTGATCAGTTTACGACTTACGGTGGTGCCTTCATTGATGGCTACGATCCGGCTGAGAAAAACAGCTATACCTTTACCGATATTACCGTCGATGGCGGCGGTCTCGATTCCGAAGGCAACCCGGTCACTGAAACCGAGCGTAACTTCCCCTTCGTATCAACTGGCAACCTGAACTTTGGTGCCAATATCGTTGCCGCAGAAGTGGCCAACGCTGGCACCACAAAATACACCATGTATTTTGATTACATCACCACGGTCACAGACAGCACGATTGGCTTTACGGTCACTACCTCGCCCTCGGGCAATTTCACCTGGACAGGCACAGTGCTGGATCACCTCGCTACGTCGGACTACTTTATTACTTCTGGCTTTACCGATACCGCGTTGAATGGCGAGTGGCTGGTTGACTCCACGGGTTCCAATACCCTGCTGGCGACAAGGCAAGGCGCGGGGATCACGGTGGCGACAGAGGCGGCGAGTAACGCTATCACGCTCAACGAGAACCCTTTTGGCTCCGCAGGCGCAATCATTGTCGATACCGAACCGGGTGTGGACATCACGGGCGCAGTCACAGGGGCGACGATTAGCTGGGATTTCGACTACGACAACAACACGCAGGGCGGTAGAACATCCGGCACTAACGCCCCTTGTACGGTAGTGTCGATTGCTGACGATGGTGCGCAGTATCTGCCGGTAGCCCACACGATTACGCGTACCGCTGGGCAGAATATCGGTATTAATCCGGTGGATGAGCTGAACTACCTCAATACATAGACAGGCCTACGATGAACCGTAAAGAGATACGTTATTTGTTGTTTCGCATCCGCTCGGAAGAGGAGGGTGTGTCGAAGGTCGGCGCTAAATCCCTCCCCAAGGGCTTTAAAAAGGGCTTTTCGACGCAGAAGAAATTTCAGGGCTGGAATAACTTTGGTGTGACCTGGGATGTCGGTGGTCGAGAACCCAATGAGGACAACCCCCACGAAGATGCGACGAGCAGGGAACCGAGCCCCTGGGTGATTGTTATGCGCGATGAAAGCCTTGATGCGGAGTGGAACAAGGTGCTGACCCGCGTGGTGGTGCCCTTGCCAGTGAAGGAGATTGAGCCGTGACCTATATTCAGGTACCACCCGATTCGACGGGTAAAAAACTCAACACCATTGAAACAACTGATGGGCCGGATCAGGTTCACACGCAGGTCTTTACCCTGGGTGATAGAATCGAGCCCGATAACCGCCAGGTGGTGGATGCTTCGGGGGCAGCGAATGTGGCCTTTGCCACGGGGTCACCAAACTTCGATGCCTTTGCCCTGATGCTGACCTCTGAGCCCAACCTGATGGGTGCGTATAAGTTTTACGAGACCGATGAGGCGACCAAGTTTACGCACATTGAGACGGGTGGTGGGCTAGTGGCCAGGGATGCCGCGCAAGCCTCGCTGAAACTCTCCACGGGTACCGTCTCTGGCGACCGTGCCGAGTGCTACACCGACCGGCGCTTCGCTTACCGCCCTGGTTCGAGCATGAATATTATGTTCACCATGAAGTCCGGCGATACAGGTAAGACCAATCTACGCAGGCGTGTCGGCTGGTTTAGCGACGATGACCATATTTGCTTTGAGTGGGATGAGACTGATGGCTATGTGTCGGTGCTCAACGGATTGACAGCAGTACAGACGCGAGTCCCTAGCACTGCGTGGAACGGTGACAGGCTGGATGGCAGTGGCGGTGTCTACAACGTCTCTGGGGAAACCCTCGATGCGCTGAAGGACAATATCTGGTGGATCGACTACCAGTACCTGGGCTCTGGCGCGGTGCGTTTTGGTACATGGATCAATGGTAAACAGATTACCTGCCATACCATCGGCGGCTATAACGTCCATGACCGACCCTATTTAAAATCACCTAACTTTGCTTTTGGTGCAGATCAGGAGAATCTGGGGATCACGGGTTCCAGCTCTGAGTTACACCTTTTCTGCTGTTCGATTACTGGCTCTGGCTATAAGGAATATCCGTCCACACCGACCTCGTACTCACACGAGCACACGCTGACTTCGACCAGCTTTACCCCGCTGTTCTCGGTGCGTGCCGCTGAGCTGCTGGACGGCATTGATAATCGCTACCGGATACAGCCTTCGTCATTCGTTATCGTCTCGGATAACGAGGTTATCGAAATCAAAGCAGAGCAGTCACCCACACTGACCGGGGCAACCTGGGCTAAATCACGGCGCGGCCTGGAAATAGATGAAACAACAACGTCAATCACGCCACTGCCCGGTGTCGATCCTATCTTTGAAACCTATGTCGGTATAAACGTGCCAATTACTGTTTCGCTGGCTGATCTCTTCCCCGATAACGGCGACAACCTGTATCGCAATTGGGATGTTACGCAAGCCGCGCATTTCACCATATCCGGGCGACTGATGAACGGCACGACGTCAAAAGTTGGTCTGACGATAGCCTTTCTGGTTCAGCAGTAATGTTAGCTGTTAATTTTGGTCATTGGGAGGCATGGGAACTTAGGCACAAGGTCACTTTCGACCCGGCCCAGCGTCTCGCTTTTGTGAACAGCGATGTGACCACCATTGATGTGAAAACCGACCTCTATTCCGACTGGAAAGAGTGGGCGCGGCTGCATGAGAACCTGAGATTCCCTCCGGCGATTCGGGCCATTGGTGGCGATCCGACCACAGGAGGGCAGACTGCGGGGGATATTTATTTTCTGCGCAATAACTGGCGGCTAGTGATTGATCTCGCGCATACACAGATTACCGGGGTGTTGTTTTCCGATGATTACGACACGCCCCTGCTGTCGCCATCGCTGGAGCAGGCCTACCAGTCGGTGGTGTCGAGCCTGGTCACGGGTACGCAGATTCCGGTGGTAACGGGCAGTCTTGATGATACCAATACCTCGATTAATGCGGTGTTGAGCCTGGTCAAATATATCAATCAAGCCGTTCATGTGAACCCCGATGCGGCCAGTAATGGTGATGGTTCGCTCAGAAGCCCCTTTGACAATATCGCTGACGCACTGGATTTTGCCGAGTTGGTGGGGCTGGACAGTATCCATATTCATGCTGACATTGAACTGGATCGACAACTGAAAAACTATGTCTGTGTCGGTGTTGGCAATCCCTCGATAGATATTAACGGCCAGAATGTTGATAAGTCTGAATTCGAAGGACTAACCCTGAAGGGCAGCTATACAGGGCGCATTGTCGCCAGAGATTGCACCTTAGCGAACAACCTCACAGGACTGAACGGGCAATTCATGCACTGTGGCATGGATGGCGACCTGTTTTGTGCCGATGGTGCTGACGTGGATATGGTTGACCCCTACTCAAGCATTGCCGGAACGGATCGTCCCACCCTGAGCATGGCATCAAGTACAGGGGTGCGGGTGGGCATACGCGGTATGCGCGGCGGCTTAACGCTGAAATCCGTTGACCATGCCGATACCAATGTTTCGGTGGAGATGGCGACGGGGGCGTTAACACTGGCAGCGACCTGTACGGCTGGCGTCATCGTTGTGCGCGGTTCCTGTGCTTACCTGGATGAGAGTGCCGGCAGCACGGTGGATAGAGACGGGTTAATCGTTAATCAAGTTTGGTACGGCATCGAGCTTTGTTAGGCGCTGAGCAGTGAGTACGGAGCAGTGAGTACTGAGACATGAGTACGGTACCGGCGCCCTTTTTGGTCGCGCTGAGCGGCAAAACAAACCTGACGCCGATGGCACATTTGCTGTCCTTCGCAGACAGCCAGGGCTACGACTGGGCGTGTAAGCAACCGGCCGACATCCTGGTGGATTTAAGCCGAGACCCGCTAACGAAAGATCCGGCGGGGCTGTTTTTAAGCCTCGGCACAGGGCTTAGCCCCAGACCTAAAGGCGGTGGCGGAGGCGTGCAGTTAAACGCGAGATTATTGCGCGAAGATCAGGAATTAATCGAGATTACCACCGCGCTAGGCTCCCACTGGGGGCGTTATTGATTTTAGTTTAAAACGGAGCCAAGGATGGCAGAGGAAAAGCGACGACGAAGTTCAATCATTGTTACGCGCCATATGCGCATAACGGATCATTTATCGAATGCCTCGGGGTGGTCAGCCCTCCGTTCATTTTTTCAGGGCTGCGGTAACTCGGGGTATTTGGCGGTGCGCCAGTATCGTGCCGGTGGCGATACCGTCCTGGATAATCCTTTTACATCAACGTACCGACCTTTAAATGTCCACGACCATAGCAATTATAAAGGTCTGTGTGGTATGGCTGAACGACAAGGCATAGCCAATGGTTATATTTTTAAATCGCGCCATACCGATTACAACATGAGAAAACCGAAAGTCGGTGGCTATCTGGCCACGGAGGGCATTAGCTTTCCCGAAGTACCAGGGAATATTATCGGCACGGTCGCTGAACAGATTGCGATTATGCAAGGCTATTTCCAGGCGATGATCAATAAAGATCACGGCACCTATGATTACCGCAATCACTTTAAGTGGGCGCTGGCGGTGGAGGAAGTGTGGCCAGAACTGTATTCAAGCGAAATAACCGACACTTTTGAGTCTGACCGCCACACCGTCGATGCAAAAAAACTACAGGAACAAATGTGGAAGCATGGGCGTGATGGATACGGCGGTATCATGGGCCGTGGAGAAAACATCAATGACTGGTCGCTGACACCCTTTATTACCAGTGAACTTGGTGAGCCACAATATGCTGTGATTAAAAACCGTGTGACGGCCCAGGTAGTCGGTGATTTTGGCCAGTATCACCCGAGTGATATTTTTGAAAAACGCCCCGATACCTACGGCGAGCGCAGGGCGGGAACGGATAACCCGCCGATACACAACCGCTATTTGCGTCACCGGGTGGTACACAACGCGGGCAGCAAAGATGCAAAATACCGCAGTACACCGGGCATTCTCGATGAGATGATGGGTCAGTGTTATGGCTTACAGGGCGGTGGAACCCTGGACGAAACGTACTGGGATAAAACGACAAACAGTGATTTTACGATTAACAAATTCGGCACCACGACGCCACTGAATGCAGCAAAATTCAGCCGGTTTGTCGGTATTACCTTACCCAATGCGTCGGGCAGAAGGGATCGGCGGCGAGGGTTTAACGACTCGAACTTTTTTGCTGCGTTGACGGATAACGAGCGTGTAATTGGCGTGTCGGACGGGGTGCACACCCATCGTTATAGCTGGGGTTTACCTTTAGAGCTGGTTATGTTGAACCCATTGATGAGCTGGAATCCTCATGGTATCCCGCGAAAAGGCGACCCCACTGAGGGGCGAACACGCGACGGACGGACGCCGGAAACAGCGTTTTCAGGGTATAGAGAGCGTAACTTTCACTATCTGACGCCCGATGCGTTTTACAATGGCAGTGACCCCGTAGACCCTGCGGATACACGCACTGCACGGTGGATGCTGGACTCGATGGGGGTACCGCAGTTATGCAGATCTTCTGGCCCGTGGATTGTTTTACCGCCCATTGCTAATGTTAGCGAGCGGGTGCGTGGGCGATTCATTATTCACGAAGATGCGATACAGTCACCAGCCATGGCGCAGGCGCTGGATTTAAGGGATTGAGGCAAGGATGCCAAAAAGGAGTTTCGTGTGAGCACACTGGCGACATGCATTAAGCGCGCAGGCAAGGCCTTAAACCCCGCTGATGCAGAGGAAGTACGAACGCTGCGAGCTAACTATATCGAAGACGGTATGGACGGGCAGGCGGCGTCACAGGCAGCGATAGACGATGTGCTGTCGATGCTCAGTGATGAGCGTGAGGTGCTGGCTAAGCAGGTGGTTAAGCAGGGTGGGCGTATGCCGGATCAGTACCGGGTGTACCCCGCGCTGCCCACACAGGGCGACAAGGCTGAGGCGGAGGTGTCTCGCCTGCTGTTCTCAAAGCCGACACCTGAGCAGGATGAGGTGTTGAAGAGTATGCCGCTGTCGGGTCTGGCGAAGGCGATCCGTGCCGATGATGTGGTGGAGGAGGTCAGGCACAAGTCGAAGCGGATGATCCACACTGTGACCACGGATGCGATGTATCGCAAGCATTTCGATAAGGTCGCTGCCATGGTGCCGACCCGCTTTCTCAAGGACTTTGCCCGCGACGAGATGGTTGCGCCGATGGATCGGTTGAGCAATCTGTTCGTCGAGGTGGATGCGATGGCGAACAGTATTCGCGAGACTTTCGCTGAACGCATGGAAAAGGTGGTGGCCTTTGTCGGTAAGCACGATGAAGCGCGAGCGACACAGGACTTAATACATGACAGCACACTGGCGGGGGTTGATCCTTCGGTTGGATATAAGCCTGTCACTTTTGTCGGTAAAACAACGAAGCATGTCAACGTTGCCGTGCCTATCAGTGTGGCGCGAGCCCGCAAAGCCCTGAAAGAAGCCATAGCCTTCAACGTTCGCAAGCAGCGGCGCACGGGCCGGCAAGGTGGCAACGTGGAGGCGATGGCGGAAGGTGCTGAGCTGCGTGATGAGCTGGCAGCACTTGAGGCGAAGGTGAAGCAGGAGAAGGCCCGCAGCGAGGCGAAGGATGAGCTGTCGCAACGCTGGCAGAGCCTGTCACCGGACGCTCAGGAGATTTACACCACCGTAAGGGACATGTACAAGGATGTGCGCGCTATTGAGGATAAGGCCTTCGAGCAACGCATGGATGATCTGGCGGCGGGTAAGAACCCGGCGGAGGTGAAGGCGATAGACAGTGTGCGCATGGCCTACCGAAACCAGCAGCTTGATGAGCCTTACTTTCGTTTGTACCGCACCGGGGATTTCTGGGTCGCGGCTTATGCGAATGAGGAGCGCAAGCAGGTGCTGGGTTACTGGCGGTTTAGCTCACTTGCGGATTACGATGCCAAGCTGGACGAACTGGAGGCGGCGGGTGTTGTCACGTCGTCGGGTAAGCGTCGGGATGATGCGACACCACAGGCGATTGATCCGACCTTCGCCGCTGAGGTGGTGGATAAAATACGCAAAATGGGTGGCGGTGCGGCCAAACAATTGGCGGATCAGGTCTGGCAGCAGCACCTGGAGCGATTGCCCGATTTATCCTTGCGTAAAACACAGATGCACCGTCGCAAGCGAGCGGGGTTCGAGCAGGATATTACCATGGGGCTGGCGCACACGGTGTATCACGGGGCCAGTCAAATTGCCAAGCTGTCGTTCAGCGGCGCGATGGACAGGGGTCTGAATGAGTTACAGGAAGCCGCTAAAGAGGGTAGCAAAACCCGTAAAGGGGCGGAGGTGGCACCTGTGCTCCACGAGGAGATGGTTAAGCGTGTCGATATGTTCCGCACCCATACGACCAGCACTCTGGCGAACAAGGCCACGCAGTTGGGCTTCTTCATGTACCTGGGCCTAACGCCAGCGGCGGCCATAGTTAACATGTCGCAGACGGCGATCCTCGGTTTGCCGATTATGGCGGCTAAATTTGGCTGGGCGAAGTCGATGCGGGCGCTACTGCGGGCGAGTGCTCAGGCATTTCGTCCGGCAGGCATTAAAGATCAACTCACAGGGGATGAAAAACTGGCTTTTGAAGCCTTCCATGCGCGGGGCTTGATGGAGAAAACCGGCGCGCACTCGATGGCAGGCGTGGCAACGGAAGGGGCGGAGTACACGGGTACC
>Ga0209121_10006430_pt1 | contig 10321 bp, 9 predicted proteins | sample Cruoilmetagenom3_FD_187292 | JGI IMG/M metagenome (GOLD analysis project Ga0209121, IMG submission 187292) | Oil polluted marine microbial communities from Coal Oil Point, Santa Barbara, California, USA - Sample 3 (SPAdes) (version 2) | ecosystem: Environmental > Aquatic > Marine > Oil seeps ...
ATGAGTCCTCTATTTGGTGTTCCCAACTGGAATGATGTTTTGATCGTGATGATAATGAAGTATAGGAGTCTTGAACATAATGAAGCGCCACTCCCAAGTTAAAACAGGCGTTGGCCAAGTCGCCTACTAAGAAAAACCTTCTTGCATCCAGAATGTACCTTCGTATGGTACCTGACTTGCCATGATGGTGTGGATAATCTCGCCATTTATCAGGTATTATAGACCCCTCTCTGAGGCGAGAGGCCTGAATACTGTCTTTCGGAATCCCAAGTCTGTGCAGGATTTCATTGGCGATGCGGATGTGGGTTTTCCACAGCATATTTACCAAGTTCAAGCTCTCTAAATTAAAGCGTATGCTTGTGCAAAGCCATTTTGTTATCTATTCAATGTGTACGCTAACGCCTTTCCATGTATGCGGGGGTGCGGATGATATAGTCCGATCAGCACAATCTACTATGGCGATATCTCCCGCAAATCCCTATTTTTTCCATTGCGAGTTTTCAGAACATCTTCAATAGATCAGCTTTCGTAATAATACCTAGCACTTGACGATCATTCGTAACAAGTATCGCAGATTCCGTGAAAAGGAGTTTTTTTACATCTTCAAGTAATGTGTTCTCAGAAACCTCCTTGAACGGAGTTTCCATCACTTCGCTTATTGATATCTCATTTGCTAATTCGAGTGTTGGGAAGAGTTTTACAAAAGTCTCTTCTGATATGCTTCCGACAGGCCTATTTCCTTGAAAAACTAGTAGTTGTGAATAATCGTTTTCAAGCATCAGTTCCTTTGCTTTTGAAAGTGGATCCTTCATGTCTACACCCACAACCGGGCGCTTCATGATAGCAATAGCACATACACCTCCGCCCTGTATGAACCGCTCGATTTCCCTGATGGTATCCTGAGCTTCTTTCTTTTCAGGATCTTTACCATAATGAACTACAGAAATCCGCAAATTGTTGATCTTGAACAAAAGGCCTGCCTGCGCTTTGGTTATAGCCGAGTTGGATCTTAAGAAATCCACACACTTTGCAAATCCCCATTCTGACACAGATTGTTTTTGTGGGTTTGATTGAAGAGATACCCCACATTTGAAACAAAGTTCTCTTAGAAACATTTCGAGTGCTTCATGTGCAGTTCTGAACGCGCCTGCGTCATCTCTATTGCTTAATCGTAGTTTTGCCTCTTTCAACCTAGCCTTGACACGATCTATCATGGTGGAACGATTCGGCTACAGTAGCCAAAAAACTTTATGAACCTAGGATTCAGCACATGAATATATGCATGCATGCTCATTTTTGCCCTCAGTTGAGGTTTCTCTCCTGTTTTCTTAACGCTTTCTCCTTTACTCTCTCTTTTGGCGGATGTTTAATAAACAGATTGGAGACGTTTTTGCCATACTTCCCAACTATAAGAAAATCTGGCTTCAAAACTGAGAAATGACGTCTTTTTGCTTCAACAAAAGTTTCTACATCTTCTTGTGTTTCATAAATTTGAAAGCTTTCAATTTCAGAAGGCTGGGCAATGGAACCGTCAAACATGAGCTTTTTATTTACATGATATGACTCGACAAGTAATTCACATTCTTCCCTACTCAAATCATACTCCTCTGGTTCATTTGCATTTATCTCGATAAAGATATGACAATATGGCATTCTGAATCAATAGTTACTAGCCGGGATTGCTCAAAAACTTATCGAACTATCAAATATTCAAAGACAAGTTTTGGCTCAGGTATTCACAAGGAGCACGAAATATGGAAGTGGAATTAATCAGAAGATAAACAATTATTCTAACATCCATAATGCCGTCTTACATTAAAGACAGGTGAAGCATGCGTTGTCAAATATTCTAGTGGTTTTTGGGCTGAGGGAGGCAAGAAATCGGAGATTCTACGGTCTTTCCGTAGTCTCTCTATCGAGAAGTTACGGTGATTTGCATCAAGACAAGGATTTAACGTTAAACAATCACGCACACAAGAAAAAACAGAGGCTAAAGAAACTGCACATTTCCCCCAATCAGGCACTAGAAGAGGACCAAACTAGTTGCTTGAGATAGTAAATATCCGTTAGCATTATTTTCCGTGGGCTCTGTGGTGGATATTTTGGTCCAGAAGTCGTTATTCCAGAGGAAAGTGATTCGTGAAGAGTTCAATTCTCTCGTTGCGTACTAACACAGCTGTTTATCAAACACCTCAATGAATTGGGGTTATCTTGAACCCTTTTTTCTTTATCAAGACTTCGAGTTCTTTCTTGGCCAAACCCCAAAGCTCTTCATAGCCTTCAAATTTATGGGTTCGTATCTTTCCCAGTTCAGTCATCTCTTTTGCCATCCATGACAGTTTAATTTCTTTCTTCTTGAAAAGGACAACCTTGTTCACAGTTGTGTCGCCTTGGAAGAGATGTCTACAGACTAATATTGTTAGTTCGATAAGCTCCCCACCTTTTGTTAAAGGTATGATTTTTGTTATGAAAATAATGTCACTCCATTTAGACAGTTCGATGATTTTTAGCGTTGCCTTCATTTCAATATAATTGCCTCTGTAACCGATTACAATTCTTTCAGCTTCTTTCAAATACTCCTCATAGTCGGCATTGGTGCATTGCGTTCTGTCTATAATTGTTGTGTCTTTGAAGAAAACCAAACTCCATCTGTCTTTGTATCGCTGTGAAAAGATGCAGTAGTGGTGAGAACCCGATTTGGTGTGATAGACTCGCACATTTCTTGATATGACGGGAACTATTCTCCCACTCCACTCATAGTCCTCACTTCCGTAATCTCTTATTATTTGGTTGGAAAGTCTGCCTACAATTCTTAGAGTATCTCTATCATATGAACATAAGAGAAGTATCTTTATTGAGTCTTTCTTCTGCGGGATTATTTCCGACATGCTTGTTCTTTGTGATATCCAAGCCTATTTATGGTTTTATATCGGTTGCGGACATTAATAGTAATTAATTTGAGTTAATTACAGTTAACTTTATAAGTCCCCCCTCACTATATATTCTCGTGAGAAAAATGGAAGCTTTGGAAAAACTGTTTCACTCTCTTGCAAACAAGAACCGACTGAGGATACTCGAATTGCTTACTGAAGAACATAGCCCAATGACATTTACCCAATTGAAAAGAACGCTGGATTTGAATCCAAATACTTTAAGCTTCCATCTAGAGGTGTTGAAAGACAGCGAGCTTGTAAAGAATTCTCTAAGGAAGACAAGTTCTGGATATTCATACTACGAAATAACTGAACAAGGAAGAAGATACATCAATCCCTAAAAATATTGACTTCCATTTCCACATGCATGCATCCTTCTTCATAGGCAACCATTGATATACTCATGACTGCTATGCCTGCATCATGACCATAGTTTTTCCGAATTTGTTTGTTCTAAAATTCAAATCGAATATGCTTTAATGCTAAACATACGAATAATATAGTCTAAATGGAGAGGGCCGTGTTGGATTTAGATGCTTTACGAGACTATGTTCACAGAATGTTTCTCACAAGGTCCAAATTTGGCGAATTCATTAAAGCTTCGACAGGATTTGTTCTTCCCAAATCGTTTACATATAAAGCCATGCTAGGAAGAATTGAGGAACAACTTGGGACATCAAGCCTCTTAGAGACTCTATCACTGAACAACGAAACAGAAGCGATACAGAAAATTAATTTAATCGAACTTTTCGTAAATCTAGAAAGCGAGCAACTACGTGAGCTTGGAACTAGACTTAAGACGTCATTAAATGAAGATATGAACAGGGGAGATTTAACTAGGGCTATACTGGTAAATTCGAAATTAGAATGTTTACTTTCAGTTTTCAAAGCTCTAGCTACTGAAAAGTTCATAGTAACTGTTGACTCAACCGGTCTGATCTTAGGCCCTTTGGGAATCACAACATTGAAAGATAATGATAGCATAAATGCTGCCATAGTTCTAATTCAATTCTTTAAAAATTCGGAGACTCAAATATTAGACAAAATTGCTAAAAAAGTCGGAGTGAAAACAAAATCAAAAAGTGAAAAAGCACAAGCAATTCTATCAAAACTCGGATCAAAGAAAACCTTTGATACGCTATCAAATATGATTCTCTCTAAACAAATATTTCAAACCTCACACAAAATTCCTCAGAAACTTGAATTTGACAAAAGATATGGAATCCGGTTTATCGATGAGACCCCGATTGAAACACTATCCAGTTTTCTTTGCGATGAATTCAATGAATCTGATCTTAAGCCACATCTCAATCCTGAATACGGATCTTTCAGGCACATGGTGCTGGCGTATTGCATTCAGAACGACCCTTCCAAAATACTTGACGTACTAATGGGCGCTCCTCAATTAAGAAAATGTGTAGAAAATAGATTTGGAATTGAAAAAAAACACCTTCACTTGGAAAAAAAGGAAATTATTAGCACACTACTTTTCCATATGGGCTTCTTTATTCCCGAGTCACCAACGGGATTAATCAATTACATTGAAACTATAGAATTCGCAAAAGAGAAAGTGACTCAATCTCATGAAAAAACTACCATTGTTGGTTGTATTACATCTGCTTTTATTGAAACTGAAAAACTCTTGAAAGACTTGATACTGTTTTATGGGGCTTATTTGACACATGAAAAAGATGGTTACTTACAGAAGAAAAAATGGGAAATTGAATCTATTGAAAGAGAAATTTTGAAAATGTGCCACAAGAATAAACTTGAAGTATTAACAATAGAAAAAGCCAGTTTTGGTAAATTAGTTGGAATTCTTAGAGTATTAGAGAAGTATGTTAAACAGTCTCCTAAAGTAGTTGAAAAATTAAACGAAATGATTAATCGGACAGCATTACTCGATACTAATGGTACTTTGTTGCAGTTGCTAGATGAAATATCTAGTTATCGCAAATTCTATGTACATGATGTTGAGCAACGACTTCCATCAAAACATAAAACAGCATTAACAGTGTTTTCTTTGATGTTAGATTTTGCCCAAAGAATAAGAACTTTTTATCCTACAGTCATTTCTGGCCAGAGAATAGTTATTGATAATTTTGGAACCGCATATCTAATAGCAAAAGATGAACAAAATAAGGAATACACTATCTACTCAGAAGAGAAGCTTGATTCTGATCTTCTCCAGAATCAGTACCTAATGAAGCAAGCAAGTAGTCCCATAGTCATTAATCCGATATTAGTTATCAAACCTTAACGATAATTCATGCATGCGTGCCCAGGCGCTAACTCTGTCTCAGGTTTCGTTCTTACGCGCGAGCGAAAAACTAAATCTATCCTCCGCTACTCCTGTCATGAGGGCGAGACTACAATGGAACGCTTTAGGGTTCTTTTTCACAAGAACGGAAGCCCGATTGATGCACCACGCATTAGGCTACAGGTATCTGAATTCTCAGAAAGCTATGAAAGAGTCGTCAAAAACATAATCGCCAATTCCACAACCTTGAATAGAGAAACGTTCAGGTCCAATGTTGCCACTCTAATGCCTTCTTTTAGAATGACCCGAAACCCCAAATATGTTTTCCACGGTGTGAAAATTCAGGGGGGAACTGTTTTGGACCCAAAACACGCGCTTGATATATGCTGGACGCAGGTCAATGGTGGACTGCAAGACTTGAAGAAGCATATAACTCAAAATACTTCAGATCGAAGTCGGGCAATCCTTGAATTATCCCCAAAATCACGAACCTATGTCATTGGAAAAGTAACCGAACTTTTTGAAAAGCTAAAGTGGACTAGCGTAAAAAACAGTGACGTAGGTCGCGTTGGAGCCAGCAAGATTCTGTTTGCAGTCTTGCCGGAAATCGCTCTTCCCGTTGACAATGCCGAATGGGATTATGTCTTCAGAACGGATAGTTATGGCAAAGTACTCTCAACCATGATTGACGAAATCAACGAATGGGAAGCAAAATCCCAAACACCGTTTGAAAGCCTGGATTCACCTCCTACAACGATTCCGTCGATTTACAACGTAATGGCAATGGCTGCGCGACCGAAGAAATAGAAATCTTCCGCTAATTCTGATCACACAAGAAAATATCATGCATGCCATCACCTTGAAGCCCCTTCCTTGATCCAAACCGTTGAGTTCACATCCATTTTTTCTTGCGCGCGCTAGACTGTTCATTTATGTATATCATGAAAAACTAATAGAATTTCGGGAGAAATATGCAGAGTTGGATTTTTTACATATGAGCTGGGGACGTCTCCCGCAACCCCCCTTTTTTCTGTAATGTTCGTATATATAGTAATATGATAGTCTGTCATAATGACTGACGAAGGTACTTTGGTGAGATATAGGCAACGGGGAAAGAGAGTATGGGCGATCTCAGAGAGATTTTTGATTCGATGCTTAAGAAGCTTGAAGCGATTTCAAATAAAGATAACTTCATAAAGGAAATAAATGAGAGGAGAGCAAGGATTTTTGACAAAAATAAACCCAATTCGTTTTTCTATGAGGTTATGGTCAGGGCCATCTTCAACGCTGGGATGAAAGCTTCCATAGTGACGGATAAATGGCCTGATATAAGAGTTGCATTTTCGGATTTTGACGTCGAGAAGGTAAGTAAGTACAGTGATAAAGAGATCCGAAATCTGATGAATAATCCTAAGATTATACGAAATCAAAAGAAAATACGGGCTTGCGTTGAGAACGCGAGAAGGATGAAGGCGCTTTCTGAAAGATTTGGTTCCTTTGGTGAATTCTTGAATCGAGATAAGTATAACTTGTTCTTATTGAAACACGAGTTGACGAACAACTTCAGATATTTGGGCAATGTCTTAGTCTTGGATTATCTGAAGGACATTGGTATGGACATCATTAAGCCAGACGTACATGTGATGAGAGTATTTTTCCGATTGGGCCTCATAGATTCGGAGAAGCAAACTGAAGCAAGCGCTAATAGAATCATCAGAGTTGCAGAAGACATTAAAAAAGAGACATTGGAAAAGCTGGCTGTTATCGATGCTGTCTTTTGGATGTATGGCGGTGGAGGAGACAGGCATGTTATAAAAGCCATCTGTAGCAAAAATGAACCTCTCTGCAGTGAATGCCCCTTGACCAATCATTGCAGATATTACAGCACTCGCCAGAACGTATATGCAGAAGACTCTTCCCAGCCAACCGCGTGCTAATCACACCTGTCAAGTGGACATGGAGAGATCTGGACCCCACGCGCATTGGAGACACCGCCCGATTTCCTCCGCAAAATCCCCCTTTTTTCTTGGTTATGTAGCATTAATATGGCTAAGTCTTCTGGAGATGAACTTGTCCGCTTTCTCCCTTTTAGATAGTTTAATGTATCAATGTTTAGTCTTGACCTCAAATTTCTTCTTTCCAACTAAGTCAATCACGACTTTGTCAACATGTTGCCAAAATGATCCAGTGAATATTTCAGCCTCTTTCTTGGTCCATCCTTCACCCCATAAATAGATGTGTACAAGACCCCATGTTCTTGGCCTCTCCTCATCCTTTCTCACTTCTATAAAACACCCTCTACGCCCATCCTTTGTTCCCTTCCTTGCCCAGAGGTCTCTATTGTGTTTTGCCACAAGGAATCCCCGCTCCTTCAGCCACATGAAAACTCTTCTGAAGACCGTGTTTAAGTTAAGATGCTCGGCAGAGGGAGCAATACCCTTATATGACCTCTTCTCCTCCTTGACGGCATCCGGTTTAGGCCAATCCAAATAATGCCAAAAGATTATAGCTCGTTCTTCTTTATGTTCCAGTGTGAACTCGTAGAGTATTTCGCGAAGTTTGAGGACCACCATCTTCAGTTTCTTGTAAGAACCGATTGAAATAACTCCCTCATCAACCGCCAACTCAGCGAGTTCGCCGAGAAGATTTTCTATGGATACTTTTATGCAGTATTCGCGGGCTACGTTGTTCAGATGCTCAGCATCGTCTCCTTCAAACCGCTTCTCCCACCTCGTATATGCTGACTCCATTTCACGTATCAGAGGACGCACCTCTTCCTTAAACGAGACCATTCGTCTCTCACCCACAATTCCACGTGCCGCAAGTATGTTGCGATACTCTTTGGGGTCATGAATCAATCTTCTAATTGCACTTTTCGCAGAATCTCTAAAATCGCTATCCAAAAGAAACCTACTCAAGCGGTCTATGGCTCTTTTATCTCTATATTCAGCAAGCGATTCTATTGCCCAATCTTTAACTTCATCGTTAGGATATGAAAGCATATTAACCAGCATCTTGAACGCCTTTTCATCTTTAATATGGGCAAGTACGCGCATAGAAAACACCATTCCTTCTACGTCATCGTTTCTCTTCCCCTCTTCCAAATAGTTCAATACGGGTTCTAATACAGGTAAGCCAATTTTTTGTAACGCCAATTTCGGCTGATCGTACTCCAACTCAAACGCGTCAGCAAAGCCCTTGCTGGAAAACGCCTTGATTATGGGCTGGGCTGCCCTAGGATCTCGTATTTCTCCTAAAACTTTGATAGCGTAAAGACATGAATACTTTGAGGCGTCTTTTAACAATGCTAGAAGAGGCTTAACAGCAGGCTCACCGACCTTTACTAAGTCATCCATGGCTCGTTTGGGTTCCTTTGGCTCCTCCTCATAATCGGAAGCTCTCTTTCCGTCATTGACTTTCAGCTCCTCAATTAGTTTACTAATCTGCCTATGTGTCTTAGTCCCCATATCCTTTATCACATCTGTCAATATAATTCAGCAAAGATAAATGCTTTAAATACGTCACCAAGATGGAGATATTCCGGCAAACTGCCCTTAGCGCGCGCTAATAATCTGGTTTAGCCCAAACTTAGATATCGTTTAATGTCCTAAATCCATCCACATGCTATCTGAGGTGTTAAGTGTGGTTACTGAGTTTGAATGTCGGAAGTGTGGAATGGTTGTATCTCTTAAAAAATATGAATCAGATAGATTTTGTCCTAATTGTGGCACACTTTTGCGACTTAAACGGTTGAAAATCGATACAGTAAGAGCTGGAAAAGAAAAGGAACGTATAGAAATACATCGAGATGACATTAACGTAGATTCCTTATGGTATGAGTTCATACATTACAGTCCCATTGATGTTGGTGGTGGGGTCGTTTTCAAGACTGTGGATTCCTGGATCTTTGCAAGAAAGCAAGCGTACAAGGAGTACAGTGAAAAACTCTCTCGTGACAAGCTTCATGATCTTGACCGTATTCTCAGGGATTTCAAAGATTGGCTTTTGTTCAGGAATAATCTGTCCTGGACGACTTTTCAACGTACTGGATATCAAGCATTGAAGAAGCCTGAACGCCTTGCAGGGCTATTGTTTCTTCTGCAGAATGAGAAATTAGATGTCGGGGAGAGGGTTAGAATCGGGTTAGAGGGCGAAAAGAAAGTATATGGGATTGGGCAAGGTATCCTCACGGCACTTCTACACACCTTTTACAACGAGAAGTATTGCGTCTGGAACAGCAGAACGAAAGATACTCTGGAAATTCTTCGCCGACCTCCAAAAACACACTTCGATATTGGGAGAACATACAAAGAGGTCAATAGTCAGCTTCACGAGCTTGCAGAAGAACTAAACACTGACTTGACGACAATTGATGGCTTCATGTGGTTCATAAGCAAGCATGTCAGGTTCTTATGAAAAACATGCGTCTCTATCACACTGTCACAGTTAATCTTTTATTACTTCTAACAAACCGAAGTGGAGATATCTCCGCAAAGCCCAATTTTTTTGTTCAAGGCTTGCTTGTGACTTAGGTTACCGCAAATTTTAAGTGACTTGCAAAGAGTCATCAGTTTGAGAGTCTGAGACATGACGTTCAGTACCATGCTTTCCGACAAAGGAAAAGATTACTTCTACATCATGCATCTCAGTTATAACGGAAACAAAAGAGAGGAACTTTGGAATTATGCTAAAGACAACAGCTTGATAGGACTCGATGCCCCTGGCATTGTGAGAGAGAACTGGACTGAAGCTCGGAAAAGAGAATCGGTGAGAAGGCAACTTGGTGCCACATGGATTAGACAATTTGATACTTTTTGCTTTGAAATGGGTGTAGGTGATATAGTACTCGTATTATGTGGTTGGGATTCGCTTCTTGGCGTCGCTGGAATTGTCAGACGCAAGCATAGATATGATAGAGAACTTTCTGCCAGTGAGAAGTTCTTTGATCATGTTAAGCCGGTTAAATGGATCAAGAAATACGAGTATGCCAACCGGGAAAGGTTAGCTGAACCCCTTGTAGGTTTCAACAATACCGTATCCAAAGTCACTCCTCGTTCTCGACGTTGGTCAGCCCTAACAAGCTTAATTTTGTCATCTGTGGAAATGAAAGAATTGGCAAGATTTTAAT
>Ga0209121_10006431_pt1 | contig 10319 bp, 7 predicted proteins | sample Cruoilmetagenom3_FD_187292 | JGI IMG/M metagenome (GOLD analysis project Ga0209121, IMG submission 187292) | Oil polluted marine microbial communities from Coal Oil Point, Santa Barbara, California, USA - Sample 3 (SPAdes) (version 2) | ecosystem: Environmental > Aquatic > Marine > Oil seeps ...
GTAATGGGTTCAACTTTATTAGACAAGAAAGAATTAAAATCATTTGCGAAAATGGCTTCTGATGCTAAAATGGAGGTCATTATTACACCAGGACCAAGACCATTATGGGATTTAGGAAAACAAATAGCAACACCAGAAGGAGCACTCTCAGGTTTAAGGATAAGGGGTTCAGATAATTTGAATTTTTTTATTGCTGATATTTTCAGATGTATTGAAATAGGGTTTAGAGGTTTCTTAGTATGGGATGAAGGAGTTTTATACATCCTTGATAAAATGAAGAAAAACGGAGATATCCAATCCGATGTGGTATTTAAGGTTTCTATTTATGCTGGTCATGCTAATGCAGGTGGAGCAAAAGTCTTGGAGAATTTAGGAGCAAATACATTTAATCCAGTTGGAGATTTATCACTTCCTATGCTTGCTTCTATCAGGAAAGCAGTAGATATTCCAATGGATCTTCATGTTATTCTCTTTGAGTCTATGGGTGGTTTCAATAGAATGTGGGAAACACCAGAGTTAGCAAGAGTAGCTTCTCCCTGTTATTTTAAGATTGAACCAGGTGTTTCAAGCAATGCTTTATATAGACCATGGGTATCTGAAGAACTTTTGGCAAATATGGCGAGAGAAAAGGTTAAATATGCTCAGATAATAAAAGAAATAATAGAGGAGAATCAACCTGATTTAAAGCTCTCAGAAATTGGTCCAGAAGATTTAGCCATACCAAAAACTTAATTAATTAATTTAATAGAGTTTCACATGATGTTATTGCTTATTAGAAATTGTTATAAAATAATATCAAAGTCAATCAGATTTTTATTTATTTCATTTATGTGCCTTTTCCTTTTAAATTCTCCATTTTTTCCATATTTTATATCTGACAACAATGTTTTTTTAAACAACAATAATAGTTTTTCAAAATACAGCACTATTTTTTTTGAAAACTCACCTTTTTTAAATGTAGCTTTTGCGTATAATAAAAACAGCAAATCTTCTCATTATGGTTATTCAAAAAATATTTCTCATAATCTTTTAGAGTCTAATTCTTATAATAATCCTAATAATAGATTATTTTTTTCTCCAATTGATGTTGATAAAAATTTAATTTATAAAAAACTTTATCTTTCAGGTCAAAATTATTTTAATTCAGGGAACTATTTAAGAGCTGATAGTTGTTTTTCACGAATTGTAGATAGCTCTTATATATTGGATGATTATGCATTATATTATCTTGCTCAAAGTAATCAGAAAATGGGGGATTATTCATCAGCAATTAAGTATTATGAACAGTATAGAGATAAATATCCTGAGGGATATTGGAATGAAAAAGTTGGACTTGAAAAGGTGAACTGTCTTTATCAATTAAATGAGCTTTACAAAGTAGAAGAGACCCTGAGAGATTTTTTAAAGAATTATTCTGAATCTGAGTTAATTCCTGAGGTTATGTTTCAACTTTCAAGTTGTTTAGAGAAACAAGAAAAATGGGAAGATGCAGTAAAAAATTACTACCAAATCTGGTTGGACTGGCCACTATCAGAACAAGCAGGTAAATCTAAGGCAAGATTTGTGCAAATATCTGAAACTCATGATATTGAAATAAAACCTGCTAACTTAGCATCATTACATCAAAGAGCCAAGAAGTTAATGAAAGCATATCTTTTTGATTCTGCTTTATCAGATCTTTTAAAGTTGAAAGAAAGAGCTAATCTTAAACAGGAAGATGAATTTGTATCAAGGATAAAATTAGATATTGCTATCTGTAATTATAGACTAAGGAAATATGAAGAAGCCGCCTCTATTTTATCTGAATTACTTAATAGTGATATTTCATCTGCTTTGAAAAAAAATGTATTGTTCTGGTTAGCTAAAAGCAATACCTATTTAGGAAATACTCAATATGCCATAGAGTGCTATTCATTACTTGTTGAAAAATATCCATACAGTGATCTTGCGCCTGAAAGTTTAGAAAATATTGCAAAGATATGGGAAAACAAAAATCAGACTGAAGAAGCAATGAATACTTATGAAAGAATTATCACAGAATATCCATACTCAGTATTTGCAAAGAGGACATTATGGAATACTGGATGGATTTTTTACAAGGAAGGGGAATTTTCTGAAGCACTTAAAAAATTTGATAGATTAGTAAAAATTGGTCGCGGTTCGTCTCTCTACTCAAAAGCATTATACTGGAAATCTAAAGTCCTGGAGAAATTAGGTAAGAATGATTCAGCAATACAAGCTTACAGAGATCTTTTAGATAATAATTCTTATGATTTTTATAAAATAATTGCAATTTCAAGATTGGAGGAAATTGACCCAGATTGGATTGAAGGTTCAGTGCGAAATTCAAATTTTGAGGAATTAAAAAAATCAATAGAAAAAGAAATAGTATCTGAGCATTATAAGAAGGGTAGAGAACTTTTTATACTTGGCTTTTATGATGATGCAATAAATGAGTTAACAATAGTTGAAAAGGAAGAATATAACAATAAAATACTAATGTTGGAGATTAGCAATCTGTTTTTTAGGACTGGTAATTACCATGGAACAATAAAGATTGCAGTCAATTATTTGAATGAGCTGCTAAGTGATGAACCTAAAGGAGAGGTTAAGAGTATCTGGAAAACTTTTTATCCAAGGGGATATCATGATACTGTTGAGAAGTGGGCAAATATTGAAAATGTCAATCCATTTTTAATTTATTCAGTAATAAGAGAAGAAAGTCACTTTAATCCTTTTGCTCTATCAGTATCTGACGCTCGAGGTTTAATGCAGATAATTCCTCCAACTGGTAAATGGATTGCTGAAAAAACCAATCCTCGAAATTTTGATGTTGGAAAAATGTGGGATGAGGAAACCAATATCAGAATGGGATCCTGGTATTTAAGGTTTCTACTTGATTATTTCGATGGAGTAGAGATGTTAGCTACAGCAGGCTATAATGCTGGACAGGGAGCAGTTGGAAAATGGGCTAATAAGTATGATGAAAAAGAAGCAGATTTCTTTATTGAAAATATTCCATACGAGCAGACAAGAGAATATGTTAAAAAGGTTTTAAGAGACTATGTTATTTATCATCAAATATATGGGAAAGACGATTTAAGTATATCTTCATTAGTAAATAACTTCACAACAGGAGATTAATTTCTGTTTTATATAAAATGCAGCCATAAAGGGTTGTTACAAATAAAACTCTTATTATAAAAATAATATGATAAGCATTAAAATTGCAAAGATTTTTGAAGATTTAGCAGATATGCTGGAGATAAAAGGAGAGAACCCTTTTAGAATACGGGCATATAGAAAAGCTGCTCGGAATATCAGAACCCTAACAAATGAGCTTGAAAAATTTGCTGATGAGGGTAGATTAGAACAAATTCCTGGAATCGGAGAAGGAATGAAAGAGAAAATATATGAGATCCTGGATACAGGTCGTCTTCAATTTTATGAAAAATTAAAGAATGATATTCCACCAAGTTTGGTAAAGTTACTTTCAATACCTGGTATTGGACCCAGGCTGGCTAAAAGATTCTATGATGAGCTAAATATTAAAGATATAGAACATCTGGAGAAGATGGCAAAAGAGCATCGGTTAGCAGAGTTAGAAGGAATAAAGGAAAAAACCGAGCAAAATATCCTGAAAGGAATTGAGATGCTAAAGAGGGGATTAGAGCGGATGACTTTAGGTGTTGCTTTACCACTTGCAAATGAAATTTTAGATCAATTAAGTAAACTTCCTGAGGTTAAAAGGATAAATACAGCAGGTAGTATAAGAAGAAGAAAAGAAACTATAGGAGATATAGATATTTTAACAATATCATCTAATTCAAAAAAGGTAATGAATACTTTTATAAATTTACCACAAGTTGAGAGAGTATTAGTTAGTGGTGAGACCAAAAGCTCTATTATAACTTATGATGATATTCATGTTGACCTCCGAGTTGTTGAACCTGAAAGCTATGGTTCAGCTTTAGCATATTTTACAGGCTCTAAAGCACACAATATTCGTATTAGAGAGATAGCTATGAAAAAAGGTCTTAAGATAAATGAATATGGAGTTTTTGATGAAAAGAATAATAAAAAAATAGCAGGTGAGAATGAAGAGGATATATATCAAGTTCTTGACCTGCCTTTTATAGTTCCTGAACTTAGAGAAGACAGAGGGGAAATTGAGGCTGCAAGAAATAACAACTTACCAGATTTAGTTGAACTATCTGAGATAAAAGGTGATCTTCATGTGCATACAGTTTGGAGTGATGGTGGAAATAGCATTGAAGAAATGGCAAAAGCTGCAAAAGAAAGAGGATATAAATATCTTGCTATATGTGACCATTCAAAAAGTTTAAGGATTGCTGGTGGTTTATCAGAGGAAAAATTAGTAGAGCAAATAGAAAAGATAAAAGAACTAAATGAGAAATATAAGAACTTTACTATTTTAGCAGGTAGTGAAGTTGATATAAAAGCAGATGGTTCCTTAGATTATACAGATGAATTATTGGAGAAATTAGATATAGTAGTTGCAGCAATACATACCAGGTTTAGTATGCCAGAACATGAGATGACAAAGAGGATAATAAAAGCCTTACAGAATCCATATGTTAATATATTGGCGCATCCTACAGGAAGATTAATGGGGGTAAGGGATCCATATGAGTTAGATCTTGATGAGGTGTTAAAGGTTGCTAAAAAGAATAAAGTAACATTAGAGATTAATAGTTTTCCTGAAAGATTGGATTTAAATGATATAGATTCAAGAAGAGCAAAAGAATATGATGTAATGATATCAATAAATACTGATAGTCATATAACAAATCAATTAGATTATATGGCTTTAGGTGTTTCAGTGGCAAGAAGGGGTTGGTTAGAACCAGAAAATATAATTAACACAAAACCCATAGAACAAATTATCAAATTTTTAAAAAGTTAATCAGATTTATTAAAACTATCATTTGAGAAAATATAATATATTATTAAAATTCATTTAGAAATAGCTTGAGGTGAATATTAATGAAAAAAACTTTAACATTTATAATGGCAGGAGGTAAGGGAGAAAGGCTTTACCCTCTTACTAAAGATAGAGCAAAGCCCTCAGTACCTTTTGGTGGTAAGTATAGAATAATTGATTTTACACTCAGTAATTGTTTAAATTCGAATTTGAGGAAAATAAATATTCTGACTCAATATAAATCCTATTCATTATATATGCATATAAAATTAGGTTGGAATTTCTTTAAGAGTGAGCTTGGTGAGTACATAAATGTAATTCCTGCTCAAAAGATAGGTAGGGAGGAATGGTATCTTGGTACTGCTGACGCCATTTATCAAAATATCTACTTCATAGATAAGGAAAAACCCGAGAGGGTGATCGTTCTTTCAGGAGATCATATATATAAAATGGATTACCAGGATATGGTCATATTTCATAAGATAAAAAGGGCTGATCTAACAATAGCAACTTTAGAAATGGAGAGGGATAAGGCATCGCAGTTTGGAGTAATAGAGATTGATGAAAATGGAAAGGTTGTAGGATTTCAAGAAAAACCAAAAGAGCCTGAACCAATTCCAGGAAAACCCGAATCCAGTCTTATATCTATGGGAGTATATATTTTCAATACTGATTTTTTAAAAGAAGAATTGGTAAAAGATGCAAAAAAGATGGATTCAACTCATGATTTTGGTAAAGATGTAGTTCCAAGTATAATTAAAGAAGCAAATGTTTTTGCTTTCATATTTCAAGATAGAATAACCGGTAAACCAAAATATTGGAGAGATGTAGGTACAATTGATACATACTTTGAAGCCAATATGGATTTAATTGGAATTAATCCAAAAATAAATCTCTATGAAAAAGAGTGGCCTATTTTTACATTGCAAACTCAATGCCCTCCAACAAAAACAATCGGAATCAAGAATAAAGAAAAAGGTTTGGCAATTTCATCCCTACTTGCTGATGGTTGTTTAATTAAGGGTGGAAAACTTTTCAATTCTATAATATCTAATGATGTTATAGTGAATGATTATTCTGATATTTCACATTCCATTATTTATGAAGGTGTGGATGTAGGAGAAGGATGTAAGATTAAAAAAGCAATAATCGATAAAAATAACAAAATACCACCTGATACTATCATAGGCTATAAATTAGATGAAGATAAAAAGAGATTTACTGTTAGTAGAGGTGGAGTAGTTGTAGTTCCAAAAGCATATTTCAAATAATAAATGACAATCTTTTATTATTCCTGTTTTAGTATTATGGCTTGCTTTGGATAAGGTATTTTTAAATCTAATTGACCTGCTTTTTCAATAAGTCTTTTTCTAAACTCTCTATTAATTGGATAGTTTTTTCCAGGTTTTACTTTACCCCAAACTCTTATTATCGCAGATGATTCTCCGAATTCTGTTACTCCCAAAACCTTGATTGGTGTGATTATATAATTTTTATAGTCATTATCCTCAGATATTTCTTTACCAATTTCATTTAAAAGGTTAAAAACTTTCTTCAAATCTTCATTATAGGGTACTGAGATATCAAGTATCATACGAGACCATTGTCTACTTCGATTACTCACTATTTTAATTTCACCATTTGGAATAAAATGGATGTTGCCATTTAAATCCCTGATTGAGGTAGTTCTTAAAGTGACATTTTCAACTTTACCAATAATATTCCCGACCTTTATAGAATCACCAATGCCATATGGATTTTCAAATATTATAAAAATTCCATTAATTATATCTTTAATTAAAGTTTGAGCTCCAAAGCCAAGAATTACTCCAATAATTCCAGCACTCGCTAATACAGTTGTAAGTTGAATAGGTTTAAAGATCTCATCAAAAATTAAGAAAATACTGATGATTATCACCAAAGCTGTTATAGCGTTTTTTGATATCATTATTACTGTTCCAAGTCTTCTTTTAGCCTTAGTTCTCTTCATTAAATTCTTATACAATCTGGATTTAGTCAATTGGTTAATAACAAATCTAACTAATAAAGTGAATAGGAAAGCTCCGATAATTATTATCAGGATACTCATTATTTTTTCATAGAGTATTAAATTTAATTTTTGCAATATTTCATTCAATTTTATAGTCCTCCTTTTCATATTATTTAGCCTTTTTAATTATTTGAGGTCTATGATTTTAAATTACATTTCTTATTATGAGATATTCTTTTAAAAGTATAAATTAACAATTATATGAAATTTATAAAGAATTATATCGTATTTTGAACTATATGAATTTATAAAAAATTTTAAGGATTTAGGAATGAGAAAACAGGACATTTTTACGTTGCAGAAAACAGGACATTTTTACTTTGCGTTGACAATAATTAAAATAATCTCGACAAAATAATTAAAATGATGTATAATAATTACACATTTGTATATTTATACAATTTTATATTATTAATATAAATATAATTCTAATATAGAAAAATATCATTTTATTATTTTAATTAAGTATACAAGAATCTCATTTTGAATAAATTCAATAATATATCTATATTTGGGATTGCCACGTCGCTAACGCTCCTCGCAATGACAAGTGTATATAAGAGGTCAGATCTATATGAAATCAATAAAAGAATGGCCAGAAGATGAGAGACCTAGAGAGAGACTCTTTAAATATGGTGAAGATAATCTATCAGACGCTCAGCTTATTGCTATTTTAATTAATTCTGGAAATAGAAAAAGTAGAGAGAATGCAGTTGATCTTGGAAGGAACTTACTTAAAAAATTTAATGGGATCTCTGGTATAGATGAAGCACATATAAATGAATTGATAGAACTTCCCGGCATAGGTAGTTCCAAGGCTTCAAGATTGAAAGCAGCATTTGAGTTAGGAAAAAGACTCATTTCGCAATCAAAAGGTTCTCTTAAAAGATTTAAATGTAGTGAAGATGTTGCAAAAATTTTTTATCCTAAAATGAAAAATATAAAGAAGGAAAACTTTTTATGCTTACTTCTTGATGGTAAAAATAGAATAATAAATAAATTCAAAATTTCAGAAGGTTCTTTAAATTCTTCCATAGTGCATCCAAGAGAAGCTCTAAGACCTGCAATACGTGAAGCAGCTGCATCTATAATTTTTATTCATAATCATCCTACCGGAGATCCAACGCCAAGTAGTGATGATATAGCTATAACTAAAAGGTTAGTGGAATCAAGTAAAATAGTGGGAATTAAAGTATTAGATCACATAATAATTGGAGATAATAGACATTTCAGTTTTTCTGAGGAAAACCTGCTATAAATTAGCAGGTGAGGTGTAAAGCAAGTACTACTTTTTTATCTTTTGGCATACTATTATATGTTTTACAAGCTCTTTCGCTTTTTTGAGCCATAAGTTTTATATTGTTTTTTCTTAAGATTTCTTTAACTTCATCTGAAACAACCATAAGTCCAAAAGCACCTGTTCCAACAATTAATATTTCTACCTTTTCTTTTATTATATCTCTTATATCTTCTGGAATTAATTGATGACCAGATTTTCTCCACCAATTAGTTTTGATTTTATCTGGGTATATAATCAAATCAGAATTATATGTTTTTCCATCTATTACAATTTTTCCAAAACTATAAGAGTTTATAATTTTTCTCATTAATTTTTCTTTGATATATAGAAATCCTTTGAGATCTATATAGTTCTATTATTTTTATAATAACTTTAATATAATAGCTTTATTCCAATTCAATATTCACAATTTTAGTTAATAAAATTATTTCAAATTTAATACTCTATTTATCCATTTATCAGGATTTTTAATTTCATCAATAGTTGGGATATTTTTTTCATTCTCATAAAGTAAATTTAATCCAATCATATTCATTTTTTTATGTATATAATTAGCAAATTTCTGTCCCATCTCATACTGTTTAAGCTTTAATTCAATACCGATGATTTTTCGGAAAATCTTTTCAACCGGATTTATAATTTTTCTCCTATTTTCAAATTTTATTTTCAATGTTTTAAAACTTGAGATCATTTTACTTCCGATTTCATCCATAACAAAATTACTGTATCCTTCTAAAATAGTCATTAATGCTTGAATTCTATATAATATTTCTCTTTGCCCTGGAGTAACCAAAGAAAAAAGAATATCTTCACTCTGAAATTTATCTATTACATCAGCAATATTCTTTACATTCATTTTCTGAATTCTTTCAGCTGCAGATTCTAAATTTAAAGTTGCACTTTCTATAAATTCCTTTAGTAGACTTTTATAATAATCAACAATCCAATTATTAGAGTTGAATTCAAGAGCATGTGTAACTTCATGAAGAGCTATCCAGAACCTGAAATCCCTGGATGGTATTTTTAGCATTTTTTCTAATTTGAGTAAATTTGGTGCTACAAAATAGATTTTACCTTTTTCACCATACGGAAGACATAGATCATATTGACCTAAAACATTCTTAGCCATGTAACCCAAAACTAACCCAATTTCCAAAGTGATTATAAATGGACTAATTTTATTAAGTAGTTTACTTGTTGGATCAGTTGCTTCAGATTTTTTATACTCTTCTGCTACTTTTTGAGTTAATGGTTCCATTAAGGCCTTAAATCCTTTTATATTAGCTTCGATCCAATCTTGTCTTCTAAAAACTTTTGCTGAAGCAAATTGAAAGAACTGTAAATTTGTGAAATTTGAAGTCAAAATCTCACTTGCTCTAACAAACTCTTCAAATTGCTTTTGCATATCTAAAGATGGCATTTCATCGGTTTCACCTGAGTTGGCAACTCTAATAGCTAGCATTTTAACAAGTTCCCAATTAATGGTATCTTTTTTACCTTTAGATAATTCTTCGACTTCTCTAATTATTGGATGATACATATTCATTTTCCTGTAATAAAAATATCTTCTCCTTCTAAAAATCTATTAAAAGCATTATTAATAATTAGAATTTATTATTTTACTCAATCTAATTATAGGGGTAAAATACAGGTAAGATTAAAAAAATTTTAAGTATAAGTGAATTCTAATAGTTCTACTAAATTGTTAAGATATTTATAAATTGTACTATCTAGGCTTGGTATTTACAGTTTAATAAAATTTTACCTCCCTTTAATAGGAAGGATTAAAAGATCATTGTAAACACAATTCTTAAATAGTTCATATAAATATATTTTTAATATATTTTTAATATATTGATATATAAAGATATTTATATTAGAATTTTTTTGATATAATTTTAATAAAACAATTAAATTTATTTTTGTGGGCCCATAGCTCAGCTGGTTAGAGCAGCGCACTCATAATGCGGAGGTCCCAGGTTCGAATCCTGGTGGGCCCACCATTCTTTTACAAATTTCCATTT
>Ga0209121_10006432_pt1 | contig 10318 bp, 9 predicted proteins | sample Cruoilmetagenom3_FD_187292 | JGI IMG/M metagenome (GOLD analysis project Ga0209121, IMG submission 187292) | Oil polluted marine microbial communities from Coal Oil Point, Santa Barbara, California, USA - Sample 3 (SPAdes) (version 2) | ecosystem: Environmental > Aquatic > Marine > Oil seeps ...
ATGCACAGGGCCACGAGGGAAATAAAAAATATATACGGAAACATGAGGCGAGTGAGAAATACGGTCAGTCTGTATTGGTCCGGATTTTTAGTAAATCCCCACGCGATGATTTTTACGATCCATGGAGCAAAAAGTATCCCGAGGAACGAAACCAGAACCAGTATAATTGAAAGGAGGGTAAAAGCGACACCGGCAAGCTCGACGGCATCTTCCCGGGACTTCTTCTTCAGGTATTCTGTAAAGACGGGAATAAAGGCGATGGTGAGAGACCCTTCCGCAAAGAGTCGCCTTAAAAGATTGGGAATTCTGAAAGCCACAAAAAAAGCATCCGTTGCCAGACCGGCTCCAAAAAACCCGGCAACGACCACATCCCGGAGGAAACCGAATATCCGGCTGAGAAAGGTGGCGGCACCGACAACCCAGGCAGCCTTTGCAACGCGGGCATTCTCTGTCTCTCCGAAATGGTTATCATTGCTCATAATAAGTTATGAAAATAAAGCTGATGGCTTCGTAAAAAGCTCCGCTATGTCGCTTTACGGCATTATAATGGAAAGTAACTTTTACAAAAAGCATGTTTAAGGCCGATGGGGGCATCGGCCCCTACATATTGTAGGGCCTGTTCCCCGAACAGGCCGATGCTGTGTATCTGAATAGTGCCCAGAAAAATCAACAAGTTATATTAAATTCGGCCAAACAAGTTACTTGGAAGTCGTGGTGGGGTCATTATTCAGCCGGGATGATGGATTCAATATCTTCCTTATTTATCCCTGATATGGCAACTGTCTTATTTTTCGATTTGTGGCCGGATTTGATTTTAATCTGGCCTTTTTTGATACCCAGCTTACCAGAGAGAAACCTTATACACTCCTCATTTGCTTTACCTTCCACCGGTGGAGCTGTAATCTTTAGTTTCAAAGAGTTATCCTGAATTCCTGTTATCTCACACCGGGATGATCTGGGTAAAACGCGGATACTGAAAACAACACCATCTGACATTTCCTTTATTGAAATCATGGCGCTTTATCCACTTCTTTCCTCCACGTCTTTAACAGCTTAATGTTGAACTCCAGAAATGACTCGAAGTATTTTTCGATCTGATCTTTAAATCTTCTCGTGTTTTCAATCTCCACTTTTATGTTATCCAATTCTATCCGCGCGTCTTTTAATATCTCCTCGGCAGTGAGCCTGGCTGCTTTAAGCATGGACGCGCAAGCTTCTTCAACCTCAGCTCTTCGCCTTTTGGCCTCCATCTCTGCCTTCTCTCTATCACCCAGCAGGGACTTGAGTTCCGAGATTTCTCTCTGACTTTCTGCGATTTTTTGCTGAAGGTTTTTATTTTCTTGAGTCCTCTCCTCTAATTCCTTCGCCACAGCCTGACGAAAAGCTTCAACTTCCTTGGTATCGAATCCTCTGAATCTGACCTTGAAACTTTGATTGTTTATGTCAACAGGTTCCTTTTCCATTTACGTCACCCCCTTTAATTGAAATGAAGTGATAATTGTAACAGGCTTTTCACCAGAAAGCTCTGCAAAAATATTATAATCAGTATGACGATAATCGGAGAGATGTCAATTCCTATATTTCCCATGGGAATCCATCTTCGAATCCTGTAAAGAACGGGTTCCGTGGCTCGATAGAGAAACATAACGATAGGATTATACGGATCGGGATTAACCCACGAGAGAACCGCCCTGATTATAATCATCCACATATAAATGGTAAGTCCTATATCGACGATCCTTGCCAGTGCCTCAATAAAATTTCCAGCTACAAACATTATTTCTCCTTAGGGTCTGTCACAAAATTAATAATTTAAATAATTATTGCAAGGTTAAAAGTCAAGGTATATATTCATAAAGTGGCAAGGTCGCAAAGGACTGAGCAATGAGGACTGAGAGCTAAAAAATAAGGATTAATTGTTCTTGCCTTTTAATCCCCTAATCCTTAATCCTTAATCCTTAATCCTTTCGTTGCTGACACCGGCATCTACGCAAAAAGCGCAATTGTTGAGAATAAAGACTCTAAAGGCTAAAGGTTGAAGACTGAAGGCGGATGTAGCCTCAACACTAATTGTCGTTCAATAAGGAGGAGAAGATAAAATGTTAAAGGGCAAAAAGGTAAGTATTATTGGTGGGGGAAATATGGGGGAGGTTATTACCGGCGGGATTATCTCCGGCAACCTGGTATCCACCGATACCCTCATGATAGCTGACGCATTAAAGGACAGGTTGAATTATTTAAAGGAAAAATATCAGGTTCGCATAGAGAAAAATAACAAAAAGGCAGTAAAATTCGCCGACATTATCATTCTGGCGGTAAAACCTCAGAATATAGGAGAAGTTCTTGAAGAAATATCAGGGGATATTGATAAAACGAAACTGATTGTATCCATTGCTGCGGGTATCCCGACAAAATTTATTGAAGGATACCTTAAAAAAGGAATCCATGTAATCAGGGTAATGCCAAACACCCCTGCCCTCATCGGTGAGGGAGCTGCAGCCCTTGCGAGGGGCATCAATGCTACCGAAGATGATCTTGCTGCAGCCCGTCAGATCTTTGACTCCGTAGGTATTACGGTCATCGTAAATGAAGAACTTATGGATGCTGTGACCGGTCTTAGTGGAAGTGGTCCTGCTTACGTATTCATTATTATCGAAGCCCTGTCAGATGCCGGCGTGAAGATGGGGTTGGCGAGAGATATATCCTTACAACTGGCGGCACAAACACTCGTTGGTGCAGCAAAACTGTGTCTGAAGGGAGACAAACATCCCGCCCAGTTAAAAGACATGGTCACATCGCCCGGGGGCACGACTATTGCCGGCATAAAGGCCCTCGAAGATGGCGGGCTGAGAGGAACTCTTATGTCCGCCGTAGAAGCGGCAACTTTACGTTCCAAGGAATTAGGGGGGAGCAAGTAGGAGCCGATATTCGGCCCGTTCGGGGAACGGGCCCTACATAGGCAGCCGGAGAAAGCAGCCGGGATCAAAACTCTACCATTATATCTTGAAAAAATCGAAAAAACTGATTTTCTTTTTGCGCTTTTCCGGTATTTCCTCCGATTCGCGAGTTTTCGCACCAATCTCGTCAGTTTTTGGAGGTATTGTTTCTACTTTCTCTTGATCCACCTCATTTGCCGGGGTGTCAGTACCCGTTTTTGTTTCTTTCACGTCCGGAGAAACGGCTGCTTTTGGTTTCCTTCTTCGATAACTTCTTTTTTTCTTTTGTGGTTCCCCTTTCGCCTTCATCAACCCGGTATCCGATCCGTTCGGGGAACTGCCCCTACCGGTTTTCTGAGCCTTTGTTTCCCCTTCATCCGACACTTCGGGTTGTTTTATGGATTCACTTGCTTCTTTAGATAAATCTTCCGCGACAACTTCTTTTTTTGTCACCTCAAAACGACTCTCACCCCAGAGCATACCCGGACTTCCGGAAACATGTATGGAAATGTTATAAAGGGTTTCCACCTTGCTCATTTCGCTTCTTTTCTGATTTAACAGATAATCGCTTACTTCATAAGGGAGTATAACGTTAATAGCTGAATAATCCCCCTTGACTGCCTCAGACTTGATTCTTCTATAAGTATTCAATGCCAGATACTCTAAGGATGGCCTCAACCCTGTCCCTTTACAGTGAGGACAAGCATTATAGCTGATCTCCTGTATTGTGGATTGTTTTTTCTGACGGGAAAGTTCGAGAATACCAAACTTGGATATCTTTGAAAGCTGTATTCGTGCTCTGTCCACGCTCAAACTATTTCTAAATACCTTTTCTACCTGCGTGTTATGTTTCGGATCCCTCATATCAATAAAATCAATTACGATCAGCCCTCCAAGATCTCGCAGGCGAAGTTGTTTCGCTATTTCCTCGGCAGCTTCAAGATTTGTTCTGAAGGCCGTTTGCTCTACGTCCTTTCTATTCGAGGCACGCCCTGAATTTACATCAATGGTAATCATCGCTTCCGTGGGCGTTATAATAAGGGACCCGCCCGACTTCAGATTTACCCGCTCCCGGTAAATTGCATTGATCTGTTCCTCTATCTGATATTTGTCAAAAATGGGGGTATCTTCCCTGTACTGCTTAATCATCTTTACATTTCTTGGTGATACAGCCTTAAAATAGTCCCTCATTTTTTTATATGTATCAACATCATCAACAAGTATTTCACCCACATCCGAAGTATAATAGTCTCTTAGCGACCTAACGGCAAAATCGCTTTCCTGATAAATCATAGCAGGTGCCGAAGTTTTTTCAGCTTTCCTCTTAATGTCCTTCCATAATCTTAACAATATCTGGTAGTCTCGGAGAAGTTCGTGTTTTGTCCTGTTTATGCCCGCTGTTCTGACAATAAACCCCATCCCTTCTTTTTGGACGATCTTGCCCATTATCTCTTTCAGTCTTTTCCGGTCTGCTTCATTTTCTATTTTTCGAGATATACCGCTACTGTGTTTACTCGGCATAAGGACGAGATAACGTCCTGGCAGAGATATATATGTTGTCAGCATAGCGCCCTTGCGGTTTTTCCCTTCTCTCACCACCTGAACGAGCAACTCCTGGCCAACATTAAGCACCGGTTTCCCGCTTGATTTTTCCGGATCTTCACCGCTTTCTTTTTGAGAGAAATATTCAGGGCCCACATCGCTGAGAGGAAGAAAACCGTTTCTACCTCCACCATAGTCAACAAAAGCCGCCTGAAGCCCGCGCTCTACCTTCTGAACGATTCCCTTGTAGATATTACCAGATGTCGGTTCTCTCACCGACATCTGGATATTAAACTCCGCCAGTTTGCCCTGTTCAAGAATGGCCATCCGGCTTTCTTCTTCATCAATCGTATTGATGAGCATTTTCTTTATCATATACTTTCCTTGTCCCATCGTTGAATAGTATGGCTCACAGGAAGAGGCTCACATCGCCCTTACCCGCCCTGATCACCTCGGGCACATCATCAATGAAGCTTACAATGCTCGATTGCTCGGGAGCCAGGATTCCCCCGTCAATAACCAGATCTACACAGTGCTTAAACATACTCTCCATATCCTGCGGGTCGGCTAATATTTCTTTCTGTTGTGTCGTTACGCTGGTGCTGATAACAGGATGGCCCAGTTCGTTTACAAGGGCAAGACAAATCCTGTCATCGGGAACCCTGATACCCACTGCCTTTCTTTTCGGCAGCAGAATCTTTGGTACGAGCCGTGAGGCTCTAAGTACAAAAGTATAAGGTCCCGGCAACATACGCTTCATGATTTTATATGTGTAATTAGACACTACAGCGTAGTTACTTATATCTGTGAGATCTGAGCATATAAAGCTAAAGGGCTGTTTCCTGCTTCTCTGTTTTATGTCGTAGATCTTTTCAATAGCCCGCTTATTAAAAAGATCACATCCCATTCCATAGGCTGTATCGGTAGGATAGATAATGATTCCACCCTGTTTCAGTATTTCAACAGCCTTATGTATTAACCGCATCTGCGGATTTTCGCTGTTAATTGATATCAACATTTTTTAACCTGCCAATTTCCCCCGGCTCGACCAATTTCTCAACTTTTCTTTCGAGAAAAAACAACCTTCTCCTTATGAACGAGAGGATTCACCAACAGGAAAAGTTAAATGAAATGTATAAGCATTTTGCAATACTGTCAACTTTTTTTACTATATATACCCGATGAGTGTTAGATAATGTCGTTGACTGGTTTTATATCACGCTACCTTGAAAAATATCGCGATTCATGAGATAAGCAATCCTGTAGCACGCGTTTATGATCATCATTCGCAATAACAGGTTCGACCAGACCGATCAGCAAAGGGAGACTTTATAATGAACAGGTTACACCGCAATCAATTACCGGCAAGACTGACCATCCTGATTGTCATTTTATTAATGTCAGCGGGATGTGCGACAAAAATTAAAGTTAATATGCTTCAACCCGCAAAATATCACAAAGCCTCAATGACGAAGAGAGTTGCCGTATTGCCTTTCAGCGGCCCGGGCGGACAGGAATTCGCCGCTGAAATTGAAGGAGTCCTGGCCAATATATACGTTGATGATAAACAGTATTTCACATTAGTCGACAGAACGGCTGTCGATAAAACGATGGGCGAGTTGCAATTTTCATTAAGTGGTGCCATTGATGAAAAAACAGCTGCCAGAGTTGGACAAATGGTTGGAGCAGAGGGAATTTACGCCGGTGTTGTAACCTTATCAAAATGTACCAACAGTTATTACAAAGAAAGACGCAGGGAATGTATTAAACATGAGATAAAATACGATAAGAAAGGAAATGCATACGAAGGGAAATGCATCCGGTGGAGAAACTATAACGTTACTTGCACGAAAAGAGCCGCAAATTTTTCTTGCTCTCCAAAATTGATTGAAGTCAATACGGGAAGAATTATCTACGCTCACAACCTTTCAGGATCAGCGTATTCCTCGGGTTGTGAAGACACTAATCCCGTTCGAAGCAAGCATGAACTTCTAAGAACAGCAAAAGAGATTGCAAAAATGCAACTACGCAAGGATGTGGCGCCTTATTTCGTTTCACAAGAAATAAAATTAATGGATTCAAAAGACGGCATCACTTCAAAGGAGGCGAAAAGAAAACTCAAGCTGGGGATAGATTACGCTGGCAAGCAAAGGATGGACAGGGCATGTGAGCTATGGGAGGAGGCAAGGGTTCTCTCCCCCGATTCTCCATCCATTTTTTACAACCTGGGAGTATGTGCCGAAAGCAGAGGGGACCCGTATAAGGCACTGACTCTCTATAAGAAGGCAGACAAACTGACAGGTAAACCGGATGATGATATAAATACAGCACTTAAAAGAGTCTCAGCGGCTGTTAAGAATAAGCAAAAGCTGGAAGAAGAGCTTAAAGGACAGTAATAAAGGACAAAGGAGCAAGGTGAAAGGAACAAGGTACAAGGTGCAAGGTACAAGGTACAAAGTGAAAGGTACAGGGTGAAAGGACAAAATAATTTTGAATTTTGAATTCTTAATTTTGAATTAACACATTGATGGTTTCGTAAAAAGTTCGACTTTTTGTTTTTTTGTCATTCGAGTTTGTTTCGAATTTCGTGCTTCGGATTTCGAATTTTCGGTCAAGCACTAAACTATTATCTTGGGTTTTGCGGAATCAACCCAGCCTGCAGGCTACTTTATTTTTTCAAGCTCCACCTTATCTATTTGAGAAGGAGAAAGCTCTTTTTTGGCATAATTCAGATAGATTTTTTCTTTCACGAACAGGTCAAAGATATCAGCATCGAGATGGTTGTCCTTCACCATGAATCCGAGGATTTTTAGAGCCTGAGACAGGGTGTTCCCTTTCCTGTAAGGTCGATCCCTGGCCGTTAAAGCCTCAAAAACATCGGCTAATGCAAGAATCCTTGCCTGAAGAGAAATTTCATCACCTTTCAAACCTTGAGGATAACCCTCACCACTCAGACACTCATGATGTGAACCCGCATAAATGGGCACGTTTTTCAATTTTTTGGGAAATGGCATTTGAGAAAGCATCTTGAAGGTGATGGCGGCATGATTATTTATAATATCTCTTTCCTCATCCGTCAGGGTTCCCCTGCGAATGCTGAGATTTTGAATTTCATCATCGTTTATTAATACCTGCCAACCCCCATCCATCATCCATTTTCTGCTGGCAATAGCTTTTACCCTCTTAATATTATCATCTGAGATAAAATCGGCGCTTTTATTGATAGCAACGAGAAATTCATAATCTTCTTCCAGCTTCTTTACTTCATGGTTGTAATCCTCATGAGAGACTTCTGCGTCAGAAAACTCACTCTTGTCCTGTTTTCTTTTCAGGTAGTCAATATTCATATCCCTTTTCAGCACCTCGAAACGGGTTCGTAACAGTTCAATACGGTCAAAGACAGTTTTTAACTTGGTCGATTTATCCATTACATATTCCGGAATCGCCACTTTCCCCACGTCATGAAGCCATGCAGCGATACGGAGCTCATTTATTTCATATTTATCGAAGTGAATATCTTTAAAGTGCCCGTTTTTAACCTCGTTAATTTTATTGGCAATGAGCATTGTCAAGTCAACCACCCTGCGGCCGTGATCACCGGTGTAGGGAGATTTCTCATCTATAGCAGTGGCTATGGTCTTAACAAAGGACTCGAACAAATTCTCCAGATCCTTGATAAGACTATTATTGCTAAGGGCTATGGCTGCCTGTGAGGCCAGGGACTCCGTTAATTCCTGAGATTCTACAGAAAATGGAATCGCCTTGCCTCCCGAACTATCCTGAGCATTTAAGAGCTGAAGGATTCCGATAATATCATTTTCATGATTACGCATGGGAATAACAAGCATGGACCGGGAGCGGTAACCCGTTTCAGAATCATACTTGCGAGTCCCCTCGAAGTTAAACTTTTCTGCATGGTAGACATCGGAAATATTAACCGTCTTACCGGAGAGGGCAGTATAAGATGAAACATTTGAATAATTGAGCGTACCATCTTCATTATATAGCTGGACGGGTGGCCACGTGATCTCTCCTGCCGTTCCGCCCATCCGTACGTTCAATGAATCGTTTTGAACTATTTCAAATTGTAGGGCTTTCTCATCACCGCTCATAATATAAAGAGTACCGCCATCTGCGTTGGTAAATCTTCTGGCTTCTTCGACAATCAGTTCGAGTAAACGGTCTATGTTGCGCTCAGCCGATAATGCCACCCCTATTTGAGTCAGTCTTCTGATTTGTTCAAGCTGGTTCTCTGTAAAGTCCCTTACAGATGATACGACATCATTCAACAGGCAATTTATTTCATCATAATCTGTAAATTTAACATTATCAGCCATATGGATAACTGCCCCCCTGTTTACCTTTGAGACCTTTGCATAATGTCCCCTTTTGCACAGATGCTGCGGAAAATAAATTCGAAATCCAAAGCACGAAACTCGAAACAAATTCGAATGACAAAAAAAACAAATGTTCAAAACAAAAAAGGATCCACAGTTATATGTTTAGAATTTATGTCATTTGAATTTTGATATTGTTTCGTACTTGGATATTCGAATTTCGAATTTCCAGTTTATCTGGATTAGGGTCTACTGAGACAATTCACAACCAAATCGCCGACCTCTTTTGTTCCATAACCCATTTTCCCCGCATCCATGCTCTGTATGTCATTTTTTACAACCGTAGTGACTGCTTCAAGTAATCTTGAAGCGGAATCACTCTCATTCAAATGCTCCAGCATCATCTGGACAGAACATATAGCCGCCAGAGGATTTATTGTATTCAGGCCCGCATATTTCGGCGCGGAACCACCGATGGGTTCGAACATGGCTGTCCCTTCCGGATTTATATTCCCACCAGCCGCAATACCCATGCCACCCTGGATCATAGCCCCCAAATCAGTGATGATATCCCCAAACAGATTATCCGTCACTATAACATCAAAATATTCCGGGTTTTTCACCATCCACATGCAGATGGCATCCACATGTGCGTAGTCGGTTTCAATATCCGGGTAATCCTTGCTGCATTCATTGAAGACCCTTTTCCACAAATCAAAGGCATAGGTCAATACATTTGTCTTTCCGCAAAGGGTCAGCTTCTTTTTTTTATTTCTCTTGCGGCAATATTCAAAAGCAAAGCGTACGCATCTTTCCACACCTCTTCGCGTGTTAATGGATTCCTGAATTGCCACTTCATGGGAAGTCCCTTTTCTCAAAAAACCGCCGCTCCCGGAATAGAGCCCCTCCGTATTTTCCCTCACCACAACAAAATCAATATCTTCAGGACCTTTGTCCTTTAAAGGCGTATAAACACCGGGAAAAAGAACGACAGGTCTCAAATTAATGTACAGATCCAATTCAAAACGAAGCTTCAATAAAACACCCAGTTCAAGAATGCCCGGCTTTACTTCCGGATGACCGATGGCTCCCAGGCAAATGGAATCCATTTCCCGCAATTCAGAAAGAATAGAATCAGGAAGAAGTTCACCTTTACTGAGATACAGCTCTCCCCCCAAATCATAATAAGTCAAGTTAAATTTGGGGCCTCCCGTTTCCGAAAGGGCTTTCAACACTTTAACAGCCTCAGCTATAACCTCGGACCCTGTCCCATCCCCCGGGATTACCCCGATATTGTATTCTTTCATATCACCTCTCACATGGTTTTATTTTAGCCTAATGCGGCAAAGCCGCAAAGGCTAAAGGATTAGGAATTACAGGATTAAGGATTACTTGTTCACCTTTTAATCCCTAACCCAGATAAACTGGAAATTCGAAATTCGAAGCACTAAATGCGAAACAAATCCGAATTTCTAATATTCAAATGTTCAAAACATCAACGCC
>Ga0209121_10006433_pt1 | contig 10318 bp, 13 predicted proteins | sample Cruoilmetagenom3_FD_187292 | JGI IMG/M metagenome (GOLD analysis project Ga0209121, IMG submission 187292) | Oil polluted marine microbial communities from Coal Oil Point, Santa Barbara, California, USA - Sample 3 (SPAdes) (version 2) | ecosystem: Environmental > Aquatic > Marine > Oil seeps ...
CTTGCCCCCGCTGTCATAACGGCGCTAAGCGAATGTTTTCCTCCTTCGCTTGCCCTTCTGAAGATACAGAGGAGGTATCTGCTTCGATTGGCAGAACCTCCCCCTGCAGCACGTGCTCTGCCCTAAGCTGTGCTGCTTGCAAAGGATAGTGGAGCTGAAGAAGTGTTAGAAGTGAAAAGCCTTAAACTAACGCTTAACGGTAAGTCCGTAATGGATAATCTAAACCTAGAAATAAGGCGGGGAGAGATACATGGCTTATTGGGGGTAAACGGGACTGGAAAGACAACCTTGGCTAACTTAATAATGGGGATAAGTTACCCCGATGAGGGGAGCATAACATTTGAAGGTCAAGATATTACCCAGTGCACGATTTCACAGAGAGCAAAAATGGGGATAACCCTGGCCTGGCAAGAGCCAGTAAGGTTTGAAGGGCTGAGCATAAGAGAATATTTGAAGTTAAGTAGGAATTTGGACTCAAACGAGAGCGAAAGTTACCTCTGGATGGTTGGACTTTCCCCGGCCGAATATCTAAATCGAGCCGCTGATGCCTATTTAAGCGGAGGTGAAAGAAAGAGGGTTGAGCTTGCCTCTGTCCTGGCCATGAAGCCGAAAGTGGCTATTTTAGACGAGCCTGACTCTGGCATAGATATAATCTCACTGCCCCATATCATGAATGGCATAACCGAAATGGGTAAACAAGGTTCCGCGGTGCTTTTAATCACGCACAGTGAAACAGGTGTAGAAATAGCAAATAGGGTCTCTGAGATGTGTGCCGGAAAGATAATTAATACCGGAGCACCAGAGGAGATGTGTCAGTGGTTTAAGAATAATTGCCGGACATGTGACCACATCGGTGAGCCAGCTTATGAGGGGGCTTAAGAAATGATTGTTGTCAAAGAATACGAGACGATGCTCGAAGCCTATGGTAAGGCAGGCGGAAACTCGGATGCCTTGAAAAACAAAGAAATAGGCAATCTCGTTATCCACAAAAATAGGGTCCTCAGTACCAATGAGGTCAAAGGGATAAATGTAGAGACAGAAGAGACAGAAACCGGTGTTAATATCTACTTTCTAGTGGAGGAAGGGGCAAAAATTAAATACCCAGTCCATTTGTGCTTTGGCGTCTTGCCTCAGGAAGGGCTACAGGAGATTACAATAAAAATAAATGCTCAAGCCAACAGTGAGATAAATGTGATTGCCCATTGTATTTTCCCCAATGCCATCAATGTAATCCATAAAATGGACGCCGCCATAAAAATTGGGAATAACGCCAAGTTTTGCTACCAAGAAACTCATTATCACGGGGAGTCCGGCGGGGTTAAGGTGCTCCCAAAAGCAAAAATCTGGGTAGGTAAGAAAGGTGTCTGGCAGAGCACCTTCACCTTGATCGAAGGCTGCGTGGGTGTGTTGGACTACGATTTTGAGATTTTTGGCGATGAGAAAAGCATAAACGAGCTTTTAGTAAAGGTCTTTGGCAAAAAGGAAGACGATATAAAAATCGTAGAGAAAATCCACCTTGATGGCAGAGAAGCCAGGGGTTTGGCAAAAAGTCGCCTGGTGTTAAACGATAACGCCAAAGCGGTGGTTATGGGTGAAACATATGGTAATGCTCCCTTTGCCAGAGGTCATGTTGACTGCCTTGAAATCGTGAATGGAAAAGGAGTGATAGCAAAGGCAATACCTTTGGTATATGTGAAGAATGAGCAGGCAAAGGTTACTCATGAAGCCGCTATAGGCAGTATAGATAAGAAGCAGATGCAAACATTGATGGCAAGGGGATTAAGCGAGGAAGAGGCAGTTGATGTCATCGTGAGAGGCATATTGAAATGACCGAGGATTTCCATTACTCAATGGCGGAAAAAAGTTCGGAAATAGAAATCTCTGCGATTTCCAGGGATAGTGAATCCATTTTCGTAGGCACGGGTCTTCAGACCCGTGCAGAAAGAAAGACGGACGAGGTCATCCGTGAAGAAGAGGTTGTTGTTAGAATAGACAGAGAGATTCATGAATTCTACTGCATCCCAACTGACTTGGAAGAGATGATACTCGGCAATTTGAAATCGGGGGGTATAGAGCCTTCTTTTTCCAAGATCAGAAAGATTGCCAATAATGAATTTAATGTCGACCTTTCGTTTGTGAAGGGGTTAATAAAGAATCCTCAACCATGTGAATCCAATAAAAAATTAACCGGGAATGAGATTTTTGATTCGATAAGAATACTCAATGGAAACAGTTTGTTGTTCCAAAAAACTGGATGTACACATGTTGCTGGGATTTGCGGGAACAAAGAGATTTTTGTAGAGGACATAAGTAGGCATTGCGCCATAGACAAAGCCATTGGTCTAGCAATTAGAGAAGGAATCGACTTATCCAATAGCTTCTTGATCACCTCTTGCAGACAAACGGCTTCCACAATAAAAAAGGCAATTTTTTGCGGAATACCAATAGTTATATGCATCGCTGCACCCACAGACTTAGCTGTAAAAGAAGCCAACGAATACGGAATAACACTCATAGGATTTGCCAATTCAAAAAGGTTCAATATATATTCTCATGGTTGGAGAATCAAAATTTGAAAATACTCAAAGCGGGAAAATGCCCAGTTTTTCTTAAGCCACGGGTGGGGCTGTCGAGGACTTTAAATTCTAAAAGAAAGGAGGTGTAAAAACATGAAAATCATAAGCCTATGCGCCGCAGGCTCGTGCTGCCCGGTAGTCAGGATAACTGATGAGCAAGTGGAAATAGGAGAGAAAGACAACCGCTGCATTCTCACTAAAGACCAGTGGAAGACCCTCAAAGAGAAGATACTCAAAAAAGAACTCTAAGACAAAGCCACAAAATCAAACTCTGTAAGCCCCACCCACCCCACAGAGAATTATTTGCCAAGGTAACCTAGGATGGATTTGTTAGGGCCAGAGAGAGGATAAAAGTTCATGCCGAAAATCAATCTGCTCGACTCTAAGACCTGCACCCTGGTAGGGCTTGTCACCAATGTAGCTCTAACAATCTTCAAGCTGCTTGCCGGTATATTTGGTTTGAGCTATGCCATGATAGCCGACGCTATTCACTCCATGTCCGATTGCCTTGCCACAGGAACTGTCTATGTAGGCCTACGAATTGGAGAAAGACCGCCAGACGAGAGCCATCCTTACGGTCATGCCAATGCAGAAACTATTGCCGCCTTCCTGGTCGCCCTCATAATCCTCGCTACCGGTATCTTTGTCGGCGTTTCCGCTGTTCGCCTCCTTGCTCACGAACAATTCGAAACGCCTGCCACAATTGCTCTGATAGCCGCCGCCACTTCAATAGCCATAAAGGAAGTAATGTTTCGTTATACGCTCAAGGTAGGAAAGAGGAATAATAGCCCTGCCGTTATCGCCAATGCCTGGGACCACCGCTCAGATGCCTATTCCTCAGTAGCTGCTTTGGCTGGCATATTTGGAGCAAGGCTGACTTTTCAATATTTAGACCCCGTAGCTGGACTTGCGGTCTCAGCCTTTATTGTTAAGATGTCTCTCACCCTTCTCCGTTCAAACGTTGGAATCTTGATGGATGAAAGACCAGAGCCAGCAGTTTTGGATAAGATAAGAGCCGTGGTCCTAAAGGTTGGAGGTGTTAAAGCAATCGATAGTATCAGAGCACATCGCCGTGGTTCTACCTTCACCATTGATATAGAAGTAGCTGTGTATAGCAACCTCACTGTGGAGCAAGGTCATCAGGTTGCCTCTGAAGTAAGAAACAGGCTCCTGAACAAGGTTGAGCATGTCCAGGATGTCATGGTCCATGTTAACCCTTATCAACCAGGGCAGACCTCAGGAAAGAAGTGAGCTATGTTGAAAACCAATAGAGATTTGTCTTTAGTGGAAAAGATTTTGAAGCTGAAAAGGGATAGGAATGCCGTTATCCTCGCCCATAACTACCAACTGGACGAGGTTCAGGATATAGCCGACTTCGTTGGTGATTCCTTGGAACTCGCCAGGAAAGTAAAAGATGCAGATGCAGAATATATTGTATTTGCAGGTGTAGACTTCATGGCAGAAATGGCGGCTATATTAAATCCCGATAAAAAGGTTATACATCCAGACCCGTGTTCTAAGTGCGCCATGGCGGCAAGGATAAAGGCTAAGGATATCTTAAAGGCAAAGGAAAAATATCCAGATGCCGAGGTTGTCACTTATATGAACTCTTCGTCAGAAGTGAAAGCGGTTTCAGACATTATCTGCGCCTCCGCAAACGCGGTAAAAATTGTTAGGAGCATGAAATCAAACAGAATAATCTTTGCCCCAGACAAGAATCTTGCCCATTATGTAGCCACACAGACGGATAAAGAGATAATTCCAGTCCCGGAGAACGGATGCTGTCCTGTCCATCATGCACTATCACCAGAAGATATCGCCAGAAATCTTGACAGGTATTCAGAGGCAGAGATAATTGTCCACCCAGAATGCACGCCTGAGGTTATAAAGCTTGCAGATTTTGTTGGCTCAACATCCGCCTTAATCCAGCATATTAAAGAAACAGGTGCAAAGACAATCATTGTAGGCACAGAAATGGGCATAATCTCAAGGATGAAAAGGAAATCACCAGAGAAAAACATCATACCGGCCTCTAAATATCTGGTATGTCCCGATATGAAGATGATTACGGGTAAAAAGGTGGTAAAGGCGATGGAGCAAAAAGTACCAATTGTTCATGTAGATGAGAATGTTTGCCAGGGTGCCAGAAGGGCACTGGAAAGGATGCTTGAGCTTTCCTCTCCAGCCTGACCAAGAAGGTAGCTTCATGGATGAGTGCATGCTCAAGTAGCACCAGGAGCTAAAGAGGTAGCGGGGGCAAACTATAATAGTCCAGTTTTTCATCGTATTTAAAGACTACCTCATTGAGGTATTGCCCTTTTTGGCGATAGGGTTTTTCCTGAGTGGCTTGATCCATGAATTTGTTCCCACGGGGTTGGTGGAAAGACACCTCGGCGGGCGGGGAATAAAGCCTCTTCTCTATTCCACCCTCGCTGGGACAGTCCTTCCTATTTGCTGCTTTGGCTCTCTTCCGGTGGCGTTGAGCCTACATCAGAAGGGGGCTAGGTTAGGTCCAGTTTTAGCCTTCTTGGTGGCAACACCGGCTACCTCCATAAGCGCTCTTTTAGTTTGCTATGCCTTGCTGGGGATAAAGTTCACCCTGTTTATATTCTTTGCCGTGATCTTGATGGGGTTAGTTATGGGTGCTATCGGAAACCTTATCAAGTTTGAGTCCAAGGGTTTGGTAAGTCCTCTTCAGAAAGCAGAGATTGCTACAGACCCCGTTTGTGGCATGAGCGTGGATACAGAAAAAGGATTAACAATCGAGTATGAAGACAAGAGCTATTACTTTTGCTCTCCCCGTTGCCAAGCGACCTTTGAAAAGGAAGCTCAGAAATATGCCGCCGTAGGCGAACATATGGCGGGCATAAAGGAAAGAGTGAACTCTGTTTTCAGGTATGCCTTTGTGGATATGGTGAAGGAGATTGGCCCTGAGCTGCTTCTTGGTCTGGCCCTGGCAGCTCTGGTGGCAGCGATTACACCTGTAGGGAAATTTGTTGGAAGCTATCTCAGCAGCGGATTGGGGTATCTATTCAGCCTTGTCTTTGGACTTTTGATGTATATCTGCTCCACAGCCAGTGTTCCCTTGGTTCATGCATTCGTTTCGCAGGGTATGAACATCGGCGCCGGGATGGTGCTTCTGCTAGTGGGACCGATTACCAGTTGGGGAACTATCCTGGTATTAAGAAAAGAATTCGGCAGTAAGACCCTAGCCATCTATCTAGTGGTCATTGCTATAATGGCTTTGGTTTTGGGCTGGTGCTTTTCGATGATATAAATTCTAAACAAAAGGAGGAAGTATGAAAGTAAAGGCAGAAAACTTTTACCAAATCCTATCACCCAGATGGACAGTTCTCATCTCGACTATAGACAAAGAGGGCAAACCAAATGCCGCACCATTTAGTTTTGTTACACCCGTCTCTTCTAACCCACCTTTGGTGCTTTTTGCCGCAGCACCACAGCGACATACTTTAGCTAATGTGAGGGAAACCCATGAATTTGTGCTAAATATTGTGTCGGAGCAGCTTTTGGATAATCTTTGGATTTGCTCCAAGGCATTTCCAAAGGGAGTGAATGAAATAATTGAGTCCGGCCTTAGCGAAAGAAAGTCCAGGATGGTTAAGGCACCCGGCATAAAGGAGTGCCTTGCTTGGATTGAATGCCAACTTGAGTTTGAGAGGGAGGCAGGAGATCACGTCCTTGTAGTGGGAAAGGTAATCAATGTAGAGTGCCAAAATGAATTTCTCAAGCAAGGAGAGTTCGATGTTTCCCATGTGAAGCCAGTGATGCATATTGATGGCAGGAGATTTGCCGTTGCCGAAAGAACAACACAGCCCAAAGTGCAATAATACTGCTATCGCTTTAAGGCAAAAGCTAACGGAGGTAGGTAAGATAATCATTCTTATAACCACCGGTAGCGAGGAAGAAGCTCACAGGATAGCTGACCAGCTACTTAATCAAAGGAAGGCTGCCTGTGTAAATATTATGCCTAGAGTAGATTCGCTCTTCTGGTAACAAGGCAAGCTCGATTCAGCCCAGGAAAGCCTTCTAATTGTCAAAACCAAAGCATCCAAGCTCAAGGAAATCACCGAATTGGTTAAGAAAGTTCATAGCTACGAAGTCCCTGAGCTAATCGCTCTGCCTATCGTTGGCGGTAACAAAGATTATCTCAAATGGCTTGATACTACCTTAGAGTGACGAAGTTACCAAAATCATTATCAAATAGGCCATCACTATGGCTAGAAAATTAGGTCGTGGAAAGAGTATACTAAACGAGTAGTCAGCAGTCAGCAGTTAGCTGAGAACTGATGGCTAGTAGCTAAGATTAATGGACGAAGTCATTATTTCTAAAGCCATAACTGAAAGCTATATAAAAGACCTGCTTGAGGCGATGGAACTCGACGTTGCTATAGTCGGCGCTGGCCCAGCAGGAATGACTGCCGCTTACTACCTGGCAAAGGAAAAGGTAAAAACAGCCATCTTTGAGAGAAAATTAAGCATTGGCGGAGGCATATGGGGAGGTGGCATGATGTTCAACAAAATTGTAGTTCAACCTGAAGGAAAAGAAATCTTAGACGAATTCGGCATCGCCACCACCGAATACCAACAGGGCTATTATGTCGCCAATGCTGTAGAAGTAGCCTCAAACCTTTGTTCTCTAGCCATAAAAGCTGGAGCCAGGATATTTAATCTAATCAGCGTTGTAGATGTAGTCATCCGGGAAGCTGACAGAGTTAGCGGCCTGGTGCTAAACTGGAGCCCTGTTTCCATGGCAAATTTGCATATCGACCCTTTAGCCATAAAGTCGAAACTGGTGATAGATGCCACCGGGCATGACTGTGAGATCTGCCGCCTGGTCACTGAGAAAGTAGGAGGGAAGCTAAGGACGACGACTGGAAAGATAGCTGGGGAAAAATCAATGTGGGTTGAGGTAGCTGAAAGGAAAGTTCCTGAAAACACTAAAGAGGTTTACCCTGGATTGATAGTCGCTGGTATGGCTGCTGCTGCTGTCTTTGGTTCCCCCAGGATGGGGCCAATATTTGGTGGCATGCTACTATCAGGCAAAAAGGCAGCCCAATTGGCTATAGAGTTACTGAAACAAGGCTAAAAATATTATGTCAAAAACAATTGCCGAAATTAACGAGAAAATTAAAAAGGGAAAGGCAGTAGTAGTAACTGCCGAGGAAGTGCTTGACATCGCCAGGAAAAAAGGCATAAGCAAGGCAGCAGAGGAAATTGACGTGGTCACCACTGGCACTTTTAGCCCTATGTGCTCCTCAGGCGTCTTCCTCAACATCGGTCACGCCAAACCCAGAATAAAACTTGGCGGTGGCAAGGTTTACCTTAATGATGTGCCAGTTTACACCGGGCTGGCTGCAGTGGATGTCTTTCTCGGGGCAACTGCTCTACCTGAGGATGACCCTAAGAATAAAATTTATCCCGGCGAATTTAGATATGGTGGTGGACATGTCATTGAGGAACTAGTAGCGGCAAAAGATATCAGATTAGAGGCCGTCGCTTATGGCACAGACTGCTACCCCAGAAAAAAGCTAGAAACCTGGATTAATCTCAAAGACATTAACAATGCCATCCTGTTTAATGTCAGAAACGCCTACCAGAACTACGAAGTTGGTGTGAACCTATCAGACAGAACAATTTACACCTATATGGGAGTGCTAAAGCCAGAATTGGGCAACGCCAATTATGCCACCTCAGGACAACTTTCACCTCTACTTAATGACCCTTATTACAAAACCATAGGCATAGGAACTAAGATATTCCTTGGCGGTGGCATTGGCTATGTTGCCTGGCATGGCACGCAGCATAACCCCAATGTTCTTCGCGGAGACAACGGCGTGCCCGAAGAGGGTGCAGGTACTTTATCGCTCATTGGTGATTTGAAACAGATGAAACCGGAATGGCTAATAGGAACAAGCATGCTCGGCTACGGCTGCACGCTAACCGTGGGCATCGGCGTTCCCATACCTATACTCAGCGAAGAGATTCTACGTTATACTGCCGTAACCGATGCTGATATCTTCGCTCCTATCATCGATTTCTCTGAAGCTTATCCTCAGATGAAGCCAGATATTTTAGGACATGTTAGCTACGCTGAACTCAAAAGCGGTCATATAGCCATTCAAGGAAAAGATGTGCCTACGGCCTCCTTATCCAGCTACCCTAAAGCAGTGGAGATTGCCAATACCCTGAAAAACTGGATACAAAAAGGTAAATTTTTGCTCACTGCGCCGGTAGCACCCTTGCCTGATATAGAATCAGGCATAACCTTTAAGCCGCTCAAAGAAAGACCAATAATGGAGCAAGAATGAATATCTCTAGAAGAATAGTGCTTCACTTCCCTCCCCGTATGACAGGACAACCAGTTGTTTACCGTTTGACCAAAGATTTCAACCTTAGCTTTAACATCCTTAAAGCTTCGATATCGCCTGGGGAAGAGGGCCTGTTAATTATGGAACTAAGCGGCGACCAGAGAAACTATGATAAGGGCATCCAATATCTCACTGAAGTGGGAGTAAAAATCCAATCCCTGTCACAAGATGTAGTTCGCGATGAAGCCAGGTGCACTCATTGTGGAGCTTGCATCAATCTTTGCCCCACTAGCGCTTTCTCCCTGGAACCAAAAACCAGGAAGGTGCTTTTTGACCATAACAAATGCGTCGTTTGTGGATTATGTGTCAAGGCTTGTCCTCCCCGAGCCATGAGATTGTATTTCTGACCCTTTAGCCCTGAGCCCTTCGCTTGCTGTCATTCTAAGGGAGTGAAGCAACCGAAGAATCTCGTAACGTTCAAGGAAGACTCCGTGAAAGTGAGGCGAAGAATCTATGTATCAGCCACAGGCCTATCGCCATTGGATTAAAGACAGCGACTTAGTTTCCTTTAATGTGGTAGCAAAGCAGACAAACTTATATATCCGAGCCCAGCGCAACCTCAAGGATAAAGCTCTCAAATCTGTGTTAAAACACCGTGCCCCTCTTGAGAAATACATTGAGCATCATCCCCTCTTTTTAACTGCATTGGAGCCTTACCAGGCTGAGAAAGACGTCCCAGCCATTGTTAAGGAAATGGCTAAAGCTTCACAAATAGCTGGCATTGGCCCTATGGCAGCAGTAGCTGGCGCTATTGCTGAAGTGGTAGGCAAGGACTTGCTTGCTTTTTCACCCGAGATAATTGTGGAAAATGGTGGCGATATTTTTATCAAAACATCAAAAAAAAGATTAGTAGGCATTTACGCTGGCCAATCGCCTTTCACAGGAAAAATCGCTTTGGAAATTAGGCCTCAGGAAACCCCCTCAGGCATATGCACTTCCTCAGCCACTGTAGGACACTCCCTGAGCCTGGGCAGCGCCGATGCCGTTATCGCTCTTTCCCCTTCCACTGCCTTAGCTGATGCCATAGCTACTGCTATAGGCAACATGGTTAAAGACATAGAAGACATTCCTAAGGCAATCGAGAAGGCTCAAAAAATAGAAAATTTACATGGCATAGTTATCATCAAAGGTGACAAGATAGGAATCTGGGGCAAGGTAAAAATTGTACCCCTTAGCTAGAGTTGCCAAGTTCACCTGAAGCAATATCACACCAAAATTGAAACTGCTAACAGTTCCCAGTATAATATCTATGTTTGTGGTGAGCGTAGCCCAGTGGTTTAAGGCGCCAGGTTGTGGCCCTGGAGATCGTGGGTTCAAATCCCACCGTTCACCCTTGCGCCTATAGCTCAGCGG
>Ga0209121_10006434_pt1 | contig 10316 bp, 9 predicted proteins | sample Cruoilmetagenom3_FD_187292 | JGI IMG/M metagenome (GOLD analysis project Ga0209121, IMG submission 187292) | Oil polluted marine microbial communities from Coal Oil Point, Santa Barbara, California, USA - Sample 3 (SPAdes) (version 2) | ecosystem: Environmental > Aquatic > Marine > Oil seeps ...
GTCGGTGACCCGATCAAGAAGGCGGCCATCAGCCACATCACCGACGGCGAGATCGAGTTCGTCAAGTTCGTGGCTCCTTAGTCCGCCGCAGTACAGCGAGGAGGGGGCTGGTGTTCCTGTCCCCTCTTCGCTTCCATGGTGCATAAGGTGGGGCAGACTTTCCGGTCTGCCGCTCGGACAGGCTAAGTTCCTGGTGCAAGACGCTCAAGGCCCCCGTCTCGGGGGGGGCGACCCATGCAGCGAGCAGCCGCTTTTTACACGGTATTCTTGCGCGTGACGCCCCCGGGGGCGGGGGCTGGGAGCACTGGAAAATAGTTTTGTGCCGGAAACCAGGCTAGAAAGCCTGCTCCACCGAGTGAGAGGAGAGCATAGCATGAAAGACAACTTTGTTAAGATACTTCTCAAAGCACTTTGTTGGGGCGTACTGGCAGTCATTGCAGGTGTGATCGTCTCGATTGTCGGCGGCTGGGTCGCTGAGAATCCCGTCACCTTTGTTCAGCAGATGCTCAATGGGCTACAACTGGGCTTCGTGTACGCCATGATTGCCGTGGGTTACACGCTGGTCTACGGAGTGGTGAAGTTGATCAACTTCGCCTACGGGGACCTCTTTATGGTCGGGGCATTCGTGTCATTTTATGGCATCACCCAATACGGCCTTTCTTTCCTGCCGGCTCTGCTGCTGGCGACGGTGGCCTGTGTTTTCCTGATGGTGATCATTGACCGCGTGGCTTACAAGCCTCTGCGCGATGCCCCTCGTATCGCAGCCTTGATCACCGCCCTGGGCATGTCCATTTTCCTGGAGTACTTCACCGCTCTCAAGTTCGTCTTCAGTCCCGACTATATCGCTTTCATACGTCCATTCAAGTTGGTGACCTGGGAAGTAGGAGGGGTGACGTTCACCAATATCCAGTTGGTTATCGCTGGCGTCTCAATCGTGTATTTCGTCGGTGTGCAGTACATCGTAGGGCGCACCAAGATCGGCAAGGCCATGCGAGCCAGTGCGTTCGACAAACCCACCGCCCGGCTGATGGGCATCAACGTCAACGCTGTCATCGCCGCCACATTCGCCCTGACCGGGGCGCTGGCGGGGACGGCGGCCATGTTGTATGCCACCGCTTACCCTCAGATTTTCACCTTTATGGGCATCCAGCCTGGTCTGAAGGCGTTTGTGGCGGCGGTCATCGGTGGCATCGGGAGCATTCCAGGGGCTTTTGTAGGCTCGCTGATCATGGGGTTCGTCGAGGCTATGACGGTAGGTTACGTGCCTTTGGGCTCCACTCTTAAAGATGGCATCGCCTTCATATTGCTGATCGTTATGCTCCTCATCAAGCCCACCGGCATCTTCGGCGATCCGTTCGAAGAGACGAAGTAGAAGGGGACAAACAATGAAGATTCGTTCACTACCTACCTGGCTGACATCAACACTGTTCTTTCTGGTCGTCGGCGTTGGGTTTCAAATTATTTCTAGCCAAGGGTGGCTCAGCGGCTACTGGCAGCAGGTTATCATGCTGGGGACGCTCATGGCTGTTTCGGCCCTGGGCCTGAACCTGAAGTATGGATATGCGGGTCTGTTCGCCCTGGGCCACGCCGCTTTCTACGGCATCGGCGCTTACTCCTCCGCCCTGATCACCAAGGATTGGGTTGTGGGGTGGAGTGGAAACCCGGCTGGAGGGCTGGCTGGCGTTCTGGCCATCGAAGTGGGATTCATCCTGGCTGTGGTCGCGATCTCCTACTTCAAAATCGGCCACCTGCGCAACCTGATGCGAGATAAACTCTCCAGGTGGCTGACTCCTTTCGAGGCCTCGGTGCTGGCGACGGTGGCCATGCTTCTAGCGGGCGGGCTGATTATCGTCGTCATCGGCGGGGGAAGCGGCTGGTTGGTACGACAGGGAGTGTTGGCCCTCGTGCCTCCGGTGCTGGGAGCACTGCCCCTGGCCATATCGCAGCAGGTGATCTTCTTGATCGCACTGCTGGCTGGGGCGGTGCTGGCCGGGCTCGTCGGTTTCCTCGTCGGCCTGCCACTCTTGAGACTGACTTACGACTACCTGTGCATCGCCACGTTGGGCTTTGGGATCATTACTTATGTGTTTTTCAACAACGCTGACAAACTGATCCCCACGATGAAGGGAGCGCGTGGCATGGTCAATATTCCCAACCTGACTACCTGGCCATGGGTATTTATCTGCGCGGCGGTGGCACTCGCGGTCATGCGCAACTTCATCCACTCGAGCACCGGGCGTGCTATTCTCTCCGTCCGGGACGACCCTGTCGCGGCGGAGACGATGGGCATTGATGCTTTCAAGTTCAAGACGCTGGCCTACGCCCTGGGCTGTGCGTATGCCGGGTTGGCCGGTGGTTTGTACGCCCACCTGTATAGTTTCCTGCATCCCTCGAACTTTACCTGGCTCAAATCGGTAGACCCCTTCGTGATGGTGGTCTTCGGCGGGGTGGGGAGCATGACCGGCACAATTCTGGGGGCCTACTCCTTCGAACTCCTGCTCGAGGGGTTGCGCGTCTTGCCGGCTGAGTTCATAGACTGGCGCTACGTCATCTATCCCCTGGTCCTCCTGATCGTGATGTTGTTCCGGCCCCAGGGTATTATGGGTACGAAGGAGTGGGGCTTCCTGAAACTCCCCAAGATAGCCAAGAGGGAACACGGGCAGGAGGAAGCCTCAGCCGGAATGTCCAAGGCCGAGGCTCAGGCATCGGAGAACTAGAGGAGGTGAAACAAACAATGGCACAGTCAGATATTCACAATCCCGATCCGGGCAGCAACTCGACTGTCCTGAAGATCGGCGGCCTGACCAAGTTCTTCGGCGGGTTGCGCGCGGTCCACGATTTTAACGTCGAGATCAAGAAAGGGGAACTCGTCGGGCTCATCGGACCCAACGGCGCTGGCAAGACCACCATCTTCAACATGGTCACCAGTATCTATCCGGTCAGCGAGGGGGATATTGTCTTCAAGGGGCAGGACATTACGGACCTGCCCGCCCACGAGGTCACGCATTTGGGCATCGGCCGCACCTTTCAGAAAATCCGCATCTTTCCCAACCTGACGGTTCTGGACAACGTCCGCGTTGCTTATCATCCTCACTCCCGATACAACATGTTCGACGGTATCTTGCGCTCACGCCGTTTCAGCCGGGGCGAGCAAGAGATGACGGAAAAAGCACAGGAATTCCTGGCCGTGTTCGGGATGGAGGATCTGCAAGAGGCGTTGGCCTCAAACCTGCCCTACGGCGCGCAACGCCGCCTGGAGATCGCCCGTGCGCTGGCGACGGAGCCGGACTTGCTCCTGCTGGACGAGCCGGCAGCGGGGATGAATCCCCACGAGATCATCGAGTTGATGGAACTGATCCACTTCATCCGGGACCGCTTCAACTTGACCATTTTCCTCATCGAGCACCAGATGCGCGTCGTGATGGGCATCTGCGAATGGATCACCGTCATTGACTTCGGGGAGATCCTCGCACGGGGGACACCAAAGGAGATCCAAAACAACCCCAAGGTGATCGAAGCCTACCTGGGTACTCAGGCGACAAGGATGGTGGCATAATGTTACTGGAAGTCAAAGACCTGAATGTCCACTACGGAGCCATCCACGCATTGCAGGGCATATCCTTTCACGTGGAGAAGGGCGAGATCGTCACCCTCATCGGGGCAAACGGCGCTGGCAAGTCAACCACGCTGAACACGATCTCGGGCCTGGTCAGGGCGCGCTCCGGGGGCGTCAAGTTCAAAGAACAGGAGATTACGACCACGCCTCCCTACGAAATTGTCTCCATGGGTATCGTCCAGGTGCCAGAGGGACGCAAGATATTTGCCCCTCTGACCGTGCGGGAGAACCTGGACATGGGTGCTTTCTCGCGCAATGACCGGGCAGCTATTGAACAGAGCATGGAGCGGGTCTTCAAGAGTTTCCCGCGTCTCAAGGAGCGACTCGATCAGTACGGTGGCACCCTGTCCGGTGGTGAGCAGCAAATGCTCGCCATAGGACGAGGGTTGATGGCCAATCCCGAATTACTGCTGCTCGATGAGCCTTCGATGGGACTGGCGCCTGTGCTGATAGAGGAAATCTTCGACATCATCCAAGAGATCAATGCCCGGGGCACCAGTATCCTGCTGGTGGAGCAGAACGCGCAGATGGCTCTCTCCGTTGCCAGCCGCGCCTACGTGCTGGAGACCGGGCGCGTTGTGCTCGAAGGCCCGGCCCACGAAGTGGCCGACAATTCGGAAGTGAAAGTAGCCTACCTCGGCGGGTAAGTGAGCAGATTGGGTGGTTGGTCAGTGGACAGTAGAAGTCTCCCGCCGGTTACTGCCGACGGGAGACTTTACTTTGTGGTGAGGGCCACACCCAACTTGACAGATAGGAAAATCGCCCGTATCATATTATCATGACAGTGGCACACTAAGGCCCTGTAGGGCGGTTTTGCTAACCGCCATGGGTCGGATCATTAGCACCTGTAGGGCGGTTTTGCTAACCGCCATGGGTCGGATAGGCAAATCCGACTGGATTGACCGTATACATCAGAACCGGCCTGGAGACTCGGGCCAGAAAGGAGGGCGCATAAGACAAGTCGGCGCAACGTGAAGCGATGTATAGCCACGCGATCCGGCCACGAGCCGGATCACCACTCACAATCCAAAATGGAGGAGAATAACCATGTGTAGAAAACTCGCTCTGCTGTTTCTCGTGCTCGTTCTAGCCCTGCCTCTGTTCACGGGCTGCAAGAAAGAGGCCGGGACGATCAAGATCGGCCTGGAAGGGCCAATGACCGGTGACTATGCCTACGAAGGCCAGGGCTTCGAGAAGGCTGTCCAACTGCTCGTTGACCAGACGAATGAGGCTGGTGGCTTATTGGGCCGTCAAGTCGAACTGGTCATCGAAGACGACGCTGGCGACCCGGCCCAGGCAGCGCTGGTGGCCCAGCGGTTGGTGGACGCGAAGGTCGTGGCCGTCGTCGGCGCCTACAACTCCACCGCCACCGAGCCCGCCTCGGAAATCTATAACGATGCTGGCCTGTTCCACATCACCCCATCCTCCACCGCCACGGGCCTCACCGAGAAGGGCTTCCAGCGTTTCTTCCGCGTTTGTTTCCTGGATGACCGCCAGGGCCTCTTCGCCGCCAAGTTTATGAATGACGTACTGGGCGCGAAGAACGTCGGCATCCTGCACGACAACTCCACCTACGCCCAGGGGCTGGCCGAGCACACCAAGCGCTACGCGGAGGAGATGGGGCTCAACGTCGCCTTCTACGACGCCATCAACCCCGATGACCAGGACTTCACGCCCATCCTCACCAACATCGGGGCTGCCGGGCTGGATGCGATCTACTTCACCGGATACCACGCTCAGGGCGGACTGCTGCTCAAGCAAAGCGGCGAACTGGGGCTGGACCTGACCTGGGTGATGGGCAACGCCAGCAACAACCCCGAGATGATCCAGATCTCCGGGCTGGAGAACGCCGTAGGCACCTACATCACCACCGAGCCGCTGCCCAAGGACGTGGACTATCCCGAGGCAAAGAAATTCGTGGCCGACTTCGAGGCCGAGTATGACATGTCGCCCGACAGTGTGTGGTGGATGATGGCGGCTGAGTGCTTCAACGTCATTCGCTATGCCATCGAGCAGACCGAGTCCACCGACTCGAAAGTCCTGGCTGAATATCTCCACAACGAGGCGAAAGACCTCAATGGCATCACAGGCCCGATCCTGGGCTGGGATGAGAAGGGAGACCGGCTGGGCACCATCCACGTGGCCTACATGATCAACGAAAGCGGCGAGTTCATCATGAACCCGCAGCAGCCGTAGGCCTGACGACAGAATGGGGGGAGTTCGAGGGGCCTCGAACTCCCCCTTTCCCACAGTTTACTACCCTTGCGAAGGTTGCAAGTAGGCTCTGTAATGCAGTGACTTCCGATTGACATAAGGTGCTTTTGGCCCGAAATCTGTCACCTAACCTTCGCAAGGGTTCAGCCATTGGGGGGCAAACCTCATGCAATTTATCCAGCAGATGATCAATGGCTTAACCATCGGCGCGTTTTACTCGCTGGTCGCCCTGGGCTACACGATGGTCTATGGTGTGCTGAAGTTAATCAACTTTGCCCACGGCGACCTGTTTATGTGGGGGGCCTACCTGGGCCTGACCGGACTAAACGTCCTGCTGGCCCTGCTGGCTCAGACGAGCGCGTGGGCCATCCTGCCGGTCGTCATCATCGTGATGACCACCGTGGCTCTTGCCGGAGTGCTGGTGGAGCGCGTGGCCTACCGCCCTCTGCGCACGGCGGGGCGACTGGCCCCGGTGATCTCGGCGCTCGGCGTCGCCTTTATCCTCGAAAGCCTGGCCCGCAACGTCTACGGCGCTAGTTGGAAAACCTACCCGGCCGGGATCACGCCCACGGGGAGAATCGCGCTGGGGGGAAATGTGCGAGTCAGCGTGATGCAGATTGTCGTCCTGGTGGCCTCATTCCTGATCATGGGCGCTCTGTACCTCTTCATCCAACGCACCCGCACCGGCACAGCCATGCGCGCCGTCTCGCTGGACCACGACATCTCCCGACTGATGGGCATAGACGTTGACCGCATCATATCCATCGTCTTCATCATCGGCCCAGGTCTAGGCGGAGTGGCAGGGCTAATCGTGGCCCTCTACTATGGTTCGTTTGACTTTACGCTGGGGTGGGTCTTCGGCCTGAAGGCATTCATCGCCGCCATCCTCGGAGGCATCGGCAACATCCCCGGGGCCATGCTCGGTGGTATGCTCCTCGGCATCATTGAGACGCTAGGCTCCGGGTACATATCGCCGCAATGGAAAGACGTCATCGCCTACGTGATCCTGATCGTCATCCTGATCTTCCGCCCCACCGGGTTGCTCGGCGAGCGGATGGCGCAGAAACTGTGAGGGGGCAACCATGGAAAGATTGCTGACACGCCTCCGGCAGGTGAACCCGCTCTGGTGGCAGGTGGGGTTCATCGTGCTGGCCGTCTTGCTGCCGTTGCCGCTGGGCGACTACTATCGCTCTGTGCTGTGGCGCACCGGCCTCTACGTCATGTTGGGCCTGAGTCTGAACATCATCGTCGGCTACGCTGGGCTGTTCCAGTTGGGCCACGCGGCCTTCTACGCGCTGGGAGCCTACACCGCTGCTCTCCTCAATCTCTATTTCAACGTGCCACTTCTCCTGACGCTTCCTGCCAGCATCGTCGTGGCCGCATTCTTTGGCTATCTTATCACCCGCCCAATCCTGCACCTGCGGGGCGATTACCTGTGCATCGTGACCATTGCCTTCGGCGAGGTGGTGCGACTGGTGCTGGTAAACAACCTGTTCGGCATCACCGGTGGGGCGAACGGATTGTGCGGCATTGACCGGCCGGCCCTGTTCGGCTTCGAGTTGCGCCAGCCTATCTATCACTACTACCTCATGTTGATCTTTCTGGTCATCAGTATCTTCGCCGTGCATCGGTTGGAGCACTCCCGCCTGGGACGGGCCTGGATGTACGTGCGCGAGGACGAAGTGGCAGCCGAGGCGATGGGGGTCGATACCACACGCGTCAAATTGCTCGCTTTCGTGCTGGGCTCCGGTTGGGCCGGGCTGGTGGGCGCTCTCTACGCGGGTAAGATCACAGTCATCTCACCCGATATGTCCAAGTTCATGGAATCGGTGATCATGTTCTGCATCGTCGTTCTGGGCGGCGCAGGCTCTATCCCCGGCATTCTGGTTGGCACGCTGGGCATGGTCACCCTGCCCGAACTCTCCCGCCCGCTGAAGGCGTGGCGAGACGCCTGGCTGGGCTTCGCGATGGTGGCTATGATGATCCTCCGGCCGGAGGGATTGTGGCCCAGTCGCCGCGTCCGATTGGAGATACGGGGCGCGAAGGAGGAAGCCCTCCCCGCTCCAGCGACAGGCGATTGATCTGAGGAAAGCTCTATGGCACTTTTGGAAATTCAAGACCTGACCAAACGGTTTGGCGGCCTGGTGGCCGTTGACCACGTTGACTTTGGGATCAACCAGGGCGAAATCCTGGGATTGATCGGGCCTAACGGCGCTGGGAAGACCACGATCTTTAACATGATCACCGGCGTCTACTCGCCCACAGATGGCGAGATCTACTTCCAAGGTGGACGTATCACCCGCCCTCCCATCACCTGGCGTGAGCGGCTGAGCACTCCCACATGGTGGATGAATTGGCTGCCTCTCTCCCCGGTGCAGAAGAAATGGGATCAGATCAGAACTCTTCGGCCCCACGAGATCACCGAGTACGGCATCGCCCGCACCTTCCAGACAATCCGCCTGTTCAACAATTTGACTGTCCTGGAGAACGTGATGGCTGGCCCACACTGCCGCACCAGGGCAGGTGTAGCAGGGGCGATCTTCCGCCCTCTGTCACAACGCAAAGAAGAAGTATACATCGCTGACGAAGCCAATCGCTACCTGGACTTCATGCAACTGTCCGAATATCGGGATGAACTGGCCAGCAACCTGCCCTATGGTCACCAGCGACGGCTGGAGATCGCCCGCGCACTGGCCACTAAGCCCTCCCTACTCATCCTCGACGAGCCGGCAGCCGGCCTGAACGAGCAGGAAAGCTTGGGGTTGATGGCTCTGATTAGAGAAATCCGCGACTCAGGGATAACCATCCTGCTCATCGAGCACGACATGAAGGTGGTGATGGGCATCTGCGAGCGCATCATCGTTCTGGACTACGGCAAGAAGATCGCCGAGGGCACGCCGGCCGAGGTGCAGGCAAACCCGCGCGTGATCGAAGCCTACCTGGGCGAGGAAGAAGAGGAGGAAGTGTGACCATGGCCCTGCTGAAGATTGAGAACCTGCACACCTACTACGGCCACATCCACGCGCTAAAGGGCCTCAACCTGGAGGTAGAGGAGGGGGAAATCGTCACACTCATCGGAGCCAACGGGGCCGGCAAGACGACGACGCTGCGCACCATCTCCGGCCTGATCCGCCCCCGCGAGGGCCGCATCGAGTTCGACGGCCAGGACATCAACAGCCAGCCAGCTCACCGTATTGTAGAGCGAGGCATCTCCCATGCGCCCGAGGGTCGCGGAATCTTTAGCGCTCTGACGGTGACAGAGAACCTGAACATGGGAGCCTACAGCCTGGGCGGAGACAAGGAAGCCATCGAGGAGAATCGCCGCCGTGTCTTCGCCCTCTTCCCCCGGCTGGAGGAGCGGAAGAACCAACTCGGCGGCACGCTCTCTGGCGGCGAGCAACAGATGCTTACCATCGGTCGTGCGCTGATGGCCCGGCCGCGACTGTTGATGATGGACGAGCCCTCGCTGGGCCTGGCCCCCATGCTCGTCAAAGCTATCTTCGACACCATCCGCGAGATCAACAAGCGCGGGGTGACGGTCCTGCTGGTGGAACAGAATGCCCGCATGGCGCTCCGGCTCGCCCACAGGGGCTACGTCCTGCAGACGGGGGAGATCGTCTTGAGCGACACGGCCGAAGGGCTGCGGCAAAACCCGATGGTACAGAAGGCTTACCTGGGGATGGAGTAAGTAGAAAGTCTGCAAGTAGGCAAGTTTGCAAGTAGGCAAGTTTGCAAGTAGGCAAGTTTGCAAGTAGGCAAGTTTGCAAGTAGAAGCCTCCCGCCGGCGTGTGTTGGCGGGAGGCTTTGTGTTTGCCTGGTTGTGGCAATAATTGTATTTCGCTCCGGCTGGATCGCCAGATCCAGCCGCACTTTTACTTATCCGTTTGCCAGCCGACGCAGAAGGCCATCATATCGTTGGTAACAACTGCGGAAAATGGGATCAGAACCCCTCCAGCCGGCTCAGGTCCACGATGCCATCGGCCAGCGCCGCGATGTGCTGCAACTGCGCCAGCCGGTTCCCCCGCAACGCCCGCTCCTCCGCCATCACCAGCACTCCCGACTCCCTGGCGAAGTAGCGGTCAATCACGTCCACCAGCGGCAGGAAGGCGGTGAGGAACTCGTCCACTGTGCTCCGTGGCGTGACCTGTGCCCGAGCCTCCCGGTACGCCGCGTGCAGTTCCTCCTCTGCCGGCTGGACGAAGCGGGCCGGGTCCAGCGCGAAGCGCACTTTGAACTGGCGGGTGATGCGCACGCAGCGGGCGTAGTTATCCAGGATGCGGCTCCAATCGTCGTGGGCCACCCAGCGGGAGAGTTGGACGATGGCCTGGTGGGCGCGAAAAGGATCATCGCCTCGCGCCGCCAGCACACCGTCCACCACGTCGTAGCGGAAGTCCTGCTCGCGTAGAGTACCTCGCAGGCGTTCGACGACGAAGTCCAGCGCTGCTGACAGCCACCCTTCCTCCTCCTCCTCCTCCCCCCCCCCCCC
>Ga0209121_10006435_pt1 | contig 10315 bp, 10 predicted proteins | sample Cruoilmetagenom3_FD_187292 | JGI IMG/M metagenome (GOLD analysis project Ga0209121, IMG submission 187292) | Oil polluted marine microbial communities from Coal Oil Point, Santa Barbara, California, USA - Sample 3 (SPAdes) (version 2) | ecosystem: Environmental > Aquatic > Marine > Oil seeps ...
GGAATCATCAGCGATCCGGTACCCGACCGCATCCCCGATCTCCGATGCAAATAGACGCACTTCCTCGTGATCAGGCATCGCAGCTCTGTTGAGGCGTTTTTGTGAGAATCCGACATGCATGTACGCCTTGACCTCGATGTAATCCGGCTCGCACATAGACAAGAGACGCGCATAGCCCTCCGGATCGAACATATTGACCCCCCTGATAAGCGTGATCCTGACCGCGGTTCTGGTTCTCATCTTCGACCTGCCAAGCACCCGTAAGGACTCCTGGATCTCTGCCCAGAAATTCCCGCAGGGATTACATACCCTGAGATACGTATCTTCATCTGGCGCATTCAGACTGATGTACAACTGGGTCGGCGCAATCTTCGCAATCATATCCGGCTGCGTGCCATTTGAGACGACGAACGTGGTCATTTCATCCCTGTGAAACTCATCGATCAACTCCGGGAGATACGGGTAGAGGGTCGGCTCGCCTGCAAGCGATATTGCAACCTGGTCCGGCTTTTGCGCCTCTCTTAGTGCATCCATATCCGTGGTCTCGGATCCGCCGTATCCTGAGATGAGGCGCGCATGTTCCCGGATGATCGACCCCTTGATTTCAACTGGAGAATCCCAATCGGTCGGCGCAGGGAGCGGTACCGGCATCTCAACTGGTCTCCAGCAGTGGAGACAGCGGTGGTTGCATGAGAGCGTCGGCGTCATCTGGATGCACCGGTGCGACCGGACGCCATAGAACTGCGATTTGTAGCAGCTACCCTCGCCCCTGATAGCCCGGTTCAGCCAGTGGCAGGTCTTTACCGCGCTGTGCCTGCCTGCTATATGGTAGCCGTGTTTTTTCAAGAGATTCTCAAGTTCTGGTTTCATTTTAGTCTAATACTCTGCAAATTTCATATAATGGTTTGGGGTATGGAGCTTGGTATGGAGCTTGTTTGGTTGGTGATCAGTATTGGAAAAATCCGATTGTGGCGATACCGGGATCGGCAAAATTAATTCAGGAAAGCACAATGACTACACAACATGACCACAATTGGGATACGTTTATGACCTCCATGAAACTCTGCGATCTGGTACATCTGCCCTCAAAAGAAGCGAAACTCCTCCCGCGCGGCTGGCAGATTCTCGGTACCGTGATCCTCGTGAGCATCCCGGATGCGCTTCAGAATCACGCAAACGCGATCGGGGATGCGCTTCTTGCGATGTATCCGAGATGCAGCACAGTGCTCTGGAACAGGGGTGTTGCGGGACGCTTCCGTGAGCCGATCTGCGAGGTGATCGCGGGAACTGGCGAGACAGAGACGATCCACAAGGAGAATGGCTGCTACTTCAAACTCGATGCTGCGAGGATCATGTTCTCGCAGGGAAATCTCGTAGAACGGATGCGGATGGCGCGAATCTGCGAAGACCGGGTTGTTCTGGACATGTTTTCCGGAATCGGCTACTTCTCGATCCAGATTGCGGTTCATTCACGCCCGAAAAAGGTTATCGCAATCGAACTCAACCCGACCGCGTACCACTATCTCACAGAGAATATCAGGATCAACCGGGTGGAGGATCTCGTTTCCCAGGTGCATGGAGATTGTGCGGTAAAAGCTCCAGAAAATATCGCAGACCGGGTGATCATGGGCTATCTCGATTCATCGCATGAGCAGCTCGTGAAGGGGTTACTTGCAGCGAGATCAGGAGGGATACTGCATTATCACGAGGCGACGCCGACAGCGCTTGCATACCAGCGCCCGATCCAGCGGATCAAGGATGCAGCGCAGGTGTGTGGGCGCAGGCGCAGCGTAGAGATAATAGGCTGCCGCACCATCAAGAAGTATGCGCCCGGGGTTGTGCATGTGGTGGTGGACGCGAGGGTTATGTAGTACTGGGGCTACTGAAGCTGCCGCACCATCAGGAGTTGACAGCCCCCGCTGCCAGGTGATTTTATGCAGGATATATTATAGTTTTTATACTCGCATCGGCACTGTCTAAAAATCCGAGTGTTTTATCACCGCTGAGAACGCAGATGGCGCAGAGGGCGCAGAGTTTAAAGACTGATCCGATCCTCTGCGTTCTCCGCGTGCTCTGCGGTAAAAATTTATGGATATAGCGATTTCACTGGATTTCATGGTGGGCTGGACAAAGGGACACCTGAATCATGGGATCTCCCGGATGATCTGGGTGACCTCCTCCGGTGTCAGGTTATGCGGTGTGATATAGAAGACCCATACCCCATCTGCCCAGAAGTACTGTGGTAGATCGTTCGGTGCAATCCGGTACACGGTCTTCCCATCGATCGTGGTCTCTTCGAGCGTGGATGCCCAGTCACCGCCAAATTTACGGATGCCTATAACCATCTTTTCGGTTTCATCGCTTGCAAGCGTCTCGTTCTGGTATAGCGTCGTCCAGAGCGTCAGAAACCCCTCCCCGTCTCCATAGTAATGTATGATCGCAAGATCCTCTATGTTCTCGATGCTGCCGATGTGTGACTTTCTTACCCGCTGCAGCGCATCCGCACCGGTCGACGCCACAACCTTGTTCATGCCGAGAATCTCGGCTGGCGCGATCTCTATTGCATTCGGATGCGGTGCTGACGATGCCACTGGTGTTGCTGCTGTTGCTGTTGCTGATGGCGGGAGGACGGTTCCATCCGTGCGCTGATCGGTGATGCATCCGGCAGATGCGAGTATCAGCAGCACAGCAGTGATTGCGAACAGGTATCTGGCTTGTTTCATGGCTTCTGGTTTTACATGCCGACTAATAACAACCTTTCGATTATAGGGGCGGTCAACCCGGCTCTGGTGTGTACCGAACACGTTTGGGCGAATCGCACGAAGTACTTTCGTGTAATTCGGATTTCCCCTCTGTGAATGCTGTCCCGAAGCCCGCGTGAACCGAAAGGAATACATCAGATGAATCCGACTGGATCACCATGAATGTTAGAGAGGTCATGCGCAAAGATGTCATCACCTGCCAGATCGATGACACCATCAGAACGGCTTCATCCTTGCTAAAAGAGCATAACATAAGCGGCATGCCGATCATGGATGGCGACAGACTGGCTGGCATCGTTACCGAGTCGGATCTGCTGAAGTTGCTCGATCTGCCAGAGCACCGTCAGGGTCTGTGGCTACCAAGCCCGCTCGAGATCATCGAGATCCCACTGCGCGAACTGATCGGATGGGAGGAGGCGAAGAAGGCACTTACAGACGTGGGCGATAAACCGGTGCATACGATCATGACAAAGCATGTGCATACGATCTCGCCAGACGACTCGATTGAGGCTGCCAGCACGCTGATCACGAGTCACCGGATCAACCGGCTGCCTGTAATCGAGAATGACAAGCTGATCGGCATCGTGACGAGGGGCGATATCATCCGCGGACTGGCGGTTACCTGATAGTATCGATCTGGCTCGGTTGTATGATCGTCCAGTCGATCTTCACGCCGTTCATATCATACAGCGTCACACGCAGCGGAGTTTCAGGAAGTTCGGACGGCATCATCTCGACCTCGAGGTACGCTTCGTCTCCGACATTGATGTCCAAATCCTTTTTCGCCTTGCCAAAGAAGAGCCGCTTCTTTGACACCTTCCGCTGTACAACTATGTTGTTCCAGGTCTTACCTTCCGCGATCGATAGGATCTCGCAGGGGATTTTTTTATCTGGCTGATTCATGGGAGTCACATCCTCCGATTCACGCCAAATTATTTTAACGTTTTGACTGGTCATCGAGCATATTCTACCGTGCACTCCAAACCAGCCTGGAACAACCCCTCATCCAACCACGCCGCAAGTTATATATCGGGCACCTGAATAACAGATACCATCATGTCAATGTCGATCGGTCTCGCTGGAAAACCAAACTCCGGAAAGTCGACCTTCTTCAAATCTGCGACACTTGCGGATATCGAGATTGCAAATTATCCGTTCACAACGATCGATGCCAACCACGGCATCGCTTATGTGCGTACGAGATGCCCTTGCACCGACCTCGATGTTGTCTGCACAAACTGTGAGAATGGCGTCCGTTTCGTGCCGATCGAGGCGATCGATGTCGCAGGTCTCGTGCCTGATGCGCACAAAGGAAGGGGGCTTGGCAATGCGTTTCTTGATAACTTGCGCCAGGCGCAGGCGATCATCCATGTCGTTGATGCATCAGGCGGAACCGATATCGAGGGCAACCCGGTGGATATCGGTGAGCACGATCCACTTGACGATATCGGGTTTCTTGAGTACGAACTGACTATGTGGATCTACTCGATACTGAAGCGGAACTGGAGCCGCCTTTCAAAGAGGATACAGGCAGAGAACTTAAAGCCGGCAGTCGTGGTCGCAGACCAACTCGCAGGCGCGGGCGTCTCCATCTATCAGGCAAAAGCCGCGCTTTCCCGTTTTGGCGAGATATGCGCAAGACCTCCGCATCTCTGGGACAATTCGGACCTGCAGAATTTTGCAGACCTGCTCCGGATAGAGAGCAAGCCGATGATCATCGCAGCGAACAAAGCAGATATCGCACCGGAAGAGAACATCAAGAGACTCTGCGATCTCGATTACACCGTGATCCCGACATCTGCCGAAGCAGAACTTGCGCTCCGTATGGCTGACAAGAGCGGCGCAATCTCGTACGTTCCTGGAGATTCGGACTTCGAGATCATCTCAAACGATCTATCAGATGCACAGATCCGGGCTCTCGATAAGATTCGGGCTATGGTTACGAGTCTGGGCGGTACAGGCATCCAGCAGTGTATCAATGCGGCAGTCTTCGATCTCCTCGATCAGATCGTGGTGTATCCTGTCGAGGATGAGGCACGGTTCACAGACAAGAAAGGAAACGTCCTTCCGGATGCGTTCCTGATGCGAAGGGGCAGCACTGCACACGATCTTGCGTACCAGATTCACACCGATATCGGAGAAGGTTTCTTACATGCGGTCGACGCGCGGCAGAGGATGCGGATGGGACGGGAACTGGAGGACGGGGATGTGGTCAAGATCATCTCGACGAGATGATTGGAAATTTCTGGAAGAGTAACCGGACGATAGTGTTTTTTAGTTTTCAATTTTTATATTCCGAAGCACTTCCGGAAATCACATTGATGCCCGCCAATAAAAAAGTTCGGTTCACATCTCAGGCTCAGTCCCTCACGATCTCGGCAGCCCAAGCCCAAACTCATTGTGTAGCGCACGCACAGCCCTCCCCGCATCATCGCTTTGCACCACAAACGAGATGTTGTGCTCTGAAGAGCCCTGGCTGATCATGATCACATTGATGCCCGCGCTCCCCATCGCTGTGAAGACGCGTGCTGCAATACCAGGGATGCCGACCATGCCTGCCCCGACCACCGCAATTGCGCTGACATCCGGGTTCCTTGTCAACTCGCGTATCACCCCGTTTCTGAACTCTGACATGATGGCATCCACAGCGCGATCCAGATGCGACTCCTCGACAACGATCGAGATGTTCGCCTCGGACGACCCCTGACTGATCATGATGATATTCACGCCCGCATCTGCAAGCGCGCCAAATACGCGTGCTGCAACCCCGATGGTGCCGACCATGCCGGCTCCTGAGATGTTTATCAGCGCGATGTTTTCGATGACGGTGACTGCTTTCACGACCTCTTTGCCCTGCTCCTGGTCCTTCACCACAAGCGTGCCTGTAAAATCCGGATCGAATGTGTTTAGTACCCGCACAGGGAGATCGTGTCTGATCGCGGGTTCGATCGCACGCGGATGAAGCACCTTCGCGCCAAAGTACGAGAGTTCCATCACCTCGATGTACGAGATCAGCGGGATGTTGCGCGCATCCGGCACGATCTCCGGGTCTGCTGTCATGATCCCTGACACCTCCTTCCAGAACCAGATCTCATCTGCATCGATCGCATCACCTATCAGCGATGCCGAGAAATCGGATCCGCCGCGCCCGAGCGTTGTCGGGATACCGGATGCGTCTTCTGCGATGAAACCGGTGACAACCGGCACGCACTCGCGGATCAGCGGGAGCAAGCTCTCACGTATCCGCTCATTGGTGCCTTCAAGCGGTTTTGCTGCCCCGTATTCACTGTTGGTTATGATCCCGGCCTCTCTGCCTGTAAGATGCGTTGAAGAGATGCCGATCGAGCGGATCGCTCCTGATAGGATCGGTGCTGAGAGTAATTCCCCGTAAGAAGATATGTAATCGCTGGAACGGGGGGTCAACTCCCCGAGATAGCAGATCCCGGTCAAAGCCTGCTCCAGTTTGCATATCCTGCTGTCCAGTTCGACCAGTACCTGATTGAGAGCGATCTCGTCGTCGATTGCAATATTTGCTGCCCTGTAATGGATGTCTCGCAGATGCCCAACCAGTTCACGAACCGACTCGATGTTTCCAGCGTCCGTTACCATATCTGCCTGTTCCAGCAGATGATCCGTAACATTCTTAAGCGCAGAGGTCACAACGACCAGTTCATGGTCTCGATATCGGTTTATCAACTCAGCAACCCACTTTATCTTCTCGCCATCTGCGATCGAAGCGCCTCCGAATTTCATGACCAGCCGCATAGTTTGTTATGATGGGCGCGCTCACTTGAAAAAGATAGTGGTTTTATATCATTGGGGATATTCCATTCACCATGCTTTTTAATGATCTACTGGGCATCGCTGATGAGCCCGTGCAGCTCATAGAGAGGAGTTTCAGCGACCAGAAGACCTGCAAACTGACCAGACATTGTCTCGCAGAGATCGTCCGGTCAGGGATACCGTTTGGTGAAGTGATCCGGATAACAGGGCCGGGCGGACCGGGTGAACTGATCGGAATCGCGGTTCTGGAAAATTCGGAGGGTCAGGACTTCCGGATGATATTTGCCAACACGGTATGCAAAGATCCCGGTTTCACGGATCTGGGCGCCGGGTTGTGCGAACACGCCGGAAACGTCCGCACCGTGGAGACGACAGATTCGCAGTTCATGGACGCGATCATCGAGTATTATTCGATTATGCTCGTGAACCGGATGCTATGCGACCAGTGCATATCTGCAAAAAAACCGTTTTCAGAGATATTTTCAGAATCGCGTGTGGATAGGCTCACGACACTCTTGAAGACGATCGAACAGTCCGGCAACACCGATTTCGCAGGGATGGATATGCTTGAGATCTGCTGCGGCAACGGGATGGCGACGATTGCGCTCTCTGAACTGGGCTGCGATCCGTTCTGCCTGGATTCTGACCAGTGCGCGATCTGCGAAGGGCTCGAACACGGCGTGCTTGCCCCACACAGGTCAGCGGTTCTGGACGCTATAGAACTCTCGGCTTTCTTTGATGCGGAATCATTCGACTGTGTCATCGGATTCATGCTCGGTGCGATCTATCCGTTCAACAAGGATCTCTGGGCACGCATCATGTCAGAATCTGCTGTTTTGCTGCGTGAAAATGGACTTTTTGTATTTACAGTCCACAAGGAGGAGGAGATCGTAATCTTAAAGGAGGTTATGGACGAGATCGGGATGAGCGGAGAGATTATCGACAACCGGGACGATGCAGGGGTGTATGATCAGTGGGTGTATCTCGGGCGGAAAGAGGGTTCTGTGGGGTGAGGAATCAGGTGTCGATCTGATCTCCGGAAGCGTGACAGATTGAGGTATACTGAACCAATAACTTTACAACCAGACATTTCGATAAATGATTATCATGAAGTTGAAATCCATAATGCTCGCAGCACTGTTGCTTGCTGTGCTGTTTTCCGGGTGTATCGGTGACAAGGATAAGGCTGCACCGACTCCGACACCTACGCCGACGCCAGAACCGACGCCGACTGTGGCACCAACGCCAGAACCAACTGTGGCACCGACACCGGAACCGACCATGACACCGGTGACAAGAGAACCGAAAACCCAGAGGATATGGCTCGATGAGTGGTCATTCAAACCCCGGAATCCAACAATTCATGTTGGAGATGCGCTGCAGTGGCACAACAATCAAGGTATCCGGCAGATGAGATGGAATGAAAGTACCAAAGAGTCGGAGAACATTCAAGAAACCCCTGTATACGACTTCGTACTGGTAAGCGAAGATGGGCTCTGGGAGAATCAGACGATCATCCTCGGCAAGAAGTTCAGCTATACATTCAACACATCTGGCAACTACACGTATTACTGCCAGAGATTCAGGGGGACGATGAGCGGAACCGTGACCGTGCTTCCGTGATTCAGGCGACGGAATGTGCAGCTGCCGGCACAGGTTCATGCATCGCAGCGGTCACGCGGAGTTCTTGCTCGCTGGTCCGCTCTGACATGTAGACAGAGGCAACCTCGTCAAACTTGAGTAACTGCGCGACGATCTGACTCTCCTCGTTTAATTTATACAGCATTGCCCGTCCGATCTTTCTGGTAGGAATTACGAGATTCCATTCCTCCAGAATTCTCCAGTGCCGGTTTATCGTAGTCCAGCCGATGCCTGCGTGTTCTGCGATCTCGGTTTTGGAGTAATCGTAGCCAAGGTGGTCTATCAGAAAATCCAGCATCTTTATTGCCGGAGTTTCTCCGAAGATGTGTTTTAGTGCCATGTTGTGTGTGAACGCCTGAAATATGAGAGGTCTAAAGTTTTTCGCACAGTAAGGGGTATAGGTATTTAACATTGCGCTGATACCTGCCCCCGAAGTCATCACCCAGATCAGAACCGTATAAAAGAGATAAACGAGATATTGAAGACATGCCCCCCATCACCGAACACGGAACAACAGTAGAACTCGAAGGCGCGTTCTACAACCCCTACATGACCCCTGATCGCGATCTCGCGATCGCAGTCCTTGCAGCATTCGACCGCACGGTTGACCCCATCGAATCGTACCTCGACACGTTCGCTGCAACCGGCATCCGGGGCTTACGTGCCGCAACGGAACTTAAGCTTACCGTCACGCTCAACGACCGGGATCCGGATGCCGCATACCTGATCCGGCAAAATATCACCTTAAATAACCTGCAATCGTCCTGTGTTGCCACAAACGAGGATGCGAACGTCCTGCTCCACCAGAGACGGTTCGATGTCGTCGATATCGACCCGTTCGGATCGCCTGCGCCGTTTCTTGCCGCGGCATCGCGCTCGGCAAGGAAGATGCTCTGCATAACCGCGACCGACACGGCACCGCTCTGCGGGGCGCACCTGAACGCAGGGATCCGCAAATACGCGTCTGTGCCGATGAACAACGAGTACCACGCCGAGATCGGGGTTCGGGTGCTGATGGGCGCGATCGCACGGACGCTTGCGGTGCAGGAGAAGGCGATAGTTCCGCTCCTCGCTTATGCGAGAAGGCATTACGTCCGCGTGTACGCAAAGGTGCTGAAAAGCGTTTCTTCTGCTGATAAGTCGATGCAAGAACTTGGTTTCATCGCCCACTGCCGCCACTGTAGTTTCAGGACATGGGCATCCGGTCTTGCGCCCGCGATCTCTGATAGGTGCCGGATATGCGGGTCGCGGATTGTGGCTACCGGTCCTCTATGGCTTGGACGGCTGCACGATCCCACATTCCTGGGATCGGTTCTTTCTGAGCTGGTCGATCGGGAATCCGATAAACAATCGATCAAACTCGTGGAGATGTGCAGAGACGAGATCGATGTCCCGACATTCTATGATCAACACAAGATCTGCCGCGCACTTAAGATTCCACCGATCCCGATCGATGCGGTGGTCGATAAACTTCAGAATTCCGGGTTTGCAGCATCGAGAACGCATTTCTCAGGAACATCGTTCAAGACTGATGCAGATATCCGTGCGATTGCTGAGATACTCTCGAGGGGTCGGTATCTGACGGGTTAATGTTTCGAGGGGGACTACATGAAGGGGCTTGCTATGTATCGTTTTCGGGCGGATCTTTGAAAGATTAGTCTGATATCCAATCGGTGCAGATGGGAACAACCTATAACTCGATTTGTCGGACGGCAAGGTTCATGCAAACCCTCTACTTCGGTAGATATGTCTCAATGATTGTATCGATCTCCTTTCTTCTTTTTGGATTAAGAGATATCTCCAATCCGCAAGATGTCGGTTTCGAGAACAATAAACCGGATTTGATTAAATCTTTCGAGAACGTTCTTTGTCTCGCCCTTCAGATGCTTTGGTATCCCGGTGGTCAATCTATCAAAGCTTGTATGTGCGCCGCCCCACTTTCCGCGTCTTTTCAGCTTCTTTAGTATCGCCCGCTTTCAGCACATCTGTATTGTCCATATTTTTGAGACTTTTTATTATCTTCTGGGAATTGGGTTTTGGAAAACCACAGAGAGCACAGAGGACACCGAGAAAACAGCAACTCTCTGTGCCCTCCGTGTCCTCTGTGGTTAATCTTCTTCGCCATAATC
>Ga0209121_10006437_pt1 | contig 10314 bp, 6 predicted proteins | sample Cruoilmetagenom3_FD_187292 | JGI IMG/M metagenome (GOLD analysis project Ga0209121, IMG submission 187292) | Oil polluted marine microbial communities from Coal Oil Point, Santa Barbara, California, USA - Sample 3 (SPAdes) (version 2) | ecosystem: Environmental > Aquatic > Marine > Oil seeps ...
TAGGAGAAAAAGGGCTTGTCTGGCCAAACCCGGCTGTGGGAATTCTTTATCTTAATGGAATCAGTCAAACTGTGCTGCTGGATGTGACCGGCCGAAAAGTAGCTGAGCTTCAGCCGGGTGCGAATGATTTGCAGCATGTTCCGGCCGGGGTTTACTTTGCCCGGAGCAAAACCGGTGTCAGGCAGAAGGTGGTTATCAGGAGGTAGAGCAGCGCCGAAGCTGACCAACGGCTGCTTAGAAAACAGTCGTTGCTATTTCAGGATTGTTTCAACCAGTTTGTCTATTTCGGTTAGTTCGGGCTTGAGCATTTCCCGCACCATTGCGCGCAGCTTGCCGATGCTTTTGATATTGCCCGGCCCGCCGGCAGCAATCCACTTCTTTACCTTATCATGACACTTCTTTCCCAATTCTGCAAGTTCTCTGTGATGTGGATTCCCGCCGTCGTATAGTGGGATGGGTGCCACATCAAATACCTTCTTCACAACATGAGGATGTTGTTTCTGCTTCTTGCGGCGGAAGGGCTGCAGATAGCTGTCGACGATTCGTGAGTTAAGCGTCGCCACTAGGAATAGTGCTTCAAGTCTGCTATTTGTATCTAGCGCATAAGTCGTGCAGTCCGCTAAGAAATTGCTGGTCACGACTCGCTGCTCGCCAATTCTGAAGACCATCCGTTCAGATGGATTTGTCACGGAGGCTAACATGATTCTGTTTACGTCAGGGTAGAGTACTCGATACTTCGCCCGAGGGTTCTGACTTGTAAGATTCTTGCGGTAGTCCAGCCACCCTAATGCGGAAATCTGTTCTGCCTTTGAGGTGCGGCGTTTTGTCCATTCCGCTTCCGCAGTTTCAAGCCATTCTGCCAGATGGTAGTAGCCATGATTCCTAGCCTTTTCAGCATCCACGAGCTTAAAGTTGTCTCTCTCCGGCTCGATTGGTAGCACAACCAATCGGTAGCCAAGATGGCCGAAAGGTAGCAAATCGGTTGAAAGAAGTGTTGCATATAGAAATCGGCTTTCAACTGTGCCTTTTAGAAAAACCGATTTGTATGCGGGCTTTGCTTGCTTCCGGGCGCGGTCTGCGGTTTCCAGCGGCGGTAAATCAGGGTCAAAGCCAAGTGGCGATGGCTTTATCTGAACGAACCAGAACGACCGGGGCACGATTATTGCGCCTTCAGCAAATCGAGACTTGTAATAACTTGTTCTTACTGTTGCGCCGCCTTTGCCGGTTGTCCAGTATGAGCGCTTGCCTTGGATTTGGAGCGATATTTTAACTTTGTCTATGGTGAGCGCAGTTTCAGCTTCTAGGAGTGAAGCGTTCTTGCGGTTCAGTTTGCCGCTCAGAATCTGACCCGATACAGGGTATTTCATTCCGGTGTATTCCCTTTTGTCCGCTATGAGAACGCATGAAGGGACATTGAACAAAGGCTCGACCCCTTCGCAGTCCCAAATCTCGCGCCAGAACAGACCGTAACCGGTGTCAAAGGATAATATGAAGCTGCGTCGGCGGATGCCGTCATGCTGGTCAGCACTGAACAGACTCTTAGGCATTACGAATGCTATTGTGCCTTTTGGCTTCAGGTAGTAGTCAGCCGAGTGAACTAGAAACAGCGACGCGATTTCAAGATGGGGGACGTGTTCTCCCCGCGCTTTGAGTATGTGATAGGTTCTTGTGGTTTGATGCTTCAGGAATTTCTGATACCCGGGCTCAAAGTATCGGTATGCAATCCAGGGAGGATTGCCGACCACGAAATCAAACTTGCGCCTGAAGAACAGTGGTTTGTAGATGTTTTTGAGCACAAATGCCCAAATCGTGTCCCGTTCTTTGTCAATGAAATGCTTGAGTGCATCGGCGATGGCAAACAGGTTTTGAACCAGGGTTTCATCGTTTGCTGCCGGAAAGCGCTGAGCGGTAAGAAAGTTATGGAAGGAGTCAAGCGTAATCGTAATTCGCCTACCTTTGTTCTGCCGGGCAAATTCCTTCACCAGTTCGACTGACAGGTCATACAGTCCAGGTTCTTCCAGGGTTTTTGAAGGGAGTCTGACCGTTGCACCATCCAGTTCGACCTCATAACCTGGGGATAGGACAACCGTCTCGCCACTTGCCAAAGTTTGCGCAACCTCTGTTTGACCTTTGTATTCAGGCAGCTTGACCGTATTTGCCAAATAAATGGGGACGGCAATCGGCTTCTTGCGTTTCTTGAGTAAATCTCCTAAGGCAAGGACATAGTTGGTCTTGGCGATGATTACTGCGAGCGGATGGACATCAGCACCGTGGACAGATTCGCGGATGTGATTCAAGGTGGCGCGTGAACGGCCCAGCCTGGCTATTTTCTCCCGGATTGCAAGGTAGAGGAATGTGCCGGAACCGCAAGCCGGGTCCAAGAACGAACCTTGAGGATTCTCATCCAGCAGTTTGCGGACGATGCGATGAGCAAGCCAGTCGGGTGTGTAGAATTCTCCGAGGTCGTGACGGGTCGCCGGGTCAACAAGTTCCTGATACAGCGATTTCAAAACATCTTCAGAAAGTTCACGCAAGTGGTAGCTCTGTAGAAGACTGAAAAGCCGGCGAACAATATCTACTCCGATTCTTTGCGCTCCTTTGCGCGCCAGCCAGGAGAAAAAGTCCTCTTCGATGAAGTTCTCTACCCCCTGCCTCTTGAATAGTTCCCCTTCAAGCATTTCGAGAATCTGTTCATCATCCGGCAGGGTCTTGGTTTCGCTGATGCGCATCCAGGCCATGAGCTTTGCAAGCGTAGCGAGATAAGTATGTCGGATGAAAAGCTCGTCTCCAGCGACCTCGCTCCCATAAACGATTTTCAAGTACTTGTCCCAACTATCGAATATTACCGCAAAGGTGCTCTGGGTCTTAAGTTCTTGCCAAAGCGCAAGAAGGGTGTTTGTTGCAGTCTGGAAGGCATGGCTTTTTGTCCCAAAGTCTTTAACGATTGCTTCGCTGGTTGGATGTAGAGGTTCCTTGCGCAGAAAGTAACGGTCAAGCCAGAAGAAGACCTCTTCTGGTTTAAGCTTTGTCCAGTCGGTTTCTTCCAGAACCTGCAGGTCTATCACATCAGAATTTATTTCCTTTGCTTTCGGTTTTCCCAACTTGGGCGAATAGGTGAGGAAACGGACGCCGTCGGTAGCAATGCAAAGGTATGGAATGCGGGCATCCGGCTTTTCCTGAGACCAGAGGATAGCTACATAGCGGCGCAATTGCCCTTCGGCTTCAGCTTTCTTTTTCAGGATATTTGCTTCAAACTCAATTACTACATTGCCAAAAAGGTTGTCCACCCTTCCTCTAAGAATCCGGTCCTTCTGCTTGACTTTCAGGAATTTCTCAATCCCGGCGACATATGATTCTATAAAGCCTGGTTCCAAGCCCAAGAGCTCGTGCACAAGCATAGCGAACAGGTGTGAACGGGCAGATTCGCTTTTCAGCGGCTTGACTTGGCGCAGGTATTTGGCAATGGGTTTATCCCAATGGGTCTTGCGGATATCGGGTATGCGCGTTGGCTTTTCAGTAAGTTTGGTCTTTTTCCTCATCTGTTGATTTCCCTTTTCTGTCAGCCAATCGCAGTGCAAGTTCGTATGCAGCAGCTATCCGAATAATCTTCCTATCAGACAGCCCCTTGATTTCCAATAGCTTTTCTAAGGGTTGATTGGCGAGTCCTTCAAGTGACCCGAACTTCTCAAGGACTTCTTCGGCGATTGCCTCGGCTGGTTTGTCCTTGATCCCTGGAGAGATTATTATGGCGAGCAACTCCTTGTCGCTCAGGCTCGCTGCGCCTTGCTCGCGCAGCTTTCCACCCGGATGCGTCCAGCTATCGAACAAAGTGACATCCCTTTTCAAGACCGACGAGGTTACCTGGAACAAGCATTACATCTTTTATACCCGAAACCGGTTGCGGGGTCAATAGTGGGTGTAGCTGCGGGTTCTTCTTGAGGGCGTGTTCGCAGGTTGAGCGCAAGACTTCTCATGCCGGAGAAAACAACGGAAGTTCAACTGGCTATAGTGGGCACGAAGCTGAATGCACCTCGGTTTTCCAACGAGCCAGCGGCTGTTCAGGCATAGCCAAAGGTTTCTTTTGTCAAAAACCGGACTAAAATTGGGTTTGGTATCGGGGATTGTTTCGGGAATGGATTCGGGAATAAGACCTGGAAAGATTTCGGGAATACAATCCGGGTCAGTTGCGCGTTGGAATCCAGCGATTGAACCAAAAGAAGCGCCAGGAAGCATTACTCGATGAATATCTCCGAGCATTCCGGGATTAGTATCTCCGAGCATTTCTCGATAGAAATCCGGGTTTGAACCAGGAAAAGAATCTCAATGCAGAAAAGAATTCATTTCCGGGATAATATCCGGGACAAAATCCCGAATACAATCTGGGAACAAAACCGGAAGAGAACCAAAGAGGGGGGCGGTGGAGGGGGTATGCCCTAAAAAAACGGCTATAAATTGCAGAAGTGCCTGACCGAAAACAAGTTACATGGCTGATTAGCTGGCCCGGCCGTTAATCGCGCCGGGATTTCGGGTCGGACTGAATGGAAAGACCATATTCCTTTCATGAAACCTTGAAGTTTGTGGCGATCTCGGCGAGCTGGCCGAGTGGGAGAAGACCGAACAGGTGTTCACCCGGCCCAAGGACAAGCGGACCGAATTTCCCTGCCCAGCGCAAACCGCTAAACGACCGCAAGCGGGCGGCGGAGAGCAGAATACCATAACCGGCCCTGTTGCCTCATATATGGATCTGCTCGAAGGACCTCCGCGGCTTGACCTGAGCCGGGTTTTCCCTATGATTGGCGTTCTTAGACAAAAGGCCCAGGAGGCAATGTGGAATTTAGAAATTTGAAGGTCAGCGAAGCAGATGGTATCGGCTGGCTGAGGTTCGGCCGGCCGCCGGTAAATGCGCTCAATACCGAGACTCTGTTTGAAGTGGAGCGTGCGTTCGACTGGTTTGAGAAACAGGACGATGTGTTGGTAGTTGTTCTGACCGGCGAGGGCAAGGCGTTTGTCGCGGGTGCTGATATTGCCGAGATGAAGGATTTTTCGCCGATGCAGGCGCGGGAGTTTTCCCGCCATGGTCACCAAGCGATGGGTAAGGTCGCAAGCATCGGGAAGCCGGTGATTGCAGCAATTAACGGTTTTGCCCTGGGTGGTGGTTGTGAGATTGCGCTTGCCTGTGATATTAGGGTAATAGCAGATTCGGCCAGGATAGGACAGCCCGAAGCGAAACTGGGTCTTGTTCCGGGTTTTGGCGGAACCCAGCGTCTTCCCAGGCTGGTCGGTCCAGGAATCGCCAAGGAGTTGATTTACACGGGCGAAGCGATTGATGCATCTCTGGCTTTGCGTATCGGTCTTGTAAACAGGGTCGTGCCTAAGGAGAAGCTGCTTGATTATGTGACTGAGCTCGCAAAGAAGATTGCCCGGAACGGACCGAATGCGTTGCGTCTGGCAAAGGCGACTATCGACAAAGGTCTTGATGCCGACCTGACAACCGGAAATTCTTACGAGGCTGCGGCTTTTGGCAAATGCTTTTCTTCGGGCGAATCGGCCGAGGGTATAGCCGCTTTTCTTGAGAAACGCAAGCCTGAGTGGCGAGTGACGAATTCATAGAAAGGAGCAAGTAATGACGATAGGAAGGGCAAAGGAAACTGTTATTCTTGGTATGGCCAGGACTCCGGTGGGTAAATTCATGGGTTGCCTCGCGGGGGTGCGTGCACCCAAGCTCGGGGCTATTGCTATCAAAGAGGCTGTGAAGCGTTCCGGAATAAACCCTGCCGGAGTTGAAGGCGTGATTATGGGTAATGTGTGCCCGGCCGGAATCGGACAGGCACCGGCCCGCCAGGCTGCGGTTATTTCCGGGCTTTCACCCGAGATTCCAGCTTTGACCGTGAACAAAGTTTGCGGTTCAGGCATGATAGCTGTTTCGCTCGCTTGCCAGATGATAAAGGCCGGGGATGCAAATCTGATTGTTGCTGGTGGTCAGGAGTCGATGTCAAATGTGCCATATTATCTGAAGCGGTTGCGGACCGGTCAGAAGATGGGTGATGCCAAACTGCAGGACGGGATGATTTACGACGGTATCTGGGACTTTTTCGGCGATGTTCATATGGGTGCTTTGGCTGACTTTACTGCCAAGAACTCAAATATCAGCCGCGAGGAACAAGATAAGTGGGCTTTGCGCAGCCACCAGCGGGCCGTTGCAGCAATCAGAGAGGGCAAATTCAAGGAGCAGATTGTTTCGGTTCCGGTTCCCCAGCGTCGGGGTGAGCCGAGGCTTGTTGACACGGATGAAGGGCCGCGGTCAGATACAACGCTTGAGAAGCTGGCGAAACTGAAGCCGGCTTTCACCAAGGATGGCACAGTTACCGCGGGCAATGCTTCCTCGATAAATGATGGCGCTGCTGCCCTGGTTGTAGCAAGTGAGACTTATGCTCAAAAGAAGGGGTTAGCGCCAATGGCAAGGATTGTTGCTTACAGCACCGGCAGCGTGGAACCGAAGATGCTTTTTTACGCACCGATAAAGGCGGTCCGAACCCTGCTTAAGATTCAAGGTGTAAATGTTGACTACTTCGACTTAATAGAGTTGAATGAGGCTTTTGCTTCCCAGTTTCTGGCTGACAGCAAAGAACTCGGGTGGAATCTGGACAAGGTGAATATCTATGGTAGCGGAATTTCGATGGGCCACCCGGTCGGGTGCACCGGTGCGCGGATTCTCATTACCCTGATTTATGCGTTGAGGGAACGCGGGCTCAAGAAAGGGCTTGCTGCAATCTGTCTTGGTGGGGGTGAGGCCTCGGTAATGAGTATCGAGCTGCCGTAGTCAGTGGCGGTTTTTCATACTGCAAGTGCGGCTGAGACAATAAACCTCGGCCGCAGGTTTGCCGCGAGGCTCAAGGTAAAGGATGTCGTGGCATTCTATGGCGAACTTGGCAGCGGCAAGACTACGATGATAAAAGGTATCGCAGGAGGACTCGGGGTAAATGAGGTAGTTAAGAGTCCGTCTTTTGTGATTATTACCGAGTATCAGGGAAGGGTCCCGGTTTATCACATCGACCTTTACAGGATTAGTAAACCGAACGAACTGGAAGGGTTCGACCTTGAAGAATATTTTGAAGCCGAAGGTGTATGTCTGATTGAATGGGCCGAACGGGCAGAAAGTCTGCTTCCGGAAAGGACAATCCGAGTGCGGCTGGAATTGGCAGGGAAGGGACGAAGGATAGAGATAGGTGAATGATGGCTATGCGCTGAGTCGGGCCAGTAGTTTATCAATATCGCTGTCGAATGTTGTGGTCTTATTCGGCCCGACAACAGTCGCTTTGCCGGCCTTGAGTGTGACTTTCAGAAGTCCCAGTCTGCGGGCATGAATCCTGACCAGGGCTATTTTGAAAAGATTCTCGACAACATGCGGGTAGTGTCCGAAACGGTCGATGAGTTCTTCCTTAAATTCTTCAAGTTCTGTTCTGCTTTCCAAACCGAGCAGGCGGCGGTACAAGGCAACCCGTTCGAATGCATCGGGCACATATTTTCCCGGAAGAAAGGCATTCGCTTCGAGTGACAGTTCGGGTTCGGGCTGGACGGTTTCGCCTCTGATATGTGCCGTTGCCTCTTTGAGCATTTCGGCATACAGGGCAAGACCGATACGGGCAACATGGCCGTGCTGCCGTGTGCCGAGGAGGTCACCCGCGCCTCTGATTTCGAGGTCGCGCAGCGCCAGCTTGAATCCAGAACCAAGACGGGAATATGCGAGTAGGGCTGATAGCCTTTTTCTGGCTTCGTGGGTAATTTCGCGGCGGAGAGGAACAAGAAACAGGGCATAAGCTTGGCGTCCGGACCGGCCGACCCGGCCGCGCAACTGGTGCAGGTCACTGAGTCCGAACATATCAGCGCGGTTAACGATTATCGTGTTGACATTGGGCATATCAAGACCGGATTCAACGATTGCGGTTGACAGGAGAATCTGGTGTTTTCCTGCAGCGAAATCGAGGTACATCTGTTCCAGTTTACAAGACCGCATTCTTCCGTGAGCGAGTGCGATGTCAAACCCGGGGAAAAGGCGGTGCAGCCGGTTTGCAACCGAGCGGATGGAAGCTATCCGGTTATGCACAAAGAATACCTGTCCACCGCGGTTGATTTCACGCATCACATATTTGACAATAAGGTTGTCATCCCAGGGTGCTATTTCTGTTTGGACTTCGCGGCGGCCGGCCGGCGGGGTATGAATCGTTGATATATCCTGAAGTCCGGCGAGCGCAAGGTATAGGGTTCGCGGGACCGGGGTGGCAGTGAGGATGAGAACATCAACCGATGCCTTGAGCTGTTTGATTTGTTCCTTCTGCCGCACACCGAATTTCTGTTCTTCGTCGATTATGAGCAGGCCGAGGTCGCGGAATTTCATCTTTGAACCGAGCAACAGGTGTGTGGAGATAATGATGTCAACCTTGCCCGCGGCGGTGTCAGCAAGAATCTGTTTTCGCCGGGCGGGTGTGACAAGCCGTGAAAGCATCTCGATGTGGAGCGGGAAAGGTTTGAGCCTTTGGCAGAATGTTGTATAGTGCTGATAGCACAGCACAGTGGTTGGAACAAGCAGGGCTACTTGTTTCATGCTGGAGGTTGCTTTGAGCGCGGCGCGCAGGGCAATTTCAGTCTTGCCATAACCGACATCACCGCACACCAGCCGTTCCATCGGGCGATGGTTTTCCATGTCCTTTTTGACAGATGCAAGGGTATCGAATTGGTCGGGTGTTTCCAGGTAAGGGAAAGATGCTTCCAGTTCTGCCTGCCATTCACTGTCATGGACAAAGGCATTACCGCGCGCCAAGCTGCGCCGGGCCTGAATTGCCAGGAGTTCCTGGGCGTATTCTGCGCTGGCTCTGGCAGCCCTGGCTTTGGCCAGAAGCCATGACCTGCCGCCGATACGGTCGAGCCTAGGCGGTGTATCCTTGGTGCCGATATAACGGTCTAACAGTCCTAAATTCTCTATTGGGACATAAACCCGGTCATCGCCTGCATAGCGCAGGGCGATATAATCCTTCTCAATCCCTTCGTAGCTGAAACGGCGGGTGCCTTCGAACCGTCCGATTCCATAGTTTATGTGGACGATATAGTCACCAGGGCGGAGGGTGATGAGGTTATCAATGGGAACTCCTTTGAAGCGATGTCTGATTGTTTTTCGATAGGGCGTTCCGTAAAGCTCGCATTCAGTGAGGAGGGTATAATTAGCACCTGGATTTGTGAAACCACTGCTGATGTTGCCAATGATATAAGTGGGTTTGTCTCCAAGCAGGCTTTTAATTCTTGCACACCGTTCCTGGGTATTGCAGGCGATAAAATAGCGGTGTCCAGATGTTTCCATTTCAGACCGCAGGAGCCTGAAGTTGCCAAGATAACTGGGCATCCTGGAGCATCCGAAATCGAGGTCTGCTTCTGCATCGTGGGTTATTCTTACTGAAGGCACGATATTGCTAAGGGGCGCTTCGCTGATTATTACCGAGGAGTCTGGCAGGAGTTCGGCTGCGGTTCTGTGCGAGGGTCGCGGTTGCCAGAGGGTATGGATTTCTGTGGTGTTGATTCGTTTGATTGAACGTTGTGAAAGCGGGTCGAATTTGCGCAGAGAAATCAATATGTCATCCAGAAATTCCACCCGGACTGGTTGCTCATGTTTTTCCGGAAATACATCAACGATACCACCGCGAGTTGCGTATTCACCCGATTCTGTGACGAGGTCCACCCGTTCGTAATCCGCTTCTTCAAGCCATTTGATGAATGATTCGATTGTGTGCGACTGATTAAGCCGCAGAAAGAGAATCAGTTTCTCCGTCGGGACCGGCTCGGGTGCATAGCTCTTCAGATTTTTGCAGGTTGTAATAATAACCCCAGGGACATTGAGTTCAGACATTTCATTCAAGGACATGGTCAGGTCAGGGTCGAGAACTATGTGCTTTGCCTCGGGATGCATTGTCCGAAGGTCGCTAACGGTCTGACTTGTATCGCTGTTGTCTTTCAGGACAAGGACAACCGGGCGTTGAAGTCTGTTGGTTAGCCCGGCTGCCAGCATGGAGCGTGCAGCGTTTGCTGTTCCAGTAACAGTGACCTGTTCGCCACAGGCTATTCTGCGGCTCAATTCAGCCATGGCCGGATGAGATGAGAAAAGCTGGACTAAAGTGTCAATGGTTCTTTTCGCTGACATGTTCAATTCTATGTCAGAAGATGATAGCTGTATTCAACCGTGAAGCAGATGTAATTAATAGTGGAGCTTTATGAATGAGGGGGGCTAAGCCCCCCTCTGGAAGTCCGCAGTGAGACTACCTTTTCTTT
>Ga0209121_10006438_pt1 | contig 10312 bp, 11 predicted proteins | sample Cruoilmetagenom3_FD_187292 | JGI IMG/M metagenome (GOLD analysis project Ga0209121, IMG submission 187292) | Oil polluted marine microbial communities from Coal Oil Point, Santa Barbara, California, USA - Sample 3 (SPAdes) (version 2) | ecosystem: Environmental > Aquatic > Marine > Oil seeps ...
ATTTCCTGACCAAAATGGCATAAAATAATTTTTGTTTGATTGACCATAAAAATACCTCGGCGGGACGTTTCAATGCCTGCCATCTTCGGTTGGTTCTAGTATATTATTTGGGATGATAATTGTCAATTAGACAAGTGTTATAATTATTTTATGCCATTTTGGTCAGGAAATGAAGCGATTGTTGCCGGAGCAATAAAAGCGGGGGTCAGGTTTTTTGCCGGCTATCCGATTACGCCGGCCTCGTCGATTATGGAAAATTGGGCCCGCCGACAGCTTCGCAGTCCTGGCGGGCAAGCTCGGCAAAAGTTGGTTTTTCTTCAGAGCGAGGATGAAATCGCGGCCGTTCATCAAATAATTGGCGCTGTTTTATCAGGTACGCCTGCTTTTACCGCCACTTCCGGTCCAGGTTTTAGCTTAATGCAAGAGGGATTGGGTTTGGCCTTTACCTATGGCGCGCCGATTGTTGTTGTTGATGTCATGCGTTCCGGGCCTTCAACTGGGAAGCCGACCCGAGCCGGTCAGGGGGAAATTTTAAGTTCCCGTTTCGGTACTCATGGCAGTGTTTTGCCTTTTGTTTTTTATCCGACTTCAGTGGAAGAATGTTATTTATATACTATAAAGGCGTTTGAGATTGCCTGGAAGTATAAAGTGCCGGTAGTTTTATTGAGCGATGCTTATCTTTCCTCACTGCGGGAAAAAACCCAAAACCTGAAACCAGAAACCCGAAACCAGAAACCTCCAAAACTGTGTCACTATAGTGGTTTAGTAGATAGGCAAGCCATTGCTAAGAAAATCGCTGGAATCAAGAGAATTGCTGCCAAAAATTACCGTTTTTATAATTTATGGGGAAATGAGAAGTCGGATACTTTGTTGATTGGACTTGGTTCGATGGCACGGGCCCTGCGGGCTTTTGAAAAAAGTTATCAAATTTTTGCTCCAATAAGGATTTGGCCCTTTTTGGCGGATGACATTCAAAAAATAGCTAGAAATAAGAAACGGGTGGTGATTGTTGAAATGAATCAAGGTCAGTATGTCCGAGAGGTGGAGCGGGTTTTAAAGAGAAATGTGGATTTTATTTCTTATCAAGACGAGACGATCGATTTGGACAAATTAAAATTCTTAATTTCTAACTCGTTAACTCGTTAACTTGTTAATAAATAATAATGAACTAACTAATGAATAGCTGGCTTAATACTACCGATTTTATCTGGTGTCCTGGTTGTCCATTGATTTGGGGAGCCATAACTTTGGCGCGGATTTTCAAAGAATTGGGATTAAAACAGACGAATACTTGGCTGGTTTCCGGTATTGGCTGCACCGGCCGAATGGCTAATTATTTTAACTGTCGGACAGCCCATACTACTCATGGTCGGGCGATTTCAGTGGCTGAAGGCATTAAATTGGCCGATCCACAAAAAGATGTTTTTGTGGTTTCCGGCGACGGCGATCTTTTATCTATTGGCCTTAATCATTTGATTCAGGCAGCGCGGCGCAATGCGCCAGTTAAAGTAATTTGTTTTAATAATTTTCTTTATGCGATGACTGGTGGCCAGACCAGCCCGACCACGCCGCAAAAAACGCTGACCAAAACTCATCTTGGTGGTTCCCCTTATTTGCCGATAGAGCCAAAAGAGCTTTTTCGAGTTTTCCCCGACGCTTTTTTTGGCCGGGTAAAAGTTTATCAATATAAGGCGCTGTTTGATTTAGTTAAAAGGGCCTATCAACATCCGGGCTTCGCTTTTATTGAACTAATTAGTTCTTGTCGTACTTATGGAAAAAAGTAAAATCTTGATAATCGGTTTTGCTGGTCAAGGCGCGCTTTGGTTGGGCAAAAAAATTGCCAGAGAAGTTTTGGCCAGGGATCCGAAAAAATTTGTTAGTTTTTTGGCCGAATACGAGGCGGGAGTGCGAACCGGTGAGAGCCGAGCGCAGGTGGTTATTGGCAGTGAGCCAATTGCCTGTCCTTTTATTGAACAACCGGATATTTTGGTAGAATTAGAAAATTCCCAAATTAAATTTGCTAATCAGATGGTAGAATTAAAAGGGGAACAGAGAGTAAATCAACTTGCCTTGACAGAAATTTTGAAGCGCTTGGAAATTAAACAACAGATGAACAAATGAATAAATATGATGTAGCCGTTTTGGGTTCTGGCCCGGCAGGGCTAACTGCCGCTATTTATCTTTCTCGAGGCGGTTTTAAAGCTTTGGTTCTAGCTGGTGATCAGCCGGGAGGCCAATTGACTTTGACGACCGATGTTGAAAACTACCCCGGTTTTGAGAGTATTTCAGGAGAAGAGTTGGTGGGTCGAATACAACACCAGGCGGAGAAATTTGGTGCGAAAATTATTATTGACTCGGCTATATCCATAAAACAAGCAACAAGGAAGTTTTTAGTCAAGACTCGAAACAAAAAAGAGTATTCTGCCAAAGCCCTTGTTGTTGCCACCGGTGCTTCGGCGAGATGGCTAGACGCGCCCGGGGCAGGGAAGTTTAAAGGTAAAGGTATTTCTGCTTGCGCTGTTTGCGACGGGCCGTTCTTTAGAAATAAAATCGTTGCCGTTATCGGTGGCGGCAATGCCGCCCTAATCGAGGCCGAATTTTTAGCACGGTTGGCTCAAAAAGTTTATTTGATTCATCGGCGGGAGAGTTATCGAGCCGAGAAAATTCTTCAAGATAGAATTTTAAAAAATAAAAAGATAACTCTCTTGTTTAATAGCCAAGTGAAAGAGTTTTTGGGGGAAGAAAAATTAGCCGCCTTATTATTGGAAACAAGTTTTAGGATGGAGGGGGATAGACGTGCTCAGGAAGTGGCCATGTACCCACAGAAATATGGAAAAATTGACAGTCAAAATAATGAAAAAATGATTTGGCGATTAGCGCTTGATGGTGTTTTTATTGCCATTGGTCATAAACCTAACACCGATTTCTTAAAAGGGTTTATTGAATTAGACGAAAAAGGGTATGTTAAAACTCAAAGTGAAGTTTTTGCCTCAGTAAAGGGTGTTTTTTCTGCTGGAGATTGTGTTGATTGGCAATACCGTCAGGCGATTACCGCAGCCGGTATGGGATGTAAAGCGGCGATAGAAACAGTAGAATACTTGAAATCTAAAAACTAATTTTTCGCTTTTAGTTTAAATTATGAGATTGCCTAATTCTTTACAAAACTTGATTACTGTTTTTGAGCAGTTGCCGGGAATCGGGCCGAAAACAGCGGCTCGGTTAACTTTTTATTTGTGGCAAACGCCCAATCATTATGTTGAAAAATTTGCTCAAGCGCTACTTGATTTAAAGCAAAAGACAAAACAGTGCTCGGTTTGTTTTAATTTAGACGAGCAAAATCCTTGTTCGATTTGTGCCGATAAAAACCGTGATCACTCGTTGATTTGCGTGATAGAGCAGCCATTAGATATTATTGCTTTTGAAAAAATGGGGGGCTATTTGGGAACTTATCACGTTTTGGGTGGAGTGATTAACCCTTTGGAACACATCGGGCCTGACGAATTGCATATTCAAGCACTTCTCGATCGAATTCGGGCGGGAGGAATAAAAGAAGTAATTTTGGCCACCAATCCCACCATGGAGGGCGAAGCCACCGCCAGTTATATCGCCAAAAAAATCAGTCAACTGAAACCCTGCCCGCTCGTGCCCCAGGCCGCCTCGCCTTGCTTGGCTGGCGGGCGAGCTCGCAGTGGCAGGCGGGCCGAAACCAGAAACCTGAAACCCATCAGTGTTTCCCGTCTTGGTCGGGGCCTTCCTACCGGCGCGGACATTGACTATGCCGATGTTTGGACTTTAAAGCAGGCCTGGAAAAACAGGACTACTCTTCCTGAAGATAAGTCTTAATTTTCTGAATACTAACCCTAAAATAAGAAGCGAGATTTTCTATTAACTGGGTTTTTATTTTTTGTCGGTAGGATTTACTTTTAATTTTGATTGTTTTTTGTGTGACTTCCCAAGTTTCTCGGATATAGCAACTAAGCCAGTCATTTTGTTTATATTTTTTTTGAATGTGAAGGTATTTATGGCTGATTAGAGGAATGACAATAATTCGTTTCTTTTTAAAAATTTCATTGAGAATGACCTCGAGCCCGTAACCGCTTTGGCTAATTTCCTTGAGATGGGAGGCAATTAATTCTTTGCGGAGACAACGCTGGCCGCTAAAAAGCCAGAGGGGATAATTCGGCCTTCGAAAAGTGGGAAGCGAGCCAATAGCCATGTCGGCCTTATTTCTAATAATGGGATTAATCAGAGAAAAAAGGTGGTGCGGTTTGATTTTGGTTAAATCAGCGTCGAGAAAAAGCAAAACAGGATATTTGGCTCCTTTTGCGCCTTGAGCAACAGCGTAACCCTTGCCCTTGTTTTTGGGCAGATTAATTATTTTGATTTTATTTTTAAATTTTTCTAGTTTTTCTTTGGTGCCGTCCCTTGAGCCGTCATTAACTACGATCACTTCGTTGACCTCCGCTGTTTTCAGGCATGTTTTAACTACTCGAGAGATAGTTTTCTCTTCATTATAAGCAGGAATGATGCAACTCACTTTTGGTTCCATTGCTAGTGAATGATAATATAAAACTGGTGAAGAAAGCAATTTTGGCCACTCTAATTTATGCTGATTTATTTGATTTTCCCCTTAAAAAGAAGGAGATTTGGCGGCGGTTGATTTGGCGTTTATCTCGCAGGAGTAGGGTTCGGCCCGCCCGAAAAAATTTTGAAGAAAATTTAAAAAATTTTGATTTCGAAAACAATTTCTATTTTTTACCTGGCCGGCAAAAAATAGTTGGCATTCGTCGAGGGCGGGAAGTTGAATCAGTGAAAAAACTGCGAATAGCCAAACAAGTGGCTAAGATTTTAAAAATTATCCCTCTGATTAGACTTGTTGGGCTCAGCGGCAGTGTTGCCGCTGGTAATGCTAAAAAAGACGACGATATTGATTTTTTCATTATTACCAAGGCCGGCTGGCTTTGGACAACACGATTTTTAACTACGTTTTTGCTTTCTTTGTTGCGGATCCGCCGCCGGCCGGGGGAGAAAAGTTTTCGGGACAAGATTTGTCTAAACATGTTTTTAGACGAGAGCCATTTAGATATTTTTAGCCAAAATCAGGATTTGTTTATTGCGCACGAGATTTGCCAATTAAAATCGCTTTGGCAGCGAGGCAATACTTATCAAAAGTTTTTATCAGCTAATTTATGGATTAAAGATTTTTTACCCAATGCAAAACCTAGTTGAGCGCTTTTTTTATCGGTTTCAGGTTTGGTGGATGAAGAAACGTCGCACTAAAGAAGTGATTACGCCTTATTTTATCGCTTTTCACCCCAAAGACATCCGTTTCAAAGTTTTGAAAAAATTTAGGTTGCGCATGAAGCGTTTTTGATTAATTTCTACCTAAAAAGTAGCGAACGATCGTGTGTTGTATTTTAGGTAAAAAGTTTTTTCCACTATCATTTTTCAATAAGCTAATACTTTTTTCCTGAATGAAGCGCTATAATTGTTGTAGAAAGGGATTTTTGTTTACTTTTTGTAAAGCAAAATGAAGCGATGGAAATTGAGTTTAGAAGAGGGGAAGTGGGTGAAAAAAAAGAGGAGGTAACTAAGTTTTGTATAGAGGGCGGGAGCATGGAAATTCCTCTAGGAGGCGAAAAAGGGATTTTTAATAGGTGGCGTTACTCTCTGAGGGTTAAAGGGAACGAAGCAAGAATTGTAGAAAAGCGTAGTATTTTAGGATTCCTTGGTATTGGGCGTTGGAGGAGGTCCTCAGAGCGCGTAAAAAAGGTTATTTTGCCGGGTGAGGAAGTAGCTGTTGTTACGAATTCAGTAATGGACGAAATAGTAAGAATTAGAGTGAGATGAAAAAAATGCTTTAAAACCTGCGAGTCGACTTTGGACTGATTGACTAACTGCCATATGGCTTGACGAATCTTCTTTTATTTTCGCCCGTTTTGGTTTAGCGCAGGAAGGATTGGGTTTGGCTTTTGGTTATGGTGCTCGTTTTTGGAAAAATTCGAACGCATTTCAAAGGAAATTGTTAAAGTGTTAGCTTGGCCGCCTACGGCGGCCTCGCTACTCCAGCGCGGCGCCCCTCGCCTCGCTGACGCTTTGGCGAAGCGGACCACCCGCCGCGCCAGAGTTTATCCCACCGTTAGCGGGACTATTTTTTTCGTGTGCGATTTTTACTCGGCTTTCACCGAGCAATTATGTCAATTTTCTTCTCAAGACAATTGTATTTCCGCCTTTCAGACCAGCGGACTTTATTCCTAACATTGTATTCACCGATGAATCATCTTTTTTGGAATTTTTATCCTATCTGATTGACTTTTTTGATCGGCATAGGCATCGTATTCCCCTCTGGATGAAAACATAAATGGCACATCTTTTAATGTCGGTATAGGTTCACAAGCAATGATTTCGTAATCTTGTTCCGCCGCTAATTTCAATAACAATTTATAATCATTTTTAAATATGGGTCCTAGATGAAGGACTTTCCCAACCCGCATAAGCTCTTTGTACACAGTTTCCTTTGCTTCCGGTGGAATCTGATATGTTGACCACAATGCTAAAATATGGTCAAATTCCCTGTCGGGAAAAGGTAGAACTCTGCCGTTCCCTTGCACAAAATTTCTACCTTCTGTTCCTGCAATCTTTCTCTTTAAATTAACAAGTTTTTGTCGAGTTTCTCCTTGCGGATTAAAGTATTTGAGATATAGATGGACAGGAACAGTAGCAAATAACCTAAATGGATTTTCAGAATTTTCCCATGGATCATATTTCAAATCAAGATCAACTACATTACAATCTATTCCCTTAGTTTTTAAATCCTTACCTAGATTAGAGGCCCCAGAACCAAAGTTTAATACTGTTTCATTTTTTAAGGCTTCAGGTTTAACACCTAACATTGATTGGTAATCAAACCAATTTCGTCCTGTAACAATAGCACTTTCTAGCTTGGGTGTCTTACCCGCCGACCTATTACTATATATTTCTGTTAATAAGTTACTTTCAGCCATATGGTTTAAGCTAATATTGTCACAAATTTTATTTTATAAAGATTCTCAATAAAGTCTGTCCCGGCGTAGCCAGCTAAAAATGAAACTTGCCATTCGGTATTGGCTAAAATTCCGGCGGCGGCGTTGTGGGTGCCGCGCCCAACGATTTCGCCATTTCCCAAATTGTGCGCCCGGAGGGACTCGAACCCCCGACCCACTGCTTAAAAGGCAGGTGCTCTGCCAACTGAGCTACGGGCGCTTCCAATCTAATTTTAAATGAGCTCGAACCCCCGATCCCGATACTTGTTAAGTATCGGGATGCTCTGCCTCGTCCAAAGGACGATGGGCCTCTGGCCCAAACTGAGCTACGGGCGCTTGGAGGTCCGGGCGGGGATCGAACCCGCGGATAACGGTTTTGCAGACCGTCGCGTTAGCCACTTCGCCACCGGACCAACTATGCTATAATTTTAGCACAGAATGGTTGAATTTAAAAAAATTGTCGCTATTTTATTGTTTTTATTTTCAGCTTTTTTCTTCGCTATTCCTTGTTTGGCCCAAAAAAAGGTGCTCTTTGAGGAAACGCTGGAGACCAGGGTGGTTAAAGTTTTAGTGGAAAAAAAAGAAAACGACCAGCTTTATCAGAAATTAGAACTATTCATTGTTAAGGGCTCGTTGAAAAATGAGAAAATTATTATCGAAAGCGGCGGTTTACCTTTAGTCAGTCAGCAAAAATATCGGGTGGGGGATCGATTGTTAGTAATGTATACTAAGGATTCAAACGGGCAAGATGTTTTTTACATCAGTGATTATCTTCGTCGCCCCCCTTTGGCCCTTTTGTTTTTAATTTTTGTTGTTTTGGCGGTGGTGGTGAGTGGTTGGCGGGGGGCTAGTTCGCTTTTGGGGTTGGCGGCCTCCTTTTTGGTGATTTTTAAGTTTATTTTACCCCAAATTATTGGTGGCAGCGATCCGATTTTAGTTTCTATTGTTGGTTGTTTATTAATTATTCCAATCAGCTTTTTTTTGGCCCATGGCGTTAATCAAAAAACTGTGGTCGCTATTGGTGGAACAATGGTGGCCTTGATTATTACCGGCATCTTGGCCAAATTTTTTGTTGTTGCTACTCACTTAACCGGTTTTGCTTCAGAAGAAGCGGGCTTACTGCAAGTAGCCAGAGAAGGAGCGGTTAATTTTAAGGGCTTACTCCTGGCTGGAATCATTATTGGCGCGGTTGGAGTTTTGGATGATGTTACTATTTCTCAAGCCGCGATTGTTTTCGAATTAAAAAGTGCAGCTCGGAAATTGTCTTTTGGACAACTTTATCGCCGAGCGATGAATGTTGGCCAAGATCATGTTTCCTCGATGATTAATACTTTAGTTCTAGTTTATGCCGGTAGTGTTTTGCCTTTACTTTTGCTTTTTGTTAATAACCCCCATCCTTTTTTGGAAGTGATTAATTATGAAATTATCGCTGAAGAAGTAGTGCGAACTTTAGTGGGCAGCATTGGCCTAATTTCCGCTGTCCCGATTACGACTGTCTTGGCGGCCCTGATAGTAACTAAAGTTAAAAATTAGGCCTGGTACCCTTTTGCTTGAAGTCGGAAGAGTTTGGCGTAACGGCTGTTTTGCTCGATTAATTGCCGATGGCTGCCGCCTTCAATAATTTTGCCCTTGTCGATAACATAAATTTTATTGGCGTTGCGGACAGTAGAGAAACGGTGAGAAATCATAATGACGCTTTTGTTTTTTTCAAACCGATCAATCTGTTGAAAAATTTTATATTCCGATTGAGCATCAATGGCCGAGGTGGGCTCATCCAAAATGAGCAAGGGGGCATCTCGAAAAAAAGCGCGGCTGAGAGCAATTTTTTGCCACTCGCCGGTGGAAAGATCAGTCCCGTTCTCGAATTGTTTTGACAAAACAGTAGCTTCTTTTTTCGATAAATTTTTAATAAATTGGTTTGCCCCCGATTTTTTAATCGCCTGGTTAAAAATTTCTTGTTCAAATGGCTTGTCAACATCACCCAACCTGATATTTTCGCGGACAGTATAGGCATAGCGGTTAAAATCCTGGAAAAGCGCGCCGATGTTTTTGCGCCAATGGTTCAAGTTGATATTGTTCAGATCCTTGCCATTAATAAGAATTTTGCCCCTATTGATATCGTAGAAACGAACCAGAAGTTTGATAATGGTTGTTTTGCCGGCGCCGTTTTTACCAATTAAAGCGATTTTTTGATTTGGCTCAATGGTTAAGTTAAAGTTTTTTAAAACATATTTTTTGCTGTTGGGATATTTAAACCAAACATCTTTAAATTCTACTTTGAACGGCGGTTTTATTTTTATTCCTTTTAAATTTTTGTTTATTTTTGGTTTCAAGTTAAGAATAATAAAAAGATCTTTGACATAAAGTAAATCTTCGAAATTCTCGGAAAGATTTCTGAACATGGCCTTGAAACTTTCCGCTAAGCCGTTGGCTCGGCTGACATAAAAATTGAGCGAACCAATGGAAATAAGGCCGTTGATGGTTTTAAAAAAAACAGAACCAATGACAAAAACATTAGTTACCAGGCCAAACATACTAGCGATAATTCTGTTTTTAGTCATTTTTTTAATGGCGATTTTTTGATAGCCGAAGAATTTTTTATAAAGTTTTTCAATTCTTCGCAAAAGTTTTCCTTGAATTCCCAAAATATGAATTTCCTGAAGATATTTGTCATTGCCAAGATAGTGAGACGTATTCCAAAAATCCCTTCTGATTGGGCCTTGAGCGCCGTGGATGTTCCAGACCGAGCGGCTGAATTTTAGACCCACTAGAAATTCGGGGATGGTGGAAATGAAAATTAAGAGAAAATAAAACGGTCCTAAGCCGATTATTACCAAGGCGTTAGAAATAACAGAAACTAAGTTTTGCAAGAACCAAATTTGGCGGCTGGCAAAATTAATCGGTCGCCAACTATAAGTTTCTCTAACTTTGTTAAGAATGTTGTTCAATTTAGGGTCTTCCCAGTGTTCGAAATCAAGAGAGGAAAATTTTTCATTTACTTTTATGGTTAGGAAGCGGCCAAAGTCTAAATAGCTAACCCGATCGCAATAATCAATTATCCGCCAACTGAGTCGGCTAATTAGTTGGAGAGTAAAAAAAGCAATTATTGTTCGAACCAAGGAATTAATGTCAAAAGCGGTTTTTTTCTGGCTAATGAGAACAATATCGTCAATAATGAGTTTGATTAAATAAGAATGAGCAATGGGAATAAGAGCGGTGATGATAACGCCGCCAGTTTTAATCAAATTGGCGCTTTTATTTGACCGATAAGCCAAAAGCGCTGTTCTGGT
>Ga0209121_10006439_pt1 | contig 10311 bp, 10 predicted proteins | sample Cruoilmetagenom3_FD_187292 | JGI IMG/M metagenome (GOLD analysis project Ga0209121, IMG submission 187292) | Oil polluted marine microbial communities from Coal Oil Point, Santa Barbara, California, USA - Sample 3 (SPAdes) (version 2) | ecosystem: Environmental > Aquatic > Marine > Oil seeps ...
ATATACCGGAACCCATGACAACAATACAACTCGCGGATGGTATGACTCCACCCCGGAACGTGAAAAGGATCTCTGCCGGCGTTATTTGGCGCGTTCAGGCAGCGATATTGCCTGGTCAATGATCCGTGTGTTATGGCAGTCCGTTGCAGCGTGGGTACTTGCGCCGATGCAGGACTTCCTGAATTTAGGTGAATGGGCGCGTATGAATTATCCTGGAACTTCATCAGGCAACTGGAGGTGGCGTATGCATCCTTCTGCCATCAACCAGGGTTTGGTTCAGCGGCTGCATGACTCCAACTTCCTATATGGGCGGCTGCCAAAGAAAGAAAAAGACGCTATACATCAATCCATCCTGGATGAAATGGAAGGGCAAGTTATGCCGCATTAGCTTGCCTGGCTTTTCCAATTGATCCAATCACAATGCCAAGCAAGATCAAAATCGCCCCCATTCCCTCCAGGAAAGTGGGGCTTTCCTTAAGGAAAATCATTGCTAAAATGACTGTGCCAATCGGTTCTCCCAGCAAGGTCAAGGACACATAAGCCGCAGAAATAAAACGCAGTGCCCAATTTAATAGTGAATGACCCATTAACTGCGGAACTATGCCCAGGGCGAGCAGCCACAAATAGGTGTTTGATGAATAATTCCAGAAGGGTTCACCCTGGATAAAAACAACGATTGAAAGAATAACCGCTGCGGTACCATACACAATCGCAGTGTAGGCAACCGTATTCAGACTCTTGCGCAGTTGCCGCCCAATGATCATGTAACCAGCCGCCATCCAGGCTCCAAAGAGAGCAAGGAAATTCCCGAGCACTGCATTTTCACCCACAAGCTGTCCCTGGCAAACCAGCCTCTCGCCGCTGAAACCGCAAGCATTAGCTAATCCAACGATCACACTGCCTGTCATGGAAACAATCAATCCAATAATAACTGAACGCTTGATGGGCTCATGCAAAAGCAAAGGGGACAGTAGCGCTACCCATAAAGGTGTTGTAGTGACCAGTACAACAGAACTTGCCACAGAAGTGAATTCCAATGATCTGATCCATGAAGCAAAATGAAGCGCAAGAAAAACACCAGAAAGCAGCGCCCTGAGCAGGTCTGGTTTTGATAACCGTCGGATGTCCTGCCAGTGCCGAATCAATGCTATCGGAATCAGCACGAAACTGGCAATCAACAATCGCGCAGCTGCAATTACAATTGATGACGCCTCAACCTGGGCGAATCGGATAATAATAGATGCCGTTGAAACACATAAGATGCCTGTCAGAACGCCAATGATTGGGTTTATTGGGTTTTGATCGCTTGTTGACCGATTCATAAGTCCTTATTGTAATCCAATCCTATGCAAACAAAATAATTATGGAGAAATTCCCGAAATAGCTATTCTTGGTCAATGGTCGATGGTGAATTCAAAGTTTTCTTGACAAAGCTTTATAGCACGACTAAAATCCGAATAATCAAAGCCAATGGAGCCTTTATGACCCACATTATCACCAGTTTATGCGTTCGGGAAGGCAGTTGTGTGACCGTCTGCCCGGTTGAGTGTATCATTCCTGGTAAACCGCAGGATGAATGGCCTTTATTTTATATCGACCCTGACACCTGCATCGATTGCGGCGCCTGCATCCCGGAGTGCCCATTCCATGCCATCTATCCTGAAGATGATGTTCCCGAATCGTATTATGCCATGGGCGGTGAAGTACAATCAGCCCCTGAAGGAACGCCCGGTTTTTCTGAGATTTTTCACGGCCATGATTACGAAGGCAATCCAATCCAATTGACGGCTGCCCGTGTACTGAAGCCTGATGAAGAAATCAATCTCACAAAGGATATTCGGGCGAACTATGAATTTTTTGAAGAAGGACCAGGATATGAAGCCTAATAAATAGAAAATATGGAGATAAAAAGGGTTGGCACTTAACCGCCAACCCTTCTTTTTTAATCAATGATCAGCGATTCTGCAGCCGCCATGGCTGCGCCAATGATCCCAGCCTGGTTTCTTAATTGAGCCGGCACAACATCAGCGTTGATGCCTTTTAGATACTTCTCATATTTTTTGAATTTCCTACTGACACCTCCACCAAGAATCATTACATCCGGATTAAACAGAAAATCATAAATTTCTAGAACCTCACGCAGCTGCTTGCCCCACTTCTTCCATGAAAGGTCTTCCGCTTTGCGTACACCATCTCCAGCTCTATGTTCCGCATCTTTTCCCCGTACTTTTAGATGTCCCATCTCGGAATTTGGCCAGAGCTCTCCCCTTACAAAAATCGCTGACCCGATGCCGGTACCAATTGTAAGGAATAAGGCATAGTCATTTTCATACATTTTCCCTACGCCAAAGCGCATTTCTGCTAAACCAGCTGCATCAGCATCATTGAGAGCGACCGCCTGGCAACCTGTTGCCTCAGTGATCAAACTTGCCAGATTCTGATCAATCCACTCCCTGCTGACATTCGCTGCTGTCTTGATCAAGCCCCGATGGACAACTCCTGGAAATCCAGCACCAATCTTTCCTTCCCATTCAAAATGTTCAACGATTCGACGGATGATTTCAATCACCTGGTCCGGATTGCCGGGAGATGGGGTTGGAATACGAAAACGATCAGCAACAAATTCTCCTGAGTCGACATCGACCGGAGCCCCTTTTATTCCAGATCCACCGATGTCTATTCCTAAAACAGCCATAGTTCCTCCTATTCTGATGATAATCACTCACATTGATTATTTAGATGCTCCTCATAAGTAATAGCAAAATTATGTCGTCCTGACCCATCACAGGCAGATCGAAAATAAAAATAGGGCGTTTCAGCTGGAAAAGCGACAGCAAGCAATGAATCCAAATCCGGGTTGCAAATCGGGGTCGGTGGTAAGCCGTTCACCAAATATGTATTATACGGCGAATCAATCATCAGATCTGCTTCCGTCAGGCGTGATTTCCACCAAGTTTGAGTTGTTTCCTGATAGCCCAGGGCATACTGGACAGTCGGATCCGTTTCTAAACGCATGCCCTGTGCTAAACGGTTAAAAAATACTGAAGCAATAATTGGCTTCTCATCTGAAAGGACAGCTTCTCTTTCAACAATTGATGCAAGGGTCACAGCCTGCTGCATTGAAAGCCCCTCTTGGGCGATACCGTCCAGGACAAGCTGGTCAACATTAGCTGTAAATTCGGTCAACAATGTTGAAATAACCTCATCCAGAACAGCATCCCGGGTGAAGACATAACTTCCAGGAAACAGGTACCCCTCCAAAGTGGATACATCTGAGAAAGGCAGCAGTTCTAAATATGATAATGCAGGAAAGTATGCGGCGTTAAGGAAGTTCTCAGCTGTGACCCCCAGACCACTACCAGCAACGTTCAGTGCAACCTCCTCGATCCGCCAACCCGGTAACACTGTGACGGTGGACTCACGTGAAGAAGCGTCCATCAGCTGCTCTGCAATTTCCACAGGAGACATCACCGGGCTCAAGATAAATGTCCCGGACTGTAATCTTCGATCGAGGCCAGAATATACCAAATATGTTCGTAATAATTCAGGGTCATCGATCAAACCCACCTGCTCCAAACGCAGGCACACCATTGAAACAGATTCTCCCTGGGTGACTTGAAATTCCTGTTCTACTCCAGATTGCTTGATGGATGAGATCAGCTTATTTTGATGGATGTATAAGTCAAGGGGATAAATGATCTTTTGTGTCAGGCTGAGATAGGCGATAGGTTCACCAAACTTCTCCGATACAGCAACCTTCATGAATCGAAATCCTAACACAATCCCGGCAACAACCAGAAGTAATATGATCAAAACCGCCAGGAGAAATATTCGTCGTTTTCGATTATGTTTCATCGTCACATCTCTCACGGTCTAATGTATCTTCATTGTGGATCAAAAAATCCTGAAGCATGATGCTGGCAGCCAGCGCATCAAGATGCCCTTTGCGTTTCTTTTTGCTGACCCCCAGGGCAATTCTACTTTGGATAGCGTCCTGGGTCGTTCCACTTTCATCCCACATCCGGACAGGTACCGGGGTCATTTCCCGAACTGCTTCCGCAAAACGCTCAGCTTTACGTGCAGCGTGACTAACTCTCCCTTCCGCATCTAGAGCCCAACCAACCACGATCAATTCAACACCTTCAGCATCCACAATTTCAAGGATCGCATGCGCATCTTTCTCTCTTGATTGATGATGAACGATGCGTAAAGGTCTTGAAAGCGTTCCGGTAGGATCACTGATAGCCAGGCCAATCCGCTTATCACCGGGATCAATCCCCAGCACCTTCACCAACGCACCAGACCTAATGAACGCAAAACCATGTGATGAAAGGAGATGTTGATTATCATGGCTAAATTATACAATAATAACCCCAATGATCAATTTAACATCACTTGTCTTCCGAATTTTTAAGTATTTTGAGACGATCAAATGAATGTTCTTATCTCAATTGATCGAATTAAAAATAGCATTTCAGAAAAACTCAACAAAGAATCTGAAGTGTCTGGTCAATTTATTTTTATCTCGACACCTGCTTCAACCCAATCAAGATTCTGGCAATATATCGCGGAAAACAGTGCTAAAAGTTCCAGTAAACAATACTATAGCTTTGATTGCCTGTTCTCAATTGCCTTGATTTTTCCCACGCGCCTTAAGTGACGCGGATCATCAGAAGGCTGTGCAGCCATAAATGCCTGCACAATCCGGATCGCCAGTTCCGACCCAATGACTCGAGCACCCAGACACAACATATTCATCTGGTCATGTTCCACGCCCTGGGATGCGGTATAAGTATTATCACAAAGGCAGGCATAAACCCCCTTAATTTTGTTTCCAGTAATACAGGCACCCACGCCTGACCCACACAGGGCAATTGCTCTTTCCGCTTCGCCCCTAACGATGGCTAAAGCTGCCTTTTCGGCAAAATCCGGGTAATCCACACTTTCCAATGAATTGGTTCCCAGGTCAATTGATGTGTGTCCTATCGTTATCAGGGTTTCGATCACAGTCTGTTTTAGGGGGTATCCGGCATGGTCTGAAGCAACAGCCACTTTCATCTCGACACAACCTTTCTCTACTTTCGCCCGTTATTTTTATTCTCTTCCATCATCGCATTTGATTTCATCATGGTCAAGGCTACATCAATTACATGGGAGACAGAAAATCCATACGCCTGCATAACGATATCGCCAGGTGCAGAGGCACCAAATTTATCAATGCCGATCACGTGGCCATGCGTCCCCACCCAGCGTTCCCATCCAAAAGATACTCCCGCCTCAACAGCCAGGCGGTTCTTAATATGAGGAGGGAGAACCATATCGCGGTATGCCTGATCCTGCTCAGAAAACAACTCCCAGCTTGGGATGGACACCAACCGCACGTTGACTCCTTCAGCAGCCAGGTTGCCACCGGCTTTTAAAATCAAATTTACTTCAGAACCCGATGCCATCAGAATCAGGTCTGGGTCGCCATCACCCATGTCCGCCAGAACATACGCCCCGTTTCTCAATTCATCTGCGTCCGCAAATACCTCACGGTCAATGGTCGGTAATTTTTGACGTGAGAAGATCAAGGCCACCGGACCAGATCGCTCAACCGCTACCCGCCATGCCATGGTGGTCTCATTGGCGTCCGCAGGACGGATTGTCACCAAGCCAGGGATCACACGCAATGCAGCAAGGTGTTCCACGGGTTGATGTGTAGGCCCATCCTCCCCCACACCGATGGAGTCATGTGTGAAGACCCAAATCGATGGGTAGTGAGAAAGGGCTGATATCCTGATGGCTGGCCGCATATAATCTGAAAACACGAGGAAAGTTCCCCCATAAGGGATTAAGCCCTGATGTACAGCCATACCATTAATCACTGCGCCCATGGCATGCTCACGCACGCCAAAATGCATGTTGCGGCCCTGTGGCGAATCGAATTGGAAAGCCTTTTCACCGTCAATCCAGGTTTTATTAGAAGGTGCCAGATCAGCAGATCCCCCCATTAATTCAGGTAATGCCTCTGCCAGAGCCGCGATTACTTTCTCAGATGCTGCCCGAGTGGCCATCCCCTTCAGATCAGCCGGAAAGTTCGGTAAGGCAGCCTGCCAGGAAACGGGTAGCTCTCCCTTTACCCGGCGATCAAATTCTGCTGACAGCTGAGGATACGCCTTACGGTAAGCGGCCATCTGTGTCTCCCAGTCAGCTTCTAGGTCGTGACCTTCTTCTACCTTCTCTAAGAAATGTTCTCTGACATCTTCCGGGACAAAGAACTTTAGATTTGCAGGCCAACCTGCGTTTAATTTTGCCTGTTCAATCTCGTCCCATCCGGGGGGCGAACCGTGCGCTTTCTCAGTTCCCTGAACAGTCGGCAAACCATCACCTATGGTGGTTTTCACCATAATCAGGGAAGGACGTGGATCTCTCTTTGCCGCATCAACTGCAGCAAGCAGATCATCAACTGCATAGGGGTTTTTAATCTTTGTTACATGCCAGCCATAAGCTGCAAAGCGCTCCGCCCTATCCTCTGTAAAAGCCAAATGAGTGGATCCATCAATCGAAATATGGTTATCATCATAAAAATAAATTAATTTCCCGAGTTTCAGGTGACCTGCCAGGGAAGCTGCCTCAGAGGCAACCCCTTCCATCAAATCCCCATCTGTTACAATTGCATAAGTGTAATGATCAATTATTTTATGACCAGGGCGATTGAATTGCGCTGCCAGATGCGCTTCGGCAATCGCCATCCCCACCCCATTTGCAAAACCCTGACCCAACGGTCCAGTCGTAACCTCAACGCCCGGAGTCAAGCCGTATTCAGGATGCCCAGGTGTGATGCTCTCCCATTGACGGAAATTTTGCAGGTCCTCCATCGATAAATCAAAACCTGTCAGGTGCAGCATGGTGTATAACAACATCGACCCATGTCCTCCAGATAAGATAAAGCGATCCCGGTTGAACCAGCCTGGGTTTTTTGGGTTATACCGCATGAGTTTCATCCATAACGTGTATGCAATTCCAGCATTCCCCATGGGCAATCCTGGGTGACCAGAATTAGCTTTTTGAACGCCGTCAACAGATAGAAACTTGATCGTATTGATCGCTTTTGTAATGATGGAATTTTGTGTCATAGAAATAATCCTTTCATAAATTGTCCTACCAATTTTACCATGACTGACTTCTATCACATGCCATCCTCATATCAAAGAAACAACAAAACAAATCTCCTTAACATGGTGAAAGGTATTCGAGCAACATTCAATGACGAGGGTTCTCCATTACCATCATCGGTGTAAGATAACAGCGGAAAATTATCATCAAACGAAAGTGTTAAATCATTCGAAACAGCCATTATCACATATAATTATTCCATTCACCAAATGTGCAGTGGAGTGGATGTGCCATGTTATTAGGTCTTGATATCAGCACCACCGGTGCCAAAGCTATCCTCATAGATACTGCTGGTGATGTGGTTAGAACTTCAACCCACGCCTATCCTCTCAGTACACCCAAACCTTTGTGGTCCGAACAGGATCCCGAGGATTGGTGGCAGGCTGCCCAACAGAGCATCCAGGAAGTCATCAAGCGAAGCAACATCAACGCCAAGAATATTTCGGGGATCGGTCTGACCGGTCAAATGCATGGACTGGTCCCATTGAATCAGCATGAAGAGGTATTACGACCTGCTATCCTATGGAACGATCAACGCACCAGTTCAGCATGTGATATTCTGGTTGAAAAAGTTGGCCTTTCTAAACTAATTGAAATCACAGGCAATCCAGCAATGACGGGCTTCACGGCGCCAAAACTCATCTGGGTTAAAGAAAACGAACCGGAGATTTACAGAAAAATAAAACATATTCTCCTTCCCAAGGATTACATCCGCCTTAAGCTCAGCGGCGTACAGGCTACCGATTGTGCAGATGCCTCAGGGACTTCCTTTTTTGATATCACCTCACGCAAGTGGTCGCCAACCATACTGAAAAGCCTCGAAATTGATCCCGACTGGCTTCCCGCAGTCTTCGAAGGCACCCAAATTACCAGCACGATTTCTCCGCAGGGAGCTCAAGCAACCGGATTAGCCCCCGGTACACCCATTGTTGGCGGGGGCGGCGACCAGGCTGCCCAAGCAGTGGGGGTCGGTGCTGTTGAAACAGGGATTATTGCCATCACCCTGGGAACATCAGGTGTCATTTTTGCACCCACCGGTCACCCCCAAATTGATCCCCAGGGAAGGTACCACGCCATGTGCCACAGTCTTTCACCCGAGAAGGACCAGGGGTGGCACTTAATGGGCGTCATGCTCTCTGCCGCGGGTTCCTTACGCTGGTTCAGAGATACATTCGCTGCAGACGATGACTATACGAATCTTATAGAGCCGATCAGAGAGATTCCTCCCGGAAGTGAGGGGTTGATTTTTCTTCCTTACCTGACAGGTGAGCGGTCCCCCTACCCTGACCCTTTCGCTAGAGGCAGCTTCATTGGGTTGACCATCCGGCACAACCGGGCGCATCTCACCCGATCAGTTTTGGAAGGGGTTGCTTTTGGGCTCCGAGATATCCTATCCCTATTGAGAGAAACCGGCCTTAAAAATATTTCCCAAATCAGAATCTCAGGTGGCGGTGCGAGAAGTCGCATTTGGCGGCAAATTCTATCCGATGTTCTGAATGTTGAAATAGTAACGGTCAACACCACCGAAGGAGCATGTTATGGCGCTGCGCTGTTAGCTGGTGTGGGGACAGGAACCTGGGATTCAACCCAGCAAGCTTGCCGGGCTGTCGTTAAGACCATATCAACCACAAACCCCAATAGAATCAATGTGCCCATTTATGATTCTTTCTACCAGGATTATCACGCACTTTATCCAAAATTGAAGGATAGCTTTCAATCCCTTACAACAAAATCATCATGAGTAAAATTTGAACAAGAAAACTTATTTAATCACCTGCATTGCCATATTGATGATCAGCATAATTTGGCTTGGATTGACCCCCACGCTCTTTCCTGCAACGCCGTCAGATACCATAAAAGCCGCTCCGCATCCTGGTTTTTTTGCACCAGATTTTACCCTTCCCACCCTTAACGGTGAGAAAACCTCTCTCTCAGATTATCAAGGACGCGTGGTGCTTGTATTCCTGTGGGCATCCTGGTGCAACGTTTGTAAGACGACCATGCCAGGGCTGCAAGAAGTATATCAGGATTATGCCTCACAAGATTTTGAAATCCTGGCAGTCAACATGACTTTTCAGGACAACCTGACTGAAGCCGTCAATACCTTTCAGTCCCGAAATTTCACCTATCCTTTTCTGCTGGATCAAGATGGCAGCATGGCGCGTGCATATCAATTGCACGCTTTGCCAACCGCTGTTTTGGTTGACCAGGATGGCATTGTCCTTGATGTGGTCATTGGCTCAGGGATGAGCTCCGGGTATTTAAGGTCACAGCTTAACCAGTTGCTTCCAGAAAAAGTGAGGTGAGAGCTATGTTCCCGGTGATTGATTTGGGTCCCTTTGCAATACAGGCGGCAGGTTTGATCCTTCTGCTCAGCTTCTTCATTGGCTCGTGGTTAACATCTTTTTTTTCCAGCAGGCTGGGGACCAATGGTGATGCCATAGAAAACTGCCTGCTGCTGGGATTGATCACCGGGATCATTGGTGCCCGTCTCGGGTTCATGCTTCAGAACACATCCTTTCTACTCGACAATCCCCTCAGCCTTGTTTCGCTGACGCCTTCCATGTTTAATCCAGGCTTCGGCATCCTCACCGGAGTAATTGTCGCCCTGATTATCGCACAAAGAAACCACCTTCCCCTTTGGCCGACACTGGACAGCATCTCACCATTTATTCTCCTGCTTTATACTGGTATCCATCTGGCAAATTTTGCCAATGGGAATAATTACGGCGTAATCACAAATTTGCCGTGGGGGATCGAATTATGGGGAGCAATCCGCCACCCTGTGCAGCTTTATGCAGTTCTGCTGGCAATGGTCATCACGCTCTGGTTCTTATTCCAAACAAAACTGCTAAATTCGACCGGTTTCCAAAGAAGCGGAGAGCTGTTTTGTCTGATTACCAGCCTTTTAGGGCTATCAACACTTTTCACGCGCGCGTTTGTTGAAAATAAACAGCTTATCGGACCACTGGACTTTGATCAAATAATCGGCTTTTTTACACTTCTCACTTGTATCATCATTATCTACCTGCGCGGATTCCAATTGAAAGGACTGGTTCCTATAATAATTTGCCTGGGCTCCAATACGAATGCCAAAGAGAATATCCAAAATGCTCAAGGGCAAATGGCAAAAGCATTTAGAGTTCAAGCCTC
>Ga0209121_10006440_pt1 | contig 10310 bp, 11 predicted proteins | sample Cruoilmetagenom3_FD_187292 | JGI IMG/M metagenome (GOLD analysis project Ga0209121, IMG submission 187292) | Oil polluted marine microbial communities from Coal Oil Point, Santa Barbara, California, USA - Sample 3 (SPAdes) (version 2) | ecosystem: Environmental > Aquatic > Marine > Oil seeps ...
CGAAGATTTTAACCGCAGGAATACACTTCCGTATTTTGAGGATTAAAATCTGAGCCTGACGCAGAGATTGCGGAAAATAGCCATTCTCGGACAGCCTCCTACGGCCTATTTACTGGTCCGATGTTTGCGGTTGCAGGGGGAAGGAATACAGTTTTACGCCCTCAATTTTGCTGTGGCATCGTCTATCCTCTTAATGCCTTCCTCGATATTCTTCATCGACATGGCATAGGAGAGGCGTATGTGATTGTCACTGCCAAAGGCGACTCCGGGGACAACGCCGACTTCCGCCTCATTCAGGAGATATTCAGCAAGATCGGTAGAATTATATATTTTCTTGCCATTGCGGGAGGCCTCACCATACAGCGAAGATACATTGGGAAACACGTAAAATGCCCCCCGGGGGTTCATACAGGTGATGCCTGGGATCCTGTCGAGACTGTCCACAATGTAATCTCTTCTGTCTTTAAACTCTTTCACCATCTTTGCCACGATATCCTGATCACCTGATAGAGCCTCTATCGCCGCCTTCTGCGATATGGAGGCGGGGTTTGATGTGTTCTGGCTTTGAAGCTTCGTAACGGCAGAAATAATATCATCGGGACCGGCGGCATAGCCAATTCTCCATCCCGTCATAGCATAAGCCTTTGAAACTCCATTGACAACTACGGTAAGCCTTTTTATCTCCTCTCCAATGGAGGCTATACTATGAAAGCCAAAACCATCGTATATAATTTTCTCATAGATATCATCGGAGATCACAAGAATACCTTTTTTAACAATCACCTCTGCCAGCGCCTCAAGCTCGGTAAGGGAGTATGCGACTCCTGTGGGATTTGAGGGACTGTTTAAGATAATTGCCCTGGTATTTTTCGTAGTGGCAACTTCTATTTGACGAGGATTCATTTTAAAACCGTCAGACTCTTTCGTCTCAAGGATTACCGGCGTCGCCCCGGAGAGGGCAATAATATCAGGATAGGAAACCCAATAAGGCAATGGTATAATAACTTCATCTCCCTCTTCAAACAAAGTCTGAGCAAGATTATAGAGTGTATGTTTTGCTCCACAGGAAACCACTATCTGCGATCTGCCGTAATCCAGCTTATTGTCAACATGCAGCTTGGTTATAATGGCATCCTTAAGCTCATCTATCCCGCCAACAGGCGTATATTTGGTAAAACCTTCCTCTATGGCCCTTATGGCAGCCAGTTTAACATTGGCAGGGGTATCAAAATCCGGCTCTCCTGCGCCGAAACCTATAACATTCCTCCCTTCCGCCCGCAACGCCTTCACCCGCATGGTAATCGCAAGCGTCGGTGATGGTTTAATTCTGCCGGTCCTTGCCGCTAATTTCATTTAGTTAATTCCCTGTTAGCTTTCAGGTTACTTTTTACTTAAAAATTTTTCTTTTAATTTCCTGCACACAATATCAGGAACCAACCCCTTCACTGAACCCCCAAAAGAAGCGACCTCTCTTATAGTTTGAGAACTCGTATAAAACCATTTATAGCCTGTCATCAGAAACACTGTTTCCACATCCCTGTCAAGTCTCCTGTTCATGAGAGCCATCTGAAACTCATACTCAAAATCCGACATGGCCCTAAGTCCCCTCAAAATAACATCCGCATTTTCTCTTCTCACATAATCGACAAGGAGGCCGGAAAAACTGTCAATCCTGATCTTCGGCTCTCCCCCTATTACATGTTTTATTATATTTATCCTTTCCTCAACAGAGAAGAGGTAATTTTTGTTTGGGTTATGAGAAACTAAAACGATCAGATTATCAACAATCCTCAACCCTCTCTTGATTATGTCGATATGACCATTAGTAACAGGATCAAATGAACCGGGGTAAATCGCTGTCCTCTCCATATTATTTTTTCCTCAACATTTTGATTTTATGAAAGAAATTACGGTATCTCCATACCTTTTCTGATCCGCCAGGATAACATTATCAATATCCAATCCCTGGGTTTCTCTTATGGAATGCTGTACAACCATGACACCATCCCGGGAAATCAGCTCACGGATACCTTGTATATGAAAGATTTTTTTTACAATATTTTTTTCATAGGGCGGATCAACAAATATGATATTAAACTGCTCTCTCCTTTTACTTAACAGCTTAATACCTTTATCCACCTGTGCGGATATTATTTCATAGTTTTCATCGAACCCGCATATCGCCAGGTTTTTATTAATTACCCCGGCAAGATGAGGATTCCGTTCTACAAATACGGCCCTTGCGGCTCCCCTGCTAAGCGCTTCCAGACCGACATTCCCCGTTCCGGCGAAAAGATCGAGAAACAGCTTCCCTTTTATCGAAGGCAGCATATTAAAAAGCGATTCCTTGACCATGTCCGACGTGGGTCTGATCCGGCACCCTTTCGGCGTAAAAATACGTCTCCCCTTTGCCTGCCCTCCAATGATCCACATGCGCCACAGTTCCAGTCAGGGGCTCACTGTTGATCGTTTTCCAATCTTGAACCTTCACGGACAAACAAGTTTGTCCATGCCACCCACTCTGACTTTTTAGTATTGACCTCTATTTTCATGCTTACCGTAAACAGTAAACCTTAACCCTTTTTTTTATTACAGATATTCCCTGACAAGAACTTCCGCTATCTGTATTGTATTGAGGGCCGCGCCCTTTCTCAGGTTATCCGATACAATCCACATATTGATCCCGTTTGCGATTGATTCATCCTCCCTTATTCTTCCTACAAATGTATCATCTTTACCGGCGGCGCCTGTGGCAAGAGGATATTCACCTTTACGGGAATTATCAACAACGGTGATTCCGGGAGCTCTCGAAAGTAAATCTCTCACCTCTTCACATGTAATCTTCCTTTCCGTTTCAATATTAACCGCTTCCGAATGGGAGTAAAAAACGGGAACCCTCACGGTGGTGGCTGTAATAGCCATCGAATCATCCTTCAGGATTTTTCTCGTTTCATTCACCATCTTCATCTCTTCTACAGTATAACCATTGTCCAAAAACACATCTATCTGAGGTATGCAGTTAAAGGCAATTCTATGGGGATAAACCTCCACTTTCGGTTCCTTTAAACTCATAAGAGATCGCGTTTGCTCAGCAAGTTCCTCAACAGCTTTTTTGCCTGTTCCCGACACGGCCTGATAGGTGGAAACAACGATTCTCTTTATTTTAACCGCGTCATGAATCGGTTTCATGGCCATAACCATTTGAATGGTGGAACAATTCGGATTTGCTATTATTCCCTTTGTCTTATAACGCTCAATAGTCTCAGGGTTAATCTCAGGAACAACAAGGGGAACATCAGGGTCCATCCTGAAGGCACTGGTGTTATCTATGACCACACACCCCGCCATTGCGGCAGCAGGCGCAAAGCGCCTGCTTACACTGCCTCCGGCCGAGAAGAGCCCTATTTCGACCCCTTTGAAAGAGTCCTCGTCCAGCACCTCCACAGGACAAGATTTTCCATTAAACTCCAAAGTCTTCCCAAGTGAACGCTCCGAGGCAAGCAGCGTCAATTTATTTACGGGAAAATTTCTTTCCTCTAAGATATCAATCATCCTGTTTCCGACAGCGCCCGTTGCGCCGACAACGGCCACATTGTAACCTTTCATACAGACCTCTCAATATATAAAGCTCAAAAGCTCTTAGCAAAGACAGCGATAAAAACTTTACAGGGGAACCTTCAGGCTATCAGCTATCAGCTTTATTTTAAATTTTCCATTTTAATATTCTCATCGGCAGTCTCCTCCTCCCCGACACTTTTCCCCCTTGCGATTTTAGTGAGCAAACACACAGGACCGGAGACGCTGTAGCCAAAAGCGAATGTAAAAATCATTATAGGTGGTTCCGCAACGACTATAATAAGGATTACAACAATCAAGACAAAGGACATGAATGGCTTTCTTGAAAAAAGATTCATGTCCTTAAAGCTGTAATATCTTATATTGCTGACCATAAGCAGGGAAAGGATGGTCATGCCTATCAGCATGGATGGGTGACTTAACCGGTCAACTCCCCCCAGATAATAAAATAAACACACTCCTGATGCCAAAACTGAAGCCGCGGCGGGTATAGGAAGACCATTAAATATCTTACTTTCTATAATACCGGTCTGGATGTTGAATCTGGCGAGTCTGAGCGCTCCACAGACAACAAAGAGAAACGAGGCAAGCCATCCCCATCTTCCAAAGGGGGAAAGCTCCCATGAATAAAAAAGGATCGCAGGCGCGACACCGAATGCAACAAGATCGGACAGAGAATCATATTCAGCGCCAAACCTGCTCGCCGTGCGGGTCATCCTCGCTATTCGTCCATCAAGACCATCAAAGACAACAGCAACCAGAATCGCAATTGCCGCCAGAGAGAAATCCCCATTCAGCGAGGCAATCACCGAATAAAACCCGCAAAACAGACTTGCCGTGGTAAAAAGACTCGGCAGGACATATATCCCCTTTTTCATGTTGTCTTTCTTAATCCTCTTCTTGCTGGTTCTCATATCAGATATCCTATCGGGGTTTCACCCCCCTTGACCCTGTCTCCCACTTTGACCAGAACAGTAGAATCAACAGGTAAAAAAACCTCAAGCCTCGATCCAAAACATATGAGGCCGAATCGCTCACCTTTGTTAATCTTCACTCCCTCTTTTATCCAGCAGACAATTCTTCTTGCTATTATCCCCGCTATCTGGACGGTAAGAATTTCCCGCCCGTCATCAGTCTTAACAAGTATCGAGTTTCTCTCATTAAACGATGATGCCTTATCCAGATCAGCGGAGAAAAACCTGCCTTTTTTATATTGTACAGCCTCCACCCTGCCGGAGTAAGGTATCCTGTTTACATGAACGTTAAAGACACTCATAAATATGCTTATTTTCTTATATTCGCCCTTTAATATGGCATTCTCTTTGACAACATCTATTTTTAAAACCTTTCCATCGGCCGGAGACACGATCACCTTCTTATCCTCGGGAATCTTCCTCTCAGGATTGCGGAAAAACCATGCAATAAATAGAGTGGCAAGGAAAAAGAAACCCGCCGCCCAAACCGGTCCTGCCAAAGCAATGGCAATTGCAATAATTCCCGGGGGCAGGATAAAAAACCACCCTTCCCTTGCTACCGGACCATTTCTATTGCTCACAATCGCATCTCCACATTGTAATGTAAATATTAAATACTAAAATGAAAAAACACCCCCCACATCTTTCATTTTAGTATTCTCATTTCTCAGGGTGTTCTATTTCACGTTTCAATCTCGCGATATCTTGACAGGATTTTTAAAATCTTATCCTTTTCCACAAGTTTCCTCTTTTGAACCCCCTTCTTCTCCACCTCCTCTTTCGGTGTAAGATGAATTCTCCTGTTAAAATCTTCCAGATCGTTTTCCAGACCTTTGTGATATTCGACACATTTTCTTAATTCTTCATCACTATCGATATATTTTGCTATCAAATCCTTTTCCGCCCTCTCCATAAATTTTTTACCTCCATGGGACACGAGTCAGCAATTTACTCATTAACTACTCAGGTGAATAGACTGAAGACTGCTTAGGAAAAAAACGGGGATACTGCGAATTTTGAAGCCATGTTTGGTTTGGCGCAAGAACCTGCCCCGCCCGCCTCGCTTAAGCTCGCGATGGCGGGCAGGCACTTCTCCGCCAAAACGCCGCAATCGCGCTCTTTCGTTCCTTTCAGCCTTCAGTCTAAATAGCTTCAGCCCAACTACGTGAGTAGTTACACCTGCGATCCTCTTTTAATCTCCGCTTCGGAAAGACGAAGATATTGTGGAGTAAAGGTCGTCAGATCCAGTGTGTCTCCCTCTCTAAATTTCTTCATTCCTAAAAGACCCACAGCGAAGGCCCTCACATATTGCGATTGGGGAGAAGCAAAATACGACTTATCAGGCAATATCTCCCTGATAAGTTTGGCGTACTTTGCCGATCCATCACCAAGGAATATGACATCCTCATCTACCTCTTTTAAAAACTCCTCCGGCCCGACGACTCTCTCCCCCGTTATCTTTTCAGGTATGCCACTTCTGCGTGGTTTGTAAAGCGCCGTGTACACTTCTCTTCTCCCGGCATCCAACATTGGACATATTATAATCGCTGAATCGGCAAGATTTAAAGCAAGGGCATCCACGGTGCACACGCCCACTACCGGTTTGCCTGCGGCAAGGGCAAGCCCTTTAACTGCTCCCGCGGATATCCGGAGTCCGGTAAAGGAACCGGGGCCCACCGTAAGCGCAAATAAATCCACCCCTCCAATCTTAACACATGCAGTCGAAAGTATATTTTCTATCATCGGCAAGAGAGTCACCGAATGATTTAAGCTCACATTTGTCAAGCATTCGGCCAGTATAGAATCATAGCTCAGAAGAGCGACACTTGCCGTCTTTGTAGATGTATCAATCGCAAGGGTCAACATGCTTACGGGTTCAGGGTTTTGGGTTACGGGTTTGGGGTTACGGGTTTTGAACCTTCACGTACTACTTAGTGCCTGAACGAAAACCCCGAAATATGGCTTTCAATTTTGTTTAAAGATTTTCAACCTGCTGAGCTTGCTTTCTTTTTTAACTCAAAACTCGAAACCGTACACGCGCTACTTGCCGATTATCCGCACTATATCATTGTAAAAAACAAATATCATCAACATTATCAGCAAGGCAATTCCCGCCTGCTGGGCCATTTCTCTCCACCTTACATTTACTTCCCTGCGCGTTACCAACTCAATCATATAAAAGAGAAGATGACCTCCGTCAAGAACCGGTATAGGAAGCAGGTTAAGTATGCCGAGATTTACACTCAAAAGCGCCATAAAAAACAAAAAAGGTATCATTCCTTCTCTGGCATATGTTCCGGTCAGTTGCGCAATCATTATCGGCCCGCCCAGCGCCTTGGGTGAAAGCTCACGCTTAATCATTTTCACAACACTCATAAGAGTAAGCTTCGTGATATACCATGTTTGCTCAACTCCACTCCCAATCGCCATGAAAGGATTTTGTCTTTCAATAACCGTTTCCGACGAAGCGCTTATCCCTATTCTATATATGTCGATATCTTCGCCAAAAACATCTTTTACCTTCACCAATTGGGGACTTACGTAGATATCTTTAACATTATTGTCCCTTTCAATCGTTATCCTTAGTTTCCCGCCATCGCTTTTGCTGACAATGTCGGCAATGGTCGACCAGCCGGATACTTTTCTCCCGTTTATACTCAGTATGACGTCCTTTTTTTGTATGCCGGCTTCAAAAGCTGCAGACCCTTCCTGAACACCGCCAACCTCCGATGTCAGAGCAGGAACCCCGATCATGTAAACAAGGGAAAAAACAATGATGGCAAAAAGAAAGTTGAAGCCGGGACCGGCCACGACTATTCCTATTTTTTTTAAAGCATGTTGTTTCAGGAAAGACCTTCTCTCATCTTCCTCCGGTATTTCATCATCATCCGACTCCCCCAGGAGTTTCACATAGCCGCCCAGCGGTATCAGTGAAAGGAGATATTCCGTTTCACCAATCTTCTTTCCTGCCAGCCTGGGGCCGAACCCGAGAGAAAATTTTAATACACCAACCCCTGAATATTTGGCCGCCAGAAAATGACCAAGCTCATGAACAAAGATCAATACTCCAAGAAGAATGATTACGGATATTATATTTATGCCCATTAAGTGTTCATCCCCGCAACGTGAATCAAGCCGTCAGCCTTTCATTTCTCATTTTTCATTTCAATGTTTGATATTTTCATTTTGATATATCCAGCAGCCTGGTCTCTTGCCCATTTGTCTGCCTCAAGCACATCCCCAATGGACGTAATCTCTTTCCGCCGGTGTTTGGAAAGAGTCTTTTTTACAACTTCCGGCATATCCATAAACCCTATTTTCCCGGCAATAAACGCGTCCACCGCCACCTCGTTCGACGCGTTAAGAACGGCGGGCATCGTCCCTCCCTTTTTCCCAGCCTCACAGGCAAGTTTCAGATTGGGAAATTTTTCAAAATCGGGGGGAATAAACGTGAGATTTCTCACCTCAAACAGGTCCAGGCAAGAACCTGTGCGCGAAAGTCTCTCAGGATAAGAAAGCGCGTAGGATATAGGGCCTCTCATATCGGCGACTCCTAATTGGGCTATAATCGAACCATCTATGTATTCCACCATGGAATGGATTATACTCTGAGGATGTACGCACACGTCAATCTTATCAATATCAATATCAAAAAACCACTTTGCCTCAATAACTTCAAGGCCTTTATTCATCATGGACGCGGAATCAATGGTGATCTTTTTCCCCATCTTCCAGTTGGGATGTTTAAGCGCATCGGCTACCTTGACTCCCGAAAGCTCTTTTTCGGCCAAATAAAGAAAAGGGCCGCCTGATGCGGTAAGAATAATTCTCTTGACATCTTCCCGGCAACTGCCGGCCAGACACTGAAAAATGGCGTTGTGCTCACTGTCAACAGGTAGTATGGCAGCCCCTTTCGACGCAGCCTTCTCAACAACAAGGTTTCCCGCCATAACCATGGTTTCCTTGTTGGCAAGGGCAATATCCTTGCCGGCATCGATCGCCTCCATGGTGGGAAGAAGTCCCGCCGCCCCAACTATGGCCGATACCACCATATCGGCTTCTTTCACGGAGGCAACCTCATTGTATCCGTCAACTCCGCATAAAATCTCTGTCGTGGAGGATGGATCAAGCATTCTTCTGAGTTGGCAGGCAATATCCTCGCTCAGGACAGATGCCACTTTGGGCTTGAATCTATCAATCTGATCCTTCAAAAGACCTATATTCCTGCCTGCCGACAGGGCCACCACCTTAAACATGGAGGGGCTGCCGCCTATCACATCGAGAGCGGCCGTGCCTATGGAACCTGTTGACCCTAAAATTGATATGTTTTTCATCTAATCACAAACATATTGTAGTAATAAACAAAAGGAATGATAAAGAGAAGAGAGTCCAAACGATCCAATATCCCGCCATGTCCCGGCAGGAAAGAGCCGGAATCTTTCACGCCTGCCACCCTTTTGATCGTGGATTCGCATAAGTCCCCAAGCTGACCCAGGATACTCCCGGCAAACCCTATTATTATTACGTGAACAAGAGAAAGCGCATTAAAAAATATCAACTTGAATATAACGCATCCTATCATGCCGCCGCCCAACAGTCCGATTGTTCCCTCTATTGTCTTTCCCGGGCTGACATGCGGCATCAATTTCCTTTTACCCACGGTTTTGCCGATGTAAAAAGCTGATACGTCACCGGAAACCGCAAGGGTCAGGATGAAGAATACCCATAGCATCCCGTCTTCGGAGCCTCGTATCGGTATAAGATACGATATCATAAGCGGGATATAAATAAAACCAAACACAACCTTGCCTGGACCGGCGATGTCAAATGAATCGTTTCTCAACCTGAACAGAAAAACAAGAAATACAAAGATTGCGGAAAATGTTATTACGGCAAGCTCAAGATGAGTATCTCCCGAATATGCCGCAAGGGGTATCAAAAAACCTATCGCCAATACTTCGCATTTTTCCCACCGGGATCCCCTTCCCAGCACCATGCTGTTATACTCGCTTAAGGCTCCCAGGATAAGCAGCATGACAAAGGCGGCAAAGATAACATCAGAACCATAACCATCATAAATTATAACAGCAAAGACGATCGGAGCTGCTATGATCCCCGTAATCCATCTCTTAAGATGCTGGCTCATAGCGCCGGTTTCCTGGAGAGCTGATCACTCGTCCGTCCGAACCTTCTTTCCCTCTTCTGGTAACCGACAACGGCCTCAATGAGATCTTCTCTGTGAAAATCGGGCCACAGGACATCTGTAAAATAGAACTCCGTATAGGCCATCTGCCACAGGAGAAAATTACTCAATCGATATTCCTCGCCCGTCCTGATCAATAAATCCGGATCGGGCATTCCCGAGGTGTACAGGTAACCCGAAAATACCTCACTGGTAATATCTTCGTGTGTGATCCCGCCGGCTTCGCCATCTTTCAATATCTTCCTTACCGCCTCAACTATTTCATCCCTGCCGCCATAGCTGAGAGCTAAATTCAGAGCCATTCCATTATTACTCGAAGTCTCTTCAATTGTTTTGCGCAGAACTTTCTTTACCTTTTCAGAAAGCCTGTCGATATCACCTATGGCCATCAATCTGATCCGGTTATCAAGCATCTCCTGAAGCTCTGAACGCAGAAACTCCTCAAGCAAGCCCATCAAGGCACCTACCTCTTTAGCGGGGCGGAGCCAGTTTTCCATGGAGAAGGAATAGAGTGTAAGATATCTTATGCCGATCTCCCTGCAGACCTTCACCACCTC
>Ga0209121_10006441_pt1 | contig 10307 bp, 8 predicted proteins | sample Cruoilmetagenom3_FD_187292 | JGI IMG/M metagenome (GOLD analysis project Ga0209121, IMG submission 187292) | Oil polluted marine microbial communities from Coal Oil Point, Santa Barbara, California, USA - Sample 3 (SPAdes) (version 2) | ecosystem: Environmental > Aquatic > Marine > Oil seeps ...
GAATGGCTGAAGCTGAAACCAGAGGCGGAAACGTTGGATCTGGCCGTTATCGCGGTCGAATATGGTCACGGTAAGCGTGCGAATATGCTATCTGATTACACCTTCGCCACACGGGACAGAGACGGTAATCTCGCCCCTATAGCGAAGGCGTTTGGTGGGTTAAAGGACACGGAGATCGAGGAGATGACAGAATACTTCAAAGGCATCGCACGGGAGCAACGGGGTCGTACCTTTATTGTTGAGCCTAAGGTTGTGGTCGAGCTGAAATTCGACGAGATCCAGAAAAGTTCGTTATACGAAATAGGGTACGCACTCAGATTCCCTCGCATCAAGCGGATACGATGGGACCTCTCAGTCGATGAGATAGATTCAATAGAAACGGTAGAAAAGATATTTGGGCGGCAAAAAAGAAGTGCTTAACAATGATTTTACTTTATACATCAAGATCCACGGGGTTTTTGAAAAAGGAATCCATGAAAAAGTAGCTACCTTCTCAACCTCAGCACGACAGACGTTTCCACTTGCCGGTCAGGAATGTTCCACTAACTTCGGAGAAGTCTGTCCTTTTCCTCTGACGATTGACGATACCAACCGGAACCCAAAATGCTCGTAGAACCGGATAGCCCAGGTGCAAGATTGAACAGGTCCGTTGTGAAATGAAATTGGTGTAATCTTGTAAGTGCTACGTTCTGTTTTCACACTGATTCAGAGTTGATGAAAAGAAGCAGTATTTATATAATATCCGGTAACTAACCTCTTCTGAGGTGGTACCATGGGATCAGAAGATAAGATGGGGAACAGATGGGTAGTATTGGTTGGAGCGCTCATGCTCCAATTATGCCTCGGTGCAGTCTACGCTTGGAGTGTTTTCGCTGCGGAGCTTAAAAAAGAAGTAGCGTTTGGCGGTTTTGGTTGGAGCGTAACCGAAACGCAAATTGTTTTTTCAGCAGCACTTGCAACCTTTGCACTGGTCATGGTAGTAGCCGGAAAATGGCAGGATAAGCTCGGACCCAGAAAAGTAGCACTCGCAGGAGCGCTTGTTCTCGGGCTCGGATACATACTCGCGAGTTTCATGCCAGGAAATTTCCTCTGGGTAGTAATAACGCTTGGATTTATTGCAGGCGCTGGAATAGGTATTGGTTATGTTTGCCCAATTGCGGCTATTGGCAAGTGGTTTCCCGATAAACTAGGACTGGCAACGGGAATAGCGGTCGCTGGTTTTGGAGCTGGTGCGTTCTTCATATCCGTTTTATCCGGAAAAGGTATAAATATGCTGGGATTGGAGGTTGATCTTATACAATTACTTGAAAACTATGGGCTTGGTGGAACACTACTAATATGGGGTGTTGTTTTCCTCGCTTTTGGCGGTACGGGTGCTTTTCTTTTGAAAAACCCGCCTACTGGATGGAAACCACCTGGTTGGGAGCCCCACGCAAAATCGAGTAGTGCCAATATAAGGGAAGACTGGGAAAGATCTGATATGATGAAAACATCACAGTTCTGGATGCTGCTTGCCATGTTTGTTTGCGCGGCATCTGCAGGACTCATGACCATTGGTATATTAAAATTATACGGTATTGATTCTGGTCTCACCGCAGCGGCGGCAGGCACTGCTGTTGGTATACTTGCTTTATTCAACGGTGCAGGTAGAATATTATGGGGCTGGGTTTCGGACAAGATTGGAAGAACAATAGCTATGGGGGTAATGTTTTTCTTGCAAGCAGGCATGATGTTTGCTCTCATATTTATGGGTCTTGGTTCAACCATGGAAGGGCTCACAGTAGCAGCAGCTTGGATTGGGTTAATGTTTGGGGGTAATTTTGCATTATTCCCTGCCGCAACAAGGGAGTTCTTTGGTATAAAGAACTACGGAGGAAACTATGCTATGGTGTTTTTAGGTTATGGTGTAGCAGGTATTTTAGGACCAATCGTGGCGGGGCAAGCAAAAGATATTCTTGGAAGCTATGACGTGGCATTTATCCTCTGTGGAATATTGTGTATCATAGCCGCGGTATTAGCATTCATAACGAGAGCGCCGCACCACTATAGCGTATAACTTTAGTTAACTCCCTCGCGAGCTGCTGTGAATCAGCTCTTGCTTGACGCGCCGTGCCGCGATAAGATTAGGTATTTTCCCTGAAGGATCAAATGCGAGTACCGTTCATCTATTACTCTATAATCGAATTCAGGATATTATTATGGTTTACTTTAGCAATCCAAGATGACACAGAATGAAAATGCACTAAAAAACCATGAGAAGGAGCGATGAACCCCTATTTCCGGAGGAAATTATATTTTTCCCTTCCTCGTATATATTCATGAGGTACGAATGAAGTGAAATTCTGGACCATCGGGACAAGTAACAGGAGCTTGGAAGAGTTTTTAGGCTTGCTCGGGGCATACCAGATAGAAGCTATTGCAGATGTGAGACGATTTCCTACGTCCAAACACAAGCACTTCAAGCAGGAGAATCTGAAAGCAAGCTTGAAGCAGCGCGGCATCGCATATCATCACGTTACAGAACTCGGTGGTTATCGAAAAGGAGGTTACACGAAATATATGGGAACAGCGGAATTTGAGGATGGGTTGCGGTACGTTGAAAACCTCGCAGCATCAAAACGAGTGGCAATCATGTGCGCTGAACTTCTCTTCTTCAGATGCCATCGCAGGTTTATAGCAGATGCGCTTAAACAGCGTGGTCACACCGTACTACACATAATAGACGAAAAAAGGAGTTCTGAACACAGAGGCAAAAACGATAAAACTGCTATTAAGACGTTAGATGAGTTCTTAGACTTGAAATAGCAGCTACGCATTTTTTAGTCCGTATCAAAAGGTAACCCCACCCTTAAAAATCTCACCTAAACATTGCTCTGCCTGCCGGGATTAGGACTTAAATTTACTGGTAAAAGCTATAAAAAGAAGCTCTCTAATGCCCCGTTGATAACGCTTCACTTCTCCCTTATCCGCTTCGAGAACGTTTGTTAAAGTCCATCCTCACTATTTTGTTCCCTTGTCATATTTACCGTTTTAGTTTTACATACGCCACACTTACGTCGGTACCTACACCCATTCGCGGTCCTTTGGCCACAGTATGGTTGACTTCGTCCTTGGTTAGATATGCGCTCTAATAATTCAGGGGTTTTTGTTCTTTTTAAGATATATATTCTCTTAAAGAAAAGAATAGAGACTAAAATGCTCAGACTGAGGTTCCACGGCAGGGGTGGTCAGGGGGTGAAAGTTGCCAGTAGAGTGCTGGGAACTGCTGCATTTTTGGAAGGCTACTACGCTCAGGATTTTCCATTGTATGGTGCTGAGAGAAGGGGTGCTCCGATAGCTGCTTTCACCCGCATATCTGAAGAACCCATCATGGAACGAGGTGTAATATCAGAGCCAGATATTGTGATAGTTATGGACGAAACCCTCTTGAACGATCCACGGGCAATGCCCTTATCGGGCCTAAAAAAGGGAGGCATAGTTTTTATTAACACTCCTCAAAGTCTGGAGGAGGCGAGGGCAGAGTATAAGATTGCAGGACAGATTATAACACTGGATATTACCAAGATTTGCCTCGAGATACTGAAAAGGGCGGTCATAAGCTCTCTCGCAGGTGCTGTTGCCGCCAAGATTGCTGGTTTAAGTGATGATTCTTTAAAGGAAGCTGTGGAGAAGGTGATATCTGAGATTGTAACAGAGAGAGTTATTTTAGAGAAGAACATAGAGGCCGCTCTGTATTGCTTTAATGCTATCCCATCAGTAGATATAAAAACTGCCGAGGCCATCCAAAAAGGAAGCAGTAATATCACCATACCGTTCGAAACTGCCGATATCTCCAGTCCTGCTATAAATGCTACCGGCAATACCCCCTTGCGAAAGACGGGCAACTGGCGGGTATTTAGACCTGTCTGGAATCACGATGCCTGTAACAGGTGTATGATCTGCGTTGCCCGATGTCCGGATGGTTGTATTTTAGTAAATGAAGAGGGTTTTCCCTATACTGATTACGAAAACTGTAAGGGCTGTCTGATTTGTGTTGAGGAATGTCCCACAAAGACCTTAGGGAAGGTAAGGGAGGTTCATGCGGATTCCAAGAAGGTGATCGGATAATGAAAAAAGAGATGCTCACCGGGAATGCTGCGGCTGCCTGGGGAGTGAGGTTAGCCGAGGTAGATTATATTCCCGTCTATCCTGTAACCCCCCAGACTGAGATTATCGAGACATTGGCACGGTGGATAGCTGACGGAGTTATGGATAGCAGGTTCATTACTATGGACTCGGAGCATTCTATGATAACAGCAGCGGGGGCTTCTTCGGCTACAGGGGTGAGGGCCTTCACAGCTACATCGAGTCAAGGGCTTCTATATGGTTTTGAGATGCTTTATGCGGTAGCAGGATGGCGAGTTCCTCTGGTGATGGTCAATGTATCGAGGGGATTGTCTTCACCGATTACGCTCGAACCAGATCATAACGATATCCTCGCAGCAAGGGACTCAGGATTTTTGCAGATCCATTGTGAGACCTGCCAGGAGGTTTTAGATTCCCTCCTGATGGCTTACCGATTGGTAGAGGACGAGCGGGTGCTTCTACCGATTATTGTGAATATGGATGGCTTTTATCTTTCGTTTACCAGAGAACCCGTTGAGGTGCCCGACTTGGAGACGGTTAGGAACTTTCTGCCGCCTTATCAGCCAAAACATGCTTTCTTCAAGGCAAGTCAACCCATGGCCCAGGGCGTGGCAGTCCTTGGCGGGTCACTGTATTCTTATTTCAAATACCAGATGCATCTGGCAAGTCAAAAGGCGCTGGAGGTCTACAAAGAGGTCTGTGTGGAGTTCGAAAAGGTATTCGGTCGAAACTATGATACCATCGAAGGTTTTATGCTGGAGGACGCCGAATATGTTCTCGTTATGACAAACTCATTTTCCACTCTCGGGAAGGCTGCAGTAAAGAAAGCGCGAGAAGGGGGAATAAAGGCAGGGCTTTTGAGATTGAGACTCGTAAGGCCATTTCCAGAGGAGGATATAATGGGTGCACTTAAAAGGAGGAGAGCTGTAGCGGTCGTAGACCAGAACATCAGCATAGGCAAGGGCGGCATTCTGCATTCGGAGATTGCCAGCTGCCTGTATAACGATAAGCAGAGGCCTCTCTTGCTATCTTTTATTGGTGGACTTGGCGGGAAAAACATAGGTCCTGGAGAGTTCGAGTTCATCTTTAATGAAATGATTAAGGGGGTAGAAGGAGAAGAGGTGGGAACATCACAACTTCTATATACAGAGGAAGAATGGAAGGAAATGGTGAGGTTGAAGAGCATAGCCGAGAAGGGGTAAAAACTATGGAGATAGAGCGTATCAAATCTATAAAAGACCTCCCTCCGGAAGAGAACATATTTCCGGGCACTCCGGCGTGTGCGGGTTGCGGAGGGCTTTTGGGCTTGAGACTTTGTCTGAAGGCTTTAGGTAGGAGAATTGTTATCGTAAATGCCGCAGGTTGCTTTACCCTCCTTAACATCTATCCCTATACCCCTTTCGAGAATTCCTGGCTTTATACCGCAATGGCCAGTGCCCCTGCCGGCGCGCAAGGGGTACGGGATGCCCTGGACATATTGATAAAAAAGAGGAGGCTCGACCCAGAAGAGGATTTGAAGGTAGTTGTGCTGACGGGTGACGGAGCTGCTTACGATATGGGCCTTTCCTCCACATCCGGGGCTATCTACCGCAATCTCGACTTCTATTATATCTGTTACGATAACGAAGCTTATGGAAATACCGGCTTCCAGCGGTCCGGGGCAACACCCTTTGCATCAAAGACCGGGACAACCCCACCAGGAAGGATAAGTCCAACAGGGGCCGAACTTTCAAAGAAGGATCTCTTTGCGATATGGAACAGTCACAAGCCACCATATCTTGCCACCATCTCGCCAGCCCATCCTGTTGATCTGATAAACAAGTTTAAAAAGGCAGAACAGTACAAAGGACCGAAACTCTTTATCGCCCTTTCACCCTGTCCACCCGGATGGGCAATAGACCCTGCCCACTCTGTTAAACTTGCAAAGTTGTCAGTTGATACCGGTATCTGGGCATTGAAAGAGGCGGTTTATGGTGAGGTAACACATACGGTAATTCCCAAAAGATTCAAGCCAGTGGAAGATTACCTGAAAGAACAGGGACGATTCGCTCATCTCTTCAAACCGGTACGACAGGAAGAGACGCTGAAGAAGATACAGGAGATGGTAGATGCCTATTGGAAAGGGCATAAGCTTCTTCTTTAGCCCCAAATCAATCGCGATTGTGGGGGCATCACCGAACCCTGGAAAACCGTCACATGTAATACTGGAAAGCCTTAAGCGAATCGGTTACCAGGGGGCTATCTATCCAGTGAATCCGAAATATCCATCTATCGAGGGCCGCAAGTGCTACAGCTCACTAACAGAGATACAAGACGATATTGATGTAGCTATCTTTGCACTTCCTGCCCCAACAGTCATAGAGATCCTGGAGCGCACCGAAAATGTGAGGTGTGCAATTATTGTCAGTGCAGGTTTCAAGGAGACGGGGTATGCAGGGACGAAGTTGGAGGAAGAGCTCAAAGAGATTGGTGAGAGGAAAGGGATACGAATCATCGGTCCAAACTGTATGGGTATCTACGATACGGTATCCCGAATCGATACTTTCTTTACACCTAAGGAGCGGGTGAGGAGACCGAAAAGAGGCGGGCTATCCATACTCACGCAGAGCGGGTCGTTTGCCGAACTAATCATGGATGAGGCGGCGTCAAAGGATATTGGCGTTGCACGGATTGTGAGTTATGGAAATAGGGTTGATGTGGGGGAGACCGAGTGTCTCAATTTCTTGACGGATGACGAGGCAACAAAGGTTGTTGTCATATACATGGAATCGGTAGACGATGGGAGGAGGTTCGTCGAGGTCGCATCCCGCTGCACAAAGAAAAAGCCCGTTGTGGTCGTGAAGGTTGGTAAAAGGGAGGCTGGAATCCATGCTGCGCGATCCCATACGGGCGCAATATCTGGGAGATATGAGATATACAAGGCCGCATTTAAGAAGGCTGGGATCGTAGAGGTGGACGGCTATGAAGGGTTAAAGGACGCTTGTAAAGTTTTGAACACCTATGAATTGGTCGACGGGAAAAAGGTTTTGATTGTAACGGACGGCGGTGGCGTCGGTGTTAGTATGGCAGATGCCTGTGAAGATTTGGGGCTCGCGGTGAGCGAACTTACCGAGGAGACGAGAAAACGTCTGAGTGCAAAACTTCTCGGGTTCTCCGCTACTGGTAATCCTATAGACCTGACTGGCAGTGTTACTGATAAGGATTACGTTACAGCCCTCGAGGAGGGGCTGAGAGATGAGTTCGATGTCGTTATTGTCACGGTTCTCTGGGGGGCACCAGAAATCACCGAAAAGCTGGCTGATAAACTGAAAGAGGTCAGGGATAGCTGTAATAAACCGATACTCATCTGTAGCCCAAGTTGTGACTTTACAAGGCGAATGGCAAAGCGCTTCGAGGAGAATGGTATGCCAGTATTTTTTACACCGGAAAGTGCAGCTCGGGCGGCAGCGGTGTTGGCAGGCCGTTGGAGGTAAGCCTATAACAGTCAACATCTACAGCTTGCCACGAAAGTTGGAAAGGAAAAATGAAGAGAGAAGAAGCGAAAAAGCTCGTAAGTAATGCTTTGGCCCAGAGAAGGCAAGTGCTCCTTGAGCCGGAGGCGAAGGCTTTGATATCGGCATGGGGCATTCAGGTGCCCAAGTCTGTCTTGATCGAAGGAGTAGAGGATGTGGCAGTTACGTTAAAGGCACTTACTCCCCCCGTTGTTCTCAAAGTGGTCTCACAAGATATCATCCATAAAAGAGACGTCGGTGGCGTGATAACAGGCATAAAAGACAGCGAAGAAGTGAGCAAAGCCTTACGGGAGATGAAGGAGACTCTTGCAGAAAAAGCCCCCGCGGCAAGGATAGAGGGGTTCCTTTTAGAGGAGATGGTCCCCACAGGGATAGAACTGATATTAGGAGGCTTGAGGGACCCCCAATTTGGTCCTGCTGTTATGTTCGGCACGGGTGGCTTTGCCGTTGAACTCGTGAAGGATGTGAGCTTCCGACTTGCCCCACTGAACAGAGATGAGGTTTTTGATATGATGCGGGAGGTAAAGAGTTATCCCCTCCTTACAGGGTTCAGGGGGTCGAAGCCGGTTGACATAGAGAAGCTGGCTTCCACCGTAATGAAACTGTCTGAGATCTTACTGGAGATAGAAGCGATAAAAGAGATAGAAATAAACCCACTTATGGTATATGAAGAGGGAGTGGTGGCAGTGGATGCGAGAGTGGTGTTGCAATGACCATAACCAGCCGAAAGGAAGGACTAACGAGTTGCACCCGACGGAAAATATTTCAATATAAATAAAAGAACGTAAGAGAAAGGTAGATGCGAGAGGATGGTTGATGGAAGATATTTTTAGATTCACGGATGAGTTAGGGCCGGCCAAGATCATTCACGTTTACGAGCCTTCGGTGGGGCTCCGGGGAGTTCTGGTGGTGGACAACGTCGCGAGAGGCCCTGCCATCGGTGGATTGCGGATGGGCCCTGAGGTGTGTACCGAAGAATGTTACCGGCTGGCACGGGTCATGACATTGAAGAACGCCGCTGCCGATCTGCCCCATGGCGGCGGTAAGTCGGTGATTTACGCTGATCCAAAGATGCCGAAAAAAGATAAAGAGAGGCTGATTCGTGCATTCGCCAGTTCATTGCGAGAAATTCAGGAATACATTTTCGGTCCTGACATGGGCACCGATGAGGAGTGCATGGCCTGGATAAAAGACGAGATCGGCCGGGCGGTAGGATTGCCCACAGACTTTGGTGGAATCCCCCTCGACGAGATCGGAGCGACGGCATGGGGCCTCACTCACGCCACAGAAGTTGCTCTTGAATATTGCGATTTTGATATGGAAGGGGCGCGCGTTGTCATCCAGGGCTTCGGTGCCGTGGGCAAACACGCTGCCCGTTTTCTCACGGAAAAGGGCGCCATGCTGGTGGGTGCAGCGGATTCCCGGGGGACGATCTACAATCCCCGGGGGCTTGATGTCAACGCATTGATCGAGCTGAAGAAGGCGGGCAAGAGTGTAGCCGATCATCTTGATGGAACGAAACTAGACCGTGACGCAGTGATCGAGATCGAGTGCGATATCTGGATTCCAGCAGCGCAGCCCGATGTTATAAACGAGAACAACGTAAACCACCTGAAAACCAAGCTGGTGATCGAGGGCGCCAACATTCCCATCACATAGGGTGCGGAAAAATACCTTCACGATAAAGGAGTGATTTGTGCCCCGATTTTATCGCCAATGCGGGTGGCGTGATCTGTGCGGCCATGGAGTACCAGGGTACTTGGCAGTCAGCGGCATTTCATGCTATCGAGGAGAAGGTGCGCCGGAATACCAAGCAAGTGCTCGAGGAGATGACGGCCAGAGAAATACTGCCTCGGGAAGCAGCTGTAGATCTCCCCATAAAGCAGCTGAAGAGATGCATGAGCTATAGACGCTGGTCGCTATTTTCATCAGCGCATGGTTTCGTATAGGTCAGCGCTCATCCGATAGGAGAGATCAGGTCTTTAGAGAAACTCTGCAGAAAATCCTCCGTGTTCAGGATGGATTTTCCCGCTGCTTCAGAGCCCGACCCACAATTGTCTTTACTGCTTTACGCCTTTAACTTCCGTTGATATAACAAAAAAGACATCAATTGGATCACACCCTTTTGTCCTTCAACACAGACTTTTGATAAATGTGTGGTCAAAACGCCCATCTCTGGTAGGATTCACCCCAATACCCTCAATTTGACTTTTTAGCTTCCAGATTCTCTTCAAAATATTCGTAGTAGTTTTGCGGTTATGTATAAGCAGTATAGGATTACCTCTGGTCTTTCCTGCTAAGTAAGAAAATTCCAAAAGCCTTCGTAGCAGGTGAGTCTAATGTTAACACGGATACTAATACTGAAATACACCTCCAGAAGTCTTCAAACAGATAAAAAACAATGCTCCGCCGGGGATTTGAACCCCGGTCGTGGGCTCGAGAGGCCCAAATGCTTGGCCGAACTACACCAGCGGAGCATCAATCAAACTTTCTTTCAAAAAGAAAGTTTAATCAAAGAAACATATTTCTTTCCTAAAAACTTTTCTTTTTCGGAAAGATTTTTTTTCTTTCTTATAGAGGCTGTCCCACAATCTAATTATCCCCCACAATATAAATGATCCCAAACACACTTTAGAGTATATTGTTATCGTATATCCTGCAAGATAAAAT
>Ga0209121_10006444_pt1 | contig 10305 bp, 10 predicted proteins | sample Cruoilmetagenom3_FD_187292 | JGI IMG/M metagenome (GOLD analysis project Ga0209121, IMG submission 187292) | Oil polluted marine microbial communities from Coal Oil Point, Santa Barbara, California, USA - Sample 3 (SPAdes) (version 2) | ecosystem: Environmental > Aquatic > Marine > Oil seeps ...
ATTGAATACTATAACAATGACCGAACTCATCAAGGTAAGATGTGCTGCGGCAGAACGCCAATGCAAACTTTACTTGATGGTAAATCGATTTGGGCTGAAAAGAATTTAGCTCAAATCTAAGCTGACAGACACCGAAAAAAACGGGTAACTGTCAGATCAGGTCTGAGCTACTACAGCGACGTTGGAGCGCCACTCTTACGGACGCCTTCGTGCCCAATGAGATCAAATGATCCGTGATAAAGAGCCTGGCAGCTAAAGCAGTGGTTTTCGTGTCGGCCTGAGTATTTTCCCGCCACACAAACATTTTTTATATAGGACTCATGAAACGGCTTTTTGCAGCAATCGCAGACGCTATCTTTTGGGGCTACCTGCGATTGAAATTCCGCTGAAAGTTTGTGCCGAGGTGTCTATATAAGAAATCTATCCCGTTATACATAACTGTAAACCTTTTACCTTAGTAAAGAGCTTCAACAATAAACGTGCAGCAACGTAAGATCAAGTAAAAATCGTTTCGGATAAGTGACCAGATTAAAAGCGAGCGATATTCTTTGTGTGGAGAGTAATTAGCTAACAGAGCAATAAACTCTTTTCTTCAATTGTACAAACAATACTCCTATTGTTATGAGATTTGGCTTCGCATTCTATTTAGCTGTTGCTGCAAAGGCCACTAGGGGGCTCGGTTCCTTTTCTTATTATTTGTTGTGCGTCACTAGGCGGTGTTTCCGAGCAATCGACTTCCCATGCATCTAAATAGTCTTGGTAAGAGTAAGCTACTTGAGCACACGATCCGCTCAATTCTTTTGGAACATTATCCCTTCCAACTCTATTGATATACTTCCAATCTCGTTCTTTTATCTTTTCATTCTGTATCCCACAAAACCTTTCCCAGCTCTTCATTTCATAAATTGAGTAAGAAATAATATTCGCGGCCTTTGCCACTTCTACGGACTCAGCAGGTGTTAACGACATTACGTTAAAGTTACTTGCTGGCGTATCAGTCAGAACGGTATATCTTTTCGTCGTGGATAAAACATGACGATAACCAGCTGCGGACATTGCAGCGCCACCACGAGCTTCTTTTTGCCACGTTGAAGTTAAATAACGGCCGGTCGGTTTGTACGAGGGCTCTAAACTCTTACCATTTTCATTCGCACATGAAGCTAAAAACACAGTCAATATAATGGTTTTAAACCGCATTTCGGTGAGTCCTTATAGAGAAGATTGGTTAGCTTTGAATTTTACCCCCTAAATTTCAAATGGCCATTATTTAAAACTGCAGAAAACGCCACTCTATGAAGAACAGCGACTAACTTGGTGCGTGGTAGCATTACGGCGTTATCACAAGGGCCGCTTAATGCAAAAATTTCTGCAAAAACTGAAAAAAGGTTATTCACGAATAAGTGAAAAACAGGATCAAATATTGGAGGAGGAAATTCCCCGTTACCCGCCTTTTTCAAAAGGACTTCCCGCCGCCTCTTCTGCACAACTCATTGCTATGCAAACTAGCTTGATGACAAAGATTAAGGCGACACTGCCATTTAATGAAACAGAATTTAATCTTATAGCAATGCCAATTATCGAGAGATATGCGGCATACGTTCACTTGCTTCCGGCATCTGAAGCACATCATCACCGGGGCGCTGGCGGCTTGTTTAGACACGGCTTGGAAGCAGGGTTTTGGGCAGCACAGGCGGCTGACTCGTTTGTATTTTGTCCAGACGGAACACCGGAACATAGACGAACTCAAGAGCCTCGATGGCAAGTAGCTGCATTTCTCGGGGGAATGCTTCACGACGTAGGAAAACCAATTACCGACCTGGTAGTAGTAAATAGTGATGGTACGAAAGAGTGGGACTCCTGCCGTTTCACGCTGACAGAGTGGGCCAGAAAAGAGGGTATTGATCGGTACTATGTGCGCTGGAAACCACGACGGGGGAAGAATCATGAAAAGGCTTCCTCCGTTCGCCTTGACTTATTCATTCATGATGAGGCATGGGAATATCTAAATGTAAAAGATAGAGAAGTAACTCTTGCTCTGTTGGAAGCGATTTCCGGAACGAGCGCATCGGAAGCACTAACAAAAATTGTTCTTTGGGCTGACCAGGAAAGCGTCCGCAGAGATATTGTGAATCAAAGGCTTGATATCGATGAGCATAGTTACGGCGTACCAGTGGAACGGTTTGTATTCGATGCGTTACGTCGTTTTGTGAAAGAAAGTAAAGTAAACGAGCCTGGGGCGCTAGTTTGGCGTGTTCATGATTCAGTCTATTTATCCTGGAAGGGTATCGTTGAAAATATTAATCAAATACTTAAGAACGATGGAATAAGTGGTATTCCAAAAGACCCAGAAACATTGGCTGACATCCTTTTGGAAAAGGACTTTGCATCATATTTTGAGTACGAAGATCACTCGGCGCGTTATTGGAACATATACCCACACCTTCTAAATGGCGTTTGTTTAACATGCCTAAAAATAGATCAAATAGAGTTGATTTACCCTGGCGAACCGCCGGTAGGCGTAGAAGCTAGCTTTTCAAAAACGGACTATGACGAATTTGTATCTAAAGGCAAGGAAAAAGAAAATAGAGCCCCAGTGCAACCTTATAGCACCCCAATAGACAAAAATATCAAAAAGCCAGAACAAACAGCAGCCATTGAAGATAACCAACCTCTGCCTATTTCTGATAAACCAGAAATAATATATAAAATATCGTCGGAACTCGAAAAGGAAAGCGATTTTTTAACATTATTACCAGAGGGGAGATCTGGAATACATCATCCCAAAGAAACGTCATTACTTGGAGACCCAAAAGAAATAATGGAAACCCTTTATAAGCTGGGTTATTTAGATATCGACAAGCTATCAAACTCCAAAACAAGAAAGATTTCAGGTGAAAGGTATTTAGTGCTTACGCAAGAGTGTTTTGATCTCATAAATAGTCAATCAGTACAAAAGAACGAACCACTTGAAAAACAGGAGGAGATAGAAACACCGCAGAATAAGCAGAAAGAAATTGAAGCAATAGATAATAATCGAGAATCAGATATAGAGAAAAAATCTGCTAATAAAAGCCATCTAGGGAAGCTCAATTTCGAGCATACATTCAATAAACAGGTTGCTAGTGGATTTGGGCCTTATATATCCGGTGAAGTAAAAACAGGTAAAGATAAAAAGCGGACAATCTATACACTAGATATCGATTCAGTCGATCAAATAGCGGAATATCACAATACCTCTGCAAATGAGGTAAAAAGGCACTTGAAAAAAATGGCGTACGTAACGCTTACCGAGGATAGCATAGTGTTGGTTACTAACAATGATTAACGATTTTTTAACCCACGAAAATCCTTTTAGAACGATTTATGAACGACAGGCATTCTACGTTTGGCTTTTGGCATTCATTGTTGCAAATATCGCAAATCATTATTCTGGGCTGCCACAGGAACCGTTCTATTGGATCGGAACGATATCGATTGTAATGTGCATCTATTGGCTTTACAGGTATTTTCCAATCGCTAGATTTCAGCGATCGTTAAAAGGAAAAAAACTTTCATTCATTAGTCTTAAAAAACTAGAAAGAATATGCAAGAAAAATAAAAATGATATTTGGCTTGGATACGGTTTTCGTTGGGAAACAAGACACACACAATTAATCACAGAAATATTAACAAGGGACTGGTCCCTGTTTGAATCAAAAGAGGCTAAAAAAGATCGTGCGATTGGCCACAGATGGATACATGGAATTGAACCAATTGAGAAACAAATTCGACAGCCGTTGGACCACTCTGAAGGGCAGAATTTAATCGTAGGAACTACAGGCAGCGGGAAAACTCGCCTTTTTGATTTATTAATAACCCAGGCAATAATGCGTAATGAAGCCGTCATTATCATTGACCCGAAAGGTGATAAGGAGCTACGTAACAATGCGAAAAGAGCGTGTAAAGCCATAGGCAAAGAGGATCGATTTCTCTTTTATCACCCGGCTTTTCCAGATGAATCTGTACGCATAGATCCACTTAAGAATTTTAGCAGAGTGACAGAGTTAGCTAGCCGTTTAGCCGCATTAATTCCAAGCGAAGCTGGCGCAGACCCTTTTAAGTCATTCGGCTGGCAAGCAGTAAATAACATTGCACAAGCTCTGGTAATGTCAAATCAGAAACCGACCATTAAATCAATTAAGCGATATTTAGAAGGCGGCCCATCAGGAATACTTTTATCAGCGATTGAAGGCTACACAAGGCGATCCATGGAAAATGGCGATAGCTTGCTGGATCAATACCTTAAATCATCCGCAATAGACTCTGATGATAAAAAGGCACGAATTGCAGCGCGATTTTATTCTGACCACGTAGAACCTGTTTCGCCAAGCTCGGAATTGGCTGCTCTAATATCAATGTTTGAGCATGACCGGGTTCACTTTTCAAAAATGGTGGCAAACCTTCTGCCAATCATGAATATGCTGACAGCTGGAGAAATGGGTGATCTATTAAGTCCTGATTACAAAGATACGAGTGATTCGAGAATCATCACCGATAGCAAGAAAATTATTGATAATGAAAACGTTTTCTATTGCGGGCTAGACTCGTTGCCAGACAGCGTCACATCTAGTGCCAACGGTTCATTGATTTTAGCAGACTTAGTCGCAGTTGCAGGCGACCGTTATAACTTCGGCCTAAATAATAGGCCAGTCAACATATTTATTGATGAGGCGGCTGAAGTTATCAATGAGCCTGTTATTCAGCTATTGAACAAAGGTAGAGGTGCTAAAATGAAAATGTTTATTGCAACACAAACGATATCTGATTTCACTACTAGATTGGGTAGTGAAGACAAGGCGATGCAAGTGCTTGGAAATGTTAATAACTTCTATTGTCTAAGAACATTAGATCCGAAAACACAAGAGTTTATTTCAAAGAACTTACCTGAGACACGAATCAAAAATATTAGCAGAACACAAGGAACAAAATCAGATAGTAATTCACCCTTGCGATTTTCCTCTAACCATTCTGAAAGCCAGGAAACAGAAAAGGAAAATATCTTCCCGCCGCAGCTTTTCGGTATGTTACCAAATCTTGAATACATTTCTAAAACCTCTGGCGGAATAATTCGCAAATGCAGAATACCAATACTACATTAATAAAAAAAATGCACAAAAACGTAGAATCAAATAACAGAGAACTTTTTAAAAGTGTCATCTCCGAAACTATCGCAGATGACGCAATCTATTCTTTCGCATATGAAAGACTAAACTTCCATTGGCCAAATGCAATGAGTGTTGTTGAATCATTGTGCCTAGATATCGAGGTCAATGTCTCGAAACACGCGCATAAAATAGTATCTCGCGCACTTAAAAAGTCCCTCACAGAATATTCAACAAAGCTCCTATTACTATGTAAACAGCATGAGTGTCTATTTGCATTTTTGCACATCTTCATGATTGAAATGATTCCGTATTGCTCGCATTCTTACGCCGATCAGGAAAGTGAAAAGACCTGTATCCCTATTTACACGCGATCGTTGTCAAACCGGAAAGAGGGAGGTGCTACAATCGTTGAAACCACTCACGAAATAGATAAACCGACCTTAATGGAAAGCTTTTACACACAGTATTTTCCCATTAATTTGAAATTGGTAGCGAAACGCTATGGATACGAAGAAGCCTTTTTGGTTAGCGATTAAAATTCTATTTGTAGAGTGTATTCTATTGGCCGCTATAATGCCCGGTGACTGGGCTCAACGTGTGGCAGTCCAAGAACTTGACCTTTTTTTAACGAGGCTAGGAGAAGAAGAGCATTTCTGGATTATGAGTAAATCTGAAAGGTGGTATCAATATACGCTTATCGATACCGGCATACACAAAGTACTCTCCGGAGCGTTTATGCCATCACAAGAAGCCATAGGCCGAACTGACGGGATGGAAGGACTAAATAGAACATGGCGGTTAATCGCTGAAAATAGAATAACGGCTATTACTAGCGTGTACTATTACATGTTAAATAGGATTGCGTTGCTTTATCTATGGCTTCCCTATATGGCAATTTTGATTATTCCAGCAACCTTTAACGGAATAACAGTATGGCGAATCAAAAGAACGAATTTCCAAACTGCATCTCAAACACTACATCACTACGGCACAAACTTACTAAACATTTTGGTGTTTGTAACCTTTTCCCTCTTGCTTGCTCCGATAATACTAGATCCGGTGATTATACCAATTATGTTTGTCTCTGTTGCTATCCTGGTTGGAGTTATCCTGGGGAATACCCAAAAACGGATCTAGTCTTTCTGTATTTTTTATCACCAAGAAGTGAGCGCTAGAAAAGAGAATTACATAAGGATACTTATTTGGCTAGAGATAGTGAATTATTAGAACATTAATCTAGTCTGAAAACCAAAAACACATAAAAACTACCAAAAAAAAATAACAAGGTTTTTTCCCTCCTGGTTCACAATAACTCCAAGACTAAGGTAATGAGTTTATTGGAGATGATGTGAAACCTGTATATATTCCCGCACGAATTGATGATCCACCTCACATTATGATTGTGGCTGCTGATGAAATCGCACCAGTTTTAATCGGACTTTCATTCGGAATAATGATTGGTCAAGCAGCCATATGCACGATCTTAGGGCTTGCGTTAACGTTCGGCTACCGAAAATTCCGTGATAACCATCAGGATGGATATTTTCTTCATCTCTTGTATTACAGCGGATTCGTTCCGGCTAAGAGTAAGCTTATGATCAACCCATTCATTCGCAGGATGTTTCCATGATTTGGTCGGAATATTTAAAAACATTTTCTGGAATGAAAACTGAAACCGCTATCTCGCGAACAGTGGTATTGATGCTAGGGGCGCTCGCTTTTACATTGGCGCTTACGATACTAAACAGGGACGAGAAAATTATCTTAACACCAGTGACGTTATCGAGTGATGCGTGGATAGCGAAAGACAGCGCAAGTCAGTCATACAAAGAAGCGTGGGGGTTTTTCTTTGCACTGTTGGTCGGAAATATAACTCCTACAACAGTTGATTTTGTTAGTGAGAGGGTCGCACCTTACTTGGGGCCTGGCATATACGATGATGTGTTGTTTCTACTCAAAAATGAAGCGCAATCTATTAAGGATGACCATGTGAAAATCCGGTTTGAGCCTAGAGATGTCAGCTTTGAAGGATCAAGTAATAAGGTATTTGTATATGGATTTAGCTTTATAAAGGGCACCGTAGGCAGAGAAGAAAGGAAGGAAAGAACCTACGAATATATCGTCGAAGTTGGAAACTATGCCCCCCTTGTCACCTATATGGATACATACGAGGGAAAACCAAGAGATCAGTTAGTTTTGAAACGAATGGAAGAGAAGGAAAAACTGAGGAAGAAACAAAATGCCAGTTAAATTTAGAAATATTTTTGTACTAGGTGGGTTCATCTTTTTTCAATTCGTCGCCACAATGACTTCAGCATTCGATATCCCAGTTGTGCCTTCAGCGGTGGCCAAAGCGGATTATAAACCGTATAAAAAAGTAGCACCAAAAAATACAAAAAGAGAAGTTATTCACAAGGCGTTGACCACAGAAGTTGATAAGCACACACTCAACGTTAAACCAGGTGTAAATCACCTTATTCCAGTTGCTGTAAATCATACAAATAGATTTGTAACGCCTTACAACCAACCAGCTATCACAACTAATAGTACTCTGAACTACAAGATCACGGAAAACGTTGTTTATGTATCTCCGTCAACAACAAAACCGATTACTATTTATATTACAGAGTCAGGTGATGAAGGTAGTGCTATTTCAATCACGCTTGTTCCCCAGCGGATAGCCCCAAGAGAACTGACATTACTGATAAATGAAGACGGGTTTCGTAACGAATATACCAACAAAAAGGCTGAAAAATGGGAGTTGGCGCAACCATATATCTCAACCATTGAGAAGTTACTAAAGACTGTTGCCCTCGGTAGTGTTCCGAGTGGATACAAATTGGATAAAGCCTCATCTATGCGCCTGCCTGTCTGTAGGCAAACAGGTCTTACCTTCAAATTTGACGGTGGACAAACGTTAATCGGGAATAAACTTTCTGTCCATATTGGAACGGTTGTAAATAGATCACCGAACGCTATTGAAATACAAGAGGCGGAATGCGGAGACTGGAACGTGGCAGGCGTCTCCGCATACCCAGATAATGTTCTTGATCCTGGTGATGCTTCAGAAATATATGTTGCAGTGAAGAACGAAATAAGGAAAAGACAAAGAGAAATTAGACGACCTTCTTTAATTAATTCAGCGAGTAGGTTCTAAAAATGGCAGAAGAACGCAACAACCCAGTAAAAGATTTGTGGGAAACCGCAGATCCTGGCCATAAACGGATCTTTGTCGTAGTCGTTGTTCTGGCATCCATATTTCTATTGATCGCCTTTATCACAGGCGGTGACGATTTTTCCGCCATTAAAAAAGAAAAACAGGAAACTGTTAAACGGCTCATATTGACGGGCGGCAACACGAGGGACGTTGGTGTTGGCGCGTTAAGTGCGGATCAGAAAGCTTCGAAAAAAGATATTAGGGAACTACGGATTCTGCTAGAACGAACTCGAAAAGAAGTGGCAGAAATTAACAAACGCCGGGGTAATGATCCCTCGGTGATGGATGAGATGTTAAAGCTCGATGGCCGATTATCCCAGCTCACAGAGGAGGCCATTTCACTCGGGTGGCAATTAGAGGATATTAGAGACGGGCACGTAATCCCTACACAGACTAAAAAAACCACAAAACCGGCTAGTCACCTTCCCGTGAAAACGGCCGGCTCACAGGTGGAAACAGTGACCCCCATTAAGACCCGGAAAACCTTTAATGAAAACTCAGTTCGTAATGCAGACTTAAGTGAAAAGGAGTTAAACAATGATCCTGAGTCCTACTTTAACTCTATTCCTACTCGCTATCTGCAAACACAAGATTCGCAGCCAAAACCAAGTGCGGGTGTTCCCGCAGTTAGCGCGACGGTGAGCGACCGTATTTTCACTTATACGACAACTGAAAATAATGAGATAGAAGAAGACAGTGTGCTGGTTGAGTTAGGAGCCGGCGCAGTCCATACCGGCACGCTTATAAATGGCTTGGACGCTCCAACTGGACGAAACGCCAGAAAAGATCCTTTTCCAGTTTTGGTACGTATTGACCACGAAGCAATTTTACCGAATGACAATACCATAGATCTGAAGGGCTGCTTTGCGACATTGTCAGGCTATGGTGAGCTGAGCTCTGAGCGCGCATTACTACGAGGAGAGACAATTTCCTGTATTACAAAGTCAGGTCGAAATTTAATTGGTGAATTCCCATCTTATGCGGTTGGAGAGGACGGAAAGGCTGGAGTGCGTGGCCATTTAGTAACACGAACAGGCTCTCTATTGGCGAAAACCACTTTAGCTGGATTCGCTGGGGCAATGTCAAATGCATTCAATTCCACTCCGGTTCCAGTCTTGTCTACCGGAAATATTGGGGGGTCTAAAGCATTTCAACAAAACATGTCCAAGGAGTCAGTATCACATAGCGCGGCGAAAGGAACAGGCACCTCCCTGGATCGACTTGCAGAGTACTACATGGATATGGCGGATGAAATATTTCCTGTAATTGAGATCGATGCGGGACGGGTCATAGACATTATTACAACCCAAAAAATCGAGCTAAAACTTACTAAATTTAACCGGGATCAAGTTACACAAGGCTGAGATATGTATAAAAAACTGGTTCTAATTTCGTTATTCCTTCTAAGCGGTTGCTCTGGAATTGGTAAGTCCGAGTTTAATTGCTCTGGTGTGCCAGATGGCACCGTATGCAAATCGGCAAGAGATGTATATTTCGGCAATTACCAACGAGGCGGTGAAACAGATATAGATTCCGAAGAATATGCAAGAGACCCCAATGGACGGAAGAAAAAGAAAAACCGCAATAATAAAACCCGAGATTCACGCAATGATTTTGTTATCGACACATACATCCGGCCAAATCTGCCGGATAAACCAGTTCCAGTGAGAACGCCAGCGAAGGTCATGAAAATATGGATCGCTCCATGGGAAGATCGTGATAGTGGCGCATTTTTTCAGCCGGGCTTCGTGTATACGGAAGTTGAGCCACGCAGGTGGGTTCCTGGAATGCCCTCAGGGGCAAGTACCGGAGGAAGGGTTTTCCAACCTCTTAACAATAAACCTTAATAGGATTTAGCTTATGTCTAAAATGAAAAAAATCATGACCGTTGCGGCGGCTGTAGGTCTAGTAGGAGCGGTTACCATTCTTCCTGAGACGGCACTT
>Ga0209121_10006445_pt1 | contig 10305 bp, 9 predicted proteins | sample Cruoilmetagenom3_FD_187292 | JGI IMG/M metagenome (GOLD analysis project Ga0209121, IMG submission 187292) | Oil polluted marine microbial communities from Coal Oil Point, Santa Barbara, California, USA - Sample 3 (SPAdes) (version 2) | ecosystem: Environmental > Aquatic > Marine > Oil seeps ...
TAGCATCTTTCATAAAACGATAAATAGAATGGTTGAAAGCAAGCCAATATATCAAAATCAAATAAAACAGATACTAAGCGTATAACTCAATAAAATTATATTTGGTATGTTTGTTGTGGCGTAATAATCAGTCATTTAAAATATTTTACATCTATAAAACCAGCTATTATGAGATCACAATTGGTACTTCTCTCGTTTCTTATTATATCCATATCTAGTTACGCTCAAAACGTAGATATACCAGACCCTAATTTTAAAGCGGCTTTAATTGGTAATGGCGTTGATACTAATAGTGATGGAGAAATACAAGTGACAGAAGCTGAATTGGTAAATTTTTTAAATATTTCTAATTCTAATATATCAGATTTAACAGGAATATCAAGTTTTGTAAATCTAGACTCCCTCATTTGTGCTAATAACCAATTAATGAGCTTAGATGTGACTTCACTTTCTAATTTGGAATCTCTAAATTGTAGTAATAATCAGTTAGAGTCTATAAATTTTGAAAATAATAATAGTTTGTGGATGCTTAGTTGTAATAATAATCAATTAATGTCATTAGATGTGAGTGGACTAAATAGTTTATATGATTTTGATTGCTCAAATAATGAGTTAGTATCACTAAATATTACTAATTGCCCTGAGCTTTGGAACGTGCAATGTGAAAATAATAATCTCTCGACTTTTGATTTTACTGGTGTGGTTCCTAGTAATTTGCTTTGGGTAAATTTTGGGAACAATGATATAATTGAGTTTATATTTCCTCCTAATTTTGAAATATTTGAACTTAATGCTGAGTTTAATCAAGTTGTAAACTTAGACTTGTCTAATGTATCAATTAGTATAGGTGATTTTTCAAATAATCCATTACAAACAGTAAATGTTAAGAATGGTCATCAAGATGACATAGCGACGTTAGCTTTAGAATATGATAATATTCAATTTATCTGTACTGATGAAAATGAGTTAGAGGACATTATGAATGACATTGATGTTACTGAGAATAATATATCTGTAAGTTCATACTGTACATTTGAGCCTGCTGGTGATTATAATAGAATTACGGGCTCAGTTAGATTAGATTTAGATAGTAATGGTTGTGACACATCGGATTCTGTGATAACAAATATGTTATTAGAAATTAATGACGGTATTAACCAAGGTTATGTTTCAACTAACCAGATAGGTGATTATTATGCTTACTTCAATATAGGTGATTACACTATTATACCAAATATAGATAATCCAAATTGGTTTATTGCAACGCCTAATACAGCTAATGTTTCGTTTGTAGATTACAATAATTTTGTTACTCAAGATTTTTGTTTTAGACCAAATGGAGTGCATCAAGATGTAGAAGTTACAATTGTTCCTATTGTGGCTGCTCAACCTGGATTTGATGCTTTATATAACATAATCTTTAGAAATAAAGGCAATCAAATAACTTCAGGTGATATAGATTTTTCTTATGATGATTCTGTTTTAGATTTTGTGTCTTCTTCTGCAAGTATATCTAGCCAATCTGCTGGTAGTTTAGTTTGGGATTATACTGACCTTAATCCATTTGAAAACAGAAGTATTACCGTAACCTTAAATGTTAATTCACCAACGGAAACTCCTGCCGTTAATATTGATGACCAATTAGATTTTGATGTTATTATAAATCCAATAGTAAGCGATGAATTTCCTTTGGACAATGAATTTAATCTTAAACAAGTAGTTGTTGGTTCTTATGACCCAAATGACATCACTTGTTTAGAAGGTGATATAGTCACTCCAGATAAAATAGGAGAGTACTTACATTATAATATTAATTTCGAAAATACAGGTACAGCTGCTGCAACGTTTATTGTTGTTAAAGATGTAATCGATGATTTAAAATACGATATAAGTTCCTTACAGATTATGTATGCTTCACATGTAATGCAAACACGAGTAGTAGGTGAGACTATCGAATTTATTTTCGATAATATCAATTTGGCGCCTAACGGAAAAGGTAATGTTGTTTTTAAAATTAAAACAAAAGACACATTAAGCGTTGGTGATGATGTCTCAAACGAGGCAGAAATATTCTTTGATTATAATTTTCCAATTGTGACTAATATAGCAACAACAAGTTTTCAAATATTATCTGTAGATGATTTTCAATTAGATAATTCTATTTCTATTTATCCAAATCCGGTTAATGATATTCTAAATATTAAAGCCAATTCAATTATTGAATTTGTGAAGATATTTGATGTTCAGGGAAGACAAATTTTTATTCAATCAGAAGATGATTTAAATACTTCAATTGATTTAAGGGATTGCAACAAAGGCATATACTTTATTGAAGTTAAATCTAATTTGGGTAAAAAAGTTAAGAAGCTTATAAAACGATGAATAAGTTTTAAAGAAGTATTAAAATAAGCGATTACTTTTTAAAGTAATCGCTTTTGTTTGTTTATAGAATATAACAATACTGAGATTGTTAAAAGCGTTATAATTCTATTTTCGAAATCGTTTGATATTTTGTAAATTTACGAACCTTAAAATCCACAAAAACAATATATAAATATGTCAGATAAAGCTACCTTAGAAATTAATGGTGAAAAATATGAATTCCCAGTTGTTGTAGGAACAGAAAATGAAGTTGCAATTGATGTAAAAACATTAAGAAGTGCAACAGGAGGTGTCATCACACTAGATCCTGGATATAAAAATACAGGAAGTTGTGAAAGTGCTATAACATTTCTTGATGGAGAAAAAGGTATCTTAAGATATAGAGGCTATTCTATTGAAGAGCTTGCTGAAAAAGCTGACTTTTTGGAAGTTGCTTATTTATTGATTTTTGGTGAATTACCAACGCAAGAGCAGTTAGATAAATTTCATGAAGACATTAAAGAAGAATCAGTTGTAGATGATGATATCAGAAAAATTATAGATGCTTTCCCAAGATCTGCGCATCCTATGGGAGTTTTGTCATCAGTTACAAGTGCATTAACAGCTTTTTACCCTGGTTCAGTAGATGTAAACTCGGAAGAGGCGATGTACAAATCAATAGTTAGGATTTTAGGTAAATTTCCTGTGTTAGTGGCATGGAGTATGCGTAAAAAGCAAGGTTTACCTCTAGATTATGGTGATGATAAATTAGGTTACATTGAGAATGTATTAAAGATGATGTTCAAAAGTCCTAATAAGGAATATGTGCAAAATCCAATATTAATAAATGCATTAGATAAATTATTAATTCTTCATGCAGATCATGAGCAAAACTGTTCTACATCAACCGTAAGAATTACAGGTTCTTCTCATGCAGGTTTATATGTATCACTTGCATCTGGTATTTCTGCACTTTGGGGTCCATTGCATGGTGGTGCGAATCAAGCAGTTTTAGAAATGTTAGAAGCTATAAAAGAAGATGGTGGTGATACTAAAAAGTATATGGCTAAGGCTAAAGATAAAGAAGATCCATTTCGTTTAATGGGCTTTGGTCATAGAGTCTATAAAAACTTTGATCCAAGAGCTAAGATTATAAAGGTTGCAGCAGATGAAGTGTTGGCAGATTTAGGTGTAGAAGATCCTATTTTAGATATAGCAAAAGGTTTAGAAAAAGAAGCACTAGAAGATCAGTACTTTGTGGATAGAAAATTATATCCTAATGTAGATTTCTATTCGGGTATTATTTATAGAGCTATGGGTATTCCTGTAGAAATGTTTACGGTAATGTTTGCATTAGGTCGTTTACCAGGTTGGATTTCGCAATGGAGAGAAATGCGTATGCGTAAAGAACCAATTGGAAGACCAAGACAATTATATACTGGTGAAACGTACAGAGCATTTAAAACTATCGATAAAAGATAAAACACGCTAATAAGTATAAAAAAGCTTCATAATTTTTATGAAGCTTTTTTAGTATTTTCGAATCCCATGAAACTAAACATACAAAACGAAACATCGCGTCTAAGAGCTGTTATTTTAGGAACTGCTAAAAGTAATGGACCCATACCAAAGGTTGAAGATTGTTATGACCCTAAAAGTCGTGAACATGTTTTAGCCGGAACGTATCCAATAGAAGAAGATATGATTGCTGAAATGGAAGCCGTAGCTAAGGTATTGGAGAAATACGATGTTAAGGTTTACAGACCTAAAGTTATTGAAAACTACAATCAAATTTTTGCAAGAGATATTTCGTTTGTCATTGAAGATAAAATTATAATCGCTAACATTTTACCAGACCGTAAACGCGAAGTAGAAGCTACAGAATATGTGTGGGAAAATGTCGATAATGAAAACAGAATTATATTACCTGAAGAATGTCACGTAGAAGGAGGAGATGTAATGCCATGGAATGATTATATTTTTATAGGTACGTATTCTGGGAAAGATTATCCCGACTATATTACAGCTCGTACAAATACAGATGCTGTAATTGCCATTCAAGAATTATTTCCACATAAAACTGTAAAGTCTTTCGAGTTACGCAAGTCTAATACAGACCCAAAAGAAAATGCGTTGCATTTAGATTGTTGCTTCCAACCAATCGGAAGGGACAAAGCAATATTACATAAAAATGGATTTTTGGTAGAAAAAGAATACGAATGGTTGTTAAATTTCTTCGGTAAAGAGAATGTATTCGAAATCACTAAAGAGGAAATGTATAACATGAATAGTAATGTTTTTTCTATTTCTGAAGATGTTGTAGTTTCCGAAAGAAATTTTACCAGATTAAATACTTGGTTACGTAAAAACGGTTTTACTGTAGAAGAAGTTCCTTATGCTGAAATTGCAAAGCAAGAGGGTTTATTACGATGCTCTACAATGCCTTTAATAAGGGATTGAGTTACTTACGATACAAAAAGTAATTATTGACTAGGTTAATGTATTCTTGCTTAGCCTCATCTTCACTAATATTTTGAATTTGAAAAAGCGCATTAGTTTTAAATGCATTTATTATTGGTTTGCTGCTACTTGGTCTACCATAGTCGTTGGTCGCCTTTTTATAGTAAGCGTATAGACGCAACAAGAAATCCGCAGGAAATGGCTCAGTATGATCGTTAACACGATCTACAGTGGCTCTAAATTCTATATCTAATGCTTCTGAAGTCATTTCATTTCTGCAATGACACTTTCGCCACCACGAACTTTTTGATTGAGTTCTACTTTAATATCTGAATCTAAAGGTAAAAATAAATCTACTCTAGACCCAAATTTTATAAACCCAGAATCAGCCCCTTGTTTTGCGCTCGAATCTACTTTAGCATAGTTAACAATACGTTTTGCAAGTGCGCCTGCAATTTGTCGGTATAAAACTTTACCAAAACTTTCATTTTCTACAACCACAGTTGTACGTTCATTTTCTTCACTTGCTTTTGGATGCCAAGCAACTAAATACTTTCCAGGATGGTATTTACTATAGCTAATTTTACCTCCTATAGGATAACGTGTAACATGTACGTTTAATGGAGACATAAATACAGAAACTTGAATACGTTTATCCTTAAAAACTTCATTCTCTAAAACTTCCTCTATAACCACTACTTTGCCATCTACAGGTGCTAGTGCTTGTTTATTATTGGCATGGGTATTTCGTTTAGGGTTTCTAAAAAACTGAAGAATTAAAATAAAGAATACTAAAACAGTAATCATTAAGCCTTTTCGTAACCACTCGTTAATGACAAATTCATCAATTAAAAAAAATGATCCTACAACAATAACTAATGTTATAAATATAATTTTATGGCCTTCCTTATGAAACATAATGTATAATTCTTAAAAATAAATATATAAAAGGTGCAGCAAAGATAATACTATCTAACCTATCTAATAGTCCACCATGACCTGGCATTATAACACCACTATCCTTTACTTCCGCTTGACGTTTAAATTTAGATTCAATTAAATCACCAAATGTGCCTAATACACTCACAATTATAGCGAGAATTAACCAAGCTGTAAATCTCAATGTTTCTGTGTATTCTGCAATGAAATAACTAGATATACATGCAAAAAACAGACCTCCTAAAAAGCCTTCAACTGTTTTTTTTGGTGATATACTTGGAAATAGTTTTTGTTTTCCAAAATTTTTGCCAACTAAATATGCTGCACTATCATTTACCCAAATCAATATAAATCCACCCAAAAGAAACATTGGTGAAAATTTGTTTTGAAAATTGGCAATAAGTAACATAAAAACAAATCCTGAAGATAAATAGAACGTAGTTGCGATATAGCGCTTAGATTCAAATAGTGGTATGCGCTTTGCACTAAACAAATCTTTAATTAGAAAAAGATTTACAAAAATGGTAATAACTAATAAAATCTGTATAAATTCATCGCTTCCTGGTAAATTTATATTTAGAAGGCTTATATAGCTAAATACACCATACAGTAAAACAAAGATGATATACTGAATAAATGATTTTAACTTTATGAGATTACTAAATTCCAGTAAACTGATTATTCCAAATAGCGCAAGTAATGCAATTAAGGCTTCTTGTTTATATAGAGAACCTATGAGTAGTAAAACATAGATAACACCAGAAATGGCTCTTATAGCTAATTCTTTCATTATAAGTCTTCTAATAAAAGTAGATATAGGTTTTTGGCACTACTTCCATAAGTTAGAAAATCTTTATCGTCGTCAGCTTTAAAATGCTTTATGGTAGTAATATTAGTGGGTATTGAAGCTTTACTTTTTTCTTTGATGCCTTTTAACCCTTCACCAATATTTTCTACAAATTGACTTGTTGTAGCGTAGATAATAAAATGATCTGGGAGCTCGATTAATTTTTTTTCAGCAATTTGATTAGATGAAATCAATAAAGAACCATCATCAGATATTAAATACTCGCAAGTAGATAAAAAATATGAACTTTCTGAGACTTTTTTTGTGCTATTAAGATTAAAATCCTTGAATAATGCAGATAAACGCTTGTCAATTAGAAAAACTTTATCATCATGCCACTTGTTTTCATCAAGTATGGAATTAAAACTATCTTTAACTTCTTCCATATTTTCGCAGTACAAAAACTTTCCGCCATTGGCTTTAAAATTAATCGTAAAACGTTCATCAGCAGGCAACTTAACTTCAGGCATATATTTGCCTCGCTCTTGATTAGGTATGTCTTCTTCAGTCTTGTCAGACTTTTTACCGAAGATTTTACGAAATAAGCTCATTCAATTGTTGCTATTAATCTTGTCTTTAGTGTATGTCGTAAATATAAAAAAACTTAAATTAACATAAGGTCAATTTAAGTTTTTTATATAGTTTTCAATAGGTTTACTCTTCTTCTTCATTATTACCTTCTGTAATCTTTTTAGCTTTATCAAAAGGACGTTTTCCAAATATTTTTTCGAGATTATCTTTAAAAATTACTTCTTTATCAAGTAACACTTCAGCAAGTTCAGTGAGTTTATCCTTGTTCTGTTCTAACAATTTAAGAGCACGTTGATATTGTTCTTCTATAATGGCAGATATTTCACTATCAATGAGTTCAGCTGTTTGCTCACTGTATGGTTTAGTAAACCCATATTCAGATTGCCCTGAAGAATCGTAATATGTTAAATTACCTACCTTATCACTAAGTCCATATACAGTTACCATAGCTCTTGCTTGTTTGGTAACTTTTTCTAGATCACTTAATGCACCTGTCGAAATTTTGTCAAAAATCACTTTCTCAGCGGCTCTACCACCCAATGCTGCGCACATTTCGTCTAGCATTTGCTCCGGTCTTACAATGAGGCGTTCTTCAGGTAAATACCAAGCAGCTCCAAGAGATTGTCCTCTAGGTACAATAGTTACCTTTACAAGAGGTGCTGCGTGTTCTAACATCCAACTTACTGTGGCATGACCAGCTTCATGATAAGCGACAGCTTTTTTCTCTTCGGGTGTAATTATTTTGTTTTTCTTCTCTAATCCACCTACGATTCTATCTACTGCATCTAAGAAATCTTGTTTATTTACTGCTTTTTTGCCTTTTCTAGCAGCAATTAAAGCTGCTTCATTACAAACATTAGCTATATCAGCACCAGAGAATCCAGGTGTTTGTTTAGCTAAGAAATCGACGTCTAATGTTTCTTCTTTTTTAAGCGGACGTAAGTGCACTTCAAAAATTTCTTTACGCTCCCTAACGTCTGGAAGATCTACATAGATTTGACGGTCAAAACGACCAGCACGCATTAATGCTTTATCTAAAATGTCCGCTCTATTGGTTGCAGCCAATACAATAACATTTGTATTAGTACCAAAACCATCCATTTCAGTTAATAATTGATTTAAAGTGTTTTCACGTTCATCATTAGAACCTGACATAGCGTTTTTACCTCTAGCACGACCAATGGCATCAATTTCATCAATAAAAATTATTGAAGGCGATTTTTCCTTAGCTTGCTTAAATAAATCTCGTACACGAGAGGCACCAACTCCAACAAACATTTCCACAAAATCTGATCCAGATAATGAGAAGAAAGGTACTTTAGCTTCACCAGCAACAGCTTTAGCTAATAATGTTTTACCAGTTCCTGGAGGCCCTACCAATAATGCACCTTTAGGTATTTTTCCACCTAAGGCTGTATATTTTTCGGGGAATTTTAAAAAGTCTACAATTTCTTGAACTTCTTCTTTTGCTCCTTCTAAACCAGCTACATCTTTAAATGATGTTTTTACATCTGCTTTTTCATCAAAGAGTTTCGCTTTTGATTTTCCGATATTAAAAATCTGACCACCAGCTCCGCCACCTCCGCCTGAGGACATACGACGCATTATAAATATCCAAACACCAATAATTAAAATAAATGGTAATAAGGTGAGTAGAAAATCTCCCCATACATTATGTTCCGATTTAAATCCAATGCTAACATCTAAATTATTTTCAGCTTTTATTTCGTTTATTTCTTCTTGAAATAGCTTTAAATCACCAAATTCAAACTTATAGTTTGGTACAGGTGTTACCGATGGTAAAATACTCTTTGGTTTAGAATTTTTGTGAACTTCTAAAGCTTGAGCATCTTTTGTTAAGTAAACTCTAGCCTCACGATTGTTAATTATTTCTACTTTATTTACGTCGCCATTTCTTAGATAGCTAAAAAACTCCGTAGGTGTAGTTTGCTTTCCAGTAGAATCGCTAAAACCTCCTGAAAATAATTGAATTGCAAGAAATACAGCAATTATAACTCCGTAAATCCAATATGGGTTTACTTTAGGTTTTTTGTTTAAATTTTTATTGTCTTTTGCCATTCGTAGCCTTTGTCTTATTTAATAACTTGTTTCTATTTGGGTTGTTTTAGCGTCTCCCCAAAGACTTTCAATATCGTAGTATTCTCTTATATGTTTTTGAAAAACGTGTACTACAACATTAACATAATCCATTAAAACCCACTCAGCATTATCTGTTCCTTCAATATGCCAAGGTTTATCTTTAAGAGTTTTACTGACTTGTTTTTGTATGGAATTGACGATTGCATTTACTTGTGTATTAGAAGTACCTTCGCAAACAATAAAATAATCACAGACTGTATTTTCTATTTCTCTTAAATCTAAAATTGTAATCTCTTTTCCTTTAACCTCCTCTATGCCTCCAATAATAGTTGTAATGAGTTGATCTGCATTGATTTTTTCTTTCGTCATTAAATTGAATTAAATTTGTGCAAAGTTATTATTTTTTTAGTTCTTGTAGGCTCTAATTGTCATAAGAAAACTATAAAATAAAACAACCTTTTCAATGTATATAATCAAACTTGATGCCATTGACTCTACAAACGCTTACTTAAAGCAGATTGCAGCTATTGCTTTGCCAAAAGATTATACCGTTGTTGTAACAAATTCTCAAACTCAGGGACGAGGGCAAATGGGGACGCAATGGCAAGCTGAGGAAGGTAAATGCCTTACGGTTAGTGTATTTAAGAAATTGCCTCATCTTAAAATTGAGCAGCAGTTTTATATTAGTATGGTGGTTTCCTTGGCTATATGTAAGGCGTTAATGGCATTTAACATTCCTAAATTAAGTATTAAATGGCCAAACGACATTTTGTCAGCAGACAAGAAAATATGCGGAATTTTAATTGAGAATATTATTAAAAGCAACCAATTGCAAGGTTCTGTAATTGGTTTTGGTTTGAATGTAAATCAGAAATTCTTCGAATACTTACCACAGGCCTCTTCAATGATTTTAATAAAAGGAATTGTATTTAATAAAGATGAAGTGTTAGCTGAAATTCTAAACCATATGCAGCATTATTTTCAATTACTCGAAAATAACAATCTACAAGTACTTTATTCTGAATATGAAACCAAATTATTTAGAAAAAACAAACCTTCTACATTTA
>Ga0209121_10006447_pt1 | contig 10301 bp, 6 predicted proteins | sample Cruoilmetagenom3_FD_187292 | JGI IMG/M metagenome (GOLD analysis project Ga0209121, IMG submission 187292) | Oil polluted marine microbial communities from Coal Oil Point, Santa Barbara, California, USA - Sample 3 (SPAdes) (version 2) | ecosystem: Environmental > Aquatic > Marine > Oil seeps ...
CTATTTTTTTACGAGTTATTGAATAATTTAGTAACAATCATTCTTGGACCGCTTTTTATATGTTTATTGACCACTCTTTTCGCATCGTTAAAAGTAAGATTCGATTTAGGATACCGACGAGGTTATTATCAAGTGTTAGCTGAGCCACATAGAACAGAACAGGTTCAAAATCAGTCAGAACATGCCGATTCGGGTTTATATTGTCCCGTTTGTGGATATCATATGGGGTTCAAATCAAAATTTTGTCCAAACTGTGGAGAATCTCTTGATTTTAAAGCTTGAGAAAAAAAAAATTAAACTTAAATTTGAAATTTATAGAACGACAAATAGAGGGAACTCATTGATGGAAAAGTCGAAAAAATGGTTTAAAAATATAGATAGGAAAACATCTTATCTTTTTATTGGATTCTTCCTTGGCGTATTTAATTGGCTCTTATACAATTTGGGCGCACCAATAACTGCCTATTTTACTTCTTTATGGATGATTTTGCTTTATGCTTTTAGCTGGTGGATTATAGGGCATTTTAGGAAATTTAGGTTAATAAGGTTAAGTAGGAAAGAAAAACATTTTTTAGAGAATCTTTTAAAGAAAAAAGGTTTAGAATTCGAAATTTTAAATCCTATACCTATAGAAAATCAGACATATATAATAAAAAGAATTTACGAAGACTTAGAGCTCTATTTCGATATCAATCGCTCTAAATATCCTGTAGAATACAATCCGCAACAAAAAATGTTCAAAATTTTTTATGACGGTAAAATGAAATCAAAAAAAGAAATTTTAACAATTTTAATTAGAAGATTTAAAACAGATTTTACAATAGAATCCATAATATAACGATTCAAATAATTAGATTTTTTTTTACCAATATACTTCTTTTAGCGTTTGATGGTACTCGTTAAGGGACTTTATTTCAATTTTCTTTTCACGCATGTTTTTTATAGCATCGATAACAGCTTTTGCTAGCTGTAAATTAATTATTACAGGAATATTGTAGTCTACTGCCATGCGTCTAATTTTATATTCGTCTTCCATAATGGTTTTAAATTTCTCCTCGATTGTAGTAGGTAGAGGAATGTTTATTACCATATCAATACGCCCATCTTGCAGACATTGCATAATATTAGGCTCCAAACCATGCTCATGGACCTTATAAAGTCTCACAGCTTTAATATCGTTTTTGTTTAAAGCTTTTTTCGTATCCTCTGTAGCAAAAATCGTAAAACCTAAATCTTTTATTTTTTTGGCCAAGGGAATAATTTTTTTCTTGAGTTCGTTTCCACCAACTGAAATTAGAATGTTTCCCCCTTCTATAGGTATTATTTGTTCCGTTGCTTCAAGAGCTTTAATTAAAGCATCTGGAAAATCGTCTGCAATTATACCGATCTCTCCCGTACTCGCCATTTCAACTCCAAGTATCGGATCTGCTTTATCAAGTCTCATGAAAGAAAACATGGGAGCTTTTATTGATACGTAATCTCCAATAGGAAGTTCCATTAATCTTTTTGGAATCTTTTCTCCCATTATAACTTCAGCTGCAAGTCTCATTAAATTTATGCCTCGAGATTTCGAAACATAGGGCATGCTTCTACTAGATCTTAAATTGCATTCAATTACGTAAACTTCGCTATTTTTTACGAGATATTGAACGTTGAAAGGACCGTGAATTTTTAATGCTAAGGCAATTTTATTCGTATAATCTTCAATTTTAGATGTCACCTCATTGGAAACTGTTTGAGGTGGTATTGCCATAGTAGCATCTCCACTATGAATACCTGCATTCTCGATGTGTTCTACAATAGCACCGATAAATACATTTTCACCATCGCATACACCATCACACTCTATTTCCCTAGCATTTGTAAAGAATTTAGTTATGACAACGGGGTAATCACTTGATACGGATACGGCGAGATCAAGAGTATCTTTTAGCGTTTTTTCATCGTAAGAAACTTTCATAGCAGCACCACTTAATACATAAGAAGGTCTAACGAGTATTGGATATCCCACTTTCTGCGCAAATTCGATGGCTTCTTCGTTTGTTGTCAATGCATTCCATTCAGGTTGCTTTATATTTAATTGATCTAATAAGGTACTGAATTTGCTCCGATTTTCTGCCATATCGATTCGCGTTCCATGAGTTCCCAAGATATTTATACCCGTTTTACGAAAGATTTCAGAATATTTAGAAAATTTTGAAGCTAAGTTTTGAGCTATTTGGCCACCTGCGGATACTACTATACCGTCTGCTTTCTCGAGTTCGCATATATCTAACACTCTTTCTCCGGATAATTCCTCAAAATAAAGCTTATCTGAAATGTCGTAATCAGTTGATACTGTTTCAGGGTTATAATTAATCATAATTGCTTGATCGATTCCCAATTTCTTTAAACCCCATAAACAATTGACTGACCCCCAATCAAATTCCACAGAAGCGCCAATACGATAAGTTCCTGATCCTAATACTATAACTTTTTTAAGATTAGAATTATGTTCCTTTTCAAAATTAATATCGTGCTCCGATGCGCTGTATGTTAAATATAGATAATTAGTCACTGCGGGCCATTCGGCGGCTAAAGTGTCAATTCTTTTAACAAAAGGATGAATATTTAGTCTTCTTCTCATTTGTCGGATGAATATTGTATCAACGCCCATTATCTTAGCAATTTGTCCATCTGAAAAACCGAATCTTTTAGCACGTTCTAGCCAATATTTTTTCTCATCATCATCTGATTCAAGCAATTCAATATCTTGTATCTGGCGGTTAAGATCTACTATGTTTTTTAATTTATACAAAAACCATTTATCAACTCTCGATAAACGATAAATTTCATCGATTGAAATTCCTATTTTAATTGCCTCGGCGATTCTAAATAACCGCAAATCCGTAGGATTTCTTAAAGTATATTTTAACTCGTTAACATCTTCAATTGGTTCTAAATTATTTGCTACAAAACCTTTCATTCCAATATCTAACATTCTTACGGCTTTTTGGAGTACTTCCTCAAATGTTCGTCCTATACTCATAACCTCTCCTACACTTTTCATCTGGCTTCCTATGCGACGATCAACTTTATGAAACTTCGTTAAATCCCATCGTGGAATTTTTAGAACTAAATAATCTAATGCGGGCTCAAAACAAGCGGTTGTTATACTTGTTATTTTATTTTTAAGCTCTGGTAAGGTATATCCTATCGCCAATTTGGCAGCTATGTGTGCTAAAGGGTACCCAGTAGCTTTTGATGCCAACGCAGACGATCTCGAAAGGCGTGCGTTGACTTCAATAACTCGGAATTCTTTTGAAAAAGGATTTAATGCGTATTGAATGTTGCATTCGCCGATAATCCCAAGACCCCTAATAACTCGAATTGAAGCAGACCGAAGCATGTGGTATTCTTCGTTAGTTAATGTTTGACTCGGTGCTACTACTATACTCTCTCCTGTATGAATTCCCACAGGATCGAAGTTTTCCATGTTACAATTTATAAAGCAATTATCCACAGAATCTCGTACCACTTCGTATTCAATTTCTTTCCAACCCCATATGGATTCTTCGATTAAGATTTGATTAATCCTCGATTGGGCTAACCCTTTTTTTGCCATTCTTTCGAAATCTTTCATGTTATCAATGATACCTGACCCTCTACCTCCTAAAGTATAAGCAACTCGGAGCATTAAAGGAAAACCAAATTCTTTAGCTACTTTGATCGCCTCTTTATATGATGTTACCGCTTTACTTTGGCACACTTTTGCATCTGCTTCATTCATAGCTTTTACAAATAATTCCCGATCTTCAGTGACCTCAATTGCCTCTATAGGGGTTCCAAGGACTCTTATGTTATGTTTTTCTAGTATTCCTTGCTCTTTTAGTTCGACACCGACATTTAGAGCTGTTTGACCTCCAAATGCCAGTAAAATACCATCTGGTTTCTCTTTTTTTATTACTTCCTCCACGTATTTTACATTGATGGGAAGTAAATATACTTTATCAGATAAAGTAGGGTCAGTTTGAATAGTAGCAATATTAGGATTGATTAATATCGTTTCTATACCTTCTTCTTTTAATGCTTTTAAAACTTGACTTCCGGAATAATCAAACTCTCCAGCTTGCCCAATTCGAATGCCGCCTGAGCCCAAAATTAAAGCTTTTTTTATCGATTTATCTAACGGCATAATCATAACTCCATTTGTTCGATAAATTTATCAAATAAATACAACGAATCTAAGGGTCCTGGACAGGCTTCAGGGTGAAATTGAACTGCAAAAATAGGCTTACTATCGTGAATTATCCCCTCGTTTGATTCATCATCTATGTTAGTGAGAAATTCGCTAAAACCTCCCTTTTCAAAGTCTTTCACGCAAAAACCGTGATTTTGAGATGTAATATAGCATCGTTTCGTTATTGGATTAATAACCGTTTTGTTTCCGCCTCTATGACCGTATTTTAACTTATAAGAATATCCACCGGCAGCTATACCAATTATTTGATTCCCCAGGCATATGCCCATGGTAGGAATATTATTATTGATTAAATTACGGGCTACTTCAATGGCTTTCTTGCACATTGCGGGATCCCCCGGACCGTTGGATATAAATACGCCATCTGGTTTATAGCTCATAATTTCATCGTAAGAATAGTTATACGGAACTAAAATTACTTCTCTTTTCCTTTTAACTAAATTTCTAAGAATATTATTTTTAACACCCAAATCAATTACAATTACCTTACCTTTCGGATTAAGAGGGATAAATTTCTTTACTTCTTTAGTCGAAACTTCGCTTGCTAAATGTCTAAGGTTAGGATCGGCCACATTTTTAGCTTTCGCTTTTAACTCGTCAATTTTAGGTTTTTCACCCGGATTAAACACCGCAAGTAATCCAACTTGAACCCCTTCTTCTCTTAAGATTTTAGTTATCGCTCTAGTATCTATCCATTCTATTCCGGGGACATCTTCCTCTAAAAGAAATTCGTTTAAGGTTTTTACGCTTTCGTAATGGCTCGGATTTTTACAACACTCGTTTACAACGAATCCACTTACTTTAATTGAGCCCGATTCAAAATATTTGTGAATACCACATTCGTCTTTTTCCCAGGCTGGAACGCCGTAATTTCCAACAAGTGGGTGGGTCATAACAACGATTTGTCCTTTATAAGAGGGGTCCGTTAAAGTCTCGTTATAGCCCGCCCCCGTTATCGTATTAAATACAATTTCGCCATAAATTGTTTTTGTCGCACCGAACCCAATTCCTTGAAAATATCGGCCATCTTTAAGCATTAAAATTGCGGGTCTTTCTTTCTTATAAAGCATTAGTACAAATATATTCTTCCCATTTTATATCCTTAAATTAAAAATAACTATTAATTTCTTTTAAGAATAATTATTAAGCTGTTGAATAAAGACTGCTTGGTAAATAATTAATAACTTATTTTCGCTTCTAGGTTAAGACAAAAATGTTCTTTAGAAAAACTGGCTTTTAGAAAAGATATTTATAGAAATTTAATTGAAATTCAAGATTAATTAATTAGACTTTAGGATTAAATTTTTCATAAATTCTTTGAAGACTTTTTAAATGACGGGGGTTATCAGATCGAATACGCCATATACATAATTCGCATTCGTAGAAAGGTAAGTGTTTTTTTGATATTTGTGCTTTTATGCATGGTTGGCCGTTCCTTATGAGGTAACAGTAATCGTTTGGTTTCTTTTCTGTCATAGTGCTTTAATTATTTCCAGCTTTTTTAGCAACACACGCTTTTATAAAATCAAAATATAACTTACTAGGTGCGTATGGTCTCGATTTAAATTCGGGGTGAAATTGAGTTCCAACCATCCAATGGTCGTCTCGATTTAATTCAATGCTATTTATTATTTTCCCGGTTTCATCTCTACTTGATACAATCATTCCTTTCTGTTTGGCTTCTTCTGTAATAAATCTTTCTTGGATGTGATATCTATGCCTGAACCTTTCTTTAATTTCTTTTTGGTTATAAGCATTAAAGAGTTTAGTGTTCTTCTCAACTATTATTTTATGAGCACCTAATCTCATGCTTCCTCCTTTTTCAGTCACGTCTTTCTGGTTTTCTAAAAGATCGACTACGGGGTATGGTGTATCGGGATCTATTTCAGTAGAATTTGCTCCATTTAATCCTAAATATTTTCTACAGAAGGCAATATAAAACAATTGAGCACCAAAACAAATACCCAAAAAGGGTACTTTCTTTTCCATAGCAAATTCAGCCGATTTAACCATCCCTTCAACAGCCCTCTCGCCAAAACCAGGTGTTAATAGAATACCATCGCAATCTCTTAATACATCTTCAATATTAGTGTCTTCGGTAATATTAATCATTTTCAATTCAGGCCTATATCCTTGATGAGCCGCTGCGTGTTCTAAGGCGTCGTTGATGGAAATATACGAATCAGATATGTTAAAATATTTGCCAGGCATCGCAATTCTCACCGTTTTACTAGCGTTCTTGTATAATTCAACCATTTTTACCCATTCGAAATAAACTGGTTTCGAAACCAGTTTTGCTTTTAAATCTATAAGTTCACAAAGAAAGTCTCCTAATCCTTGTTCCTCAAATAATAAAGGTAATTCGTATACGACATCTAAATCGGGATTTGAAATTACTGCGGCTTCTGGAATGTTTGAGTAAAGGGAGATTTTCGATTTTATATCGCCAGCTAAAGGTTTTTCACTTCGACCTATTATAATGTCTGGTTGTAATCCCACGCTTTGAAGCATTTTAACAGAATGTTGCGTTGGTTTTGATTTTTGCTGACCAACTGCTCGAGAATAAGGAACAAGCGTTACGTGAACTAAAGCCGTGCGATGAACATTCTCCAATTTGATCTGACGGAATGTTTCTAAAAAAATGCTTGATTCTAAATCGCCTACAGTCCCTCCACATTCAATTAATAAGACATCTAAATTCTCACTTTCTGAAATTTCCATTAATCGTTTCTTTATAATATTAGTCACGTGAGGAATTAATTGTACAGTTTTTCCTAAGAATTTACCTTTTCTTTCTCTTAAGATAGTTGATAAATAAATCTGGCCAGAAGTTATATTATGTGAAGGATGCATCTCAATACCCAAAAATCTACTGTAAGTCCCGAAGTCTTGGTCTATCTCAGAGATTTTATAACATCTTTCGTCTGACCCTGGCACGGGTGTAAAGTCCCATACATCTTCTGTAATAAAACATTCACCGTGTTCAATTGGATTAAGCGTTCCTGGATCAACATTAAGGTAAGGATCAATCTTCACTGCAGAAACAGTGAACCCCCGGAATTGGAGCACCTTTCCTATACTAGCGGTAACAACTCCCTTACCTATACCAGACATTACACCTCCCGTAACGAATATAAATCGAATATTACTCTCATTGACATCTGTCAATTCTATATTTCACATCTCAGAGTTTTATAATAATTATTAATTGGTCTTTATAAATATATTAAATAGCAACCACATTTAATAAGAATTTCGAGATTATAATAATTAAATTATTTATACATAATTAGGTTATAAAAAGACTTCTTGATGAAAAATTTGGATCTGATGTTATATTAAGTCCTAATCTTCTCAAACCAGCTTCGTCTCCTGGAGTGGGTATATGAGTCGAATGCATTTCACATGCATAAAGTTCCTTAAGTTTTTCTATTGCAACTTTAGCAGAAGGATTGAAATCAGCACTTATACTTAAGGCTATAAGAGCCTCTTCAAGATTAAGACTTAATTCCCTATTGTTAAAAATCTCCGATTTTAAATAACTTATAGACCTTAGGATGTTAGGAGACAAAAGATGAATGTTTTTAGGGATACCGGCTAATTCTTTGATCGTATTTAAAATTAAACTGGAAGCGGCATGCATCAGTGGAGAATTATTACCAGTTATTATTTTTCCATTCCTCAATTGTAATGCAGCTCCAGCAAATACACCATCATTTCCTTTGCCTTTTTCTTTCGCAATTATAGAAGCTTGACGAGCCTCTTTTACCACTTCTCTATCAAATACTGTGAGATTCAATTCTTTCATCAACAATTCCGCTTTCTGCATAGTTTTCTTTTCGGCAACACCCATTGCATATTCGCAACTATATCGAAAAAATCTTCTGATCAATTCCTGTTTTGCTGCTTGCTGCACCAGATCATCGTTAATTATAGCAAAACCTGCTTTATTTACGCCCATATCCGTAGGAGATTTATATACCAGTTTGTTGCCCATAATCCTTAGCATAATTTTCTTGACCACAGGAAAAATCTCAACATCTCTGTTATAATTAATTGCGGTAATATTATAAGTTTCTAGATGAAAGGGATCCACTTGATTAAAATCCCCGATGTCAGCAGTTGCCGATTCGTACGCCATATTTACAGGATGTTTTAACGGCAAGTTCCAAATTGGAAAGGTTTCAAATTTAGCATAACCGGCATCTATCCCCCTTATATGATCGTGGTACATCTGAGAAAGACAAGTCGCCAACTTCCCACTTCCCGGTCCGGGTGCAGTGACAATGATTATAGGCTTGGATGTTTCAATATAATCATTTGAACCGTACCCCTCTTTACTTATGATTAAATCAATGTTGGTTGGATAACCTCTAATTAGGTGATGTGTAACTACTTTTATATCACGGCGTTCCAGTTTATTCATGAATTGTTTTACTACTTGTTGGCCATTATAACGCGTCACTACCACGGCACATATGTTAATCCCCCCATCTCGAAGATCGTCGATTAATTTCAGTGCATTATTGTCATATGTTATGCCAAAATCTGCGCGAATCTTCCTTCTTTCTATATCTCCAGAATATATACAAATAATAACCTCAATTTTATCTTTAAGAGTCTTTAAAAGCTTCATTTTCACATTTGGGTCGAACCCTGGAAGGACTCGCGAGGCGTGATAATCATAGACCAGCTTTCCACCGAATTCAAGATATAATTTATTTCCAAATTGAGTGGCTCGATCTAAGATGCTCTTAGATTGTTCTTTTAGATACTTTTCGTTATCAAAACCAATTTTATCAATAGTCATAGTCCAAATCTAATTTAGTTAAAACAATTGTTATCACTTAAATTACTATTTTCCTTTAAAAGTTGGATCTCGTTTCTGAATTAATGCTTTCAACGAATCTCTAAAGTCATGTGTTTTTAAAAGAGTTCTGAGAGCTTCGTTTTCAAGGTCTAGCGTTTTTGATAAAATGTCTTTAAAATAATCGTGCATAGTTTTTTTCATTAATTTTAACGATAAAGATGGACCTTTAGGAGGAATAAGTTTTAACGCTTGTTCTCTAACAAATGACATTAATTCTTCTTTTGGTAAAACTTTATTTACAAGGCCAAGCTCGTAGGCTTCTTGAGCAGTTATCTTTTTACCAAAATAAAGCAATTCTTTGGTTTTCTGAAAACCAATGTAAAAAGGAAGTAAAAAATCGGCGCCGAATTCTGCTATAACTGCGCGTTTTATAAAATAAAAACCAATCCAAGCATCTTCAGACATATAAATTAAATCAGCTCCTATCAATGGCATAGTAAAACCCGCACCTACTGCTAATCCGTTTATAGCAGCGATTACTGGTTTAGAAAAACTCCAAAATTTCATAGCCAGTCTTTTTATCGCGATATCTGTTAAATCAATTTCTTCCAATATTTCTTTGGGAATTGAAGTTATCATACTCATATTAAAATATCCACCCGACGAAAACGCGTTAGCCTCTTCGCAGCCAGTGATAATTAAAACTTTAGCATTTTTATCAGATTCCATATCTGCTAACACAGTCTCAATTTCTAAAAAGGTTACAAACGACATGGCATTTTTTCTTTTGGGCTGGCTAATTGTAACGGTACAGATTCCGTTTTCTTCCTTTTTATAGATTATATCTTGAATATCTTCGATTTTCATTTAAAATTCTCAAAATGATTAATTTGAATAATAAGAAATTTAATTATCCATTGTTTTTTAAAATATATGGATCTATTAAAGAAATTTAAAGAGGGAATTCTAAAAGTAATAGGTTATCTTGTTCCTTTTTTTCAATACATACCAAATGCTTCTTTATGGTATGGAATTATGAGTATTCCCTTAATTTCATATTTAAGAGCATTTTTGAGTTATCCAAATATTGCAATGATGGATTTTCAATTCTTCTTCTCTTATGGAGCTCCTTGGAGTTATTTAGCTATATTTGGGGGGATCTTTTTCTTATATTCTTTTTTTTATCAACTTATTAATAGAAAAAAATTGATCACTAAAGGACCATATAAATATTTAAGGCACCCTCAATAT
>Ga0209121_10006448_pt1 | contig 10300 bp, 10 predicted proteins | sample Cruoilmetagenom3_FD_187292 | JGI IMG/M metagenome (GOLD analysis project Ga0209121, IMG submission 187292) | Oil polluted marine microbial communities from Coal Oil Point, Santa Barbara, California, USA - Sample 3 (SPAdes) (version 2) | ecosystem: Environmental > Aquatic > Marine > Oil seeps ...
TCCGCAGATTGGGGTGAGTTGGCACAATTATCCCACGGCGAGACGATTTAGGCAAGTCCAGATATGTAGTTGTTAAGATTCAAGACGGAATCCCTGATGACCTCAATGCGTTCCTCCAGGCCCCTCAGATAATCCTGCCCGCCTTCCTCGCGTTCTGCCACCGCGCCGGCGATCATATCGGCCAATTGCAGGCCATCCTCTGCGTGGGCTGGCTTGCCGCGCACTTTGCGCGGTCCCCGCCGAGCGTCTCGCACCCGATGTGCCGCCGAGATCCCCCGCCGCACAGCACGCACGATTTCGTTGCGAGTGCTTCTCGCATCTACATACACGATCACATCCCTGGAACTCGTAACAGGGGACCACGCCGCCAACTCAGTCACGAAGTATTCGTAAAGGACGTACTGATCACGTCGGGTCAACGACCGCGGAATCTCACGCTTGGGCACCACCAGAACCGCTGCCTCGAACGGCACCTGTCGCACAGCAGCAAAGAAAGCGCGCCTGGTGCTCCGCGAGGCGTGAGTGTAGTGGAACTCGTAGTTGATGGGCAACCCACGGGCTTCGCGCAAATCACACATGGCCTGGTGTAGAGCCGGATAATCAGCGACGGACACGAGAGCGAAGACCAGGTACTCTGACGAGCCCCTGTCAAACTTGAAGCCCACATCGCCTGACCAATCCAGGAAGGCATACTTCGGCCCGTGCTCGCTTGTCCGTGATTGCTCCGATGGTTGAGTCATGCATCTTGCCTGCAAGTCCTGGTGACCCTGGCCGCCCGTCCTGGACCACGAAAAACACGAAACGACGCGAAATACGCGAAAGGCTTTCGCATCTTTCGTGCGCTTTCGTGCCCTTCGCGATCCAAACACCCACCCCTACCCCCGCATACCCGCCTCGATCTCCTCGATGAGCCGCTGCGTCTTGGGATCGCGCAGCAGTTCCCAGGGCAGTGCCCAGGAGCGGGGGTGCTCGCCCGCCACCTCAACGCGGGTCTCGGGCAAGCGCGTGCGCAGCATAGCCCACAGGTCAGCGGCACAAACCCCAATTCCCCCACAATCGCCTGCCCCTCCGGCGAGCGGATCCAGGCCAGGTACTCGGCGATGGTTCCCTGCGGCTCACCATCGGTGTACATGTAGAGATCACGGGCGATGGGGTAGGCTCCGCTGTTGACTGTCTCAATGCTCGGCAACACAAACGGCATCCCAGAGCCAGCAGCGACGGCGATGGTCTTCTGGTCGGGGGTGACGTAGCCCAGCCCGTCGTAGCCAATGGCGTTGGGGTTCTGGCGCACCTCGGCGCTGATTCCCTCTGACGACGGCATCAGCAACGTGTCGGGGGAGAAAAGCGTCGTACCGTGTTTGTCCCCCAGCCGCACCACCTGCTCCAAGAAGTAGACGTGCGTGCCGGAGTTCGATTCGCGGGAGAGGAGCACGATGGGGCAGTTCTCACCCCCCACCTCCGACCAGTTGGTGATGCGGCCACTGAAGATATCCGAAAGTTGCTGGAGAGTGAGGCGGTCCACCGGGTTGGAGGGGTGCACGACGACGGCGATGGCGTCGCGGGCGATGATGTGCTCGACCGGCGTGATGCCGTTGGCTTCGGCCGCCTCCACCTCCTCCGGCCTCATCTGGCGGGAGGCATTGGCAATGTCCACCGTGCCGTTGACCAGGCCGGCGATGCCGGTGCCGGAGCCACCGCCGGTGACGGCGATGCGCACGTCGGAGTGCTGCGCCTGATACGTCTCCGCCCAGGCCAACGCCAGGTTGACGATCGTGTCGGAGCCGACGTTCTGGATGGCGACGCCAGCCGTCCCCGCCTCCCCCTCGGCCGGGCGGCAGGCGACGAGCAGAACGAGTAGAATGCAGACGGCGAGAGACCTGTGCATACCGGGCAGATTATAACACCAGCGGCCCAGGCGGGCAACACGGGATGTCAAGCCCGGCGCGACGGCACGGCACACATTGTAGACGCAATTGCGCGCTGCGCGGAGATGCGTATAATAACCATAGCAAGCGTTTAGACCTCCGAGATTTTGGCTTCAGTTTTCGGGTGTGTTGCGGCAAAAAAGATAGCTCAGAGATCATCACTTGATGAGCGCATCAAGGAAGCCTCGGAGATCTTTGGAACTAAGGAGGTGAACCAATGTCCAACGAGAGACCAGATCAGAAGGAACAGCCACTGTACGTCTGGCTGCCGAAGGTGGCGCTCAAGTTCCTGGTCTTCCTGGCCTTTGCCCTCGTGCTCTTCGAGGCAACGGTGGGACTGGGGGAGCGGGACCTGAGCAGTGGCCGCGTGTGGGTCATCATCGCTGGGATGGCAGGGCTGTTGCTCCTGCTGAGTATTGACCGGCTGACCACGCTGCGTGTCACCCCCGGCGGCGTGGAGGCGACGCTGAGGGAAGCCAAAGTCCACGCGCTGGAGGAGGTCGGCGCGCTGGAGGACCAGGAGGTAGCGGAGATGGCGCGGGCGCAGATCCTCCAGGCCGATAGCCCAGCGCAGGTAGAGGCAGCGCGGGCGATGGCGGTTGAACTGAACGTCAACCGGGTCGTGGAGCAGGTGAAGGAGGCCATCCGCGGCAAGCGCAAGTGTTACGTGTACTACCGGCCCGATCTGGCGGGGCCGGTGGAGACCTACCAGGTCGCCCCGCTGGACGTCAAGCCGGGTAAGACGCCGGCAACGCGGGCCAACGACTACGTGTGGGCTTACTCCTACGAGCACGAGAGCGTCGTCTCGCTGCGCCTGGGGCGGGTGATGGGGGTCGAACTGAGCGAGGAGACCTTCGACCCGGCGGAACTGATGGCGGGGTGGAAGAAGACGCAGGAGTGGAATGTGGCTCGGGAGTGGTAGGGGAACCATGGAACCATTTCGCGAGCACATCGCCATCGCCGTTGACGGCGGCGGCATCAGGGGGGTGATCGCCGCCCGTGCGCTGGCCATCTTGGAGGAGCACCTGGGTCGGTCGTCCCACGACCTCTTCCGGCTGGCGGCTGGTACCTCCACCGGCTCCATCATCTCGGCCTGCACCGGCGCGGGGCTGAGCGGCGCGCAGATGCACCGCCTTTACTGCGAACTGGGCGAGACCGTCTTCCGCAAGACCTGGCGCAGTTGGCTCTGGCCGCTCACCCGCTACCGCTACCCCCACGGGCCGCTAGAGACCGCGCTCAGGCAACTCATCGGCGAGATGACGATGGGCGAGTTCTGGTCGGCTGACCCGCCCACCGATGTGGTCATCACCACCTTCGACCTGGTGGAAAACCGCACCCGCTTCGTCAAGCCGTGGAAGGAGGAGTACGCCGCGTGGCCGGCGGTCCGGGCGGTGCTGGCCTCCTGTTCGGTGCCCACATACTTCCCACCGGTCGAGGGGCGGTACGTGGACGGCGGCGTGGGCGCGTACGCCAACCCCTGCTACCTGGCCGCCTACGAGGCCCGCTTCTGCCTGGACTGGGACCCGGTCGAGACGACGCTCATCAGCCTGGGCACGGGCCGCGATCCGCACACGCTCCAACCCGGCGACGCCGACCGCTTCTGGGCCTGGGACTGGATCGAGCCAGTGCTGGGGGCCTTCCTCCAGTCGGCCGACGACCAGCAGGTGCACCTGGTGCGCACTTTCTTCGAGCAACTCGACTTCCGCCGCTTTCAGGTGGACCTGCGCGAGCCCATCGGGATGGACGACCCCAGCAAAATCCCCGAACTCACCGCCTACGGGGAGGAACTGGGGCGCAAGATTCTGAATGACGAGACCGACCGGGCGCTGGAGATCACGGCCAGCCGCGCACCACGCCGACTATAGAGTATTGGTAAGCGTTCAGGGGGGAAGTCAGAAACCGGGTTTTTGGCGCTTCGCAAGCAGAATAGTGCTGGCTGCAAGTGCTTTTCAAGAGCCAAAGCGGTTCCTCTGACAGGAAAAACCCGGTTTCTTTGCCCCCAGGTGAACGGTTACGACACAAGCGCCCAAAATGTGAGAGGTTTTTGCACTCGTTAGCGCTTTGACCCAATCGTGCTATAATAACCACTGCCTTACGCTCGCCGATCAATCTTCGGGGGATTACGTTGCTGAACCGATTCGTTTTCATCGGTATCTGTCCGATCGTCGCGCTCCTCTTCGGCACTGCCCCACTTGCCACCACCTTCTTTGTGCCCCCCAAGAAACCTACGAACGCGAGTGCGCCATCTCGCTGCGTCTGACAGCGGGTTGAATTGGCGACGAACCACTGAACATTCACAGGCTAGTCGGTTCTTGAACTTCAAGCTGCAAAAGGAGGACAATATGCGTGGACGTCACATTATCGGTTGGATCCTGAACCTCCTGGGGTGGATCGTGGTGATCGTGAGCATCCCTTTCCTCCTGCACACGATCGTCGTGACAGTATACGGCCTGGCGATAAGCCAGCCCGTGCCCGGCTGGTGGTGGAACCTGGTGGGGCCAGTCGGGGCATTGCTCAACTGGGTGCTGCTCGCCGTGACCTTTATGCTGCACATCAGCGGCCCATTGAGCTACCTGCTCTTCGCCATACCCACCCTGCTGGTGCTGGGGATCGGTCTACTGCTGCTGTTCGGTGGACTGCGCATGCGCCAGCGCGCCACACAGGAAGGAGGCATACGATGAAGCGCTGCTTGATCGCACTGCTAATTGTCGCCGGATTGCTGGCCGCTTGCGGGAAGCCAGTTGAAGAAACCCCCACGCTGGAAGTGCCACCCGGCACAACCGTCTTGCAATGGGGCGTCTGGGGTGGCGCCAGCAACATCCCTATATTCAAGCAACTCATCGCCATGTTCGAGGCCCAACACCCCGATGTGCGCGTGCAACTCATCAGCGTGGCCGACTACATGAACTACGTCACGAAACTAGAGACACTGGTCGCCGGCGGCTCTGCGCCAGACGTCATCATGATCTCGCCGGGCGTAGGCACCGACTTCACCCTCATGGGGGCGCTGGCCGACCTCAACCCCTATATGGAGGCTGACCCCGACGTATCGCCGGACGACTTCATCCCCATTGTCCTCAAGACGCTCTCCTACGAGGGGCAACAGTACGCCCTGCCGAAAGATTTCGGCGTTGACGTACTCTATTACAACAAGAACGCCTTCGACGCTGCCGGGCTGGACCACCCGGATGATACGTGGACGTGGGACACACTCCTCAGCGCCGCAAAGACGCTCACCGTGCGCGACGACAGTGGTCGAGTCGTGCAGTGGGGGTGGACCGATTCCGCGCTCAACATGTGGCCGTGGATCTGGCAGAACGGCGGCACCGTCTTCGACGATCCCTTCAACCCCACCCACGTCACACTCTGCGATCCGCCAGCGATGGAAGCGGTCGAGTTCTACTACTCGCTGTCGCTGGAGCACAGCGTCGCGCCGAACGTAGCCGAACTCCAGCAGACACCCTTCCGCGAGCTCTTCATGGCTGGGCGTGTGGCCATGATCTATGACACATTCGGCTCGCAGATTCCGTTCTCCAAGATCACCGCTTTCGAGTGGGACGTGGCCCCGCTGGCGCAGGGCAAGCAGCGCGCCACACCGCTGGCGACCGCCGGGTACGCGATGTCAACCTCCACCGCCCACCCTGACGAAGCGTGGGAACTGATCAAGTTCCTCTCCGGACCGGAGGCAGTCGCCGTCGTTGCAGGAGCCGGAGGCGGTATGCCCGCGCGGGTAGACATGCTAAATGCACCCGACATCCTCATCCGCCCCGCCTTTCGCGAATCCATCGCCTATGCCCGCCCGCACATGGTCGCGCCGCACTTCCTGGAGATGATGGCACTCTATCGCGCGAACCTGCCGATCATGGCGATGGGTGTCAAGTCAGTGCCCGATACTCTCAACGAGATGTGCGACCAGGTCGAGGGCATCCTGCAACAGTAACCGATGACGACCAGCACATCCATCACCCACTCACGCCGCTTCAGCCCGCGACAGCGGCGTGAGTGGGCATGGGCGGCGTTCTTCATCGCCCCCAGCCTGATCGGGTTCGCCGCTTTCGTGCTCTTCCCGGTGATCTCCTCGCTGGGGTTGAGCACGTTGCGCTGGAACCTAATCAGTCCGCCCAACTTCGTCGGCATACAGAACTACGCGCAGATACTCCACGACCCTTTTTTCTGGCGTGTAACAGGCAACACGGCCTATTACACCGCCGGGACGGTACCACTGGGCGTGGCACTGAGCCTCGCGCTGGCACTGGCGCTCAAACGCCACCTGCCCGGCAGGATATTCCTACGCACAGCCTACTTCATGCCCGTCGTCTCGTCCACCGTCGCCGTCGCCCTGGTCTGGCGCTGGATTTACAACACCGACTTCGGCCTGCTGAACGTCGTCCTGCACTGGCTGGGCATTCCGCCGGTCGGCTGGCTGACCACGACGACCTGGGCCATGCCCGCCGTGATCCTGATGAGCGTGTGGAAGAACCTGGGCTACAGCATGGTCATCTTCCTGGCCGGGCTGCAGGCCATCCCCCGCACTTACTACGACGCCGCGTCCGTAGACGGCGCGTCTGGCTGGCAGCAGTTCTGGCGGATCACACTGCCGCTCCTCTCGCCCACTACCTTCTTCGTCGCCGTGATGTCGGTGATCAGTTCCTTCCAGGTCTTCGGCCAAATCTACATGATGACCGGCGGCGGGCCGGCCTACGCCACCGCCACCATCGTCTTCCATATCTACCAGCAAGCGTTCGAGTCGTTCCGCATGGGGTACGCCAGTGCGATGGCGTGGGTGCTGTTCGCTGTGATCTTCATTTTTACACTGCTGCAGATGCGCTACCAGCGCAAGTGGGTATACTATGATTAGCCTGCGCTCTCGCCGTGCCCGCGAACGGCTGAGCCTGGTGTTGCTCTACCCACCGCTGATATTGGGCGCGGTGACGATGCTGCTGCCCTTTGTGTGGATGGTGACCACATCGCTCAAGACGCTGCCAGAGGTCTTCGCCTCCTCCCTGGCGCTGCCGGCCACTCCGATGTGGGATAACTACGCCGAGGTTTTCCGCCAGACTGCCTTTGGCCACTGCTTCCTCAACACACTCTTCATCGCTCTCGTGCGGACGGCCGGTGTGCTGGTAACATCGTCCATGGCAGCCTACGCCTTCTCGCGGCTGCGCTTTCCAGGTCGGGACCCGCTCTTCCTGCTCTACCTGGGCACCATGATGCTGCCAGGCCAGGTCACCATGATTCCCAATTTCATTCTGATGCGCGAATTGAATTGGATTGACACCTACTGGGCACTCACCGTCCCCTTGATGTTTAGCGCCTTCGGCACCTTCCTGCTGCGCCAGTTCTTCCTCACCATCCCGCTCAGCCTGGAGGATGCTGCCGTGATAGACGGCTGCTCACCCTGGGGTGTCTTTCGGCACGTCATCATTCCACTCTCTGGGCCGCCTCTGACCACCCTGGCTGTCTTCAACTTCCTGGGAGCCTGGAACGACTTCATGTGGCCCTTGATCATGACGCACTCCGAACGACTGTGGGTGCTCAACGTGGGACTTTCTTACTTCCAGGAGATGTACTTCACCAACTGGCCGTTGTTGATGGCTGGTGCGACGATGGCACTTCTGCCGGTGCTGATCATCTACATCGCCGCGCAAAAGTACTTTGTCGAAAGCATCACGCTGACAGGCATCAAGGGCTAATTGGCGCTTTGGCCTCAATTATATATAATATGACCCTACGCGGATTAGTGGAGTGCTCAAAGCGGGTGTGTCACCTGCGCCCACATCTGGGGATAGTGTACCGTCTATGCAAATTTCCCTTCAACAAATCCTGTTCATCGTTTTCGGCGCGATCACGTTGGGAGCGGCGCTGCTGGTGGTGACGCGGCGCAACGTGTTTCACGCTGCGGTGTTCCTGATCCTCTCGTTCTTCAGCGTGGCAGGGTTGTACGTACTATTGGAAGCGCCTTTCCTGGCCGCCGTGCAGTTGTTCATCTACGTTGGCGGTATCGCCACCCTGATCATCCTCACCATCGTGCGCACACGGCAGACGATGCATCCCCACGTCCCCGGAACCAACCGCCAGTGGTGGGCGGCCGCGCTGGTGGCAGTGGCTCTGTGCGCCATGCTGGGATGGGTGGTGCTGGACCACGACTGGGGGGCAGCCGCCGGGCCGGTACCCAAAAACAGCATCGCCCTCCTGGGCGCTGCACTGGTGAACCCGGAGGGATTCGTGTTGCCTCTCGGGATCACTTCGGTGCTGCTCTTGGTCGCGCTCATCGGCGCGGTGACTATCGCGAGGGAGCGATGATCATGGTTCCTCTGACCTGGTATCTCATCATCGGCGCGGTGCTCTTCTGCGTGGGCCTCTACGGCGTGTTGGCGCGGCGCAACGGTATCGCCATCCTGATGGGCATCGAACTGATGCTCAACGGTGTCAACGTCAACCTGGTCGCCTTCTGGCGTTACCTGGAGCCGGAGGCAGCGACCGGGCAGACATTCGCGCTGTTCGTCTACGCCGTCGCCGTGGCCGAGACGGTCGTGGGGCTGGCGCTCATCGTCGCCCTGTGGCGCACACACGATACCGTCGTGCCGGAGGATACAGACCTGCTCAAAGGCTAATTTTGTCATTGTTCATTGTTCATTGATTCATTGGTCATTGCTTATGAGTCTGACCTGGCTGATCCCAATCTTCCCCTTCCTGGCCTTCGTGGCCATCGCGCTGGGGGCTCACCAGAATAAAACCGCCAGTTACCGCCTGGCCACCGGCGCAGTCGCTGTCTCCTTCGTCCTGGCGCAGGTCGTCTTCTGGCAGGCGGTGCTGTTGCCGGTGGGCAGAGAGGACGCGGCCTTCGAGAGCATCGCCGGCTGGTTCCCCATCGGCACCACCGTCTTCGAGGCCAGCGTGTGGGTTGACCCGCTGACGACGGTGATGATCCTCGCGGTGCCGCTGGTTTGCCTGCTGGTCTTCGTCTACAGCGCGGGCTACGTGCGGGATGACCCGCGCTACAGCCGCTTCTTCGCCTGCCTCTCCCTCCTCGCCGCCGGCATGCTGGGACTGGTGGTCTCCGGCAACCTGCTGACGCTGTTCCTATGCTGGGAGGTGGTGGGGCTGTGCTCCTACCTCCTGATAGGCTTTCGATCCGAGAAGGAATCTGCCTGCCGCGCCGGGCTGAAGGCTTTCCTGGCCACCAAAGCGGGCGATGTGTTCCTGCTGCTGGGCCTGCTGGTGTTGTACTCAGCCGCCGGGTCGCTGCAGTACCGTGACATCTTCGACGCCGGGACGCTGGACGCGCTAGCCCGCACCGGATTCCTGGGCACGCAGTCCCCGGTGGCGACGGTGATCGCACTGCTAATCTTCGGCGGAGTGGCGAGCCAAGCGGCCCAATTCCCACTGCACATCTGGTTGCCCGACGCAGTGGAAAGCCCCGCTCCCGCCTCGGCCCTCATCCAGTCCGCGACGATGGCCCCGGCTGGCGTCTACCTGATGGCGCGTTGCTTCCCTCTGTACGCAGCAGTCGGGGGCGAGGTTCAGATGGTGATGGTAGCCGCTGGTGCCTTCACCGCCCTTCTTGCCGCGCTGATCGCCACGACGCAGGACGACGTCAGGCGCGCACTGGCTTTCTCCACCATCAGCCAGTTGGGCTACGCGGTAGCCGCGCTGGGCGGCGGGGCTTACGTGGCCGGGGTGTTTCATCTCATCACCCACGCCTTCTGCAAGGCGCTGCTCGTCCTGGGAGCGGGGTCCATCACCCACGGGATGGAGCACGGACATCACGAGCAAGCCCCCCCTGCAGTGGGGGGTCAGGTGACAGCCAACCCACACGAATTCAATCCTAACGACGCGAAAAACATGGGCGGGCTAGGGCGACGGCAGCCAATCACTTATTGGACTTTCGTCGCTGGCGTGCTGTCGCTCTCTGGCTTCCCGCTTTTCACGACGGGCTTCTGGTCTCAGGAGAGAGTTCTGAACGCCGCCTACGAGATGCAACACCCGGTCGTTTTCTGGATGCTGGCGGTCACGGCCGGCCTGACTGCCTTTTACGCGACGCGGCTGCTGTGCCTGATCTTCCTGGGCCGGCCGCGCAGTGAGGCCGCTGCCAGTGCCCACGAGAGCGAACAGAGCATGACGATCCCACTCATCATCCTGGCGGTCTTAGCCATCTGCCTGGGCTGGGGAGGGGTGCTCCCCGAGTGGTTCTACCGCTTCGTCGGAAACAGCCACGCGGCAGAGGCAGCGTACTTCGCCTGGCAGCCGCTGGCCATCTCAGTGGGCTTCGCGCTGGGCGGGCTGCTGGTGGGGTATCTGGTCTACGGCTGGGAGCCACTGTGGGCCGGGCAGATGGACCGCCTGGAGGCCGGGATGCGCCGGGTGTGGCTGGG
>Ga0209121_10006451_pt1 | contig 10297 bp, 13 predicted proteins | sample Cruoilmetagenom3_FD_187292 | JGI IMG/M metagenome (GOLD analysis project Ga0209121, IMG submission 187292) | Oil polluted marine microbial communities from Coal Oil Point, Santa Barbara, California, USA - Sample 3 (SPAdes) (version 2) | ecosystem: Environmental > Aquatic > Marine > Oil seeps ...
ATTCTTAACCAATGTGTGTACATTTTCCCCCATATCTGCACGGTTTTGGCCATCGAACGCCCTCAATCCAGGGCAAAACTCGGGTTTGCATGACCAAAAGGGTGCTTTTTGTCCCGTTTTCGGGGGCTGGTAACTGAGAGCATCTGCACCCTATTGAGATCTGGTGCCTCCGGTAATAGACCGTCGCCACGCTGATGACGCTGACCAACCCCCAGATGATGCTCATCCCCTCCGGGCGCGCCAGGAGACCGCTACGGGCGACACGTCGCACGTTGATGAGATAGGTTATCAGGTAGGTTCCTGCGAACCCGCCCAGGATCGCCAGAAACAGGCCCCGGATGATGATGCCGGGCGGATGATCGAGGCTGAGCAGGCGGTGAAAGGCCCACATCCCCGCGGTGATTAATGCTAGGGTGCCCGTGACGTGGTAGGTGCTGACCTGCCAGGGGCCAAGTTCCAAAGTCGGTAGCATCTTCTGACTCCTCTGGTGACTCGTACATACGGCGCAGGGAGGCAGGGAGTGTCGTCATGTATCTTGCACGCCGTCGTGCTTTTTCAGATCGCCTCCATCCCAGTATCGTAGGAACCTTGTCTAAATGGAATGGCGGCCTAACGACCGATCACCATCCCCATCGGGTCAATCTCGCGCAGGATGCGGCGCACCTGCGGCGGGGGTGGCTCGGTCGTGCCTACCTCGTCCGGGATGATGAGTTCGAAGCCGCTGTTGGCCCGCACGTCGTCCACCGTGACGCCGGGGTGGGTCGCCAGTAGCCGCATGCGCTTGCTCTCCTCGTCGAAGTCATAAAGCCCCAGTTGGGTGATGACGTGGTAGGGGCCACTATCCGCCGGCAGCCCGGCCCGCTCACGAGCGCCAGGCCCGTCCAGGTAACCCGGCGTGGTGAGGAAGTCCAGGTGCTCCACGAAGCGCCGTTTGTCCTGCCGCATCACGATGATGGTGTGCCAGCAGAAGGAGCCGATGTCGTTGGCCCCGCCGCTGCCGGGGAGGCGCACCTTGGGCGCGTCGTGCGGGCCGATGACGGTCGTGTTGAGGTTGCCGTAGGGGTCCATCTGCGCCGCGCCGAGGAAGCCGTAGTCCACGTAGCCAGCCTGCCCGGCCGACATCACGTCGTGCATGCTGGAGGCAGCGCAGGCACGGTAGAAGGTGCGGCTGTCGCCGACGGAGATGGGCAGCACCGGCACCTGCGGGCCGATGCCGCCGGCCTCGAAGATGATGAGCAGGCTGGGCGCATGGGTGCGTTGAGCCAGCATCGCCGCGATCATCGGCAGACCAGTGCCGACGAAGACCGACTTATTGTCCTCCAGCAGTCCAGCCGCGACGTAGGCCAGCAGTTCGGTGGGGTTGTAGTCCTGGTTCATTTCTTCTCCTCCAGCCAGGGTGCGCGCAGTGGAGCCTCTAAATGCTCCACCTGGCGCAGGTACTCCAGTTGCTCTTGTCCCCCGATCAATTCCAGGTAGTCGGCGAAGTCCTCGACGGTGTAAACGTACTTGTCGAAGTACCTGGCCGCGCCCTCGTCAGTCTTCGAGAGCCGCAGCCATTCGCCGATGTGCGCCTCGTCGAAGTAATACAAGTCGGGCATCAGCGTGGGGTGCGCGCCGTAGGGCACCTCGATCACGGCGTCCACCAGGTAGTAAGGGATAGCAGTGCGCTGCGGATGCTCGCGAATCACATCTTCGTCCACGATCTCCTCGGTGGTGACGATCAGCCGCCGGGCGGCGCGTGCCAACTCGAAGTCCTCGACGGCGATGCCGTCAATCTGGCAGTTGCCGTAGCGGTCAGCGCGGTGGACGTGCATCAGCACGACGTCGGGATAGCAGGCGGGTAGCAGTGCGATGGGCTTGCCGCTGAAAGGATCCTCGATGACGCGGGCTGAACTCTGGGCCAGCGTGTCGGTGCCGAGCATCACCCGGGTGGGGATGAACGGCAGCCCCATGGCGGCAGCCAGGAAGCGCCACTGGTAGCCAGCGTTACTGATCTCGGCCACCACCTTGCATTTGCCGCTCTCCACCGCTCGCCGGCCGGCGGGGGAAAGCCCGCGCAGTTCGTGGCCGAAGGCGTAGGCGACCTCAATGCGGTTGACGCATCCAGTGGCGATGAGGACGTCGGAGTCGTGGACGGCAGTCTTGCCGCAGAAGGTGAGGTTGCGCTTGCGCTGGCGGATGATCTCGTAGATGGCGGCCATTGAGACGCGGATGTGGCCGAAGCCGCCGCAGGCGATCAGGCCGCCGTCGGGCACGTATTGGGCAACCGCCTCGTGTAGTGTGGTGCGTTTGTCTTTCAGGGCGCGTGACTTGTGCGTGGCGACCCAGGCGCGGTGTTCGTCCGGGTCGTGCCAGCCGATCAGTTCGCCCTGACCTGTTTGCAGAATGTTCATTAGGTCCTCCTCGGGGGTGTCATGGGCCCCACCGTGGACAATAAGGGTAGCGGATTGCGAATTTGGGTCAGACTCAGCCCTCAGTATCAGCGCCCTCACACATCATACCGCTCGCGCAGGTAGTTTCGCCAGCCCAGGTCAATCCCTTCGATCTTATTCACACGCGCCATAAACTGCTCCACCGTCCAGTGACGCATCGGAGGCACATCTTTCAGCACAGTGTTCCACGCGGCGACTATGTCTTCTTTCTCCCTGTCAACCAGCGAGCGGAGTTGTGGCGGAACCACGTGCAATTTGGTGTTCCTGGAAAAGCCAATGGAGACCACCTCAACCTTGTCTGCCTCGCCCGTTTGCCGGAGGTACGCTGCCAGGAGGAACTGACGCATCAGTTGATAGAGTGGGCCTTGGAAAGGGCAGCCCTGCACGCCCGCGAAGACAGAGAGGGAAATGCCCGATGCTTCTACATGTTCCCAATAACGCCGTGATCTGTGGTCCCCACCCGTCGTCAGCAAACACGACCGGGCAGGATCTACGTCCCTCGCCACGTCCAGCGCCCGACACTTGGCTTTGTCATCCTTGGAGGCCGAATGAGAGGCGCTACACGCGCCGAAGTTGCTTTCGGTGTATTTCCACTCAACCAGCGTTATACACCTCCGCTTACTCCTGCCGGTCCAGAAAACAGCCGCGTCAATGCTGGTGCGGTTCTGTCCACGCTTTCCCCGCTTCGGTTCGCCCAGCCACTCTGTAGTCCCTGGCGGGCCTGTGTATTCAAATTCGATCCCCGTCACCTCCCGCAAACCGGGGAGGAAAGCCCGCAACGTGGCCTTGGCCAGATCGAGATCCCGCCGGAGCGGGAAGAGAAAGTTCAGGCACGCAGCCTGAGAACTCTTCAGGTTCAGCACTGCGGAGTGTAGGGCAATGTCCTCCTCAGCGAGGTAAGACAGGATTGCATCGGCTAGAGGCTCGTAGAAGACCAGCCGTTTATGCCCAGTGGGTAGGATGTGCGGGTAAGTACCACCGCGATAAGTGCCATCGCCGAGTTGGGGCCAGCGCTGGCGCTTGAAGGTGACCTGCCGGAAGATCTCTTGCTGTTCGAAACCGTTCTGCCGGTAGAACCAGGCTGTATCCCCGCCTTCCTCGCCAGGAAGCACGTGACGCTTGATGGTGACTGGAGCCATCGCTTTCACCTCCTCGTCCATCTCGCTTACTGAATCTGCTTTACTGAGACTGGCAGGGCAACGGGCCTGGGCCAGGTTCCATCCATAGACCCGCCGCCCCGTCCGCTATCCGTTCCCTTCACTACCCGACATCTGTTCAGGCTACCTTCCCGAAAGCTACAAGTCGGTTGCTGACAAAGCTACAAAGCTCTCCTAAAGCGCTCAGATTGGGGTAACCCTTGCTCTGCCGAAGCTTTCGGGAAGGTTATGTTGCAAATGTCGGGTAGTGAATCCGTTCCCTTCTCAATCCGTTGTTGTCCTAATCCGTTGTTGTCCTGCGATCCGAGTTCTACTCCGCCGGATAGAAGTAGACGTCCGTCGGCTTGAATTTGGAGTTGCGCAGGAAGCGCCCTTTGACATTCATCCCGATCCAGTCGGCGCTGGCCTCGTAGGGGTCAACGCCGATGAGTCGCGCCAGAAAGAGCGTGTTCACGCCTTCGAACTCGATCAGCGCCAGTACGTAGGGGCACTGGGGCAGGAATTCCTCCGATCCAAAGTGGCAGACGGTGAAGGCGTGTACCTTGCCCTCTGGCTTGATCTCCACCCACTCCGTCTCCTTGCCGGTGTACATATCGTGGCCGCGTGGGGTGGCATAGGTGTAGCCGGTCTCCGGCTCGCGGCTTACGATGAACCGTTTGTTGGCCAGCGCGGCGAAGAAGGGAGAGTCCTGGCCGTAGGAGTAGTTGTACTCGATAGCGTAGGGCTGCTTGACGACGATGGGCGCCATCTCCTTCAGCGCCGAAAGGTCGTCGCCCGTGGGGAAGGGGACGCCGAAGACGACGGTCCCTTCCAGCGTTTCCTCAAACTTCGTGGGAATTTCTCGTTCAGATTTTTTGGCAGACATGGATATCTCCTATTCCTCCCGCTCCAGGATACTGACCGTGACGTATGTGCCGGTGCCGGCGTGGGAATGGATCGCGCCACAACGGGCGTCGGGCACCTGTAGCGCCGGGTCGCCGAAGTGCTTCTCGATGGTGTGCTGCAACTGCCAGATGGCGAAGACGGCCTGCATCAGCCCCGTCGCGCCGACGGGGTGGCCGCAGGCGATGAGGCCGCCGGAGGGGTTGACCGGGCAGGCCGGCTCATCCGGCAGGTCGAGCCCGTAGTCAATGCCGGGCATGAAAGCCTTGCCGCTGGCGGCGAAGGGGCCGCCCTCCCCGTACCGGCACAACCCCATGTCCTCGTAGGTTTGGATCTCCGACGAGGTGTAGGCGTCGTGCAGTTCGATAAAGTCAATCTCGCCCAGCGGGTCGGTGATGCCAGCGTTCTCGTAGGCCTCCTTGCTGCCCATGCGGCCAGCGCGGAAGGAATGTACGCCGGGGTAGCGGAAGCCGTGGTCCCACAGGCCCTTGTAGTAGGCGCGGGAGTCGGCGTCCATCTCGTTGGGCAGGGCGTTGTACTTGTAGAAATCCTCGTAGGATTGGTGGGGCCGGTCGGAGAGGCGCATGGCGTCGGTGCCCCGGCCGATGCCAGTGACGCGCACGCGGGGAATGTGGTGGCCGCCAGCCTTCTCCAGTTTGGTCAGCCCGTCCTCGGAGCAGAGCACGGTGCAGGCCGCGCCGTCGGACATGACGCAGATATCGAGGCGGGTCAGCGGCCAGGCGACCATCGGCGCGGCTCGCACGTCCTCGATGGTCAGTTTCCTCCGCTTCTGGGCGTAAGGGTTGTGGTAGGCGTTCAAGTGGTTCTTGACCGAGACGTGGGCCAGTTGCTCGGGGGTGGTGCCGAACTCGGCCATGTGGCGGCTGACCATCATGGCGTAGTAGCCGGAGTAGAAGCCGCCCACGGGATAGTCGAAGGAGACGTCGGATGCCAGGGCGATGAACTCGTTCCCTTTCCAGGTCTCCACGTGGGACATCATCTCGAAGCCGTAGCAGAGGACGATGTCCGCGTAGCCGGAGGCAATGGACTTCCAGCCTTCTTGGAAGCAGATGCCGCCGGTGGCCCCGCCGCCCTCGACACGGTGGGAGGGCTTGGGGAGCATGCCGATGTAGTCCTGGGCCATGATAGCGGCCATCAGTTGGCGCTCGAAGTGGTCGGAGAAGTACGAGGATACCGTGGCGTCCACCAGTTCCCAGAACTTGGGATGCTCGATTCCCAGGTCGGTGATGGCGTAGTCATAGGCCTCCTTAACCAGCGCCGGGAAGGTCTTGTCGGGTCGGGCCTTGGCAAACTTGCTGACCCCACCCGAAACAGCGTATACGGATCGCATAGGATACCTCCTTTGGAATGACAAATGACCAATGACCAATCTACCAATTCACTAATCTACCGATTTCCTATCACCTCCTTCAGGGTTTGTCCCGAGCGCCGCCGGTCGGTAACTCAAAGCGCCCGTCAGTGTGACGGGGCATAGTGTGTACTGCGACAATCGCGTCCTGGTTCAGTGGGCCGTAGATGTGGGGGAAGCCATCCTCATACTTGATCTCAGCCGAGATCTGTCTCTCGTCTATCACGAGCAGCAGGAATTCACCAGGCACGTCTCGGTAGAATGTGTTGGCGACTTGTAGGAGCAAGTCCAGGCCTCGGGTACAGTGGATGAAACCATCGTTTTCGAGATCACGAGGGAGATATGAGGTTGTGGGGTTGAGACCGTGCCAGTAATCGGCAGGGACCAGATGGTATATGATGCTCATCGTAGGAATACCCCATCGAAGAATTCCACCACCCGTCGCTCCCATTCCTCCGGTGCGACCTGGAGATAGCCTCCGTGGTCGCAGCCGGGGACGACCCAGAGGTCCTTTGGCTCCCCGGCCCGGGCGAGTTGCTCCTGGGGACGGGTCTCCCCTGCCTCTAATTCCCCATAGATGAGCAAGAGGGGCCGAGGGCTGATGCGGCCAACGACGGAGATGGGGCTGACGTCACGGGCGACGATGCCCGTCTCGCGCCGGAAGAAGAAAAGGATGGCTTGATAGAAGAGGGTTTTCCACAAAGGGTTGTCAACTCCCTCGTTGGTGATGTCGCTCGCCAGGTCGTAGAAGCCGCCCTCGGCCACCACTGCCTTGATGCGTTCGTCCTGCGCCGCCCCCAGGATGGCTGTCACCCCGCCCAGGGAGTAGCCCAGCACGCCCACGTGGGCCACGCCTGGCTGGGTGCGCATACACGTCACCGCCTCCGTCAAGTCTTCCGCCTCTCGGTAGCCCAGAGTGGCCTGCCCCTCGGGATGGGAGCAGGAGCGCAGTTCCGTCAGCAGCAGGCCGTAGCCATGGTGGGCCAGGATCGCCCCCTCCCGCAGCATCCCGTCCCGTGCGCCGCCCAGTCCCGGCAGTAAGATGACCGCCACGCCGTTCTGCGGGGGCAGGTACCAGGCCCGGAGCGTCAGTCCGTCGTGGCTGAGGTAGGCGATATCCTGCGTGCCCTCGATGCCCACATCGGCTGGTGTGGCGTCCGTCTCCCTGCACCCAGGGTGGGTGAGGGCGTGGGTGTAGAGGGCGCTAGCCAGCAACCCATATCCGGCGATCCCCCCCACCAGTCCAAGGGTGAGGGCCACGGTCGTCATCTTTGCCAGGCGTAGCCAGTATCGGCGGTCCCGTTGCACGAAGTCTATTGTATACCAAATGAAGCAAAATGAAAAGGCCACATCAGGCCCTCACCATCCAGGAGGCGCTGCGGGCCCACACGATGGGCGCTGCCTACGCTGCCCACGAGGAGGACATCAAGGGCTCCGTCGAGGTGGGGAAAATGGCCGACCTGGCGGTCTGGGGCGAGGACCCCTATACCGCGCCGATGCAGCGACTGTGGCAGATTCCCATTGAGATGACACTCGTCGGTGGGGAGATCGTCTATCAGGGCGGGGACACGTCCCTCCGCCCGCGACGGGCGCGGGACCTGTGGGGGTAGGGTTTGATGGATCGGGCCTAGCCGAACCGTTCGACCAGTATCTCCTCCAGCGTCGGCCGGCCGATGACCTGCAGTTCGTAGCGCACCCGGTCCACTGGATGGCGCACGTTGATCAGCCGCCGCAGGTCAATGGGGGTGGCTACCAGGACCAGGTCGCACGGGGTCGCGTTGATAGTCTCCTCCAGGTCCCGCACTTGTTCATCCCCGTATCCCATCGCCGGCAGGAGCGAACCGACATGGGGGTACTTCTCTAAGGTGGCGGCGATGGAGCGGACCGCGTAGGGCCGTGGGTCCACCAACTCCGCTGCGCCGAATCGCCGGGCGGCGACCACCCCGGCACCGTAGGCCATCTCCCCGTGGGTCAGCGTGGGGCCATCCTCGATGACCAGGACGCGCTTGCCCCGGATCGCCGCCGGGTCCTCGACGAAGATGGGTGAGGCGGCCTCCACGACGATGGCCTGCGGGTTGACGGCGTAGACGTCCTGCCGTACCTGGCCTATCCCCTCGGGGCTGGCCGTACCCACCTTGTTGATGACCACCACGTCCGCTGCGCGCAGGTTGGCCTCCCCGGGGTGGTAGCGGAGTTCGTGGCCGGGCCGGTGGGGGTCTGCCACGACGATGTGCAGATCGGGCTGGTAGAAGGGCAGGTCGTTGTTACCCCCGTCCCAGACGACCACGTCCGCTTCCTCCTCCGCCTGGCGGAGGATGCGCTCGTAGTCCACCCCGGCGTAGACCACTACGCCCCGGTCAAGGTGCGGCTCGTACTCCTCCCGTTCCTCGATGGTGCACTTGTGGCGGTCCAGATCCTCGTAGGTGGCGAACCGTTGTACCGTCTGGGCGACCAGGTCGCCGTAGGGCATGGGATGGCGGACCACGACCACCTTCTTGCCCATCCGCTGGAGCACGTCGCAGACGTGGCGGGTGGTCTGGCTCTTGCCGGAGCCGGTGCGCACGGCGCAGACGGCTACTACTGGTTTGCTGCTTCCCAGCATCGTTGAGCCGGTTCCCATCAGCCGGAAGTCGGCTCCCGCAGCCAGCACCTGCGAGGCTTTGTGCATCACATACTCGTGGGGGACGTCGGAGTAGGCGAAGACTATCTGGTCCACCTGGTACCGGCGGATCAAAGCGTCCAGTTCCGCCTCGGAGTAGATGGGGATGCCCTCCGGGTACAAGTTCCCGGCCAATCCCGGCGGGTACTTGCGTCCCTCGATGTTGGGGATCTGGGTGGCGGTGAAGGCGACGACCTGATAGTCCGGGTTATCGCGGAAGTAGACGTTGAAGTTGTGGAAGTCGCGCCCGGCGGCGCCCATGATGATGATAACGATGCGCTTCTGATTCATATTGCGCTATTGTCCTCCTCCCAAGTGTCCTCCACCACAGCGTTATCCTTGCCGCGCACCAAGAAGAACCATAGCAGCAGGGGCACAATCAGTACCAGGATGCTCAGGCAGCACGGGGCGATACCGTAGGTGGATGGAATCGTGCCGGTCTGCGCGCTTGGGCCAAACTCAGTATTCCAGGTGCCCAGTCCTACGAGGATCATGATGCCCCAGATGCACAGGGGGATCATGCAGCACAGGAGCGTGAGGATGCCCACAACAATAGTGATGATCGTGCCTGTTTGTTTTGTCATCTGATTATCTCCTTATTGTTCTAAGATGCTCTGGCTAAGGTGCTTTGGGCGGTCTTTGGTCAGCCCGGGGCGCGGTCGGAGACCGGCCCTAGCGAGTTTGGTGAGAAGTCCCCCCCCTTTTCCTCGCCGGGTCATTGACTGTGACTGCTTCCGCGATGGCCTCTTTGTGCTCCACCAATGCGCCCAGTACGCCGTTTACGAAGCGTGAGGCGCTGTCAGAGCCGAATGACTTGGCCAGTTCGACGGCCTCGTTGATGGCTACCTTGACGGGCGTGCTGCCGTCCACGGCGAACTCGAAGATTGCGATGCGCAGGATGTTGCGATCAATGTAGGCCATCTGTTCCAGCGGCCACTCGGGAGCGTGGCGATGGATGAAAACGTCGAGCACGGACTGATGCTCAAGCACGCCGTTTACCAGGTGGCGGCTGAAGGCTGCGGCAGCCGATGGCAATTGGACCTCAGCCAGCCGTTGTTTCAGCACGACGGCGGGAGGATGATGGGCGCAGTCAATCTCATATAGCGCCTGTAGTGCCAGGATGCGAGCCTGATGGCGAGCCTTCACGGTTGTGATTCTCCCATTGCAGGTTGGTTACATTTCCTCAGGGATGTGGGCCACGTCCTCAATGTGCACGTCAACGGATTGGACTTCCATGCCGATCATGTTCTGAATCGCACGGGTGACCTCGGCCTGTATCTGGCGGCCTACATTGAGCATGTTGACGTCCGGCTCGGTCACGACGTACAGTCTCACGCGCACGCTGTTTCCAATGATTTCAATTTTCACCCCGTCATGTCGCAGGAGACGCCCCATGCCCGGTGGTGAGGCCATGCGGATCACGCCTGGTATGGCCAGGGTCGTGAGGCGGGCTGTGGTCTCCAATACCTCCGGTGCAACGGTTATTTTGCCGATCTTAGGTTCCGTTTCCATCCAACCTCCTTGTTCATTGGTAACCACTCAGGCTCTTCCCAAAACAGGCACAAATAGCACACGGATACACACAGATGAGACGGATTCTCGCGGATTTTTTATCTTTATCTGTGTACATCCGTGTGATCCGTGTCCCATTTGTGGCTGGCTGACCAGTTACGTTCATTGTTTCATTGTTCATTGCTCAGCCTTGCATTACAAGGCCGCCGTCCACCGTCAGCACCTCGCCGGTGATGAAAGATGCCTCATCGGAGGCCAGGAAGGCGACGGCGTAGCCTACCTCCTC
>Ga0209121_10006452_pt1 | contig 10294 bp, 9 predicted proteins | sample Cruoilmetagenom3_FD_187292 | JGI IMG/M metagenome (GOLD analysis project Ga0209121, IMG submission 187292) | Oil polluted marine microbial communities from Coal Oil Point, Santa Barbara, California, USA - Sample 3 (SPAdes) (version 2) | ecosystem: Environmental > Aquatic > Marine > Oil seeps ...
AAGAGTTCGTTGACCAAACCTTGGTGGGATACTTACTTTAAGCTTAAAAGCTACTATAGCGGAAAATATAGTGAGCACGCTGCTTCCTTCCTAGAGATAATGATTAACGAGGTAGCAGGTGATATTTTCAAAGGTGCCTTCCGAAGCAGCTTGTCATTGCCCTTATTGGGTAGCATTACCGGTGGCCTGAATGATGTTGATATAGCCCTAGAGTATGTTGACTCTGTGACATACAATGACATAGCAACCAAAATGAAACAGCTTGCACAAAAATATGGCTATATGCCTTGAGCGGAGTAGTTATGTTGTGGGTCTCAGATAAGAGATAAGCAACTGCTGCAGGGCTGGAATTAGCTGCTTCTTCTCAAAGAAAAGTTCGGGAACTGTCCACAATGGCCCAGTTCAGTAGCCAATTACAGAGCAACCTCAAAATCGGCTTTTATCAGATGCTGACGCTGGGTTATGCAATCATGGGTTTGGAAGGTGGATTACCTAGAAAACCAGCGAGTCACGGTGTCGTGAGCTTGGCTAAGCCAGCCTCCCGAGTTCTCGATGAGGTGATGCAACCCACCACCCAGTGAGAGCAGAAAGTAGATCGCCCCAGCAATTACAGCAAGGATAAGTAAGATTTTTAGAACTCGCCATAAAGGCCTCAGAGAGCGCCAACGAGGGCGATATATCAATTCGCCATTTGTTGATTTGCTATCCGACTTCCCCTGAATATTAGCGGTCAGGGAAAAATCATAGCGTTTATTTTCGCCTACCCAGGGCCGCTTCTTGGGCTGTCCTCTAAGTTTTACCACTATAGTTTTCCAGGCTGGCACAACTGGGTTCTCGGGAATAAACTGGAAGCGGCAGCCTTCCTCGGTGTCTTTAGCCTTTAAATTAAAAGTGAGGTCAGAAATGCCCGAATTAGCCAGAGTGATCTTATAGTCGGCTTTTTTTCGAGTCTCTATTCGCTTGGGGCTCATGTCAAGGTGAAATTCGGCCAGAGGGCTGACCTCCAAATTGCCTTGAACAGCGGAATACTCATCAGGATTGCTGTCTGAGACTACTCGCAGATTAAAAGGATAGATACCTGATTTGATGCCTTCCTTCTTAGGAACCTGAAACTTAATTCGCACTTGGGTGCTATCACTAGGGAAAAGCGACACGCCTGCTTCGGAGAGAGTAAACCAGGCTGGATCGAGGTCAGTGATGTGAAAAGAGAACCTGTCTACAATCTCACCTAAGTTTTGCACCGCGACAGCGACATCAACTGGTTCTCCACCAGCGTTTACTTGGAGCGCTGAAGGTGTCAGGTTGACTTTGATTCTATCTGACATGTATCTCTAGTTAGGAAGGAGACAATTCACCTCCATAAATCAAAAAGGGGCCATTTGTATCGCTGTCCAACTTGTTGTCCTCCGAACCATAAATAATGATTCGTAAATAGCATCCAGCGTCTTTATAATTTGGTACTGTCCAAAGATAACTGCCTGTATTGGGTAAGTTACTTCCAATAGTATGCCAACTTCCGCCTTCTACCTTGTAGGCCAGGCTCACATGGTCAATGCCTGCGCCTTCAGATTCCCAGGTAATGCGATACTTGTTAGAAGTGTAGTAGCATCCCGTAGTGGTAGGGCAATGCCTAATGCGGGCTGGGATTTTTTCTCCCTCCTTTGGCGTCAACAACTCCACCGAGTATTGAGCAGTGATGGTGAAAAGCTCATCGCTAGTATTCTGTCTCAAGATGTTGCCCTTGGAGCTGTAGATAGTTGCTCTTACCAAGCATCTTGTGGAGGGAGTATTGGGGATTGTCCAGGAAAAAGTCGCCTGTGGCTTCATGGTCCCAAGAAGATGCCACGTATCTCCACCGTCGGTAGAATACTCCAGGCGCATATCCCGTATTCCGGGCTCAATCGGTGAGCCATCTATCTCAGGGTTGCTAATTTCCCACCTTATATTATGGACAGAGCCCACGAACCATTCCTCGCCTCCGTTGGGAGATGCCACAGTAACGGCAGCAGGAACCACATCTCTGCTTTCCACAATTTCACCCCCTTCGTTCTTAGCATGGAGCACATATTTAGTAGGCTCATCTGGATGCACCTCCATATTTCCCTGAAGGCCAATGCGCTCATCATTTAGGCAAACTTCTTCAGCTTCCTTAACGCTCCAACTAAGCAGAAAACTTCTCTCAATCCATTCAACCTTGAAAAATTCAATAATGGGGGGAGGTTGAATAACGACAGGGGGGCATGTGGCACCGCCGGCTCGATTACTCACCTTAAGCACATATTTGGTGCGCGTAGCAGGCTGGACTAGCATACTTCCTTTGTCTAGTTTTTCCTCCTCAATAGGTCCCCCATTTATGTTGCCCTCGGCAGCGCCTTCCGTGGTCCAAAGAAGCATATATCCGTGGTCAGCGGGCTTATAGTCAAAGAAGATGATATGGGGCGGTGAGATAGCACAACTGCGGAATAAGAGAAGGCCTATTATAACCGCTGCTACCACTGCTATGAGTGCTATCAGCCACCGAGGTATTCTCGGCTTGGGGCGAGCTTTATGTTCATAAACCAACTGTCCATTGAGTGTCTTGGCTTCGGGGGAAAACTTGTCTGCCCCAGTTGGTTTAACCACCACCTGGAAAGGATATTCCTTTTCTCCCGCTACCTTTGGTTTCTTTTTAAGCTGGGCAGAAAGCTCCACCGTGGCGCTGCCCCCGGCTGGAACTGTGATTTCCTTGGGCTTGAAGGTATAACTTAGCGCCTCTTCAGGGTCGCTAGCTTCAAAGCTCTGGGTGACATCAGCATTGCCCTGATTGTTTAGAGTGATAATGTATGTTCCGCTTCGCCCTACTACTCGCGTGGGAGACATTTCTGCGCCTAGACCAGCAAAGGTGTGCACTGTCAGCGATGCTTCCGCAGCGGTAAATTCCTCAGGATTAGCACCAGAGACAGCTTTAACTGTGAAAGGATAGCTGCCGGCTTTGGTCTCGGCAGTCTTGGGAGGATGAATGGTTATTTTTACTTCATCCTTATCGCCGGGAAATAGCGATACGCTGGCTACTGATAGGTCATACCAAGCAGGGTCAAGCCCTTCTATCCCTATAGTAAATTGGTCCACAACCTGGCTGCGATTGTGAATCGTAGCTGTGAACTCAACGGACTCGCCAGCATTTACCTCTAAGGCGGTCGAGGAGAGGGTCACGCCAATTTTATCGGACATGGTAACTTCTTCACTGCTTTATCATCATGGCATAAGTGACAATATTAACACCCATCTCAAAGGCACTACGGATTATATCACGTGGTAAGGGACTGTTGCTATAACCACCACTCCAAGCACAACCATAATCGTAGCTGCTATATATAATTTCCCTGCTCGCCATCAGCAATCCCTCCGATTGAGCCCCCGATGGCGCAGTTGAGAAGACATGGTGATAATCTAATACGGGATGCCCACGCTGCACTACCTCTAGCTTTTCCCCCAATTGCTCAGCAAGACGGTTGAAAGCTAGCCCAAACTCCTTACCTTCCGCTGGTTGCTCCTCCGCACAGCCTTCAGCAAATATGATTCCACCATTTTGTACAAAGGAACTTAAAATAGTCTGCCCTTTAGCATCGGTAGTGAAGGGACCCTTGCCCACCATATATAGAAAAGTACACCGAGTAATGGTTTCATCCAAAGCGCATTCTTCAATAGTAGCCTGATATTCGGTTTGAAGACTGACCTGATGAGCCAGTTTCGTTAAACCGTTGCTATGTAGGTCATGGCTGGCTTCCCCCAGCACTACATGCCCTATAATGACTTGCTCTCGAGGAGCTATCTTTGCTGACTGACGAAAGCGAAGGTCAATCTCATTTGCCACAGGATTAGAAGCAACCCGAGCATCCATAATGCTCCTTTGAGAGGAATCGAAATTAATTCTGGCTAACTCCAAATAAGGCTCATCGGGAAGGTGGCTTACCTCCCTGATTCTATAAGCTTCCAAAATACGGGTTGCTTGCTCCCCTTCAGAAGCTGTAGGTATCTCTCGATATTGAATGATTAAATATATTTGCCCTTTATCTTTAGATACCAGGTTGTAGCGCTGTGTCTGTGAGACAACGATGACATTTCCTTCAGGGTTGATAGCCATTCCAGGGGAAATTGTCAAGGATAGGTCTGGTGGCCGATTGGCCCTCACCCCCAACCCCTCCACTATGCCTATACCATGAAAGGCCAAGGTATGCAGCTTCTGCTGGTTACGATGGTAATCCTGCTCATCCTTCCAAGTATCTGCATCCAACACTAGTCCCTGATGAGGATTTACCCTTTTGAACTGAAACTTGATTAGATCTTTAATCGCCATGCTATTCCTCTCTTTCCTTTTGAGATTGCTTCGCTTCGCTCGCAATGACATTCATGGTGTAGGTAGTATGCGCTGGTTTTTGGGCTTCAATAATAGCCCGCACAACATTAATATCCACCTTAGCCAAATCCTCTGCGGTAATGGTTACAGTAAAGTTAAATGGCTCACCACCACCAAGGTATGTATCAATACCTAGCTTGGTATCAGGGCCAAGGCTCGTTTTTGGGCGGCTTGTTGTTGGTTCTGTGATTTGTGGCGTGACTCCAGTGTAAATTTTCAAGAATTCGCTCAGACCTTTTTTTGTGCCGCGCCAGCGATAAAGCTCAATTACCGAGCCTATTAGCTTGCGGCGCTTATTCATGGGCCATCTTTCGTCAAGCACTAACCCCAGCCATGAAGCGAGCCAAGGTAAAAATGACTCCGGCACCACATGTGAGTCAAAATAATAGGGGATATTATCCACCGTCGCCTCGAGCGGCTGAAGGATATCTTCAAAGATACACAAGAAACGGCCAATAAACTCATCCGTTTTGTATATAGCAGGCAAGTATCGCAAATAAGAACTACCTAACTCCTCTTCAGTTATGCTTTCTACTCGGGTTTGCATTTTTCCTATCATCCTCAAAGTTAGCAAGTGCAATCTAAAGCATCAATAATTGTCGCCCATTTTAGATTATAGTGACCTGGTGCTGGTAGGAGCACATTAAGCCCTCCGGTGGAACGCTTATTTTAGTAGCAGCCTCCCCTCGCTGACCGGTTTCAGGGTCAACTGAATAGAGCTTGATCTCCTCGACATAATCTACTCCAGCTACTCCTTGAAATATTGAATACAGTTCTGAAAGGAAAAGGTCACGACCAAAAGACCAACCAGTTTTGTCTGAGCCTCCACAAACAGGATTAATATAGCTGTACAAGCCCTTCTCCACCTCATTCTTTATTCTTACAGGATTATTCCTTGCCTTAGCTTTGATTATTGCTTCAACAGAGACCCAGCGATAATCAGGAGTACCAAGTGTAAGGTACGTGCCAATCAATCGCCGCTCGTCCAAATAATGTTCAACCTCATGGCGAATTCGGTCCGGCAAGACTAATTGTTCCTTAGATATAGTGGCATCAGTTTTATAGACGGCGGGTACTATAAGCAGGCGCACCGTTCCAGGTGGGATAGTGCCATGGTCATTGCTAGGGGCAACACATTTAGCACGAGCCACTGCTGACGATGCCTCTCGAGCAAGGAATTCGAAATCTTCAACGGTAACTGCTCTGGTGCGCGATTGTAATAATTGTGGTGCCCTCAATTTGGCATTTTCCAAACTCTCAGAATCAGTGCCACCCAAGGCGGGCGAAAAATTGGTCACCCAGGCAACATAGGGAATGGAAGACTTAAGCACAGTTAAGGTTCTCTCCCCTACATTTCCTTGCACTCCACCACCGCAGCGATAAGCGGAAAAGCGTAGTTGATTTCCCTTTGGTGGTATCTTGCCAAACTGCTTCTCCGTGCCATCTGGCTGGCGAATGCTGGGGCCAAATTGAATCTCCCCGCTAACGCTATCTAGGGTAAAAACAGTATCATCTGCTCCACAGCCCAAAAAGGTGTTCACCTCCCGCCACTGCACCCAAGTTCCATCCTCCTTCAATACTTCAAGCGTCGCATCTTCTCCTCTAGGCAATACAGGGATATTATGGAGATAAAAACTTTGTCCAGCTTTGCCATTGCTGCGCCCAACCATCTCATTAGTTACTCTAAAGGCATGGCTCGACATTACAGTACCCCCGATACATTGCGATTTAAGACTCCTCATCCGTGGAGAACTGGTATAAGGACGCTGCCTTGGAGCTGGTTTGATAGCTCGACACCTTACCCAGCAAGCATTCTGACTATTGACATCTAGCATACCACAAGAATAAGGCACATGAAGAATGACCTCTCCATCACGGTTGAGCCCACCTGTAGTGTCAGATTCCAATCTCAATTTCAACCATTTTCCCTCTTCCGCATCCCAGTATTCCCAAGATAATGGTGGATTTCTGGGGTCAACCCCGATTCCCTCTATGCTCGCTTCAATAATTAAATCAAGGGTATTGGAAGCCAGGTTTTCACTATAACCAATGTAGAGGGCATTATTCTCCTGCGGCGCCTTTTCAAAAATATCAAGTAATAGGTCCGGATTTTTCAATGCTGGCATGTAATCATGAAAGGTGGTTCCATCACGAGTCACCAAGCAGTGTACCATATTGGGCACTACAATTTTTAAATTTCTGTCTGTAGTGAAGGTCACTGCATCCTGAGTTTCGGTACGTACTGTGGCCACCTCTGTGCCTTTAGGAATCACTATCGGCTCAGGTTGTGGCGCAGTCAATCGAAAAGTGACATCAGCCACAGCGGGATGTGCCGGCTCGAGCTTAACCCCTATGAGGTCCATAAACTTTATGTAGTTTTTCTCAGGCACTTTGTTAAGCCGATAGAGAAGCATGTCAACCATCCAGGCGAAGAGTTCAATCAATGTAATACCAGGATCACTCAAGTTATGGTCAGTCCACTCAGGGCAGTAACGTGGTATCAAGCTTCTGGCCTCAGTAACAATATCCTGAAATTTTCTATCATCCAAATTTGGCGCTGATAAAGCCATTTTTCTCCACTCTCCTTTCCCAGATCAAGTAGCTAGATAAAAGGGATAAACTAGATTGCGCATATCGTTAGTTGTCTTGACCTGATATTGAATATTTATAACCAACTTGGCTGGTTCATTAGGGTCAGGCCGCACATCCACATTGGCGACCTTGATGCGTGGCTCCCACCATCCCAATGCCTCCTCTACATTGTATGCAATCAATGTCCAGGTGGTAGCATTATTGGGGTGAAAGACCAGGTCATGAATGCCACAGCCAAAGTTGAGGCGCATATGCCGCTCTCCCTTGGCTGTAGATAGGATAATGCGAATTGATTCCTCTATATCTTGCTCGCGTTGTGAAAGAGCTATCCCGCCGCCTCCGTCAATAGTTACAGGAAAGCCCCATCCGGTGCCTATAATATCTCTATCTGTGCCGTTTAACTTTGCCATTTCATCATCCTATCATAACTGTGGGACACCCCATGACAATGGAATTAGGAGGCCCCCCACTTTCCACAATTACATCCCCTTGCCTAGCAGCAGGGAGATTGTTTATGAGCACTGTCATACTACCCACCAGAACCATACCACCCACATGGGGAACGGTTCCACCCTCGACCAAAGGACAAGTATGGAAGTCTGAAGTTGCTCTCCAGGCAGGCATACCACCTATCAAAACATTCACACTTCCTGGCCCAGGGGACAAAGGTGTCCCATGAACAGTCATATCTCCAACTCTAGCTGCCAGTGGCATTCTATCCTCCTAATTAAGCCTGCTAAATCAGGCAACTACTTAGTTTATCTTCACCATAGCACCCTGAATGGTAAGTGCCCCGCTAGCTTTTATTGTCATTGTGGCTCCAGCTTCAATTTCTATCATCTGCGCCTTGATTTTCAGCTTCATTTGGCTGGAAATATCAATAGAGTTTTGCACCGAGTCCATTTTGATAACATTGTTGCCAGTTTTATCCTTAATCTCTAATTTCTCTTGTCCAGCAGAATCATCTAGAAGAATCTGATGGCCTGCCTTAGTATGAATCTCCACCTTTTCCTTCCTGGTGGTGCTATCGTCATTGAAGATTATCTCGTGCCCACTTCGGGAAGTAATTTTGCGTATATTATTCTTGCCATCACTGTTTGCTTCCGGTGCCTTATCAACACCGTTCCATAACGCCCCTAGCACATAGGGATGATTCATGTCCCCCTGCTCAAAGGCAATGACTACCTCATCATCCACCTCGGGTAAAAAGAACATACCTCTATCCTTACCAGCCATCGGGCTAGCTAGTCGTGCCCATTGGCTCTCTATCTGGTCTGCCAGCCAAGGAAACTTAACCTTGACTCGCCCCTGCCCTTCAGGGTCCTGGTTATTGGTAACAACCCCCACTACCACGCTATGCCCCTTGGAACCGTTCCCACTTTTGATTATCTCCCCTAATGTATTAGCGTGACGCCCACTGATAGTAAAATGGGTGGCATACCCCTGCGCATCATAACGATGAAGAGCATGGGTTACCCTGTACCTCCCGCTGAAGCGTGTGCTCAGCCCTTTTAGTTCAACAAGCTGCCCAGCTTGCACATTGGGGTTACCCCCACAAATACCCTCAGCTTGAATAAAATCGCCCTCGATTTCATCGCACACAGATTGAGCCAAGGCATCTGCCTCAGCCTGCGTAGATACAGGTTGATCCACTATGACTTCAGTACCTGCGGAACCAAAAGCCCTTTCCGCTAGCTCCCCACCTTGTTTGGTTTCACCAACCTCGGGTGTTTCCTGTGCTCGGGTTGCCCGTCCCACAATCTCTTTCTTCCCTTTAGGGCTCCAGCCCCTAACAACAACCTCTTTAACCTGTTGAGATGTGGTAAGCCGTGTTTCTACACTCTTCAGATTGACTCCCCACTCCAATACAGGCATCTCCGCTGCGCCTTGAGGAGCAGGCTTAAAGTAAAGCGTCCCTTCTTCCACAAATACGCGGTAGCTAATTCGCCTGGCTCTACCTTGGAGAAATTCCAAGTTCGTCTGGTTATCCTGAAGCACATATTCGTAAACCTCCCGCGTGGGCTCTACCTCAACCTTTAAGCCAGTTTCGCGGGCGATTTTCGTAGCCATATCGCCATCGGTCATTTGAACAAAAGTTTTGGTCTGCTTACCACGGTTAAGACGGTGTGACTGGTCATAACCACGAACTACCAATGTGGCACCAGCTCCAGTGGCAAAACGAGTTTCCACGGAGGTTATTTCGCCTGTTATTAGTTTCATTTGCCCACTATCCCCGCGAGTTGAAATCTCCACTGACTTCCCCAGAGCAAAAGTGTCAGAATCAATCCACTTGAGATTGGGGTCACGTAGATGGATAGTAAACATATCAGCGAGGTTCAAGCTGTCATCTACCTCGATGTAAATCAAATTGTCAGTCATCTCCTCCGGGGCATCTGTCCCATCTATCTTTAGATACATCTGCGAGATGAGCTGTGTTCCTGCCGGCATATTCTTCTCCTCTAAGGCAATGGAGCAATAGATAATATTTGCCCCGGTTCCAATATTTTGGGATTCTCAATATCATTGGTATCGGCGATAAAGCGCCACAAGGTAGCGTCGCCATACTCTTCATGGGCAATCCAGTCTAAGGCATCACCCTCCTTTACTGTTCTTGTCTTGTAGCCGGGATTGCCACCAGTGGTCGGGTTTTGTAAGGGATACTTGCCCGCTTTCTCCGCTTCCTGAAAGGTAACATTGAGCGTCGCCCTCACCGGTTTTCCATCTGAGGTAAACATGGTGAACTTTTGGCTGATGCTCATTACCACAGCTTTAAAAGACTTCATCGAACCCCAGATAAATTGACATAGAGGTGGTCTTCCCTTACTGGTAGTCCTGTCGGTTAACGATTCGTCAATCGCCATCAACTCCCATATCTTGTTAGTGATATCTCTAACATCCTTACCATCCTCGTAGGTATCAAAAAACAGCTCCATCTGAAGGGTAGAAGCGTTGCCACCGCTAAACTCTAGCTGCGGTACCTCTTTACCTTTAATCTGTCCACGATGCCAGTTATTTTGCTTCTGTATGGTGAATTCCTTAGGGTTGTATAGGCATTCGATGGACTTACCTTTGTTAACGCCCTCTGTTGCCACTATTGTCGCTTTTGCCAGTGAACCACTGGAACCGTTCATGCTTTCCTCTCCTCTATACCATGCCCTGTGCTTGCTCTTTTTCTACAAGGAGGCGATGCTTTATTATTTCATATACCTCACGGGCTAAAGAATCCGGATCAGCCCCCGCTGCTCCTTCTGTTTGCTCCTCTACAGATGAAGCACCGATGTCTTCGCCGGACGACGATGAAGGGAA
>Ga0209121_10006453_pt1 | contig 10294 bp, 9 predicted proteins | sample Cruoilmetagenom3_FD_187292 | JGI IMG/M metagenome (GOLD analysis project Ga0209121, IMG submission 187292) | Oil polluted marine microbial communities from Coal Oil Point, Santa Barbara, California, USA - Sample 3 (SPAdes) (version 2) | ecosystem: Environmental > Aquatic > Marine > Oil seeps ...
AAATTGCAGCGGGTGTTGATCTCATAAAGGTAGCAACTTCTGGTGGAATTCTGGAAGAAGTAACCGAACCAGGTAATGCAGAATTTTCAGATGAAGAGCAGGACACCTGTGGCTAACATTGCCTATGTCAAAAGAGCCACGTCCCGGTAATTCCTTACTAATTTCCAGACCCATCTCCTGATAGACATCGGCAAGCAACGACTCCCCGGCAGGATTGGGTAACATATCATCAAAAGACTGCTCAAAGTTTCTTATTTCTACCGTGGTTCGAGTGGCAATACTAGCTCCTTTAGCACAATCTTTCACCATTTTTACCACTTGATTAACATAACTCCTTTTGGGTGCCCTTACATAAAATCGAGCAGCGGCCTTCTCAGGGACAATATTGGGGGCTTCGCCTCCCCGGGATATAATGCCATGTATTCTAGTATTAGGCAATACATGCTGTCTTAACATATCCACAGCATGAAACATCAGTTGTACTCCATTTAGAGCATTTTTTCCATCCCACGGGGAAGCTGCAGCATGAGAAGCTTTTCCTGTAAAAGTAAATTCCAGGGCATCCATGGCCAAAAATCGGGCTCGAACACGGTTTCTATCAGCCATATGAATCATAATGGCCAGATCATAGGGGTCGAAAACCCCTCTTTTAGCCATATCTACTTTGGCTCCATTGGTTTCCTCAGATGGTGTTCCAATCAGATCGAGCTCTCCTGCAATGGCTTCCTTAACCGCAGAAAATCCTAAGCCAGCCAGAAGACCAATAGATCCACTGACACAATGACCGCAGGCATGCCCCGGTCTCCCAGAACCATCTGGAGCCAACCCCGGCAGTGTATCATATTCTATGAGAAATGCCACTCTATGTTTTCCTTGCCCTTTTAAACTTCCTTCAAAAGCAGTGGGAATGCCCACAAAAGGATATTCCACCTCAAACCCATATTTTCTTAAAATCTTTACGATCTTTTTTGAGGATTCATACTCAGCCCCGGATAGTTCGGGATAATCGGCTAAATCATCACTATGCGCAATAATTTCTGGAGCAATTCTATCAATCTCCTGAAAAATTTGTTCTTTCCATTGCTCAAGTTTATCCATTGTTTTTCCCCCTTTAAAAAGGACCCAACCCTATGGCCACGGCGATAAATATGCAGATTAATTGTAGTACGAGCATAATGCCGAAGAGGGGGACGAAGAAGCGCCACCAGCGATCTAGAGGTATCTTGCCTATCGCGCACATAACCACAACGCCAGTCGTGGGCCACAACATGTTAGAGTATCCATCTCCGAATTGAAAAGCTAATACAGCTATTTGCCTGTTAACCCCAATCAAATCGGAAAGAGGAGTCATAATAGGCATAACAGTGGCAGCTTGCCCACTCCCTGAAGGAATAAAGAAATTCAGGATATTTTGCACGCCTAACATTCCCGCTGCATTGGCTCCGCTAGGCAAAAGCGATAGAGGTGCAGAAAGACCATTAATAACTGTATCAATAATCTGGCCTTGAATCATAACTATCAAAATGGTTCGGGCCACTCCCACCACCAGAGCTCCAAGTATAATACCAGCACATGCCTCTACAAAAACGGTGGCTATTTTACTAGGCCCGTATCCAGCTACAAAACCAGTGATAATCATCATAATAATGAATAACGCGGCTATTTCATCGATGTACCAACCTAACCTAAGTGCTCCAATCAATATCATTATAATGGTAGCTATAAACCCAGCAAGAATCACTTTATGTCGGTTTGTAAAAGGAGCTTTTTCCAGATCATCCCTATGTATGCTAAGTGCTCCAAAGTCGATATCCTTAACTAAACTACGGCTGGGATCCTTTTTAACCTTGGCTGCGTAGCGCATTGTCCACCATATGGCAAGACTCATAAAAGCAACAAATACTATAGTCCGGAAAACTATACCAGAAAATAGCGGTAACTCTGCTATCCCCTGAGCAACTCCTATAGTAAATGGATTTATGGTGGCTGATGCAAAACCTGTGGCTACCCCTAAACCAACCATGGCCATACCCACGATGGCATCGTAACCCATAGCAATGGCGATACCCACGAAAACAGGTATTAAACCATAAGTTTCTTCAAACATGCCAAAGGTAGAACCACATATTCCAAAAAATATCATGAAAATAGGGATGATCAGTAGTTCTTTCCCTTTCATTTTCTTCATTAACATCCTTATTATACCATGTAAAGTTCCTGACTTTACAACAGTATACACATATCCATAAGCAAAAAAGATGAAGAAAATGATGGCGGCAGCGTCAATAAAACCCAATTGCACAGCAACAAACATATCAAAGAAACCCACGGGGGATGGCTCTACCTGATGGTAACTTCCAGCAACCGCCAACTGCCCGTTGCTGGATCAACGGTTCTATCAAATTCGCCAGCCGGTATGACCCAGGTTAATAGAGCCATAAAGATCGTGATCATAAAAATAAGCACGAAAGTGTGTGGTATTTTTATGTATCTCTTTATTTTCTTCAAATTCATTTCCTCTGCCCTCGACTACCTCTATAGAGTTTTTTTCTCTTTTAAGAATTCATTTGCCAGAATGGAGTGAATTGCCGCTCCCTTCCATAGAACAGCTTCATCCAGGTCAAACTGAGGATTATGAAGAGAATACAAACCCACTCCTTTTGCTTTATTTCTGATTCCCAGCTCAATGAACAACCCAGGAACCTTCTGAGCATAAAATGCAAAATCCTCGGCTCCCATGCTTTTTATGGGCTCTGTAATTCCTCCCAATCCAGATAGAGCTCTCCTGGTAAACCTTGAAAGCTCTTCATCGTTTATGGTTACAGGTAGATTTTTCATTGCCAGGTTGAAGCTACCATTACAACCCATTGCGTTTGCATATCCCTGGGTTATTTTCTTAGCCTCCCTCAGTACCAGATCTCTAACTTTCATGCTGTAAGTTCTTATTGTTCCTTTCATCTCAACCCGCTCTGGAATTACATTGAAAGCCGTTCCCGCAGAGATCTTGCAAACACTTAGCACACAGGGATCCAATGGAGAAACTCTCCGGGAAACTATCTTCTGATACCCGTTTATAAGGTCTGATGCAACCACTATTGGGTCTATTGCTTGGTGAGGATATGCTCCATGTCCTCCTTTTCCTCTTATGCTAACAGTAAAAGCATCCGCTGATGCAAACAGAGCTCCACCTCCAATTCCAATTTTTCCGGAAGGCAAATCAGGCCATACGTGCATTCCAAAAATTGCGTCTACATCGTCTAAGTGTCCTTCTTCCATCACCTGCTTGGCTCCTGAACCCACCTCTTCAGCAGGCTGGAATATTAGTTTGACTTCTCCCCGAAGATCCTTTAACTTGGAGAGTATGCTGGCTGCTCCCAATAGCATTGCTGTGTGGGCATCATGCCCGCATGCATGCATTTTTCCAGGGTTCTGTGATTTATAAGGAACATTGTTTTCTTCCTGAATGGGCAAGGCATCCATATCTGCTCTTAAAGCTGCACATTTCCCATTTCCCCCTTTCAAAACCCCTATGACACCTGTCTTTGCCGTTTCTGTCACTTCATACCCCAATTTTTTAAGCTCTCTTTTTACTATTGAGGAAGTCTTTTTTTCTTCGAAGCCCAGCTCCGGATGCATGTGAAGGTCCCTTCGCATCTTTACCAGGTAATCCTCCATCTCCTTTGCTTTCTCAACTATTTCTTCTACTTTCATTAAATCACCCTTTAAACAATAAACTATTTGATAGCTTCCCTCACCTCTTGGAATCTTTCCCCTTTAGAACTTGTGATAAATGCCACTATAAGCACAACTATTATGTTAATCATGAGCCCCCAGAGGCCAAAATGAATCCCAAGATAATCCCCCGGGCCAAAAAACTTAAGATAAGCAATGGTTCCAATGCCCGCTATAATTCCAGCTCCTGCTGCCCATTTATTCATTCTCTTCCAGAAGAGGCCAAGCACAACCCCAGGAAACATTTGGGTAACTCCGGCATAGGCAAGAAGAATCAGTCCTACAAGTCTCCCTGCGGCATAGAGAGCTAAAAGCATGGCTGCAATACCTATTAAAATGACAGATATTCTGCTCACCAGAGTCAGCTCTCGGTCTGTTGCACCTGGCTTAGCAATACCGTAAATATTCTTTGAAAGTAAGCCACTAATGGTAAGGAGGATTGCACTGGCTGTTGAAGAAGCTGCAGCAAATCCTGCTGCACCAACAACACCCAGTATCCAGCTTGGATAAGCAATTTTTGTGGCAATAAGGACTGCTTCATCGGGAGTGGCAAGTTTTACTCCGAGAGCCGCCACTGTAAGCCCTGCGAGAACTACTGGAATCATAAACAATGAAAACAGTGGGAGCAGCACGTAATTTCTCTTTAAAGTTTTAAGATCTTTAGCGCCATAGATAGCTGGATACATCTGAGGATACATAAAGAATCCAAGTCCACAGAGAATGAGCGTTGATACATACCATGGGATACCCATGCTTCCATGAAGGGTGAGATGGCTCTTTGGAAGACTCTCAAACATTAAAGAAAGGCTTCCAAATTCTTTAAATGGTATTGCCAGTAGTAGTACCCAAGCTATGAGGAACATCAGAGTCGCCTGGAGCAAGTTTACCCAAGAAATTCCCTTGAGCCCACTGCTGTATACATAAGTAATCATTACTACCATTCCCACCACTATTCCAACCCATATCGGAATATAGCCCAGGGAGCCTGCGTGCAGGATGTATGAAAGCCCTTGAAGCTGAAGTTGCAAGTAAGGTATACTGAAAACAATTCCGACGAGAGCAACGAGAATTGCGAGCCACCTGCTATTATACCTGTGATTAAAGAAGTCTGCTTGGGTTGCATATCTAAACTTCTTTCCCAGTTTCCATACAAATCCTGCTAAAAAGTAGCCAAAAGAATAGGCGAGGCATCCATAACCCAAGGAATACATAATGGCCATTCCATAGGAGTATCCCCATCCTGCAGCACCCAAGAACGCATACGCACTATATATCTCTCCGGTCATGAGCACATAAATAAGGACAAGCCCTAAAGCTCTTCCTGAGACAAGGTATCCTTCGAGAGTGAACTTCTTCTTAATTCCCGCGAGGATTCCAACTATAAGGCTCAGGATTATCCACCCAAAGATTATTGCCAAGGGGATAATTGCTTCATTCAATTTTGCCACCTTTTACTTCTATCAAATATGCAAGAAATAAGCAAAGAGACGTCAGAACTATTCCTAAAGTATTCCAGAACATGAGGGGAGGTAACCCCAGTATCCTTGGTTCTGGAAAGTTCAGAAAAGGGGATATGACCACAAATAATATCCAGGGGATCCCCATACCAATAATCAATGCTAAGATCCTGGGGTGCAATATTTTCTTGGCCATTATTTTCTCTATTTTATTTTTTATATTTAAGATTTACCATTTTGATTTTGAGATTTTCACTTGCCGATTTTCCAAAAAAATCCTGATGTTCATTTATCTAAGATGCAGGAGATCATGTGGATGATCCTAAAAATAGGAGCGTATATTCTATTTTATCTGAAGATGCACTGTTGATCTCATCTATTGCCAGGATCATCTTGTGAACACTCTCTGCAGATCCGGCAACCATAACGTTCATTCCTCTCTGAACGGCTTCGATCGCCGAATTCATCGGCGCAAATTCAAAATCACATTTGAGATTTAATTCATTGATAAAAGAAAGTCCGACGATGTCCAAAGCTCCGATTCTATCAGGTTTAAAGGTTAAACTTTTTGCCTTTTTTGTATCGATCTTATGAGTACCTCCCTCTTCGATCATGGGAAGCTCGATTATGCAAAGTTTTCCTGGTAAAAGCTCGATCACACCCTCAAGGTCTTTGATGCCAAGATCCTCTCCCACACCAGCATCGAACATCGCCGTTCCCATGGATCCAGAAGATCTGTTCGAATATGCCGTTAGAATGCCATTTTCCATGAAAAGACCAACCCGCTCCCCTCCTTTATTCTGGTCTTTGCAATGGCTGCACAAAGATCAATCACCTCCAATCTCTTCATTGTTCTCTCCACAAATTCCTTGAGATCACGAATGTTTTCATGAAGGAATTGAACACCCTTCTTTGTGGCTTTATACCCTCCACCGGTAATATGGACGAGGCCTTCACTTTGCATTATTTTTATATATTCTGAGATCCCCTGAACGGTGATACCCAGTCTATCGGCGATTGGTTTTAGTTTCGAATGAGATACAATGGTTATCTCAAGTAGTATGAGCAGTTTTGTATTCAACCTGAGATCACTAAATGTATACTCTATCAAAGCTCGACAGGTTTTGGTCGCTATGCCTTGATCTTGGAATGAAACGCCAAGAAAACAGTGAATATTTGCCATTTGATTTAACCAATTATATTACATATTTAGTGCCACCCGCTATTTTGCCTTTATACCAAATACCTGCTTCAAAACCATTGCCATCGGCAAACTGTTGAAGAGCTTTTTTAATGTAATTTTTTGTATCTTCAACAGAGTTATTTCTACCAACTACCTAGGGAATCCATTCTCGTATATGTTCCCGATTCTCTTCGATCAGAGTAAAAAATTCTTCTGCATGCCTTTCTTCGAGCAATCGAAGTTCTATATCATTATCGACTCTAAAGCTAAACATGGTTTTTCTTATGAATTTTTAAGGTAAAAAGTTTTTGCAGCCTTTTTGCTTTAATTATATACCTGAAACTGCTATTGAAAACGCAACCAAATTTTCAGGAGCTAATCAGCTTTCCATCAAAGATTGGCACTCCATTAAACTTATTGAGCTCGGAACAGAATTCTATATCTTCCGATTGCCCCGTCTCTTTGAGCCTTCTTCCAGATTTTGTCTCGCTTAAAACTTTTGAAAGCGAGTCAACTGAGCTTTCAAATGCCAGGCAGGAAGCTATTGCTTCATCGCTTCTCTCAAAACTGCCCTCTGAAATTTGAGAAACAATTGCACCTGCTCCGAGGAAGTCTTCCAGAGCGAACTCCCTTGCCTGGTACCCACAGCAAATTATCGAAATGTCCCTTCTCTCTTTGAGAGCGAGCCTGCTGGCGAAGCTTGCGACAGAACGAGCATTCAGAATGCAGCCAACAATCGCTCTAATTTTGCTTGGCTCGCTAGCTCCACCCAGTGAATTGAGTACTTGAGAACCTGCACTCGTGCGAAGCAGCACGTTCCTGCCTTTCAAATCACTTCGCAAAAGCAATTCGGTGGGAGAGTTTCCTAGATCGAATCCCTTCACCTTCACGCTCTCCACCTCACCCATCAACAAAGGGTCCCCATAACTGTTAGCAAACTTTTCTGATTCTCTGAGATCAAAAGCTACCTCGACTGAAGATACGGGGTATATCGCATTAACCTTCTGTTCCAGAGCTGCTGTTACTGCAGAGCTGCATCTTAGAGTGTCTACCACTACAGCCAAATCCTTGGCCTTTCCCGCATCTGATGCGCCCTTGGCAAACCACCTGATTTTGATCAACAAATTTATCTACCTATTTGCTTGCTTATGCCTTCTAAAGAAAGCTACTCTAATTTAAAATTTGTTAGTTCTTAAATCCTTCTCCTTGCCTCTTTTTTGCATAGGATACAAAGGTTAGGAGGGGAAAACGTATAAATGCAGTTAATATTTTTAAAAAAGAGTCGAACATGGTAGATTTAAAAAAGGAGATAAAATAGATGAGGAATAAAAAAATAGGACCAATGAGTCTCACGGCAATATTAATGATTTTAGTATGTTTTGGAGTACTCGGCCCGTTTTCGGCAAAGTGCTTCGAAGAGGAGGGGGCTACTCATTCAGCGGGGTATCTAGGTCAACCTTTCAGGTATCCCAATCTTCCGCAAAGAGAGTTTACTCCTGATTACGTTTTTACCGGTAAACCGAACATAATAGTTGAGCCAACAGGAAGAGTAACCATAGAATTCAAAACGGTCGTCCCTACCTCGAACGCGAAAGTATATTACGGGCTTTACGTCCCACAGCAGGAGATAAAAGTGCCACAATACAGGAAATACGCGAGGGAGAAGTCTGGAGGGGAGAGTGGTTTTCACAGCATTAGTTTTGAATTAAAAGATTTTAAGAAGGACAAGTATGACCTATGCAACTTCAAAGAAAAAGGGGGGGCGATCTGCTACAGAATCGAGGTATCCGCCCCAACCATGGAGGACCAGATCGCCTTTTGTAACGGGCGATTCCGTGTTGACGGGAATTATAAACTCCTTCCTTGCATCATTGAGGGGCCTTTTGTGGACCAGGTGACCACGGGCAGTGCGGTAATATCGTGGGAAACGGATGTGTCGACAAAGGGCTGGGTAGAAGTTGATGGCAAGAAATATTCAGACAGCAAGATATTCCAACCACAGTCACCACAGTCAATCCATCATGAGATAACTGTTAGAGGTCTTTCTCCGGACAAAGAGTATGGATATGAAGTATTTACTGGGGGCATAAAAGACTTCAAGAGCTACCATTTCAAGACCGCTCCCACCCCAAAAAATTCGAACTTTATGTTCGTTTACATGTCAGACTCTCGAGAAGGCACTGGAGGCGGGGAAAGAGCCTTCTGCGGGGTCAACTACTATAAGCTCAGCGGCTTCATGCGGGACGCATACAACAAGGGCACAGACTTCATCCTCTTTGGTGGAGATCTGGTTAATGGGTACACTACCAATGAGGTCGATTTCAGGATGCAGCTTAAGGTTTGGAAGCAGGCTGCTGAACAGATTGGATGTCACATTCCAATTTATGAAGGAATGGGAAATCACGAGGCTCTGATGGACCTGTACAGCAAACCGGGTATGCCAAAAGAGGTGGATGTCTGTGAAACCCAGGGAGTGGCTGGATTTGACAAGAAAGCTAAGAGTGCCGAGGCTGTGTTTGCAGAGGAGTTTGTTAATCCAACGGGTAGTTGTCCAGAGTGTGAGGCCCGAAAAGCTCCAAGCTACAGCGAAAATGTTTACTACTTCGACTGGGGGAACACGAGGATTATTTCTTTCAACACGAATTACTGGTGGTGCACCTATCCAGAAGATTTTGGAGGAAACCTTGAAGGCTATGTGATGGACAACCAGCTCGTGTGGATCGAAAAAGTGTTGGATGACGCAAAAAAAGATTCTTCGATCGAGCATGTGTTCATGTTCGGCCACGAGCCAGCTTTCCCAAATGGGGGACACCTAAAAGATGCTCAGTGGTATGAAGGGGGAGCACCAGGCAAAGGGAGAAATCACGACTTTGAAGGAAAATCCCTCGATCGGTCTTATCTGGTTCAGCGCAGAGACAGGCTGTGGGAGGCAATCAGCCAGAATGGCAAGGTGGTGGCAGTATTCTTTGGTGACGAGCATAATTACCATAGAACTCTTATAAATAGCAAAACCCCTGTTCATCTAAATGGATCCCCAAATCAGAATTTTATCAACCCAGTATGGCAGATAATCTCTGGTGGAGCGGGTGCGCCTTTTTATGCCCAAGAGAATGCACCTTGGAGTGGATTTGTAGAGTGCTTTTATCCAAGCAAAAACTATTGCATGATTCACGTAAATGGAGACACGGTCAAACTCAGAGCAATAAGCGACTCAGGTGAGATCATAGATGAATGCGTGCTTAAACAAAAAACAAATCCGGAACAAGTTCACCTCAGCTGGTCTACAAACGATGTTTACCATAGCATGACAGCAATGTGGTTCACTGAGTTTCCAGCCGCTAGTTCGGTTCTATATGACCTTGATTCTAGAAAGGCCCCCGGAGACTACGCATTTAGCTGTAGGGGCAGCCCTCACCAGATCAGTAGCTTCGATGGTTGGTACCACGAGGCCGAACTAACTGGACTTGAACCTGGCAAGACTTACTATTTCAGGGTGGGTAGCCCTAGGGGCTACTCTCGTGAGTGGAGCTTCCGTACAATCGGTCTCGATCAACAAGTAGGGTTTGTTGTGGGTGGAGATTCGAGGAGGCCTCACCACGATGAATTAAAATCCAAGTCACCAGGTGGCCCCAAATGGCCCAGTGCCCGAGACCGGGTTACTTCCTGCGTAGCTAGGGAAGATCCTGACTTTGTTGTATTCACCGGCGACATGGTGCTGGAAGGAAATGATCAGGAGCACTGGAATAACTGGTCTGAATCTATCCAGGACCGATTGGTCACCTCGGATGGCAGGATGATTCCTCTGGTAGCGGTAATAGGCAATCATGAGATGGGAGCTTATCCGGATGTTGATAGCTCCTACGAGTGGTTTAGGGGTGTGTTTGCCAATCCGGGGAATGAACTGTGTTACTCGCTCGACTTT
>Ga0209121_10006454_pt1 | contig 10294 bp, 7 predicted proteins | sample Cruoilmetagenom3_FD_187292 | JGI IMG/M metagenome (GOLD analysis project Ga0209121, IMG submission 187292) | Oil polluted marine microbial communities from Coal Oil Point, Santa Barbara, California, USA - Sample 3 (SPAdes) (version 2) | ecosystem: Environmental > Aquatic > Marine > Oil seeps ...
GTGAAGGTATCCACGGCAAAAATAAAGTCGTCTGTGCAGACTGTCATATGCCGAAAGTGACCAAAGAAGATGGCACTGTTTATACCGACCATAAAGTGGGTAACCCATTCGACCGCTTCGAAGATACATGTGCAAACTGTCACACTCAATCGAAAGAAACCATGCGTAACATCGTTTCAAGCCGTAAAGCACAAGTTCTGAACATGAAGCTGACTGCTGAGAAGCAAATCGTAGCCGCTCACTTTGAAGCAGGTGCGGCATGGGAAGCCGGTGCGACAGAGCAAGAGATGGAGCCTATCCTACTGGATATCCGTCACGCTCAATGGCGTTGGGACTACGCTATTGCGTCTCACGGTATTCATATGCACGCACCTGAAATCGCTCTAGAAGTACTAGGTACTGCCGTTGATCGCGCAGCGGATGCTCGAACTAAAATTGTTCGTCTACTGGCGAAGAAAGGCATCACCGATCCAATCGAAATTCCAGATATCTCGACCAAAGAAGCGGCTCAAAAAGCGCTTGGAATGGACATGGATAAGATGAACGCAGAGAAACAGCACTTCTTAGACACGGTTGTTCCTAAATGGGAAGAGCAAGCTGAAAAGCGTGAAGCCAACTACGAATACTAGTTTCTTCAAATAGACCGTTAGGTAAAAACCAGTCACACTATTGTTGTGTGGCTGGTTTTTTGTTTTAAATATTCAGTGTTGGGTTTGAAGCATTCAAATCAATACGTACTTTCCAATGACCGTTTGCTAATTCAAGGAGTCAAAAATGAAGACCTTATTTTCGCTTTTAGCATTATGCATTACACTACTCAGTTCAGGCGTTAACGCATCAGAGCGCGCAGAGACAGGGTGGGAGTTGATAGAGAAAGGTGCATTAGTCATTGATGTAAGAACACCTGCAGAGTTCGAACAAGGGCATCTAGACAACGCCATCAACTACCCTCTTTCAGAAGTAGCGACTCACTTTGCTAATATTGAGAAAGACCAACCGATCGTTTTGTATTGCCGCAGTGGTAATCGCTCAGGGCAAGCTTATCAGTTCTTGCGTGATCAAGGATTTACTCAAATCCATAACGCAGGTGGTTTAACTGAAATGATCGAAAGCCAATAGATACGGAAAATAATGATTTTAGAAATTAATCACTTTAGAGTCGAATTACTTCAAAGGTAAATAGTTTCAAAATTTATTCAGGAACAACAAGCTTATTGACCAAGCCTAGCGGATCATCTCTTTGGCTTGGTTGATCGAATGAATAATCGAAACACGATCAATGCCCTTTTGATTGGAATCGAGGATTTGAGTCCACGCATCGATCGCTTGTCGATAGCGCATACTAATGAAGTGATCGGTCGCAATCAACATTAAGGCGGTACGATCGTTTGGATCAAGCTGCATCGACTGATTTAATAGCCTCTTGACCTCATCACTCATCGCCTGGGAGCTAAGGTAATAAAGTGCAGTAGCTTTAGCAGCATAAATACCAGAAGGTGCTTGAGGATCTAATCGAATCGCATAATCGTAGCAAGTGAATGCCGCATCAAACTCCCCTTTTTGCATGTACACACCACCAAGCTTAAACCACAAATCGGATTGATTTGGGTCTTGCTCAAGGCTCTGCTGAAGCTCATCTTGGAAATCTGTTGCCGTGTAGCTATCGCTATCATTTAAAGGAAATTGAGGTAACTCTTGTTTAAGCTGAAACCAGACAAGCACACTCAAAACCACAGCGATAAGCGAAATCATCGCATTGCCTTTTAAATGACGGCCATTTTTGCTCGCGGCAATAACAAACGCGATAAAAAACAGACTCATTAATAGTAAAGCAACCAACAACCAGATATCCATTCCACATCCTTTTATTTAGCTTTATCTCCTACTCTATCGCTTTCGTTCTGCCTCGTTATTGATCAAAGTTTAGCGTTCGAGATTTAGTGCTCAAACTTTTGCATAAAAGCGACAGGTTAAGGTCTGCTCTAAGACCTAAACGAACTGATAAGAAAAATGAAATGACAGGTAATAAAAAACCGAGCACTTAGGCTCGGTTTTTTCATTGGTACTCTTAATTACTTAGTGTAATCGAGATTACTCAGTATCTTGCTCGCTATCACTCTCAGAGTCAGAAGCATCGGATGCTTGCTCTTCATTTGATTCAGAAACGACCTTTCCTTCTGCATTAACTGTTTCTGCGTTTACTGCGTCAGCATTTGCTTCTTCAGTTTCTTCGCCTTCAACAATCTCAGCTTCTTCTACTTCGTCGATACGTTGTAGACCTACAACATTCTCATCTTCAGCAGTACGGATCAGTGTTACACCTTGAGTGTTACGACCAACTTGGCTGACTTCCGCCACGCGAGTACGTACTAGTGTACCTGCGTCGGTGATCATCATCATTTCATCGCCTTCTTCAACCTGAACAGCACCAACTACTGGGCCATTACGATCAGAGACTTTGATAGATACTACACCTTGCGTTGCACGGCCTTTCGTTGGGTATTCAGCCAACTCAGTACGCTTACCGTAACCGTTTTGAGTCACAGTTAGGATATCGCCTTCATTTGAAGGAACAATCAGTGAAACCACTTGATCGTCTTCTGGAAGCTTCATACCACGAACACCAGATGCAGTACGACCCATTGGACGTACTTTGTCCTCGTTAAAGCGAACAACTTTGCCCGATTTAGAGAACAGCATGATGTCGCTATTACCATCAGTAATATCAACGCCAATCAGTGAATCATCGTCACGTAGGTTAACTGCGATTAGGCCGTTAGCACGTACGTTTGCGAATTGATCCAGTGATGTCTTCTTAACTGTACCGTCGCCTGTTGCCATGAAGATGAATTTCTCGTTAGAGAACTCAGAGACAGGCAGGATAGCCGTAATACGCTCACCTTCTTCTAGAGGAAGAATGTTAACGATAGGCTTACCACGAGCGGTGCGGCTTGCTTGAGGCAGTTGGTAAACTTTCAGGCGGTACGTCTTACCACGAGTAGAGAAACATAAGATGTTATCGTGAGTATTAGCAACAAGCAGACGCTCAATGTAATCCTCATCTTTCATCTTAGTTGCACTCTTACCTTTACCACCACGACGCTGAGCTTCGTAGTCGCTTAGAATTTGGTACTTAACATAACCTGCGTTAGAAAGCGTTACTACAACGTCTTCTTGAGCAATCAGCTCTTCCATGTCGATGTCATGAACCGCTGCTGTGATTTCTGTACGACGAGCGTCGCCATAGATTTCACGTACCGCTTCAAGTTCTTCACGGATAACTTCCATCAAACGCTCAGTACTTGCAAGAATGTGCATTAGCTCAGCGATTTCTTCTAGAAGCGCTTTGTACTCGTCTAGAATCTTCTCATGTTCAAGGCCAGTTAAGCGATGAAGACGAAGCTCTAGAATAGCTTGTGCTTGTGTTTCCGTTAGGAAGTATTGGCCATCGCGGATGCCGTATTGGTCTTCCAACCAATCAGGACGAGCCGCATCAGTACCTGCACGTTCAAGCATTGCTGCAACGTTACCAAGTTCCCAACCGCGAGCTACTAAACCAGCTTTTGCTTCAGCAGGCGTTGGAGCGTTACGGATAAGCTCGATGATTTCGTCAATGTTAGCAAGTGCTAGAGACAATGCTTCAAGGATGTGTGCACGGTCGCGCGCTTTCTTCAGTTCAAAGATAGTACGACGAGTCACAACTTCGCGACGGTGGTCTACGAAGCACTTAAGCATGTCTTTGATGTTGAACAACTGTGGTTGACCATTGTTCAGCGCAACCATGTTGATACCGAAAGTTGTTTGCAGTTGAGTTTGTGAGTAAAGGTTGTTCAATACAACTTCACCGACAGCGTCACGCTTACATTCAATAACAATACGCATACCATCTTTATCAGATTCGTCACGTAGAGCACTGATGCCTTCAACTTTCTTATCTTTAACCAGTTCAGCAATCTTCTCGATCAGGCGAGCTTTGTTTACTTGGTAAGGAATCTCAGTAACGATAATGGTTTCTTTACCATTTTTCTCTACTTCAATATTCGCTTTTGAACGCATGTAAACTTTACCGCGGCCAGTTTTATAAGCATCTACGATGCCTTTACGACCACTGATAAGTGCTGCTGTCGGGAAGTCAGGACCAGGGATATAGTCCATTAGCTCATCAATAGTAATATCTTCATTATTGATAAATGCTAAACAGCCATCAACAACTTCACCAAGGTTATGTGGTGGGATGTTGGTAGCCATACCTACTGCGATACCAGAAGCACCGTTTACCAATAGGTTAGGAATTTTTGTAGGAAGTACTGCTGGAATTTGTTCTGTACCATCGTAGTTCGGTACGTAGTCCACAGTTTCCTTATCAAGGTCAGCCAGGAGCTCGTGAGCAATTTTCGCCATACGAACTTCGGTATAACGCATTGCAGCCGCGGAGTCGCCATCGATAGAACCAAAGTTACCTTGGCCATCAACTAGCATGTAACGCAGTGAGAACGGTTGAGCCATACGAACAATAGTATCGTATACAGCACTATCACCATGCGGGTGGTATTTACCGATTACATCACCTACTACACGAGCAGACTTTTTATATGGTTTGTTCCAATCATTACCCAGTACATTCATCGCGAACAAAACGCGGCGGTGTACAGGTTTTAGGCCATCACGCACATCTGGAAGGGCACGACCAACGATGACGGACATCGCGTAGTCTAGGTATGAACCTCTAAGCTCATCTTCAATATTTACGGGCGTGATCTCTTTCGCTAGATCGCTCATAGAGCCATTTTCCCTCTATAGTCAGATCGTATTTTTGAATACGTATAAGACCGAAAAATATAACACAAATTTACCTACGGAGGCATCACTTTCCCTCTCCTTTTACCATCTTGTGACCCTTGTAGCCAATCAATTGATGAGAAATTGCACCTCCGCATCATATCTCGCTGAAACATGGTCACTTTACACCCAATAAGTTCGCAAAATTGTAGATCTTCTGGTCAGCAGGAAAAGGCAAGTTATAATGCCTGCAATTTCATGGATGCCGTATTTAACTTGGAAATGCCGATTATGACTAAATCACAGAATGTAGACCCAGCAGAAATCAAGAAATTTGAAGACATGGCGTCACGCTGGTGGGATCTAGAAGGCGAATTTAAGCCTCTACATCAAATCAACCCACTACGCCTAAACTACGTGCTAGAAAAAACTGAAGGTTTGTTTGGTAAGAAAGTGCTCGATGTTGGTTGCGGTGGTGGCATTTTAGCGGAAAGTATGGCAATCGAAGGTGCTGTAGTGACAGGGCTAGACATGGGCAAAGAACCACTTGAAGTGGCACGCTTGCACGCACTAGAAACTGGCACCAAGCTCGATTACATCCAAAGTACCATTGAAGACCACGCAGAAGAGAATCCACAAACTTACGACGTGGTCACTTGCATGGAAATGCTAGAGCACGTGCCTGATCCACAATCAGTGATCACCGCATGTTCAAAATTGGTCAAACCGGATGGCCACGTTTTCTTCTCTACGTTGAACCGCAATTTTAAATCTTACTTGTTTGCGATTGTTGGTGCAGAGAAGCTACTAAAGATAGTTCCTGAAGGCACTCACGAGCATGACAAGTTCATTCGCCCAGCTGAACTTATCAAGATGATTGATAATACATCTCTACAAGAACTCGGCATCACTGGGCTGCACTATAATCCACTGACAGACACTTACCGATTAGGTCGCAGTGTTGAAGTCAATTACATCGTGCATACGCAAAATTTCGCTTAAAAAATATCAGCTATCCTACCGTAAAATTTTTTCTAAAAAAGACTAATGAAAAAGGTTGCAATTAACATAAGTTTGCGACTTTTTTCAGTCTAAATTTCGTGCGCTAGCTTCCATTTTGACCACCTAGATTTAAATTTAATCGCCTAAAATCCATCGCCCATTTTGCTCAAAGATCAAGGGATTTTTTTTTATAGGCGTGCAAAAATAAAGCATCATTAAAAGCCGACTTTTATACAATCAAGTCTCATCTATCTTCATCAGTTAGTGGTCACTTACAGTTTTTTTTCAATCCACCACTTATCCACAAGCAACCCAATTTCTTTACCTTGAAAAAGTTCGGTTGTAGCACTATCTTGTAACCCAACAAACAAATGACCCCTATATGTTGTGTTTGAACTACAATATATGGGTAGACCAAGATCACAAAGCCGACACGTAATTTACAAAAATTACACAGAAATACACAAAAACACGGCCTTGTTCAGTTTTGTTAGGGAAATTAAGCAGAATGAACCAACAACTTACTGTTACCAAGCGTAACGGGCGCAAAGAAACCATCGATCTAGAGAAGATCCACCGCGTGATCACATGGGCAGCTGAAGGCTTGCACAATGTTTCTGTATCACAAGTAGAATTGAAAGCTCACATTCAGTTTTACGACGGCATCACCACGACTGACATTCATGAAACTATCATCAAGTCAGCAGCGGATTTAATCTCTGAAGAGACTCCTGATTACCAATATCTAGCAGCACGTCTGTCAGTATTCCACCTACGTAAAAAAGCGTATGGCGAATACGAGCCACCTGCGCTTTATGACCACGTTTCAAAACTGGTCGATATGGGTAAATATGACAGCCACCTAATGCAAGATTACACGAAAGCTGAGTTTGAAGAGCTAGACCAGTACATCGACCATAAGCGTGACTTAGACTTCTCTTACGCGGCAGTTAAGCAGCTTGAAGGTAAATACTTCGTGCAAAACCGTGTAACAAAAGAAATCTACGAGAGTGCTCAGTTTCTTTACATCCTAGTGGCTGCGTGTCTATTCGCTAAATACCCTAAATCGACTCGTCTTGACTACATCAAACGTTTTTACGACGCATCGTCTACGTTTAAGATTTCTCTACCTACACCGATCATGTCTGGTGTACGTACGCCTACTCGTCAATTCAGCTCTTGTGTACTGATCGAATGTGGTGACAGCCTTGATTCAATCAACGCAACAGCAAGCTCAATTGTTCGTTACGTATCTCAACGTGCTGGTATTGGTATCAACGCAGGTCGTATCCGTGCGCTGGGTTCTGAAATCCGTAATGGTGAAGCGTTCCACACTGGCTGTATCCCTTTCTACAAATACTTCCAAACAGCAGTAAAATGTTGTTCACAAGGTGGTGTTCGTGGCGGTGCGGCAACGGTATTCTACCCACTATGGCATGGTGAAGTTCAGTCTCTATTAGTACTGAAAAACAACCGCGGCGTTGAAGAGAACCGTGTTCGTCACATGGACTACGGCGTACAGCTGAACAAACTCATGTACTCTCGTCTTGTTCAAGGTGGCAACATCAGCCTGTTCTCACCTTCTGACGTACCTGGCCTTTACGATGCGTTCTTCGAAAACCAAGACCGTTTTGAAGAACTATATGTTAAGTACGAAAACGATCCTTCAGTGAAGCGTGAAACGGTTAAAGCCGTTGAGCTATTCTCTCTGCTAATGCAAGAGCGAGCTTCTACTGGTCGTATCTACATTCAGAACGTTGACCACTGTAATACACACAGCCCGTTTGATTCTGAAGTGGCTCCTGTTCGTCAGTCGAACCTATGTCTAGAAATCGCGCTACCAACTAAGCCACTTTCTAACGTAGAAGATGACGAAGGTGAAATTGCACTATGTACGCTTTCAGCGTTTAACCTAGGCGCAATCAACGAGCTAGACGACCTTGCTGAGCTTTCTGAACTGGTTGTTCGTGCACTTGATGCATTGCTTGATTACCAAGACTACCCACTTCCAGCAGCACGCAAGTCGACAATGAACCGTCGTACTCTAGGTGTGGGTGTCATCAACTACGCATACTACCTAGCGAAAAACGGCGTGAAGTACTCTGATGGCAGCGCAAACAGTCTGACTCACCGTACTTTTGAAGCAATTCAATACCACTTGTTAAAAGCGTCTGTTGAACTGGCGAAAGAACAAGGCCGTTGCCCATCTTTCCACGAGACCAACTACGCGAAAGGCCTACTACCAATCGATACTTACAAGAAAGATATCGACTTAGTATGTGAAGAGCCACTGCACTACGATTGGGACACGCTACGCGAAGAGATCATGGAGCACGGTCTGCGTAACTCTACGCTAACAGCGCTTATGCCTTCTGAGACTTCGTCTCAAATCTCGAACGCAACTAACGGTATCGAGCCACCACGTGGTTACGTATCAGTGAAAGCATCGAAAGACGGCATCCTTAAGCAAGTGGTTCCTGACTTCTTAAATCTTAAAGAGAACTACGAGCTACTTTGGAACATTGGTTCGAACGATGGTTACCTGCACCTAGTGGGTATCATGCAAAAATTCGTTGACCAAGCTATCTCTGCAAACACTAACTATGATCCAAGTGTTTACGACAGCGGTAAAGTACCAATGAAGAAGCTGCTTCAAGACCTACTTACAGCGTACAAGTACGGTGTTAAGACGCTTTACTACCATAACACTCGTGATGGTGCTAAAGACGACCAAGGCGATGCAGTTCAAGTGCCGGAAGAAGATTGTGAAGGCGGCGGTTGTAAGATCTAAACCGCAATAAACATTAAGACCCCAGAGAAGAGTTATCTTCTCTGGGTTTAAAGCATTAACAGGGCCCGTTTTATTACGGGTCTTTAAAGGATTTGAGGCATTTATGGCTTACAGTACTTTTTCTCAGCAAAAAAATGACCAACTAAAAGAACCAATGTTCTTGGGTCAGTCGGTAAACGTTGCACGTTACGACCAACAAAAATTCGAAATCTTCGAAAAGTTGATCGAGAAGCAGCTTTCTTTCTTCTGGCGTCCAGAAGAAGTAGACGTATCTAGCGACCGTATCGACTACAACAAGCTTCCTGAGCATGAAAAGCACATTTTCATCTCTAACTTGAAGTACCAAACGCTTCTAGATTCTATCCAAGGCCGCAGCCCTAACGTTGCCCTACTTCCACTGGTATCTCTACCAGAAGTTGAAACTTGGATTGAGACTTGGTCTTTCTCTGAAACGATTCACTCTCGTTCTTACACACATATCATCCGTAACATCGTCAATGATCCAGGTGTAGTATTCGACGACATCGTTGAAAACGAAGAGATCCTGAAGCGTGCGAAAGACATCGCGTTTTACTACGATGATTTAATCAAGCTGACGGCTGACTACCACCGCTACGGCGAAGGCAACCACAACATTAACGGCGAAGACGTTAAGATTTCACTTCACGACCTGAAGAAGAAGCTTTACGTATGTCTAATGTCTGTAAACGCACTAGAAGCGATTCGTTTCTACGTGAGTTTTGCATGTTCATTCGCATTCGCTGAACGTGAGCTAATGGAAGGTAACGCGAAGATCATCAAGCTAATCGCTCGTGATGAAGCTCTTCACCTTACTGGTACACAGCACATGATTAACTTACTGCGTAATGGCCAAGATGACTTCGAATTCATGCAAATCGCTGAAGAGTGTAAGCAAGAGTGTTTCGACCTATTCAAAGAAGCAGCAGAGCAAGAAAAAGAGTGGGCAGAATACCTATTCAAAGATGGCTCTATGATTGGTCTGAACAAAGACATTCTTTGCCAATACGTTGAGTACATCACTAACATCCGTATGCAAGCGGTTGGTTTAGGTACTGCTTACCCAGAAGCAACGTCGAACCCAATCCCATGGATCAACGCATGGTTATCTTCAGATAACGTACAAGTTGCTCCACAAGAAGCTGAAATCAGTTCTTACCTAGTTGGTCAGATCGACAACGAAGTAAAAGCTGACGACTTTGAAGGATTCGAGCTGTAATGCCAACAATCAAAATCAACAAGCTGACTTCGATTGAATCTAACCCTTCAAACACTCTATTGGAAACAATGGAACAAGCTGGGTTAGAGCCAGAATACAACTGCCGAGATGGGCATTGTGGCGCTTGTCGTTGCACGTTGGATTCTGGGGAAGTCGAGTACGTTGGTTTTGCTATGGCTTACACGCAAGGTAATGAAATATTACCTTGTATCTGTAAAGCAAAGACTGAGCTATCGCTGAGTAACGTTATTCACAGAAACAAGCAAAAACGCGCATAAGCCAACTGGCTTTAGGTCGCTTTGTTCGAATATCGTCAATAAGAATTAAAAAGGGTCCGCTTCCTTTAGGAGTGCGGACCCTTTTCTGTTTATGTCTTTAGGTATCTGAAACAACTCGTCTATCACTCAACCAAAATCTTCATGTTCGCTTGTGTCATACAAAACCAAACGTTTATTGCTGAGTCAGGTTAAGAGTCACAGAGCCAA